>Ga0129312_1000961_pt1 | contig 19281 bp, 14 predicted proteins | sample O827metagenome_FD_94434 | JGI IMG/M metagenome (GOLD analysis project Ga0129312, IMG submission 94434) | Orangutan group fecal microbial communities from Wisconsin, USA - O827 metagenome | ecosystem: Host-associated > Mammals > Digestive system > Large intestine > Fecal | place: USA: Wisconsin... | reverse complement strand
GTGCGCTCCAGCTCGTAGCATTCTCCCTCCGGAGTCGGATAGCGGTCAACAAATTCACGGATCCGCTTCATATCTTCTGCCGTCAGGTCAAACTCCAGTGTCTGCATATTCGAGCTTACATGCTTTGAATTTCTTGTTCCGACCATTACGGCCCCTACGCTTTTCTGATTGAGAATGTACTGGGTCGCTACGCTCGGAATCGTTACCCCATGGGAATCTGCAATATCCTTTAAGACCGGGAGCAGCTCCTGCATTCCATCCCATCCGAGAGAATCCTCAATGATCTGCATATATTTTACCTGAGATCTTGTTTCGGGAGCTTCGTATTTTTTTCCCATATATCTTTCCGCTAAAAAGCCGCCTGCGAGTGTGCCGTAAGCAAAGGTATAGATACCATGCTCTGCACTGTAATCTAAGAGTGTCCGCTCCGGTCTCCGGTCAAATACGGAATACTGTGCCTGATTGGAAACTACCGGGATCCCCGCATCCACCATCTGCTTTAATGCAGCAGTGTCCATATTGCACATACCGATATTGCGGATCTTTCCCTTTTCCTGAAGTCTGACCAGATCAAAGGCGGTATCCATCATGCCCGGAACATCAAAATCCCACCAATGGAACTGCACAAGATCCAGAGCCTCTCTATGCATTCTTTTCAGAGAGCGATCAATGATCCCCTCCGTATATTCCATATTGATCACGGGAAGTACGTCCTTATCCGGAACAAATTTCGTGTGGACTTGGATATCCTCCTCCTGATAATGACCGGTTCCCTTAAGCTCCATAACGAAACGTCCGATCAGCTCCTCAGCTCCCGTATAAATATCAGCACAATCAAAGGTGGTAAAGCCCTGATCCACCAGCAGATGGAATGCCCGGATCGCATCGTCATAGTCCAGATGCCCCTGCAGGCAATGCTCGGCAGACAGCTGCCAGCAGCCATTGATCACACGATTAAAGGTATATCCGTTTTTGAATTGACATTTTTTCTTCATGATTCTATCTCCTCTATCCTTATTCTTCATTATTTTCAAGGCTTTCTTATCGGAACCACGGTACATTGCCCGTGGCTTAAGATCCGTTTTCCGATCCGGGTTATCCTGAATCTCGCGCCACAGTTGGGATCCGGACAGGCGATCTCTGTATCAGACAGCATCCAGTCATTGGGATCCAGAGGCCTCTGCTTAGCCGGAAGCAGGGGAAGCAAGGCACTTAGGGAATACATGGAAAAGGATGTATCCTTTTGAAATACCAGATTCTCTCCCTGAACCAGAAAATAATCTCCTGCTTTGTGGCTGCAGACCATCGGTTTTTCTGTCGCGATCACCTCCACCTTCAGATCGTACAGGGTAAACGTATCATCCATTTATTTATTCCTCCTTCCGGCATCCGTATCCGGTAAGCACTGCAACAAGAAATACAAGAAAAAGTACAACTCCGTAAACCGTTCCGCATGCCACCACCACAGGAGAAAGTCCTGTCAGGGCCGCTCCGATAAACACAAACACGCTCATAAACGGGATAATGGCGGGAAGGCTGTTGGCCGTTCCGTCCAGAAGATTGGCCCGGCGGTACGGATGAATATTTCTGGCAGCGCCGATTTTATTTAATATCGGTCCAAATGTCAGGATCGAAGCACTTGTAACGCCTCCTAATAAAACTGTCGTCAAGGAGATCCCAAGCATGCAGGCCAGCTCTGCTCCTCTCGCACTGCCTGCCAGCTTGCTGTCCAATATTTTCTCAGCGATCAGATTCAGCATTCCTGCGTCACTTAAAACACCCATGATACCGAAAACAGAGATCACCAGAGCACAGGTCGGTAAAATATTGTTGATCCCGTCTACAAGAAAGCCTACAGCCGCATTATTTGCGGCATCGTTGGAAAACACCTGCGCCGGTGTGAAAAGACCGGCCGCAAGACCGACTACCGTACCTGTTGTAAGACCGACTAAAATTCCTGCATAAATATTTCTGGTCTTAGTCGAAACCGTCAGCATCAGGATGACCGGGATCAGCATCACCAGAGAGACCGGATTCGATGCGGCATCAATAGAACCGCCCTCATATACACCGTCGATACCTCCGAAGGCTGCAAAGATCACGATCGTGATCGCTCCGGCAATAGCAGAATACTTGATACGGCTTGAAACAACGCCTCCGATGTCTGCCGGTCTTCCGTTTTTAAACTGCTGGGTAGAGGCAGATGCGATCGTAGTATCGGAGATTGGAGCCAGATTATCTCCGAAAATAGCGCCGGATACGATTGAACCGGCCATCATCATCTCATTTGCTCCCAGCATAATGCCGGCAGGATAAAAGATGGGGAATGCAATAAACATGGTGCCGATGGAGGAGCCGGTGGCTGTAGAAACGATACAGGCGGCGATAAACGTAAATGCGACAAAGATCCCGCCCCTCATACCGGATGCGTTGGCGATCCATACAAAACCGCCGGACAGACCGCATAACTTGATCAGCGCACTGAACATGCCCACCAGCAGCAGGATCACTACGACCGATACAGAGGTGATCGATGAGATCCCTTTGATCGCACTCTCCCAAAATTCACTGTAGCTCGTGCAGAATATTCCTCCGATCAGAAGGGCTAAAAAGCCTCCGACCGCCAGTGCCTCCATATTAAATGCCTTAAACCCGATAAAGAGCAGCATACAGAAGGCTACATAAATTGCTACCGGAATCAGGGACATCCCGATTCCTCCGTGAAACTGAAGTTTTCTTTCCTCACTCATACTTTTTTACCTTCCTTTCTCTTGATTCTGACATCAAAAAAGCCCGCCCCTGAACTTCGTTCAAGGACAGGCTGTCATATACCTGCGGTACCACCTTGTTTGGTGCAAAGCACCCACTCTATACAGAATGCAGTTACATTACAGAATGCAGTTACATTCCTGGTCTTCTAACGCTGACCTTGCGTCTCAACTACTAAAGACCGGTACGGCTTTCCGTCCGTTCTCTTTCACCTCGCCCTCTGGGGCCCACTTACCACGACACCCTGTCCGGATTCCACCACCCCGGACTCTCTGTAAAGCTGCTTTATATGGTACAACTTCCCCTTCACTGGTTTAAAGCAATAATATCAGCATCAAAATCAAATGTCAAGCATTTTTAGAATAAAATCTACAGTTCCGTCGATGCCATAGCTTGCTGTATTAAGGCAAAGATCGTAGTTATTGGCATTTCCCCAGTCTCCGCCCGTATAGAAATTATAATAATGGGCGTGCTGACGATCCATTCTATGGAGCATTTTTCTTGCCTTTTTCTCATCAAGGCCACTATTGACCTCGATTGCCCTGTGTACTCTCTGCTCAAAGGGAGCCGAAAGATAGATACTTACATGGGGGATCCGGTTATTCGTCATAATTGCATTTCCGCATCGTCCCATGATGATAAAATCTTCTTTCTTCGCCATTTCACACAGGAGATCACTCTGGTTAAAGAAAACCGCATCTCGTTTGGGAAGTCCGTGGTATCGGCTGAACTCGCGGAATCTCTGCTTTAATGTCATCTTCTTCACCGGTAAAAAGGCGCTGGCCGGGCTTGCACTCTCGTCAGAAAGATGGATCTCATGGCTTGCCGCATCTATGACCGAATCCTTCTCTGCCTCAAGACGTTTTAAAACCGCCTCAAAAATATCAGCGTCGTAATAATTGATCTTTAACTTGTCGGCAAGCTTAAAGCCCACATTGACTCCGCCGCTGCCATAGGTCCAGCTGATACAGATGATCCGATGATCCGTACTCTTAAAACGATTCTGAAGATTCAGTGCATTGAGTCTTGCAAGATCCGGTGCGATAACATCACCGCTTGCAAAGCTGGTCTGCAGACTCATAACTTCCTGCAGGATCCGGTTATACTCTGTCATGCAGAGCTTTCTTTCTTCCTTGTCCTCGATAGTACGGGCCATATTGGCAATAAGCGCCAGCTCACTCCGGACCAAATGTCCCTGATGACGCTGCATTAAAAGCTCTGTCAGTTCGTTGACGCATCGCTCCCTGTCCCTGTTAAATACACGTCCGAGGGAGGAGCCCAGATGAACGTAAACTTCTGCATCCAGATCATAAATGTGCTCCGCCAGCTCTTTGATATCATCTCTGTTCGTTGCCATACTTCCTCCCCCTTTCTATAAAAAGAACACCAGTGTGTCCAGCAAAAATACAGGTATCAAAATCCCAAAGGACCAGAGCAGATATCCAAAGAAGGATGGCATCCGAATACCGTTCTCGTCTGCGATGGCCTTGACCATAAAGTTCGGTGCATTTCCGATATATGTATTTGCTCCCATGAACACAGCACCGGCCGATATTGCTTCCAGCATTTTTACCGGGATCATTCCCAGCGCCGTTACAATACCATCTCCAAAGCCCAGCGAACCGGCTGTCGTCAGGAATACAAGATACGTAGGCGTATTGTCGAGGAAGCTGGATAACAGTCCTGTCGTCCAGAACATCTCAAAGGGAGCACTGATCCCAAGCTTCGGGCCGTATGCCTTGAGGATCATAAGTGCCGGCTGCATAGTGATAAAAATTCCAATAAATAATACTGCTACTTCTTTGATTGCTCCCCACGTAAAGTGGTTTTCACGGCGGATGGATACATCCGTTGTCTTAAAGGATAAAAATGCGGCAAGAAGGATCATCGCGATCTCGATCATCGCCGGATAGGTGAGGGTAACCTCTCCGAGGATCCGGATCCCCATTACCTTGCCCTCAGCATCCTGAAAGGCCGGAAGACTCGGAAGTGTGCCGCTTAAAATAACCGCTGCAACGATCATGATAAGGAACAGCAGATTATGAATGCCGCGAAGCTGGATCTCCGTACCGGGTTTACTGATATCCGGCTTTAAGCCCTTTGCGATATCCTTTCTGTAGGCTCTCATATCGATAAAGTAGAACACGATCAGTAATGAGATCATGTTAAACAAAAAGATCGGCAGAAGCTTTAAGCTCCAGAAAAACGGCACGCCACGCATGAATCCCATAAGGAGGGGCGGATCTCCGATCGGAGTAAGGCAGCCTCCAAGGTTAGACACCATGAAAATAAAAAAGATGATAATATGTCTTCTTCTTTTTCTCCATGCATTCATTTTTATAATAGGACGGATCATAAGCATACTGGCACCGGTCGTTCCGATCCAGCTGGAAAGCAGGGTTCCCAATGCCAGCAGCCCCACATTGATCCTGGGGGAACCGGCCAGATCACCGGACATGGTAATATTACCGGATACGCAGAATAATCCGAATAAAAGCACGATAAAAGTCAGATAATCATTGATAATACATTCAAGAACCGTCTCCGATGCTGTCTCGATCCCATATTTTACAGCAAACGGTATGATAAAAAACAGAGACCAGAACAGCGCCGCATGCAGCTGATGTGTCTCCCACCACTCCGCTTTTACCAGCGGAAAGATCGCAATACACAAAAGGAGCCCCGCAAACGGAATACAGAGCCAAAGCGGAATTGAAGCCGTCTTATCCGAAACGCCTTCCTCTGCTGCCATGGTCATCATCGGACTCATCAAAAACCACATCCACAGACTTCCGCAGAAAGCAAGTAACTTTTTCACGTCAAACCTCCTGAATCATTTTCTATCTCCAACAACAGCCACTGATTATAACAACTTTCCCCAAAAATTACAACATCAAACCCGCCAAATTAATCCATCAAATTCATGGGAAAAATCGGCACTTCTCCTAATCGGAGATGAAAATCTTCTCGACTGAGATAAAACTGCCACCGGCCTGAAGCCGATGGCAGAAATATTCTTATATTACATATTCTTCGCGATTCTTCGCGGGTACGGCGCAGACTAGCATTCGATCATCATACCGATGATCTCATCGTTTGTTGCCTTCATGCCATCCTTTGCCAGACGGCCGACGTTCTGTAATGTTTTTTCAATTCCCTTATTTACGATTCCGTCTCCTGCATAGAACTGCTGTCCGCGCAGGTACATATTGTAGCCGAGAAGTGCGGCGTCTACGGATTCTGCGATCTTTGCAGCACAGGAAGCCTTTGCACCGTCACAGACCATACCGGATACGATTGCCAGCGCATTTACAACTGTATGGATCACCGTCTGATAGTCACCGCCATTTAAGTAGGCGATCGCTGCTCCGGCTCCGGCTCCGGCATTCACCGCACCGCAGTATGCGGAAAGACGTCCGATCGGAGTTTTCTGATGGATCGCAGTCAGGTTGGAAAGTGCAAGGGCGCGGTACATCTTCTCCTCGTCAACGCCCAGCTCCTTCGCATAGACAACAACCGGGACAGAGGCTGTAATTCCCTGATTTCCGCTGCCGGAGTTGATAATAACCGGAAGCTCACAGCCGTTCATTCTTGCATCCGATCCGGCTGCTGCCATTGCCTTTGCCTTATTGCGGATATCATTTCCGTTCATATCGATAAGGACCTTTCCGATATTCGCACCGTAATTGCCCTTGATCCCTTCTTCCGCGATCGCCATATTGAACTTCATCTGGCGGCCTAAGATCTCCTTCACATCATCAACATCAACTGTGTTGATGAAATCCCAGATATCTTCCATATTTAAAAGAGAACGGTCAGTAAGACCCTCATCGCCTTCTCCATCGACCTCAACCTGCTTAAGGATCTTTCCGTCCTTTTCGATCAGCACGATGTTGGTATGGAAATTTACGATACGGACTCTTGAGTAAGAATCACCTTTATATAATGTAACAATGATCTCGAAGGTGAAGCCGTTATTCACGTGCTCAACCTTGATCTCTGTATTCTCAAGGAACTTCTTCATCTCCGCGATCTGCTCCTTGCTCACACTGGCGATGACCTCAAGCTCCTTGTCTGCATCTCCGGCAACGATTCCTGCTGCCGCTGCCGCCGGGATCCCCTTCAGATGATCTGTGTTGGGAACGATAACTGATTTTACATTTTTAATGATACTTCCGCTGGCGCCGATCACTACGCGATCCGGCATATCTCCTAAAACCTTTCTTGCGACTGCTGCTGCATAAGCAAGAGCGATGGGCTCAGTACATCCCATTGCCGGTTTTAATTCCTCCTCAAGAATCTTTATGTACGCATTATACTTGATATTTGACTTTTCCATACCGCTTGCTACCTCTCTTTTGTTTTGATTGATATTCGTTTTTTCATCAGATTATTTTATGACAAAATATCACTTGTACTTTCTATATAAATAGAGTACCATAAGAATAGCCGAAAGTAAATTTTATGGTTTTAAATACATGGTTTAAAAATTTTTATACATTCGGGAGGAAATATGGAATTAAGAGAGATCACGACCTTCCTTCAGGTTGCAAAATTGCAAAGCTTTTCCCGTGCAGCAGAATCTCTGGGATATTCACAGGCAGCTGTCACGATCCAGATCAAGCATCTGGAGCAGGAACTGGGGATCCATCTGTTCGACCGCATCGGCAAACAGACAGTTCTGACCCATCATGGCTCAATATTCTATCGTCATGCCTCTGCCATCGTGCGGGAGCTGTCCCAGGCGAAGGCCGCGGTTACGGAAAGTGCTGAGCTTAACGGTGTCCTGACCATCGGAACCATCGAGTCGATCTGCGCCTCTATCTTTCCGGCTCTGTTGGAGGAATTTCACCGTCAGCATCCGAAGGTCAAGCTTAGCATTATCCTCGACTCCCCGGAGGTCCTTCTCGACCTTATGAATAAAAATGTCATCGATCTTGTCTATCTTCTCGATCAGAAGATCTACGACCATCGATGGATCCGTGTCCTTGAGGAGCCGGAGGATATTGTATTCGTTGCCTCCTCCTCGCATCCCTTCTCCTCTGAAAAGGAGCTTTATCTTAAAGATATCGTGACGCAGGACTTTCTGCTCACAGAAAAAGACGCCAGCTACCGGTTTGTGCTTGACCGGTATCTGGCAGCGTATAATCTGAGTATTGATCCGTTTCTTGAGATCGGTAATACAGAATTTATCATCCGGATGTTAAAAAACAATTCCGGACTTTCCCTGCTTCCGGAATTTTCCGTCCGAAATGAGGTAGAAAACGGGGAGCTTTCCATTCTTCCTGTTGAAGACTTTCACATGCGTATCTGGCGTCAGATCCTGTACCATAAAGACAAGTGGGTCACCAGAGAAATGGAGGCCTTTATCGCACTCGCAAAGTCTCTCGCTTAAGAAGGGCTTCTCCCAGCAGGGCGGTGACGATAACGAGAAATACAAGGAAACCGCTGACACCGATCGTCAAGCGATAGCTTCCTGTCACATCATAAAAATATCCGAACAGAGAATTAAACGGCGATACGAGCAGCGTTCCAAACATCGATACATAGGAATAGGCCGTACCGTATGTCTCTCCCTTCCAGAAAATTTTACAGAACAAGGGCAGCATGACAGAGGAAAGGGGCGGCGTCACCCCGAATAAAAAGGCTCCAACCATCGTGCTTTTACCAATTCCCAGAAACAGCAGGAAATGCCCTGCTTCTGCGATCAGCACGGAGCCGATCAGCGTTCTTATCACTCCGAAGGTGTCACTGGATTTCCCCAGCACCAGCTTGCTGGACATATTCCCTAAAAGGGCTAAGGTTGTCATCATGGCAGCAAGCTTCATCGGAAGACCGGCAGACAGACCACAGGAGGTAAGGAACATATTTAAATAGGAACCGGCCAGCGAACAGGCATACGCGAGCAATGCCACATAAAAGACGGGCTGCTTCAGAAATTCCTTAAGTCCCATTCCCTTTTTGCCTGTTCCGGCATCACTTTTTTCACCTGTTTCTCCGGATTCATCCTCTGCGGCACCATAGGCCCTCATATTTTTGTCTTCCGGGCGATAACGGAGCACAAACAGAGAGACCGGAAGGATCATTGCCATGCTGAGGAGACCGACGATCACATAGCTGGCACGCCAGCCAAAGGCCGGGATCGTGAATCCCAGTCCGCTGCTGCCCACCATGCCGAGCAAACCGGAGAACGCTGCGGCAATCCCTACTGCCGTTCCTGTTTTTTTGTGGAACCAGTTGGCAAGAAGGATCGGAGCCGGGATCATACAGAGAAACGAAGAAGCCACACCCTGGATCAATCCGGCCACATACCACTGCCACAGCTCATGGAAGCTTCCCATTGCCACATTGCAGACACCAAAAACTACGGCAGCCGTGCTGATCACGATGCGTACATCCATTTTTCTCATGCAGGCAGCAACCATAGGGAGTGCCAATGCCGAGCTGATGGAGAACAGCATCCGATAAAATGTAAACTTGCCCATTTCAAAGCCCAGATCCTGACATACAGGAGAGTAAAATACACCGGCACAGTTGTTGATAAGTCCAAGACTTGCGCCCTGAAGAATACAGCAGCCGACCAGAATAAACCATGCATAATGTATCTTCTGTTTATTTTCCATTTTTACTTCCTGCTTCTTTCCATGAGGGTTTTTCCCGGACAAGTATCGGAAGCCATCCGCCATACGCATTTTTTACAGTAAAGACATTTTCCGGGATCTCTACCCTCCAGCACATCCTTTGCCCAATTATAATTGACAAGGAAGCCGCGTCCGATATTGACCATCTCAACGCCCGTATCAAGAAGCACCTGTTCTGCCATCTCTCCGTTCTGGATCCCGAATACGGCAAACACCGGTGTCTTGACTGCCTCTTTTATTCTCTTAGCGCCATATACCGCCTCTGCAAAGGGATATCCCTCCGGCTTTTCCGGCTCCGCTTCTGCATTAAAGCCATACGAAACATTGATAAAATCGATTCCCCATGCTTCCAGCTTCTTCGCATGGGCGATCCCGTCAGCGATTGCAGGCTCAAATGCTCCCAGACGGATCCCTACAATAAACTTCTCCGGAACTGCCTTCCGGATCCCACTCAGGATATTTTTAATAATGAGCATATCATCCGAATTATATTCATCTGTTCTCCGGTTTACACGACGATTTAAAAACTGACACAGAAGATAGTTGTGACAACCATGAAGCTCCACACCGTCATATCCGGCCTTGCTTGCTCTGATTGCGGCATCGATAAACTCCTGCTCGATCTTCTTTATCTCCTCCTTAGTAAGCTCGCGGCCGGAACGCGGGAGGCCTTTAAAGGTAAAGCTGTAGTCGCTGGGGCAGACCGGATCCTCTGTCTCTGAGATAATTCCGGCATGGTGGATCTGAAGAAGGATCGGAACACCTTCGCTGTGAACTGCTTCCACGATCCTTTTAAGTCCCGGAATCTGTTCATCGCACCAGATCCCCAGCTGATCCTTACTAAGCTTTCCATCCGGAGATACACAGGTGGCCTCCTGAATGATGAGACCGGCTCCCCCCTTTGCCAGAAGACGGTAATGCTCTGCATTTCTTTCCGATGCCATCCCATCTTCTCCGTTCCATCCGAAGCATACCATCGGCGGCACACAGATCCTGTTTTTCACTTCGACATTTTTCAGCTTCCATGGTGTGAATAATTCTTTCATTTTCTTCTCCCTTTCCGTATAGATATATCTCATATAACTAATAGTTATATTAAGTCCGTTTTATCGTGTTTTTCATGGTATTTTTTCATCTTTTTCACATAAAAAACTTGCAGTATTTTTAAGAAGTCATTATAATGTATCAATAAAATAATAAATTAAAAACCGTTTTTTTTCAACGGGAAAATAGAATGCCGGCCAAATGGCAGAATGGAGGATAATATGGCAAAGAAAGACATCGACTGGGCAAATCTGGGATTTGGCTATATAAAGACAGATTACAGATACGTTTCCAACTATAAAAACGGAGCATGGGATGAGGGGGCCCTCATTACCGATTCCGAAATTCAGTTAAACGAGTGTGCCTGTGTACTCCAGTATGCACAGACCTGCTTTGAAGGCTTGAAGGCCTATACAACAGAAGACGGACATATCGTAACCTTCCGCCCGGATCTGAACGGGGAGCGTATGGAAAATTCAACTGCATGGCTCGAAATGCCCGTATTCCCGAAGGAGCGTTTTGTTGACGCAATTACACAGGTAGTAGCAGCAAATGCTGACTATGTTCCGCCCTACGGTACAGGTGCAACACTCTACATTCGTCCGTACATGTTCGGCTCCGATTCCATTATCGGCGTAAAACCGGCCAATGAATTTCAGTTCCGTGTTTTCTGTACTCCGGTAGGCCCGTACTTTAAAGGCGGCGCAAAGCCGATCACCATTCGTGTCAGCGACTTTGACCGTGCCGCACCTCACGGAACCGGTCATATCAAGGCAGGCTTGAACTATGCAATGAGCTTACATGCGATCGTGGATGCCCACAATCAGGGCTTTGATGAGAATTTATATCTGGATGCCGCTACAAGAACAAAGGTTGAAGAAACCGGCGGTGCAAACTTTATCTTTATAACAAAAGATAACACGGTCGTTACCCCGAAGTCCGGCAGCATCCTTCCGTCCATCACCCGCCGTTCTATCCTCTATGTTGCAGAACATTACCTTGGCTTAAAGACAGAGGAAAGAGAGGTTCCCTTCGAGGAAGTCAAAGAATTTGCAGAGGCCGGTCTTTGCGGCACAGCAGCTGTTGTATCCCCGATCGGAAAGATCGTCGACCACGGCAAGGAAATCTGCCTGCCCAGCGGTATGGAAAAGATGGGCCCGATCACCCAGAAGCTCTATGATACACTGACCGGTATCCAGATGGGCCGCATCGAAGCTCCGAAGGGCTGGATCCATGTGATCAAATAGCTGTAAACTGAGTTCAAGTTGAACGTTCGACTGAGATAAACTAACCCCGAAAGCCGGATCTCTTTGCTGATGATCCTTCGCTTCCGGGGTTTTTTATGCCCCCGGGGATTTTTTTATGCCTCCGGGGGTATATAAATGCAATCTCTTACGCCTTCTCTGCTTTATCAAATATCATATAACCGATCAGGAACATCACAGCGATCGCACCGACTCCGCAGCTCGTCCTTCCGGTGATCTGGGCGATAACACCGACAAGGATGGTTCCCATAAAAGAAGCCCCTTTTCCGCAAATGTCATAAATCCCAAAATATTCTCCCGATTTTTCTGCCGGAATTATTTTTGCAAAATAAGAACGGGACAATGCCTGGATCGCCCCCATAAACATTCCTACCAGCACGGCCAGAAACCAGAATTTCCACTGTTGATCCATCTGTATGGCAAACAGAGCGATGAAAAAGTACGCTATGATGCACACTCTCAGAAGCTTTTCTGTTTTATACCTTTCTGAGAACCGGGAAAATACAAGGGCACACGGAAAAGCCACAATCTGAGTAAGGAGTAAGGCAAGAAGAAGTCCGGATGAATCCAGTCCTACTGCACTTCCATATACCGCTGCCATATCGATCACGGTGTATACCCCATCGATGAAAAAGAAAAAGGACAACAGAAACAGGAACACCTTTTTTTGTTTTCCCATCTCGGATAAGGTATTAAATAGACGTTTCCCGCTTTCTCTTACCGGATGTTCCGGCATATCCACATAGTATTTCTGCCGGTAGGCACAGAATATCGGAACAGACATTCCAATCCACCAAGCGGCATTTAAAAAGAATACGCATACCATTGCTGACGTCATCGGTATCCCTAACCGATCATGTCCAAGTATAAGTATTATGGAGATCAGAAAGGGAACACAGCTGCCGATATATCCCCATGCATATCCATTAGCAGATACCCGGTCAAGCCTCTCCTGTGTGGTGACATCCGTAAGCATGGAATCATAAAATACGAGGCTTACATTGTGGCATGCCTTAGATAGGATAAAAAGCACAAGAAACGCCGCCCACATCTTCGGTATGCACAGCATCGCACAGAAGGCTGTTCCCAGAAGTACACTGGCTGCAAATAGTTTTTTCTTGAAGTTTTTTGTATCTGCAATTGCTCCCAAGATCGGCCCGCCCACTGCGGTTATAATGGTGGACACAGAGATCGCATATCCCCAGTAGGCAAGATAATCTACCTCAGAGAGACCGGCTCCTTCTGCAAGGGATGCAAAATAAAGTGGCAGGATCGCAGAAACCAGCATAACAAATGCAGAATTTCCTACATCATAAAGAACCCAGTATTTTTCAAGCTTCGTAAGCTTTTTGTCTTCCATGCCTTCCGGCCTCCTAATCCAGTGCGCCCGGCCCTTCGCTCATATTGGCAAATTTAACGGTATATACATTTCCATTCCCGTTTTTATCTGCCGCGTAAAAATTGTAAACTCCGGCACCCTTAATAATAAATGCGGCCGTGTCATTCGCCCTTAATTTAAACGGCTCTCCCACTTCACCGGAAACAAACTGCTCTTTTGTGACATTTCCTTTGGCATAAAGGAGTGTATCCAGATCCCCATCGATATCCACTACCCTCAGGGTAAGAACGAGTCCTTCCTCCGTCTCTCTGGTTCTGGCTTCCATAAATGGCTCTGTTCCGTTTTCCGGACGATATCCTCCATTTTGGAATCCGCTTCTGGAGAGGGTACTGATATCATAATCCAGAGCAGCACCTATATTCAAAAGACCTCCGGAGGAAACCTTTCCGGAAAGACTTTCAAGCGGCGTCACGGTGGACAGCAGTATTTCCTTCACGTCGGAAACCCCGATTCCATCAAAATAGGAATATACCATAGCAGCCGCCCCTGTTACCATAGGTGCCGCCATTGATGTACCAGACATGTAGCTGTAGGTATTTCCGGGAGTGGTGCTCAGGATATAGCTGCCCGGAGCTGCGAGATCCACCGACTTTTCTCCGTAGTTAGAGCTTACATGCAGCTTACCGTCGCACGTCAGGTTAGCGACCGAAATGACGTTGTCAAGATCATAAGCCGCCGGGTAATACGGCGTCTCGTCGATATTCACACCGACGCCCGTTTCCGCATCTCCGTTTCCTGCGGCAACTACAAACAGCATGGAAGAATTCTTCATTGCAAGATACAATGCCCTGTCATTCGCTGTTGACGTTAAACTCAGGTTACAGATCACCGCTCCGTTATCCTCAGCGTAGCGGATCGCACGGATCAAACCTGCCGTGCCGCCGTCGCCGTTCTCTCCGCCGAGGGCCTTCACCGGCATGACCCGCACTCGATTTCCGGGTATGATACCTGCTATCCCAAGTCCATTCCCTGTCTTTGCACGGATCGTTCCCGTACTGTGCGTTCCGTGGCTGTCTTCTTCTCCGTAAAAGACCTGATTGTTATTGTGATAAAAATTCCAGCCATTCACATCGTCTATGTAACCATTTCCATCGTCATCGATCCCATTTCCCGGAATCTCGTCAGTATTGACCCAGATCGCATCGGAAAGATCCTCATGTCCGATATCGATTCCCGTATCGATCATGGCTACGATCGTATCATGGCTTCCGTTTCCGTATTTTTCCCATGCATGTTTAAGATTAATGTCGATCCCGGCTTCTGCCCGGATCTTACCTACCTGCACAAGAACCCCGAGAAGATCTTTCTTTTCCTGTTCACTTACCGGATTACTTCCGTTTTTCCCCTCCTGTCCTCCACCGGTCCCGTTATCCTTTACAGAATCCTCATTGCTGTAGCCGGGGCCGATCGGTAATTCCGTCTCCTCATTTTGTCTCCATTCTCCCGGCTTGGCCGGATCGCCAAAGGGATCCTCGTATACCGGATAACGGTTCTTTTCATCTTCGATAGAAAATGTCCCGTCATTATACAGGGCCCATTGCTCAGATGCTGAAGTATCATTTACATACATACCCAGTCCGGAAGCGCCGTAAGCCTGATTGCAAAGAAGTACGCTTTCCAAAATGACGGCTAATGCTGCAGAATACACTTTTCTCAAGATATCCCCTCCTTGTAAAACGGAATTTGTGATCCGCTCTCACTGTTTGCACATGAACATATTTGGGTGAAAAACAGGATGCATTTCTTTTGAAACACATCCTGTGATCAAGTCGAACGCACATAGTATCCGGCGCATGATTATACTATTTCTGACTGCTGTTCCGGATCTTGTGGAGCTTCTGCCTTCTGGCCCTGTTCCGGATTTTGCGGAGTTTCTGTCTTCTGACTCTGTTCCGGGTTTTGCGGAGTTTCCGTCTTCTGGCTCTGTTCCGGATTCTGGGAAGCTTCTGTCTCGTTCTCCGGAAGGCCTTTCACCTGACGGAATATCTTCATAAATTCTTTTCCGGTGATCGTTTCCTTTTCGATCAAGAAAGCTGCGATATGATCGAGGGCCTCCCGATTTTCTCCAAGAAGCTGCTTTGCCTGTGCGTAAGCTTCCTTCAGCATCCGCATCACTTCCGTATCGATCTCGGCAGCTGTTGCTTCTCCGCAGTTTAGTACCGTTCTTCCGGTCAGATACTGGTTCTCCTGAGTTGCCAGACCCATAAGGCCAAATTTCTCAGACATACCATACTGGGTCACCATTGCACGGGCAATCCGCGTTGCCTGCTCAATGTCATTGGAAGCACCCGTCGTCACTGTGTCAAATACCAGCTCCTCGGCAGCACGGCCGGCAAGCGAAACGACCAGCATGGCCTCCAGTTCCTTTTTCGTATTTAAAAACTTCTCCTCCTCCGGCACCTGCATTACATATCCCAAGGCTCCCATGGTACGAGGTACGATCGTTATTTTCTGTACCGGTTCTGCATCCTTTTGAAGTGCGGTCACAAGAGCGTGGCCTACTTCATGATAAGAAACGATACGTCTTTCTTCTTTACTTAAAATTCTGTCCTTCTTTTCTTTTCCTACAAGGACAAGCTCCACCGCCTCAAAAAGATCAGACTGGCAAACTGCCTGCCGACCATGCTTGACTGCATTGATCGCCGCCTCGTTCATCATATTTGCAAGGTCGGCTCCTACCGCACCGGAGGTTGCCAGTGCGATCTCCTCAAAATCCACCGTCTCATCCAGACGGACATCCTTGGAGTGTACCTTTAGGATATTGATACGTCCCTTAAGATCCGGCTTATCCACAATAACACGGCGGTCAAAACGTCCCGGTCTCAACAGCGCCGGATCAAGGATCTCCGGACGGTTGGTGGCCGCCATAACTAAAAGACCTTTTGAGGAATCAAATCCGTCCATCTCGGAAAGCAGCTGATTTAACGTCTGCTCTCTCTCATCATTTCCGCCAAAGCGGGAATCTCTGCTGCGGCCGATGGCATCGATCTCGTCAATAAAAATAATACACGGTGCAGACTGCTGTGCCTGCTTAAAAAGATCGCGGACACGGGACGCTCCCACGCCGACGAACATTTCAACGAAGTCCGATCCGGAAAGGGAGTAGAACGGAACCTGTGCTTCACCTGCAACCGCTTTTGCCAGAAGTGTTTTACCGGTTCCCGGAGGCCCGACAAGAAGGGCGCCCTTCGGAAGCTTTGCACCGATCTTCGTGTATTTCTGCGGGTTGTGAAGGAAATCTACGATCTCCACCAGAGATTCCTTAGCCTCATCTTCACCCGCCACATCGGCAAAGGTAACACCTGTCTCCTTTTGGACATAGACCTTAGCATTACTCTTACCGACTCCCATGATTCCGCCGCCTCCGCCCATCCGGCTGAACATCATATATAATAATCCGATCATAAGTACTGTCGGAAGTACCCAGCCGATAAGGAAGTTGATGATGCCTGAACTTGCACTCGTATCTTCACCTAAAATGTGAACGTTGTTTTCCAGAAGCCGTTCCGTCACTTTAGGATCCTGAACACGAACCGTATAATACTGGATCAGTCTGGAGTAATTCTGTGATGATTTTTGCGGCGTTATAATGATCCTATTTCCGGAATACCGGATCGTATCTACTTCACCGTTATCCACCATCTTGACAAATTCCTCATATCCCAGCTCCTGAGTCTGATTCTTTTTTAAAATGGAATTCATAACCGTGACAGCTCCCAGTGTGATTACGAGGATGATCACCATGACCCATATCGTCTGTCCGTTTGGCATTCTTCCATTATTTTTGTTTTGGTTATTATCCATATATTATCTCCACTTTTTTATTCAATCTGCTGTAAAAGCATACTTAGTTTATTATAATTTGAGTTTCCCCATAAGGCAATAAAAAAAATATAAATTTTAACTTTTCTTTGACAATTGCTTCCTTTTTTGCCATACTGGAACCGGAACATCAGATCCTGATGACCGATTTATCTCAATCGAGGAGGTGTAACAATATGATAACTTTTGATGCCGCACATGCAGTACATCCGATCCCGCCTCTTTACGATCAACGCTCACGGATCCTGATCTTAGGCTCTTTTCCTTCCGTAAAATCAAGAGAGGGACGTTTTTTCTATCATCACCCGCAAAATCGTTTCTGGAAGGTTCTGGCAGCTGTTATGGATCATGCCGTACCGGAAACTATAGAAGAAAAGCGCATATTTTTACTGGACAGTCATATCGCCGTGTGGGACGTTATTGCCTCCTGCACGATCGAAGGCTCCAGCGACAGTTCGATCCGCGATGTGGTTCCAAATGATCTGACGCCGATCCTTTCACAAGCTCCGATCTGCAAGATCTTCTGCAACGGTGGAACATCGTTTCAGTATTACAAAAAATATCAGGAAAAGCTGCTGAACCGTCCTGCGGTCCGTCTTCCATCGACAAGCCCTGCGAATGCCGCTTGGTCTTTGGAACGTCTGATCAAGGAGTGGGATATTATAAAGAGCTGCTTGAACGAAAATAATGAAATGTGAGGTTTATCGCTATGACCGATCCCTACAAAAGCTGCACCCTCTGTCCGAGAATGTGCCATGCGGACAGAACTGTCACTACCGGCTTCTGCGGCTGCAATGATAAGATCATGGCTGCCCGTGCCGCACTCCATCCGTGGGAGGAGCCCTGTATCAGCGGAAACCGCGGAAGCGGAACAATCTTTTTTTCCGGCTGTACGTTAAAATGTGTATTTTGTCAGAATTATACCCTGAGCCATGAAAATTTCGGAATGGAGATTTCAGCAGAACGCCTTGCGGAGATTTTTTTAGAGCTTCAGGAAAAAGGGGCACATAACATCAGCCTTGTCACGGCTACCCAGTATCTTCCATCCATACGAGATGCCCTCAACATAGTCCGTCCACAGCTTTCTATTCCGGTCGTCTATAATTCGGGCGGATATGAGCGCATAGAAACTCTGCGGGAATACGCCGACTGCATCGATATCTATCTTCCTGATCTTAAATATTATGATAGCAGACTGGCAAAAAAATATTCTGCCGCAGAAAATTATTTTCCGACAGCATCCAAGGCGATCACGGAAATGATCCGCCTCTCGGGAGGACTGCAATGGGATGAGAACGATCCAAATATCTTAAAAAGAGGCGTGGTGATCCGCCATCTCGTTCTTCCCGGAGCGAAAGAGGATTCTATTGCCCTGCTCCACTGGATGAAAGAGAATCTGCTGGAGGGACAATACCTTTTAAGTATAATGAGCCAATATACTCCTTTCTACAAAAGCTCTCAGTATCCGGAGATCAACCGGCGGATCACATCCTATGAATATAATAAAGTGATCGATACTGCAATCGAGCTTGGGCTTACTAATGGATATATGCAGGAAAAAAGCAGTGCGAAAGAAGAATACACCCCGCCCTTTGATCTGAGCGGTGTGTAGCCGATAAATACACATAAATTAAAGTGGGTACCGAAAACAACTTCTTTTCGATACCCACCTTACATTTCGTTATCCATTGGACGATCCTCTCTTTCGAGTTTCTATCTTTTATATTAAATTTTATTCACTCCACCGGATTCTTCTCATCTGTTTTTTATTTCTATTTTCATATCGGTTATTGTAAATATCTTTAAGATACTTTCTCGTCATATCTATTAAGTTTTATCATATAACCCTTCATGATTTTCCGGTTTTGTATTTTCCTTTGTTTAGACTTTTATTTTTATAAAAGCTAAACGAGATTTAGTGTTTCGGCGGTCCGTACCTCCTTTACTTAGATTTTGTTTTCAGGTTTTTCTTTCCTGTTTATTTATTTTTCTTTCTCTTTGTTTTATGGCTTTATTATATTTGATTTTATCCATTTTGTCAATATGTTTTTATTAAATTATCGGATTATTTTTTATATGACTGTCAATTTAACTGAATCAAGTAAGTCCCCTGCTAAAGCAAAAAAACAGATACAAGAAAACTTGTATCTGTAATGATCGTAATTTATATATCGTACCTTCAAAACCACATATTGAAATCCATCTTACCGTTTCTATCTTCCAAAACCTTTCTGGTCAAGCCCTCGACCGATTAGTAACAGTCAGCTCCGTACATTACTGCACTTCCACCTCTGCCCTATCTACCTCGTCGTCTTCAAGGGGTCTTACTTCTTTCGAATGG
>Ga0129312_1000960_pt1 | contig 19294 bp, 21 predicted proteins | sample O827metagenome_FD_94434 | JGI IMG/M metagenome (GOLD analysis project Ga0129312, IMG submission 94434) | Orangutan group fecal microbial communities from Wisconsin, USA - O827 metagenome | ecosystem: Host-associated > Mammals > Digestive system > Large intestine > Fecal | place: USA: Wisconsin... | reverse complement strand
CTTTCATACTGATGTAAATGACTATGTCAAAATGCGTCTTTTAATGCGTCCTTTGACGTACTCAAATGCCTCAACCCCGCATAAACACTAGGTTTATTTATCCAAGCTCTTCATTGTCGGGAAGAGCAGCACGTCGCGGATGGCCTGCGAATCGGTCAGCAGCATCACGAGACGATCGATACCATAGCCGATACCACCTGTGGGCGGCATACCAATCTCCAGTGCGTTCAGGAAATCTTCGTCTGTATGGTTGGCCTCTTCGTCTCCTGCCTCAAATGCAGCATCCTGTGCGGCAAAACGCTCCCGCTGGTCGATCGGATCGTTCAGCTCAGAGTATGCGTTACACATCTCCCAGGTATTGATAAACAGCTCGAATCGCTCTACCTTGGTCGGATCTGACGGTTTTTTCTTGGTCAGCGGTGAGATCTCGATCGGATGATCCATGATAAATGTCGGCTGGATCAGCTCTTTCTCACAATATTCTTCAAAGAACAGGTTGACGATATCACCCTTGGTATGACGCTCCTCATACTCGATGTGATGCTCGTCTGCCAGCTTCTTCGCTTCTGCATCGTCTGCGACTGCATCAAAATCGATACCTGCGTATTTTTTGATCGCGTCGTTCATGGTCAGGCGCTCGAACGGCTTGCCGAGGTCGATCTCGATGCCGTTGTAGCTGATCTTGGTCGATCCGCATACCTTTTCCGCCAGATAGCGGAACATGCTCTCGGTCAGCTCCATCATGCCGTTGTAATCGGTGTATGCCTGATACAGCTCCATCAATGTGAACTCCGGATTGTGACGGGTATCTACACCTTCGTTACGGAATACACGTCCGATCTCGTAGACACGCTCAAGTCCGCCAACGATCAGTCTCTTTAAGTATAACTCCAGTGAGATACGCAGCTTTACGTCTTCATTTAATGCATTATAGTGTGTATCAAACGGTCTCGCTGCTGCTCCACCTGCGTTGGATACGAGCATCGGGGTCTCTACTTCCATAAAGTCACGTCCGTCGAGGAAGTTACGGATCTCCTTGATGATACGTGAACGCTTGATAAATACTTCTTTGCTGTCCTGATTCATGATCAGGTCTACATATCTCTGACGATAACGGGTATCGGTATCGGTCAGTCCGTGGAACTTCTCCGGAAGGATCTGCAGTGACTTGGTCAGCAGTGTCATCTCCTCTGCATGGATGGAAATCTCTCCGGTCTTGGTACGGAATGCATAACCCTTGACGCCATAGATATCACCGATATCTGACTTCTTGAAGTCTGCATAGGATTCTTCTCCGATGGCATCTCTGGCTACATATACCTGAATACTGCCCTTCAGATCCTGAATATTACAGAAAGACGCTTTTCCCATGACGCGCTTGAACATCATACGTCCTGCGATGCTGACATGGATCGGTGACGCATCCATGATCGCTCTGCGCTCATTGTAATCATTGTTTACGACTTCTTTTTTCTGTGCATCATCAAGTCCTTCTACATCCGGTGCGGGTCTGCCTGCGAGCAGTTTCTCCTCATGTGCGGTGTAGATCTCCTTGACATCTGTGCTGTGATGTGTCTGATCATATTTTGTGATGGTAAAAGGATCTTTGCCTGCATTCTGCAGATCCTCGAATTTATCGCGACGCACCTTTAATAGCTGGTTGGTATCCTGCTGTGTGCCATTCTGCTGGTTTTTCTCTGCCATGTTTTCCTCCGATTGATGATTAGTTGGATCTCTGGATCTCTAATACCTTGTAAGATAACTCTCCGACCGGTGCCTCGACCGTTACGATCTGTCCGACGGTCGCTCCTAACAGCGCGTGTCCGAGCGGTGATTCGTTGGAAATCTTGCCCTTTAAGCTGTTTGCCTCGGTGGAACCTACGATCTTGTACTCGAGTTCCTCGTCAAATTCTACGTCTAAGATACGCACCTTACAGCCGACGCTGATCTTATCCAGATCGACCTCATCCTCTACGACAACCTCTGCGTTCTTGAGGATCATCTCGATCTCTTCGATACGTGCCTCGATGTCTCTCTGCTCATCCTTTGCTGCATCGTACTCGGCATTCTCTGACAAGTCGCCCTGCTCACGTGCCTCTTTGATCTTCTGTGCGATCTCGCGACGCTTTACGACCTTCAGGTCCTGCAGCTCCTGCTCTAATTTCTGTAAGCCCTCGTAAGTTAAAATGTTTTTCTTTGCCATTTTACGCTTTACCTTTCTATATTTTAAATATATTTCATTAAAAAAAAGCCCATTTAACCCATGTATTATAGCCGAAAGTCCCTGTACTGTCAAGGATTGTGCGATTTCTCGACGAATTTCCCCATAAGTTCTTCTAATTGTTCATAACTTTCTACTTCGCTGAGTGCGCGTCTGACATGACTCGCTCCATGATAACCTCCGGTATACCATGCCGCATGCTTGCGCATCTCACGGATACCGACATATTCTCCCTTGAACGCGATCTGCATCCGTGCATGGCGCAGCATCATGTCCGCCATCTCCTGTATGGAGGGCTTCTCTAACGGTGTTCCGGTCTCGAATTCATGCAGGATCTGGGCAAAGATCCACGGATTGCCCTGCGCGCCGCGCGCGATCATATAGCCGTCGCATCCGGTCTCCTCGCGCATACGGATCGCATCGGCTGCCGTTAAGATATCTCCGTTGCCGATGACCGGTATGTGCACAGCTTCCTTTACTTTCCGGATGATTGACCAGTCTGCCTGACCGGAATAATATTGTTCTCTCGTCCGCCCGTGCACTGCGACTGCTGCCGCGCCGGATTCCTGCGCGATATGTGCCAGTTCCGGGGCATTGACATGTGCATCGTCAAAGCCTTTCCGGATCTTGACTGTGACCGGGCGGCTCGTCGCCCGCGCCATCGCTTCTACGATCTGCCCTGCGAGCAGCGGCTGCTTCATCAGTGCAGATCCCTCGCCGTTATTGACGACTTTTGGCACCGGACAGCCCATGTTGATATCGAGGATGTCATATGGCACCCCTTCATCTTCGAGCCGTTTTGCGATGTCTCCCATGATCTGCGGATCTGAACCGAATAGCTGCAATGATACCGGGTGCTCCCGCTCATCGATCGTGAGCATTGCCCTGGTGTTTTTATTGTTATATAGGATCGCCTTGGCACTGACCATCTCCATGCAGAGCAGTCCTGCGCCCTGCTCGGCGCACAACAGACGAAAAGGCAGGTCTGTCACACCTGCCATTGGTCCTAATACCAGATTATTTTTTAATGTTACGTTTCCGATCTGAAGCGTTTGCAATATTCTGTCCTACCTCTTCTGCTTTTCATAGATTAACCGCATGCCGTCTAACGTCAGATTGGCATCGTAGATATCGATGGCTGTCGTCTCTGCTGCGATCATCGCGCCGAGTCCGCCTGTCGCTACGACTTTCAGATTGTCAAAACCGGATTCCTCTCGCACTTTTTTGATGATATACTCGGTCTGTCCGATCTGTCCATAGACGAGTCCGGCCTGCATACTGCTGATCGTCTCTTTGGTCAGTATGCTCTTGGGCTTCTTGATCTCGATCTCCGGCAATTTGGCTGCATCCTGCCACAAGGCTTTTCCGGATGTACGGATACCGGGAGCTATGATCACGCTGACAAATTGCCCCTTGTCATCGACCAGATCATACGTCGTGGCTGTTCCAAAATCGAGCACCAGCACAGGTCCGCCGTATTTTTCATAGGCTCCTACTGCATCCACGATCCGGTCTGCACCGATCTGCGCCGGATGATCCGTGACGATCCGTATACCGGTCCTGATACCGGGCTCCACGATGAGCGGATTGACATGCAGATATTTGAATAGCCCGTTGCGCAATGAATACATGACCGCGGGTACTACAGATGATATGATCGCCGCATTGATCTGCCCCGGATCGATATCATTTTCCCGCATGAGACTTCTGAGCAGGATACCGTATTCATCGGATGTCCGCGGCAGCTTGGTCGTGATACGCATCGTACGCAGCAGTTTCTCCTTGTCAAATACTCCCATCGTGATATTTGTATTTCCTACATCTAATGCCAACAGCATGACTATTCCTCCATTTCCTCACCTAAAAAGAATACCCGGAAATACAATTCCAATGCCTCGAGTAGTTCTCTCTTTGTATTTTGCAGCTGTTTGATCTTTAGTACGCTGCCGATCTCGTCATAGAGCAGATCGCCCTCCTCTGCCTCTGTGCGGAACTCCAGATTGCCGTCCTCATCATACACGAGCTGCAGTGTCCCGCCGATGTCCTCTGTATAGAGCACGCACATGATCTTCAGTTCATCCTTGATGCTGTCCGGCAGCCCTTCAAAGTTCTCGTTTAAATAAAATTTCTTTGTATAGGAGCTCGCTCCACACAGAACGATCTCATCGCTCTCAAACATATCCGTATACTCCTCTCACCGATACTTCCCCCGAATCGACCAGCCGGCATCCATCCCCCGTGTCTACTTCCAATGCACCCTGCGGCGTGATGCCCTGTGCGGTGCCGTCATATTCTCCCTTGGGATCCAGAATACGCACTCTTTTGCCCCTATTCACCAGACAGGCATCATAGACTTCCTTTAACCCGCTCATATCCTGTGTACGCATAAATATCTCGTAAAAATGCTCAAACTGCTCACAGACTGCCTCCACGAGTACGGCACGGCTGTAGTGTCTGCCACCCGCCAGATACAAGCTGGTCGCGCGGTCTGCGAGTTCTTCCGGAAACTGCTCATTATGTACATTGATACCGATCCCGACTACGATATGGTTGATATAATCGATCTGTGTGCTCATCTCTGTGAGGATGCCGCACACTTTTTTGCCATCGATCACGATATCGTTCGGCCATTTGATCTGTACGCTCAGTCCGGTCTGCTCCCCGATCGCACGTGCCACCGCCAGTGCTGCGACCAATGTGATCTGCGGTGCATGCTCCGGCAGCAGTTCCTGCGGCTTTAACACGATACTCATCGCGATGGCGATCCCGGCCGGAACGATCCACGAGCGTCCCCGCCTGCCTTTTCCGCTGTCCTGGCGATCTGCCACGACGAGTGTTCCGTGCGGTGCGCCCTCTTCTGCCATCTGCATCGCGGTCGTATTGGTCGATCCGATCACATCATAACACTCCAGTCTCGTACCGATCCACGCGGTTTTACGGATGCTTTCCAGCTCATTTTTATTTAACAGATCCGGTGCACTGCGGATGCAATAGCCCTTATTCGGCACGGAATCGATCTCGTAGCCCATCTCCCTCAGCTGGTTGATCGCTTTCCACACAGCTGTCCGCGATACGCCAAACTGCTCGCAGAGCTGCTGTCCGGACACATATCCCTGCGCCTCACGCAATGTCTGTAAGATTTTCGCTTTCACGCTCTCACTCCTTCGTCCTATCTGAGCATTACCTTTTGTTACCTGACCATGATTCAGGCTTATCTGGGCATTGTCGCATACATGATCGCCTTGATCGTGTGCATGCGGTTCTCTGCCTCGTCAAATACAACAGACTGCTCACTCTCGAATACTTCATCGGTGACTTCGAGTTCAGAGAGTCCGAATTTCTCATATACGTCACGTCCGATCGTCGTCTTCAGATCATGGAATGCAGGCAGACAGTGCATAAAGATCGCTGTCGGTTTGGCATTGCCCATCGCTGCTGCGTTGACCTGATAAGGCTTTAATTCATCGATACGCTCCTTCCATACCTCTGTGGGCTCGCCCATGGATACCCATACATCGGTGTAGATGACGTCTGCGTCTCTGGTTGCATCCTCTACATCTTCGGTCAGTGTGATGGTCGCTCCGGTCTTTTTGGCGATATCCTCACAGATTGCTACCAGCTTCTTGTCAGGGAAATATTTTCTGGATGTACATGCCACAAAATCCATGCCCAGCTTGGCACAGGTCACCATCAGGGAGTTGCCCATGTTATAACGCGCATCGCCCATATATACGAATTTTACGTCCTTTAAATGTCCGATATGTTCTCTGACTGTGAGCATATCTGCGATCATCTGTGTCGGATGGAATTCATTGGTCAGTCCGTTCCATACCGGCACTTCCGCGTAACGCGCCAGTTCCTCCACGATATCCTGTCCGAATCCACGGTATTCGATACCGTCAAACATTCTGCTCAGGACACGTGCGGTATCGGCGATACTCTCTTTTTTGCCGATCTGGGACCCGCTCGGATCCAGGTATGTCACCTGCATGCCGAGATCATGCGCTGCGACTTCAAACGAACAACGGGTTCTCGTACTCGTTTTCTCAAAAATAAGTGCAATGTTTTTTCCACGCAGTTCATCATGCGGGATACCATTTTTCTTTTTTTCTTTTAACTCGGCGGCCAGATCGATGAGAAATAAGATCTCCTCAGGCGTATAATCCAGTATTTTCAAAAAGTCTCTTCCCTGTAAATTCATGTCTTTTTCCTCCCATAATCATAAAACGGGCTACCGCTCCGGCAGCCCGCTTGTAGTTATCTGTATGCTATTTTTCAGATGCGATCTCCACAACGGACTTTGCCAGACCTGCCACGCCCTGTATCTCGGACGGAATGATGATCTTGGTCGCTTTGCCGTCTGCTGCCTTGGCGAATGCTTCCAGACTCTTGAGCTGGAGTACGCCTGCATCGGGCTGTGCTTCCTTTAAGAATCTCAGACCATCTGCATTTGCCTGCTGGATCTTTAAGATTGCCTCTGCCTGACCTTCTGCCTCACGGATCGTAGCTTCCTTGCGCGCCTCTGCACGAAGGATCGCTGCCTGCTTCTCTGCCTCTGCATCGAGGATCGCTGATTCCTTCTTACCTTCTGCAACGAGGATCGTGGACTTCTTCTCTCCCTCTGCCTTCAGAATCGCCTCCCGGCGCTCACGCTCTGCCTTCATCTGCTTCTCCATCGCATCCTGGATCGCCTGAGGCGGAATGATATTCTTTAACTCGACACGATTAACCTTGATACCCCAGGGGTCAGTCGCTACGTCTAAAGATGCACGCATCTTGGTATTGATCGTCTCGCGGGATGTCAGAGTCTCGTCCAGTTCCAGATCTCCGATGATATTACGGAGAGTAGTAGCTGTCAGATTCTCGATCGCCATGATCGGATTCTCTACGCCGTATGCAAACAGCTTCGGATCTGTGATCTGGAAATATACAACGGTATCGATCTGCATCGTTACGTTATCCTTGGTGATCACCGGCTGGGGCGGGAAATCTACGACCTGCTCCTTTAAGTTCACACGCTTGGCAATGCGGTCAATGAACGGCACCTTGAAGTGCAGTCCGACGCTCCATGTATCCAGATAACCACCCAGACGCTCTACAACTACTGCATGAGCCTGCGGTACGATCTTAATGCAGGAAACGACGATCAGTAACACAATCACCAGCAAAATAATAATCGCTATAATAGGTCCCATAAAAACACCTCCTGAATAATCCTATTGTCGGCATAGTATCTACGCCGCATATCTATCTCGCATTATAGCAAACAAAAATAAGAAAAACAACCGCTTGCCGTTGTTTTTCTTATTTTATCGTCTGTTTACCTATGAATTTTTATTCTAGAAAAATACATGATTTCCGATCACAAGCCCGTCTCTGCCGTTCGCACGGTGGAAGTTCTTTCTGCCCCCCGTCGGATCTGAACCTGCGAGTGCATCTGCCGCTGCCTGTCTGCAGGAGCTGGAGATGTTACCGCTCGCCAATACTCTGGCGAGTGAACCGTTGCTGGCCGGTCCGAACTGGCCTCTCTGATAGATCACGCCTGAGATAGAGTTCGCATAGCTGGAACTGCGCACACGATTTAATACGACTGCACCGACTGCTACCTTACCCTCATAGCACTCACTGCCTGCCTCACACTGGATGATCGCTGCCAGCAGTGTCGTGTCGTCTACAGATGCGCTGGTCGCCTCATGCTGTGTAGCTGCTGAAGCTGATGCAGTTGCTGCCTTGGCAGCCTTCTCTGCGGCCTCTTTAGCTTTCTGTGCCGCGATCTCTTCCTCGATCGATACAGCATCTGTCGTGCCCAATTTTACCTTGACATAATCTGCAGATACATATCCGTTGCCGGCTTTGACTGTGACAGCTACCCATCCGTCCTTCTTGTCTGCTTTTTTGTTAAATAACAGCTGATCCTTCTTGTCTGCGACAGAGATCACCTTCGCATCCTCATCAGCCTCGCTTCTGATCCGGAGTCCGTTCGTCTGGACATATGCGTATTTTTTACATACTTTCTTAGCATTCTCATATGCATCTGATCCGAATACAAGATACTCATTTTTGACGAAACCTTTGACATCACCGGATTTGATCTTCGTCCAGGTCTTGCCCTGCTTGACAACTGTCGCTACAGAAGTCGGATACAGCTTTCCTACGATCTCTGCATTAGAGTTGCCCTTTGCACGGATGCACAGGAAATCCTCTACATCTGCCATGACTTTATCCTGCCACTCCTGTTCGGTCTTGGATAATTCAGGTATCTCAGGTTCTACGTCTTCTGCGATTGCTGCAGCTTCGTCTGCTGCGGCTTCCTGCTCTGCAGCCGCCTCACTCTTGGAAGCGACAGTGACCATCTGTGTCTCGGTCTTCTCTACCGATACATCTGCGAGTTGTGCCTGATCTAGCACGCTGCTTTCTGTCTGCTCGAGACTGGCAACGATACCTGCCTTAGCGTTTCTGGCTACCGCTACATCTGCCGGTGCCTGTGTCAGATCCTCCGCTGTAACTACTGCGCCGCATACAAGCACGGCTGTCAGGATCATCATTACGATACCCTGTGTAATCTTCTTATTCTGATTCATAAAATAACCTCCGCGATATTCGTGTGCGCTGTGCACAACAGAAAAATTTTGGTTGTATTTCTATTTCTTTACACTATCTTACACATTTTGTAACTTTTTTATTCGTATTTTATTCACAAATGTTAAGAATGTTACGAATTTGTTACACACGCATTATAGCAGAGGATTTATGATTTGTCAAATAATAGTACTCAAAGCCCCATTTTACGGGTACATCTCTGATAATACCGCATCGAAGATCTGTGCATCCCTGACCTGTTTCTGCTGTTTTTGCAACTCTAACGCATCCCGCATATTCTGCTCCTGACGGGATACGAATTCCGTCTCCTGTGCAGGCATTTCCTCGTCTGCATCCTCCAGCACGGCTTTCAGATACCCACTCAGCCGGTCGGTCAGATACTGCAGCTGGCGGTTCGTGCGCCCCATCTTATACAGCTGACATGCCGATAATATGATCAGCATGATCATACCTGCCAGTACCAGCTTGTCCATCCATACGTTCAAAAAATGTGCGATCTGTGCCCCCATAATGATTCCTCCCTTGACGATAAACTAGATCTTTTTTCCTTATCTATCAATCATGATAGCGCTGTGACAGGCGTATTTCCAGCTTTTTTCATCGCATGTTTCGACATGATCCGCACACGGAACGTATTGGATTTCTACCCGTTCCACTTAGTTCACGCTTGACTTTTCACATTCGATGTATATGATAAGTGGTAGATGCATATCTATTACCGACAAAGGAGGACTTTGTTTTTATTATGAAGAAAATACTGCTAACCGGCGGCGGTACTGCCGGCCATGTCACACCGAATATTGCCCTGCTTCCGTATCTGAAGGAGGCGGGTTTTGAAGTTTCTTATATTGGTTCTTATCAGGGTATGGAAAAAGAATTGATCGAGGCACAGGGCATCCCGTATTACGGAATCTCTTCCGGAAAGCTGCGCCGCTATTTTGACCCGAAGAATTTCTCCGATCCGTTTAAAGTGGTCAAGGGACTGGGTCAGGCGATCCATCTGATACATAAATTAAAGCCCAACGTGATCTTCTCAAAAGGAGGCTTTGTATCGGTTCCGGTCGTACTCGCGGCAAAATTCTGTCATGTACCGGCGATCATCCACGAATCTGACATCACACCCGGTCTGGCGAACAAGATCGCTATCCCGTGTGCGACAAAGGTCTGCTGCAATTTCCCGGAGACGATGAAATATCTGCCTGCGGACAAGGCGGTTCTGACCGGTTCCCCGATCCGCCGCGAATTGCTGCACGGGGATGCATCTGTTGCCCGTGAACTGTGCGGTTTTGATGAGAGCCGTCCGGTGCTCTTTATCATCGGAGGCAGCAGTGGATCGGTAGTGATCAATCAGGCTGTCCGCGAAGCACTTCCGGTGCTCTTAGAGCATTTTCAGGTAGCCCACATGTGCGGAAAAGGTCATCTGGAGCCCTCACTCGCACCGACACAGGGCTATCGCCAGTTCGAGTATATCGGCAGAGAATTAAACGATATCTTTGCCATGAGCGATATCGTCGTATCCCGTGCCGGAGCCAATTCGATCTGTGAACTCCAGGCGCTGCACAAGCCCAACCTGCTCATTCCGCTCTCAGCAGCAGCCAGCCGCGGAGATCAGATCCTGAATGCTTCTTCCTTTGAGAAGCAGGGATTTTCAAAGGTATTACTGGAAGAAAACCTCTCAGCAAAATCGCTGATCACCGCAGTTGAAGAACTGTATGCAGACCGCGAGCGTTACATCACTGCAATGACAGAGAGCCGCTCGCTCGATTCGATCGATATGATCGTTGATATGTTACAAAAAGTCGCAAAATAACAGAATATTTATTTGACTGCCAGCTTCTCTGCGAGTTCGTCCATCTCCTCGTCACTGAAATGGTTCTGTGTCCATGTGAGGATCGGAGCCGCGTCCTTATAGCGGGGGATCAGATGCAGATGATAATGGAATACTGTCTGTCCTGCGACCTCACCGTTGTTCTGCATGATATTAAAACCATCGCAGTTCAACACGGTCGTCATATGTGTCGCCATGCGCTTAGCCAGCTTCATTGCCTCTCCTGCGAGCTCGCCCGGCAGTTCATAGATATCTGCATAATGTGACTTCGGCACGATCAGCGCATGTCCCTTGGCTGCCGGTCCGACATCCATGATCACCTTGAAGTCCTCATCCTCAAATAATGTGCGGGAAGGGATCTCTCCTGCCATAATCTTACAAAAAATACAATTCTCGTCTCTCATGTTGATTCTCCTTTTTTATTTTTACTGGTTTTAGGTGATTGCGAAACTATTTTCAATCACGATGCCGCAAATGTAAACAATTCATCCAACTGCCGGAGCGTCTTAAAATTACCCTTGGCTGTCATCTCACCGGTCATAAATGCCCGCTGGAATGTCATCCGCCCGGCAATGATCGATTCTAAGATCTCCGGTGTCAGCTTGACATAGACATCCGTATGCTCCTGTTGTCCATAATGACATACGAGCTCCCCGTGATGGATCTGGATACATAACGGCTTCTTTTTGCCTTCGATGATAAACAGGTAATTGACCTCCACATCCGTTCTTCCGGAAAAATGCGATTCAAAATCAATCACATAAGCAAGACCTTCATCCTGCGTCGTCTGCTTCATCATTCCACGGAACCGCTCTGCCAGCTGCTCAATGTCTGCTTTCTGCTGCTTGACATAACTGTCATCCGATGCATATTGTGAGAGCTGTTCACTCTCCTGCGGCGTAAGCTCCATCTGAGGAGTCCGCTGTACAGACCGGGTAACCGCCTGATTGCTCGTCGGCAGGCTCTTCATCTTCTGTGAGATCGTGCGATAGAGATTTTCCGCCTTTTTCTCAATGATCAGCAGATAGTCCTGATTCATCTGAAAGCTCACCAGATCTTCTACATAACCACACAGCCCGTTACAGGGCAGCCCGCCCAGTGTCGCCCATGCATTCATCAGACTCAGCTCTGCTTCGCGTTCACCATAGGTCGTAGACATGACGATCGGCTGCATATAGGTCTGTGCGATCTTTTCCTTGTCTCCGTATAGCCAGCAGGCATCCAGAAACTGCTGCATATAACCGCCGATCCCCAGCCACTCCACGGTCGTCGCCAGAATAATGCCATCCGCATCACGCAACGTCTGCGGAAGTGTACTGATACTGCTCTTGTGCTCGTAGATATTATACCTCGTCACACTGACACGCAGCTCCGCCAACACTTCCTCCATCTTATTCAATACATAGATCGTCGGATCGTCGAGGACACCTCTGCCGCCGTAATAAATATTTACCTTCATCTTCTGCTATCCTTTGATTTTATCCACGTTTTATCAGTGACTATACTATCGATTTTCATCCCTTTTAGTATAGTCAATCCGCCGGGAAAACTCAACGTCTTTTTCGGTAAAGTACCACGCACAGCACAAATCCCGCGATCGCACCGCCCAGATGCGCCCACGCATCCACGCCCTCTACCGTAAATCCGTAACTGATATAGAGCACGACCGCCAGCAGCATCCGCGGGATGCTGATAGACTCAAATCTGCCTCCGTTGCGCAGCACGACCCAAAGCAGTGCTCCGATGATGCCATAGATCGCACCGGACGCACCTGCCGACACACGATAGTCTCCGGTCAGCAGCATGATAGCGAGTGACAGTATACTGCCTCCGATCCCGGACAGCAGATAGATCACCGCATATTTCCACTGGCTGACTGCACGCAACAGCATATCGCCGAGAAAATACAGCATAAACATATTGCTGAGCAGATGCTCCGCGCCAAAATGCAAAAACATGGCACTGAATAACCGGTACCATTCTCCACCCAGTACGACATCCGGATACATGGCTCCGTGCAATAGCATATAAGCCGCATCCCGCGTATCACCCTGCGTGCTCATAATTACCCAGATTACAATATTTACTGCAATCAAAATGATATTGATGTTGAGCCATTTCCTTCTATATAGATTATGTTCCTGTGTCATCTGATCTTCATATTGTGTCTCATACATGCCTACACAGTAACACGAGATCCTGCGGCTGTCAATGCGCCGCTTATTGTTGACAAAATTGCGCAATTTTCTTAATATTTTTGCAATATTCTCACTTGACCCTCCCTATGTTCTGATATTATAATAACAGTAACCTGTCGGCTTTACAGATAGCGATGGAGCTGTCTGTAAATGTAGATTACACAGTAAAAAGGAGAAGATATTATGAAAACATGTATGAACCGAATGGTTGCTCTGTTTAGTGCCGGTGCTCTGGCACTCGGACTCGCTGCTTCGGCAGTACCCGCAAACGCAGCATCCGCAAACAAAATGCTTGAGATCCCCGTCAACTATACCAATGACAACTGGGATGCAGACTGGGGCAGTACGTCGAACTCCGAATGCTCACTCTGGGGGCTTGGTGATCCGTCTGCTTTTTCAGAAAGCTACACGGTAAGCTACAAGCTCTATATCCCGACTACCTTTATCAAAGAGGAATCCGCTGTCAATATCATGAGCGGTCTCAGCTTCAATGTAGTCACAGACGAAGAATGGCCGTGGGCAGGCAGTATGGAACTTCCCGTAGCGGAATATCATGCAGACGGCTCTCTGACCTCATGGGATGAGGCTACAAATCAGGACATTCCGGTCGACTATGCCACAGTAAAAAAATCCGGTGATTTTTATGTAATCTCCTATGAGGCACAGACCACTACCTATGATACAAACGATGCACAGGTAACTGCTACTACCGCGGATTCCGTTGCTCTGGCATTCTATACAATGGTAAAAGGTATCAACATTTCCGCTGCAAAGAGTGCGATCTATCTGGATGACCTGAAGATCACAAAAGCCGACGGAACGGTTCTTGTAAACAGCAACTTCAACGAAAAGCCCGAGGGCAACTGCTTCGTTGCACCGAATAAAGCCGAAAAAGATGCCAAAGACTTAAACATCGCTACGATCAAGAATAACAAAGTCCTGTCTGCTCCTACAAAGGCTACCGTAAAAGTCGGAAAGACGGTAAAGCTCTCTCCGATCTCCAGCCCTTCTGTCAAGGTAACCTACACATCTTCAAACAAGAAGGTCGCTACCGTTAATGCAAAGGGTGTTATCACCGGTAAGAAAGCCGGAAAAGCAGTCATCACGATCAAGGCAAACACAAAAACCGCAAAGGTCAATGTGACTGTAAAATAATCGTTCCTACACAGTCGGGCGAATTCCCGGCTAATCAATAAAATATATATTCTTCTTGTGCGAAACGCAGGTGGTCTCCGGACTTTAACCTGCGTTTTTGCCTGTATAAGAGCAATTCTCCGTTCAGGCAGGTTCCATTTCTGGAATTCAGATCCTCGATATAATAGGCATCTTCCTCCCGCGTGATCCGTGCATGGCTGCGGCTGACTCCCGGTGCATCGATCTGTCCGTCCGCCTGTCCGTGTCTGCTTCCGATCAAAAAAGTATCTCCCTCGATCTGAAATCCGTTCTGTGCTCCCTGACCCTGATAGCTCAGCCTGCCCTCTGCATGCGCTCCGGCGCCCAGATAAACGGTGGGATTTTCCGACACTGCGATCTCCTCCTGTGGCTCAAACAAATAGATCGGCTCCGGCTGATGGGATTGATCCTTTTTTCGAAATTTCTTATATTTTTCCGGCAATTTGTGCAACATCTGTGTAACGCCGGATACATGCCCGGCGATCTCCGGAGAAAACCACGTACGTCGGGCAGGTTCCGGCACCGGCTCGGGTTCCATCACTTTAAATGGTATCTCTGCAGACACTTCCATCGGCTCTTTTATGGACGCTTGCAGTTCACCAGACGGCTCTGCCACCGGGAGCACATATCCCTCATCCGCCTGCAGCTGTTCTCTCACATACTGCCAGATATCCGGATTCGGCATCTGACATTTCTCATATAATCCATACGCAAGCGCTACTGCTGCCTTATCGCCATGATCAATACCGGGCAGCAATTGTTCCATAAGCTCCCTGAGTGCCTCATACGGTTCCTGCCTCCACATTGGTTCATAACACAGCCTGATCTGTGCACCGTCCGCATCGACAAAGATCTGTTCCGCATGAAGCAATAAGTGCTCCGGTTTCAGATAATGTCTGGGCAGTTCCTCCTGCAGTCCCATCAATGTCAGGATCAGCATCCGCAATAGTCTATGATCCATCGGATTCTGTTGAAGACGGTCTGACAGACTCTGCATGCCGGTGATCTGATACCAGAAGGTCATATCCCGCTCATGTTCCATGCTCACCCAGGTCAAAAGCCCTGCGATCTGCTGCCTCTGCAGCATCCGTTCCGCCAGTTCCCCGTCCGGATTCAATGGCTGTTCCGGCTCTATGATAACCATATAGCTATTTTTCAGGTTTCTCTGATATTGAATCTCCAAATATTTCCTCCATTCCCTGTCTGACGGCTTCCGTCCGCCAGATTCGTGTCGCCGGCCGGATCTCTTCGAGCAGGCTCCAATTGGCAGCTGCTGCCGACACATCCTCGTGACAATCAACCGCCAGCAGCATTCCGGTGACAAGTGCCATTAGAAATATGGGCATCAAAAGCGCGGCCTCGATCGTATAACTGGCCTGCAGCTGTAACGTACACACGCGCCTCATATCACACCTGCCAGCATGCACACATAAGATACCAGCACAAACGGCACAAATGCCACCGTATCTTTGCGATTCTTTTTGCGAAATACAAGCAGACCGAGCGCATAAACCGCACAGATGAACAGACTGCACATGAGTAGTTCCAGATTTTGTTCCAGACCAAGATAGATGCCTGTCACTACCATCAGAATACCGTCTCCGGCGCCGATCCTGCCTCTGGTCAGTATACTGAGCAACAGCAGCACGCCTCCAACGCTCATTCCAAATATCACATTTTCTATCGTCTGCATCTGCCAGAGCATATGGAATACGATCCCTGCGATCCCAAATGCCAATATCAGGTTCAGATGAACCTGTTTCCTGCGCAGATCTTCTGCCGAACAGATCGCGAGCATTCCTATGACTGCGATCCGGGTCCACATTTCCTGCATGCGTGTCTTCCTCCTGTCTGAGTGATCCTGACCATATAGATCGTCCGTTTTAATCCTTTGCACGATAATTCCGTATGGTAACGCGTTCCGTAATCTGTAACATATACGGTAGCAGCAGAGCCTTCGCATGATTCACATCTCCGGTATCTCTCCCCGGAAGCATTGCGCATCGTTGACAACATCTGCCGGTTCGCTGCATGGATCGACAGATCCAGATAATTACAGGACAGCGACCGGTGATACGCGACACCCTCAGGCGTAATATAGACCCAGGTATCATCCGCCGGATCATCCTCTGTCAATGACCGGTCACCGATCCATTTTCTGCTGCGCGCACACTGCATCAGATGATAGCTGTAGTTTCCGATCAACGGACACGGAGCTCTCATCTCATATGTCGCATACAATATGATCTCATCCCCGGTACATTCGGATGATAACAGGGATATGCCGCCTCTGCCTCCCCGGATATACTGTAGCGGACATTCGCTCTGTGTAAGCCCTTTTTGGAGTAACAGCTGTGCTTTCGCCAGCAACAGTGCCTGCGAATGCGTCCCGGTCTCTGCCTCATCGTAACAATTGACCGCCAACGACTGTGCTGTATATACCAATGCCTCCTCGAGGCTCTCCTGCACCCACAGGACCCGGAAAAGGAACAAGAAAAATACCATGAATGTGACAACGAGCGGCAGTACGACCACCATCTCCAATGTCATGGATCCATTGCACCGCAATCTGCATCCCGCATCGCGATATACATCATAAGATACCTCTGAGTGTTCACGTTTCATCTGCTTTGAGGAGAGAGCGATCATCTGATGACACCGATCGTATTTATCGGTGCATGAAACTATCTGTGAGAATATGGAAAATCGGTTATTGTGTTCATCTACAAGGAGTTCTTGCTTATTCTGGTAATATCTCAGAGGTACCTTATGATATATACCGCCATATCTGTTTCCATACATGTCATTCGTCCCTTTTTAAATAAGTGCCCGTCTCGGATGCCGCATATTCCAGCCGATCGGCCTGCAACCGCTGTAATGTGACCAGATCGGAAAACAACGGATCTGCCTCAAAGGAGAACGCTGCGCTGTATGTTAATATCATCGCATCCATGCTGATCCGCGTATCACTGCATCCGGCCTTGTACCACTCCATCAGATCCATCGCCCGGTAATTCAGATCCCGCGCCGGTTTTAAATACAGCAGTTTTTGCAGATATCCCTCATAATCATCGCCGGATCCCACACGTTTTGCCTGCGCTCCTCCCGTCAGCAACGCTCCGATCCCGGACAGGCCACTACTCCAGCTCTCCGCCGTTTTGATCCACGGGATCCTGCCACCGGACAATAATGTCCGGACATCCAAAATACTCTCCGCATATGCCCACGCCGCCAGAATACCCTGTGCGATCAGCGGCGTCGCCGGTGCAATGGCAAATGCCGCCGCGATCGCCGCTGCCAGTTCATATGCCTCGGCCTGTTTCGCTGCATCTGTCTGCAGATAGAGATAATTGGCACCTTCCCGCAGAAACAGAAGCCTGTGCACGACACTCTTCAGATTGTCCCGGTCGGAATCTCCTCCCGCCTGAATATATTCTCTCTCATATGCGAGCGCACCTCCACTCGCAGCCCCGGATGTAAAACAGCTAAACTGTGTCCGCAGAAACTGCTGATACAATACCGTCTCATACCAATCAGACGAACCGCTCCATGATTCATTGCCCTGTATCAACTGCCGGTGCTCCAACGTAGTTCGCCCATCGATCCGTTTGTCGGATACCGCCATCCCCTGTGGTATCACAAGTGTCAGAATGTCCATTTTTTTCAGTTCTTTGATCGTATCTATCGGGTTCTCCGGCACTTCTGCCGGAGGAGAAGCCGCCTCGCCGTTTGCTGCAGCGGCTGCTGCCTGTTCCGCCGCCTGTCTTTTAGCATTCTCGATCTGCTCCTGCGCCTGATCCATCGTAGATCTGCTCTGTTGTGCCTGATCCATTGCATGCCCGGACTGCTGCAGCCGCTCAGATAATTCCCTCATCACCTCGATCGGATATCTGCTCTTCATTGACTCTGCTGCCATAGCCCGAAACGGTGCCCCGTCATGATCCGTCGCCAGCAGATACCGTTCGATCTCAGCCTGTGCCACATCCATCTGATAAAAATTCTGCGTCTCCCGCAGCAAATATCCGCTTTTTTCAGGTCTCAGGTTCTTCTGGCTGTACGCCAGCAGCCGCCTGTTGATCTGCGCAAACTGTAAAGTTCCGGTCCCATATCCTCCATCCAGCAGAAAGATACCATACCGGTCAAACAGATCCCTGTCATATTCCGATAAGACAGACATCACTGCATTCTCCCGCTGCATGCCACTGTATGCCTCGAGTCCTTTTACACGGGCACTCTCCAGCAATGCCAGCAGAAATGACGCGATCAGCATCAGCGACAGACTCGCAAACACGGTAATGCTGCCACTCAGCCGCCCCCGATCAGACACTCTTGCTCTTGCTGCTGATCGTTTTAAATATATCTCCGACCAGTGTATTCAGCTTTTCCTTAAAGATCAGCACCAGTCCGATCAGTACGACCAGAATCAGGATCATCTCAACAGTTCCGATCCCGCGCTCATTGGTCAACGCTTCCATTGCCCGTCCACAGCACAATCTGGATCGGATGATCCATCGGTCTAATTTTCTCATACCTTTTTCCCTCCCGTATTTCTTGTGATTGATCATATTTATAATTGAAAACTCGCCATCGCCGGTATCATGATGATCACCACCACCAGTCCCAGCATGAGCATCATCGGCAGCAACAGCTTTGTCTGCAGTTCTTCCCCACGCTTTTTGATATCACTCTCCTGAGCATCCAGCGCCTGCTGCATCTCTTTTTCGAGCAGACTGCTAAACCCCGCAGTTCCTTTCCGCAGATTCTGCACCAGCAAAGTGGAAAACCTGCGATATACAGATAACTGCAGCCGCTCACCAAACTGTTCATAAGCCAGTCTCTCACTCATTCCATCTCTGATCTGATGATAGGTTGTGCACATCTCTTCATAAAGTGGCTGTGCGCGTCCGGCGTGTACTCCCTGACTGACCTGTTCCTCATAATTGCGCACCAGCCGTTCCCATGCATAGCCTACCGTCATCCCGGCTCCGATGAGCAGCGCCAATTGTCCGAGCATCTGCGGGTATTCCGCCAGCAGCTGCTCCCTGCGCTGCTGCCTCTGTCTGCGCTCATCCTCCCGCCTTCCGATCATAATGCCTATGATCGAGACGATTCCCAGACCTAACATCTGATATGGCCCTTTCTGGGGCACCCGGCTCCAGACAACCCGATGACCATCCACCGTCTGTGGCAATCCGAATACTGCCTCCGTAGATGCATTTTCATCTGCCAGCAGCTGTCCCAGCCGGTCATAAAATGCTTCCATCGGTGACTGCT
>Ga0129312_1000959_pt1 | contig 19307 bp, 18 predicted proteins | sample O827metagenome_FD_94434 | JGI IMG/M metagenome (GOLD analysis project Ga0129312, IMG submission 94434) | Orangutan group fecal microbial communities from Wisconsin, USA - O827 metagenome | ecosystem: Host-associated > Mammals > Digestive system > Large intestine > Fecal | place: USA: Wisconsin... | reverse complement strand
GTATTATTATCGTATATCTGTGCACTGCTGTCCGGCTTTCCGAAATAGAATCCCGTTGTAAATTCTCTGTAGGTACACTTTGCTATCTCTTCTCTGTAGAAATCAAGTGATGCCTTGTAGAGTTCAGGATCCTTGAGATAGTCATCTATGGCTCTTCTGTATACCCTTGCTGTAACCGCAACATAAAGTGCGGTCTTCATACGTCCCTCGACCTTAAAGCTGTCTATGCCTGCATCTATCAATTCCGGTATATGATCTATCATGCACAGATCCTTGGAGTTGAAGATAAAGGTTCCTCTCTCGGTCTCCTCAACAGGAAAATACTCTCCCGGACGTTTTTCCTCCATTACGGCATAATTCCATCTGCACGGATGTGTGCAGGCTCCTTGATTGGCAGATCTTCCTGTCATAAAGCCCGAGAGCAGACAGCGTCCCGAATATGATATGCACATGGCACCGTGAACAAAGGACTCGATCTCAAGCTCAGGGTCGATCTTTGCTCTTATTTCCTTAAGTTCCGTCAGTGAGAGCTCTCTGGCATTTACCACTCTTTTTGCTCCAAGCTGCTGCCAGAACAGAAACGACTCATAGTTGCTTGTGCTCATCTGAGTAGATATATGTATATCTATCTCCGGCACTATACGCCTTGCCATTGCAAAAAGTCCCGGATCCGATATTATAAGTGCATCCGGCTTTATTTCCTTAAGCTCCGTAAAGTATTCCTCGGCTGCCTCAAGATCATAATTATGTGCGAAAATATTGACGGTCACATATACCTTTACACCGTGTTCGTGTGCAAAGGCTATTGCTTCCGTCATTGAATTGCGGTCAAAATTATCTGCCTTCGCTCTGAGCGAAAACGATTCTCCGCCTATATATACCGCATCTGCTCCGTAGATAACGGCTGTTTTCAGTGTATCCAGATTCCCTGCCGGGATAAGTAACTCCGGTTTCTTCATATATACTCTGTCAGTTCTTCCTTTATTAAACAATAATAGTATCACTGCAGTCTTACACTGAGCGATACTCCGTCCCCGATATTTAATACCGAGCTCTCAAGCTGTTCATCATGCTTTATAGTATAGAGAAAATCTCTCATGCGTTCATGAGTTGTACGTTCTCTCCTCGGTATAGTAAATCTTGACTCGGTTACAGTACCCTCCTGCAATACATTATCCGCAAGAAGCACCGAGCCCTCATGCATAAGCGCTTTTATATCAGGCAGCCATACAGGATACTGTCCCTTGGCAGCATCCAGAAAGATCATATCAAAGACTCTGCCTTCGGCCTTAAGTGTATTAAGCACCTTGCCTGCATCATCTGCAACAAGTCTGATACGATCGGAGTATCCCGATCTTGCTATATTAGCCTCTGCGATCGGAATACGCTTATCATAATTTTCAATAGTCAGTATATCGGCATCACTTGCCTTAGCCATAACTACAGAGCTGTAGCCTATAGCAGCTCCTATCTCCAGTATATGCCTCGGTCTTATAAGCTTAAGCAGCGTCCTTATAAAACTCTCAGTCTCTATACGTATTATCGGAACTTCATGTTCGGCTGCATAGGATCTCAATTCTGCAAGGAAGGTATCTGCATCCCCTTCAAGAGAATGCAGATACTCCGATATTCTGTAAGCATCCGTGTTGATCATTATACGGTACCGTTTCCATATCCTTAATTATCTGACGCCGACGGATCCGCTGTCATCCCGGTTTCATCGGCTGACTGTGAGTCATCTGCTCCCTCATCGCCTCCGCCTATGAAGCCATGATCATCTTCCTCTGTGGAGCTCTCCACAGCTTTGGCATCATTATATTCCTGCTCTGTCATACTGAAGGCTTTGACTGCCTCTCCGGTTGACATCGAAGTATTAAGCTTATAGGTACCCGGATAAAGCTTAAGCTCATAGAGTCTTGCCTGAAGTCTGAAAGCATACTCACTCGGTATCACCTTGTCGTCGCTCAGCCTCTCCGCAAGCTCGTCTATGGTCTCGCCCTTATCGACAGTTATATCCACGTCCGTACCCGGAGCTTCCTCCACGGATTCGGCACAGAACATGGTGAATCCGAATTTGAAGCACTCATGTGCAACAGCATAGCAAACAAATACAAGCAGAGTAATGACGATTATTCTTACTGCCACCCCGCTCACAATGCCTGAAATATTGTTATCGGTTTCATCATACTGCATATTATCAAACCTCTGTAATGACTGCGAGGATCATAGGTGTTCTCTGTATCCTGCGCCATACATAATCGCTGAGCTCGTTACGGATGGTATTCTTGACCCTGTTGAGATCTCTCATGCCGCGGCAATCGTCCATAACTCTCAGTACGACATCTCTTGCTTCGTCGATTATGTCTTCATTTTCCTTGACATAAACGAGTCCTCTTGTAAGTATCTCCGGACCCGCTACGAATTCTCCGGTAGCCTTTTCAACCGATACCGCCGCAACTATGATACCATTCTGCGACATGCTTTGTCTATCTTTGAGGACCGCATTACCGACGTCTCCGATACCGAGACCATCAACCAGTATCGGGCCTGCCTGAACCTTATCCACTACCTTGCAGCTATCCTGCGTAAGCTCTACAACATCACCGGTATCCACAAGATGACAGTTTTCCTTAGGCATGCCTATTGCTATTGCGACTTCCTTCTGTGCAAGTCTGTGTCTGAGCTCACCGTGCACCGGAATAGAGAACTTAGGATGTACAAGCGTATATATAAGCTTGAGCTCCTCCACACACGCATGTCCGGATACGTGGGTATCCTGATATATTACCTTGGTACCCTTTCTTGACAGCTCATTGATGACCTTGGATACAGCCTTTTCATTACCCGGTATAGGAGTTGAACTCAATACTATGAGATCATGTTCGGACAGCTGAACCTTACGGTGCTGTCCTGTAGCCATACGTGAAAGCGCCGCCATCGGCTCTCCCTGACTGCCCGTAACTATAAGCACTATCTTATCATCCGGATAGTTTTTGATCTCGGAAATATCGATAAGAGTATTATCCTTCATCTTGATGTATCCGAGTTCGGAAGCCGTACTGATTACATTTATCATTGAACGGCCGTCTATGACTACTTTTCTGTCATATTCCTCTGCAACGCTTATGATCTGCTGAACTCTGTCAACATTTGATGCAAAGGTAGCGACTATTATCCTCTTGTCTTTGTTTTCTCCGAATATGCCCTCAAAGGTATGACCTACTGTCTTCTCAGACATGGTGAAGCCCTGTCTTGTGGCATTTGTAGAATCACACAAAAGTGCAAGCACACCCTGTTTTCCCAGCTCGGCAAATCTCTGCAGATCAATGGTATCTCCGAATACAGGTGTATAATCAACCTTAAAATCTCCGGTATGCAGTACCACTCCCGCGGGTGAATGTATTGCAAGTGCGGCTGCATCCTGAATAGAGTGATTGGTCTTGATAAACTCTACGGCAAAATCCCCCGCCTTGACCACATCACCGTACTGCACGGTATTAAGCTTGGCACTCTCTATGAGTCCGTGCTCTCTGAGCTTATTCTCTATAAGTGCGCGTGTAAGTCTGGTCGCATATACAGGAACATTGAGATTTCTTAATACATACGGAAGTGCTCCTATATGATCCTCATGTCCGTGAGTGATGAAAAATCCCTCTATCTTATCCGCATTATCCCTGAGATAGGTAATATCCGGAATAACAAGATCTATGCCGAGCATCTCCTCATCCGGAAATGCCATTCCGCAGTCAACTATGACCATGCTGTTGTCGGTCTCTATGACTGTGATATTCATTCCTATCTGCTCAAGTCCTCCGAGCGGAATGATACGTATCTTTTTATTGCTGCGGCGTGTCTTAGGTGCCAGCACGGATCTAACTATATCAAATCCGCTCTGCTTCTGTCTTGTGCGTGTACCGGACTTTGCCGTTTCTTTGGTTTTGGACGTTTCTTTAGTCTTGGTTGTTTCCTTAGTTTTGGACGCTTCCTTAGTTTTGGACGCTTCCTTAGTCTTTGCCGTCTTTGGCGAAGTCTTCTTTGAGGCAGTGCTCCTGCCGCTTCCGTTTTTGGATGAAGTACTCTGAGTATTCTTTTTTGGTGCCTGCTTGGCAGTCTTGCCGTTTTCTCCTGACGGTGCGGGCTTTGTACCGCGCTTTGCTCCCGGTTTTCTCCTTCCGGTCGTTTTTGTCTCCGGCTTTACGGCATTATTTTCATTATCTTTAATATTATTGTTCTCTGTCATCATCTATCTATTTCTATCTCTCCGGACATCTGCTTCTCAAAGATATCAAATACCACATTTTCCTCATCCTCGTCCATGATATCCTCGTATATTGCCTCATCATCATCCGGATCCGATACCTCCTTGAATACGCGGCACTCTCCGTCTTCATCATCCGGAGCATCGGTAACAAGGATATAGCTGTTGCCGTTAAAAACAGTGCTGTCGAGTATGGTGAACTCCATCTCTGTTCCGTCATCAAGTGTCATTACGATAATATTGTCTTCCATTTCAGTTTTCCTCTTCCTTTCTGTTATTCATATAATCTTCAAGTATCAGTGCTGCTGCTATCTTATCTATATACTGCTTGCGCTCTGAGGATACTACTTCGGCTTCAGCCAGTATCTCATCAGCACCGACAGTACTTAATCTCTCGTCCCACATCACGATATCAGTCTCAAGACGCTCGGCTTCAAGTCTGTGAGCAAGCTCATCCCCGAATGCTTCTGCCTTATAAGCTCTCTCTCCCTTGGTATCATCCATGTTTAACGGAAGTCCTATAACTATAAGACCAACCTCATATTCTCTAACCAGCTCAACTATACGTCTGTAGGTAGGTCTCATCTTGCCTTCCTTCTCTCTGACTATAGTTTCAAGAGGCGAGGCTATAGTATGCATCGGATCGCTCAGTGCCACTCCGGTAGTCTTGGAACCGAAATCAAGCCCCATAAGTCTCTTCAAATGTCTTCCTCCCTAAATGTCTATATAACATACTAAGCCTAAGCCCGTGTTTTCTTCCGGACTTAGGCTGATAACAGATATGATCATTTGTAAACTGCGCCGGCATAAAGGCGGCACAATAAATAAAAGTATTCCGAAACTGAAATCACTTTCTTAATCTTGAATCAACATAAGCTGCCATAAGCTCTTCAAGAAGCTCATCTCGCTCAACCTTCATGATAAGACTGCGCGCATTGTTATGGCTTGTGATATAGGTCGGATCTCCCGACATGATATATCCTACGATCTGATTGATAGGATCATATCCCTTCTCTACCAGTGCACCGTAAACAAGCTCCAGTACCTCTGCCGCATTCGGCTGATCTACCGGCTTAACATGCTCCATTATCTGTGTGTTCTCAATGTTGTTCATTTATCTGTATCCTCAAAAAGTTTTAAAAAATATGGCTCTTCAGGCTGCGTTTTCATGTTTACGGGTCCTTACCCTAGGTAACATCTTATACCAATAAGATTGCTCCGTCCACATTTTTTTCCCGAATAATCTGTGAAGCTTTACCATATACTAATTCATTTTGATGAAGCTCTGATGAAGCCTTGATACATCTTACATACTCTCTCGTATATCCTGTCTCATAGGATATGCCGTCTATCTCTATAAGCTCCTCGCTCAAGAATTCCAGTTCTTTTCCGAGATAATATTCCCTGAATTCCTCAGAGAGTCTGTCCGTAAGTTCTATGAGTCTGTCGCTTCTTACGCCCTTTTCAGCCTCGGTGAGCTGTCCTTCCATGGTATCGGCAGGTGTTCCTCTTCTCCTCGAATACTTAAATACATGTGCTTCATAGAAGCCGATACGCTCGGCAAAGCTCATGCTGCTTTCGAACTGCCAAAGAGTCTCTCCGGGAAAGCCTACAATAATATCCGTCGTTATCGCGGGATGCTCATAAGCTTTTTCAAGTATCTCACAGCTTTTTGCATATTGCTCAGTGTTGTAATGCCTGTTCATAGCCTTAAGTATCTCGTCATTTCCGGACTGAAGCGAAAGATGGAAATGCGGACAAAGCTTCTTAAAATTCTTAAGCTTAGACACAAACTCCTCGGTAATAAGCATTGGCTCCAATGAGCCCAGTCTGATACGCTTTATACCGGGAACAGACTCCGCAGCGGCAATAATATCAAGGAGCTTATCTCTCATAGAGCTTAAGTGTATGCCGGTTATTACCACCTCGGCAACGCCGTTTGCGGCAAGTCGGCTCACTTCCTCATGTACGTCCTCGGGACTCCTTGAACGAAGCGATCCTCTTACATACGGAATGATGCAATACGAACAATACATATTGCATCCGTCCTGAACCTTGATAAAGGCTCTCGAATGTCCGTCAAGCTGAGTGAGAAACATGGCTTTTTTATCATCATGCTGTGCATCATCCGTATTAATGGATAATTTTTCTGTTATAAGCTTAACTATGCTCTGTTTGTCCTTGTTTGAGACAGCCAGATCAATAACATGATCTCCGATAAGTTCATCCAGCTTATCATTCTTGATGGCATCATCCACATAACAGCCTGCTGCTACTATAAGCGCATCCGGATTGAATTTTCTGGCACGTCTTAACATCTGACGTGACTTACGGTCTGCTATGTTTGTTACAGTGCAGGTGTTGATTATATATACATCCGCCGCGTCTTCAAAGCCCAACTCAACAAAGCCTGATGCCCTCAGGCTCTCAGCCATGGCATCAGACTCATATGTATTGACTTTGCAGCCAAGTGTATGTATAGCAAATGTTTTCAGCTTATTATCGCTCATCAACTGCACCAGATCACCTCGTCGGTAGCAACAGCCTCGTCTATCATCTTATCGATAATATCCGAGAGCTTAAGCTCGGAACGCTTTATTACATTAACATTAGGCTTAGTCACCGGATGCTTTGCCACAAAGATAGTACAGCAATCCTCATACGGCTGAATACTTGTTTCAAATGTTCCTATCTTTTCCGAGAGATCGATTATCTCCTGCTTGTCAAAGCCTATTACCGGACGATATACCGGAAGCTCACATACCTCATCTGTTGAACGAAGTGAGAACATGGTCTGTGAAGCAACCTGACCTATAGACTCACCTGTGATAAGTCCTATACAGTCATTGGCATTAGCCAGTCTCTCTGCTATCCTCATCATGTATCTGCGCATGATGATAGTGAGCTCGTCATGCGGACACTTTTCATATATTGCAAGCTGTATCTCGGTGAAATTGATAACATGAAGCTTGATAGCTCCCGCATAGCTTGCCACCTGCTTAGCAAGATCCACTACCTTCTGTTTTGCTCTCTCCGAGGTATACGGCGGTGCATGGAAATAAACCGCTTCAACCATAACTCCGCGCTTAGCTATCATATAACCCGCAACAGGACTGTCTATACCTCCCGACAGCAGGAGCATGGCCTTGCCGTTGGTTCCTATAGGCATTCCGCCGGCACCCGGGATGACCTGAGTGAATATATTGATCTTCTGTCTGACCTCGATATATACTACAAAGTCAGGCTCATGCACATCAACATGAGACTTCGGATATGCCGTAAGGATATCGTATCCTACATCTGCATTGATAGTATCGGAGGTTACCGGATAGTGTTTATCTGCACGTCTCGTTCTTACTTTGAACTTAAACTCCTCCTCCGGATGCTCAGTCTTAACAAACTCAAGCACCTTGGTCCTGAGTTCGTCGTATGAGCATTTTTCTATCTGCATCATCGGACATATCGCCGTAATTCCGAAGACATGACGCAGAGCATCAAGTACCTCATCATAATCATAATCCGATTTGGCATTTACATATACTCTGCCCTGTTCCTTCTGTACGGCAAACTCACCCTCTACCTTCTTAAGATGCTCTCTTATCTGGTGCATAAGAGCATCCTCGAAGATGTATCTGTTCTTACCCTTTGTGCCTATTTCGGCATATTTGATCAAAAAACTCTGATAATGCATATTCTCGTAATCAACCTATTTCTTATCTTTTACTTCCAATCGGATCTACAAATACCTTATTGTAATCGGTGTAATCCGGAAGTCCGTTTCTCATGCGTACCGGTGAATCTCCCTGTATGAGCGGAAGTGCATACTCTATAAATGCATCCGTCACATTGTTGCCTTCCTCATTGATCCACTCAAGCGGGACCTTCTTCTCGAAGTTTGCAACCTTATCAAGATCAAAGAGAACGGTATGGCTGTCAAAGCCGCCGTGCGGATATCTTACACACTCAAGTCCGACCATCTTATCGGTCGTGCCATCAAGCATGCTCTCAACAGCTGCTCTTCCCGACATATATGCTTCTTCAACATCTCTGCCTGATGAGCAATGTGCGGCACATCTCTGCAGGAGGCTGAACTCTATGCCCCTTGTCTTAAGTCCGAGACGGTTCTTGATCTCTGCAGCAAGATAAGCCGCAAGGCCTCCGAGCTGAACATGTCCGAAACCGTCCGTTGCAGATGCGGCAACCTCGGTGATGAAGCTTCCGTCGGCATAATGAACACCCTCTGATACAGCTATATTACAGTTGCCGTTCTTCTCATAGCAACTCTTGATATCGGATATAAACTTATCCATATCAAAATCTCTCTCAGGAAGATAGATATAATCGAGGCAATGTCCGTTTACATTGGCAAGTGCGGCAGCCGCGGTAAGCCATCCCGCATGTCTTCCCATGCACTCAAATACTGTTACGGCACCTTTTTCGTATACGGCTGCATCTCTTGCAACTTCCATGATGGATGTTGCAATATACTTTGCCGATGAACCGTAGCCCGGGCAATGATCCGTTCCGAAGAGGTCATTATCTATAGTCTTTGGCACGCCCATTATCCTGCAGTCGTAGCCTACCGATTTCATATACTTGGAAATCTTGTTACAGGTATCCATGGAATCATTTCCGCCGATATAGCAGAAATATCTTACATTATGCTTCTTGAATACCTCAAGCACCTGCCTGTACTTGGTATCATCCTCCTTGGGATCCGGCATCTTGGTACGGCATGAACCGAGTGCGGATGCCGGTGAGTACATGAACTTATCCAGCTCGATAAGTCCCGCCTCATCCATATCCATAAGCTTATCATCAAGCACTCCGTCTATTCCGTGATAAGCTCCGTATACCTTGGTTATATGCTCCGATGCAAATGCTGTGCGTATAACGCCCAAAGCACTCGCATTGATAACTATACTCGGACCGCCCGACTGTCCTACAACGAGCGCTCCCTTTAATGCTTCTGCCATGATTTCAAGTTACCTCACGCCTTTCCCGCGCAGCCGAGCACATCTATAAGCTTATGACGTACAAGCTCCTTGATATTAGCTCTTGCCGGCTTAAGATACTCTCTCGGATCGAATTTGTCCGGATGCTCTGCCATATACTGTCTGATGCTTCCTGTCATGGCAATACGGATATCCGAATCGATATTTATCTTGCATACCGCAAGCTTTGCCGCTTCTCTTAGCTCATATTCCGGAATACCTATGGCATCCGGCATCTTACCGCCGTTCTCGTTGATGAGCTTGACAAAATCCTGCGGAACAGATGAAGATCCGTGCAATACGATAGGGAAGCCCGGCAGTCTCTGTGCGACATCCTTGAGGATATCAAATCTGAGCGGCGGCGGTACAAGAACGCCATCATCGTTTCTTGTACACTGCTCCGGCTTGAATTTGTATGCACCGTGTGAGGTTCCTATAGCTATAGCAAGAGAATCACAGCCTGTACGCTCCACAAACTCCTGAACATCCGAAGCCTTGGTGTAAGACGAGTCCTCTGCAGCTACCTGAACATCATCCTCAACACCTGCAAGTGTACCAAGCTCTGCCTCAACAACCACTCCGTGTGCATGAGCATACTCAACCACCTGCTTGGTGATCTCGATATTCTTCTCAAAGCTATGTGAAGATGCATCTATCATAACCGAAGTGAAACCTGAGTCTATGCAGGACTTGCAGGTCTCAAAGTCCGGGCCGTGATCAAGATGAAGTGCGATAGGAATGTCCGGGCACTCAATAACAGCCGCCTCAACAAGCTTGATAAGATAAGTGTTGTTGGCATAAGCTCTTGCGCCCTTGGATACCTGAAGGATGACCGGTGCATGCTCCTCTCTGCATGCCTCGGTGATTCCCTGTACTATCTCCATATTATTTACATTAAAAGCACCTACGGCATATCCGCCGTTGTAAGCTTTTTTGAACATCTCTGTCGTAGTAACAAGTGCCATATTAAAATCCCCTTTTGTATAAACTGCGAGTAATTAAATGTCTGTAATATCCTTAGTTAAAGTTAATTATAGCATTGTCATTTTGTATTAAGCAATCGAATAGATGAATTAATGTAAACACATAAGTGTTTTCATGACACATGCCGGGCAGACTACTTAATGTCTCCAAAATCTCCTAAGCTGCGGCAGCAGCTCGGCTATTGCCTCGGCGCATATATCCGCTTCCTCCGGCTCATTGTATATTCCGAAAGAAAATCTGATCGTTGAATCCAGAAGTTCCTGTTTCACGCCTATTGCCTTAAGGGTTCCGCTGATAGCCGGATGGTTTGATGAGCATGCCGAGCCGGAAGAAACATATATCCCACGCTCTTCTAAAGCATGCAGCAATACCTCCGCTCTTACTCCATCAAATGAAGCACTCACCACATGCGGTGCCGAGAGCGCTCCTCTCTCTGAATTGATCGTTACACCCTCAAGCTCGGAAAGTCTGTCTATAAGTCTGTCCTTGACTTCAAGCATCTTCTTTTCAATGTCGGCATGCTCTTTTCTGTAGAGTTCTGCCGCAAGTCCGGTTCCGGCTATCCCCGGGACATTATCCGTACCCGAGCGCATGTCCTTTTGCTGTCCGCCTCCGAGTATGATGGGTGATACATGTGCCTTTTCGTTGATATAGATAAATCCCGCTCCCTTAGGTCCGTGTATCTTATGTGAGCTTACCGTAAGCATGTCAACATTAGCTTCCTTCGGTCTTAAAGTCAGCTTTCCGTAGGCCTGTATGGCATCTGTATGGAAATAGGTCCTCGGATTGATCTCCTTTATAAGCTTGCCTATGGCAGTGATGTCTTCTATGGCTCCCATCTCGTTATTGACCCACATAACGCTTACAAGTATGGTATCAGGTCTTATCATGCTCTTAAGAGCATCAATATCCACATGTCCCTTGTTATCTGTGCCTACTATGCTTATCTCATAACCCATGGACTCAAGGAACTCCAAAGGCTTATATACTGCGGCATGTTCGATATTGGTGCTTATTATATGTCTGCCATAGCCCTTTCTCGCAAGAGCGGTACCTATAAGAGCCATATTGTTGCCCTCGGTTCCTCCGGATGTAAACACTATCTCACTAGGCTTTACCTTGAGCGACTGTGCTATCTGCTGTGCAGCTGTCTTAACGTAGTTTTCGGCTCTTACTCCCAATATATGTCTCGACGACGGATTGCCGTAATTCACCCCCATTACCTCGTCCATGAGGCTTATTACCTCGGGACGTACTCTGGTCGTTGCCGCATTATCAAAATATATCTCTCTCATCCGCACTTATTCCTCAACTGTAAGATCCATTCCCGCAGCTATCTCAAGCCTGATCATAATAAGGCTCAGTATCGCTATTGCCGCCGTCTCGGTACGAAGTATACGCTTTCCCAAAGATATCGGCCTTATTCCGTGGCGTTTAGCCATTGCTGCCTCAAGAGGATCAAAGCCTCCCTCAGGTCCTATCATAACGCCTATGCTGTTGCCCGGTATAAAGTTCACTATAGCCTCACAGGTGCCTGTGAGACCGTCTTCATTTTCATAGGGAATGATGCTTACCGTACATTCCTCGCACATCGAGACCGCATCCTTAAAGCTCACCGGCTCATGTACAGTGGGCACTATGCTTCTCTTGGACTGTTTCGCGGCATTTTCCGCTATCAGCTGCCATCTCTTTGTTTTTGAAGCCGCCTTCTTGTCATCAAGCTTTACCACGCAGTTCTTGGAGGCAACCGGCACTATATCGCTTACGCCAAGCTCAACTGCCTTCTGTATGATGAGTTCCATCTTCTCTGACTTCGGAAGGCACTGAAAAAGTACTACCTTTGACGGCAGCTCATGGTTGTCTTCCTTGACTTCTTCGACAGACAGCTTAAGTATCTCCTGTTCCTCATCTCTGCCGTCCACAACACATATATAGTCGGTACCTTCCGAATCACTTACTATGATCCTCTCTCCGTCCTTAAGTCTCAGCACCTTCAGTGCATGATTAAGATCGTCCTTGTCGTCGATAATTATGGTCGTACCGCTCACATTATCCTTATCCACAAAAAAATGATGCATTATCTCACTCTATCCACAATTCTTGATTTTATCGTCATATTTCGATTATTCCGTCTCCGGGGTATTGTATGCGGCGCCATATTATTGCCCGCCGTATCGAAAGTTGATTGCATGCTCGAAGCCTGATTGCATATTACGGCTCGCCGGGTCAGGCTACGCTATGCTCATCAAAATTCATGTATAAACAATCCGCTTCTTAATTTAGGCTCGAACCAGGTCGATTTAGGAGGCATGAGCAGTCCCGCATCTGCCACCCTGAAGAGCTCGGATATATCTGTCGGATACATTGCAAATGCCACAGCCGTACCGCTCTCTGTCTTATCACCGTTTTTCGCATTTTCGGCAGTAAAGGCATCGGCATCCTTGACCAGCTCCCCTACTCCTCTTATTCCGCCTACGAATTTAATACGTGAATCTGTTCTCGGATCCTTGATGCCGAGGAGCTTATCCAATACCTCCTCCTGAAGTACAGATACATCGAGGCTCTTTACCGGATCATCCTTTATACCGTCTATGTATTCCGGCTTTACTCTCAAAGTGTAGCTTCGTCCGTTAAGATACATTCCGATATCGTATTTTTTTGCAGGCTTAAGTATCTCGGCTCCGCACTTAATCCCCGGCATGCCGCCGTTTCCTGTATGCTCCTCCGCACTGCAGGAAAGAGAAGTAAGCTCAACATCAAACACTTCCTCAAGCCCCTCAAGGAAGCTGTCGAGATCATGTCCGTTAAGGTCTCTCACAACTCTGTTGTAATCCATTATCTTAAGCTCGGAATCAGGGAACAGCACGGAGAGGAAATAATTAAACTCCGCATTTTTGTCATAGTCTGTCCCTGCTGCCTCTCTTCTCTTAAGCGCAACCTTAACGGCGGAAGCTGCTCTGTGATGTCCGTCCGCTATATAAGTGCAGTCCAGCTCGGCAAATTCGCGGCTCAGCTTATCCACTGTCTCGGCATCATCAATGATCCACACTCTGTGATATATTCCGTCCTCACTCTCAAAGTCATACTCCGCAGTATGAGACTTCTTCCATGCATCCGTTATCTCATTGATACCGGCTCTTGAATGATAGCTCAAAAATATCGGTCCGGTCTGTGCCGACATGGTATCGACGTGTCTGATCCTGTCCTGTTCCTTTTTCTCTACTGTATTCTCATGCTTTTTGCATATATTATTGAGATAATCATCTACCGCCGTAAGTGCAGCTATACCCGTCTGAACACGTCCGTCCATAGTCTGCTCATAGATATAGTAGCAGTTTTTATCATCCGTAATATATACGCCCTCTGCCTTCTGCTCAAGATATCTTGCTCTTGCCGCCTCATATACATCATCGGCATACATATCATGATCCGGCGCAAACATAGTCTCCGGTCTGTCTATATTGAGGAAACTGAGAGGCTTGCCCTTGACTGCTTCCGCAGCCTCCTCTCTGGAATATACATCATACGGAAGTGCAGCCACTTCGCTTGCCTTGTCTCTTGCAGGTCTCACTGCCTTAAACGGTCTGATATCCGCCATAATACTTCTCCTTATAATGCATGCAGTCCTGATACTGCTTATGCTCTGATGATAATTGTTTATTAAAAGCCATCTTATAATTGTACCCATACACAAAGAGACCTGCAAGTATGCAGGCCTCCCAAATCCTAACAATTTCTAAATTATAATCAGTTTTTTACGACACGAACTCTGAGCATGCCTTCAACATTCTTGAATTTATCGATAAGCTCAGCCGAGAGCTTGCTCTCGAAGTCCATGATCGTGTATGCGTACTGTCCCTTACTTGCATTCTGCATGTTTGCAATATTGCAGCCTGCCTCACCGACTATAGCGGTAAGCTGTCCGAGCATATTCGGAATATTTCTGTGAAGGAAAGCAAGTCTGGCGTCTGTCTTGCATACACCTACATTTACATCCGGGAAATTTGCCGAATGCATGATATTACCGTTGTCAAGGTAGTCCTGAAGCTCCTCTACCGCAAGCTTGGCACAATTGTCCTCAGCTTCCTCTGTAGATGCTCCGAGATGCGGAGTAACGATGGTATTCTTCATCTTGACGGTCTTGGTTCCCGGGAAGTCCGTAACATACTTTGCTACCTTTCCGCTCTCAAGTGCCTCAGCAATATCATCATCATTAACAACAAATTCACGGGAGAAGTTAAGTATCTTTACTCCGTCCTTCATCTTGGCAAAGCTTATCTTGTTAAGCAGATCTCTGCTAGAATCAACTGCCGGAACATGTACTGTGAAATAATCGCAGTTGTCAAAGAGTTCATCCATGCTCTCTGCATGCTTGACCTCTCTCTTCAGTCTCCAGGCTGAATTTACAGAGATATAAGGATCGTAGCCGTACACTTCCATACCGAGATAAGCGCACATATTTGCTACCTGTATACCTATGGCACCGAGTCCGATGACACCTATCTTCTTGCCGATGACCTCGTTGCCTGCGAAAGCCTTCTTTTCCTTCTCTGTTCTTGCTGCGATATTCTCATCTGCAGCATTTGCCTTGACCCATTCGATACCGCCTACGATATCTCTTGATGCAAGCATAAGTCCGGCAAGAACAAGCTCCTTAACCGCATTGGCATTGGCACCCGGTGTATTCATTACAACGATTCCGTTCTCCGAGCAGCGGTCTATCGGAACATTGTTAAGGCCTACTCCGGCACGTGCAATTACTCTGAGGCAAGGCGGAAACTCTGTGTCATGCATCTTCTGCGATCTGACAAGTACGCCCTGTGCCTGCTCAAAATCATTGGTAAAGCTGTATCCGTCTCTGAACTCTCTGAGACCGTAATCACTGATGTTATTCATCAGGAAAATCTTTCTGTCCTTCATTTTCGTCCCCTCTGAACTATCCATAGCTCATATATAGTCTGTTACTGAAAATGCCTCACATCCGGCACTCTGTCACTTTATAGCTTTCGCATTTTCAATATTACATAAATTCTTACTCAGGTATTATATGTGCTTCTTTTCGAAGTCTTCCATAACGCTTACAAGCTTGGCAACGCCCTCATAAGGCATAGCATTATAGATGGAAGCCCTCATACCGCCTACGGATCTGTGGCCCTTGATATTCTTGATTCCGTTCTCTCCGCATACAGCGATGAACTCCTTATCAAGCTCCTCATTACCTGTAATGAACGGAACATTCATAAGAGAACGTGAATCCTTGCGAACGGTGCCCTTGAAGAGCTTGGAGCTGTCAAGGTAATCATAGAGCAATGCAGCCTTCTTCTCATTGCGCTCTTTCATGGCTGTAAGTCCGCCGTTGCGCTTGATCCAGTCAAATACCTTGCCGCAAACATATATAGCCCAGGTATTCGGTGTGTTGTACATAGAATCGTTATCTGCCTGAGTCTTCCACTTAAGCATGGTAGGAGTTCCCGGGAGACACTCGTCTGTGATGAGATCCTCTCTGACTATAGATACAACGAGTCCGGCAGGACCGGCATTCTTCTGAACTCCGGCATAGATAACGCCGTACTTTGATACATCCAAAGGCTCCGAAACAAACATCGAAGAAACGTCCGCTACGAGATCCTTGCCCTTAGTATCCGGAAGCTTTGAATATCTGGTTCCGTAGATAGTGTTGTTCTGGCAAATGTATACGTAATCCGCATCCTCTGATACAGGAAGATCGTCCACATCCGGTATGTATGAAAATGTCTTATCCTCTGAGGAAGCGATCACATTAACCTTACCGAAGAGCTTAGCCTCCTGTATAGCCTTCTTTGTCCAGTTGCCTGTATTGATGTAATCAGCTACCTTATTTCTCATAAGGTTCATAGGAACTGCTGCAAACTGCTGAGAAGCTCCTCCCTGAATAAAGAGGACTTTATAATTATCCGGAATACTCATAAGCTCTCTGAGTGTATTCTCAGTGCCGTGAAGTATCGCTTCGAAATCCTTAGATCGATGGCTCATCTCCATTACGGACATGCCTGAGGAACCATACTCAAGTACCTCATCTCTAATCTCTGTCAATACCTCTTCGGGCATAACAGCAGGTCCCGCGCTGAAATTGTAAACTCTGCTCATTTTCTTCCTTTCTTTTTGTATATCTTGCTATACAAAATTTAATATTTTTTTACGTTATAACATTAAAGTATAAAACTATTTATTGCTTTATGCAAGATAATATTGCTTTCCCCGCAGAATTTGCTATATCTTCCGCAAGTACACTGTGACAGCCTGCGGTATCTGAGGCTATGCATCCTGCTCTGCCGTGTAAAAAAACAGCTGTCGGTATACTGTCATTAAGCGCATCCTGCAATACCGCAGAGACACCCGATATGAAACCGCAAAGCACATCACCGCTTCCTGCCTTAGCCATGGCTCCGCAGCCGCTGTCGATAAGCATTGCTTTGCCTGACTTTGCTCTCAGTGCGACAGCAGTCACCGCATCCTTAAGCACGACATTTACGCCGTACTTATCTGCAAATGCTCCGGCAACTTCCTTCTGATGAGCTTTAATATAGTCTATCTCAAGCCCGGTAAGTCTCGCCATCTCGCCTATATGCGGTGTAATGACAATATGTTCGGATGCAGAAAGCAGTTTCCTGCCGCAGTTATCAACATCAGCTTCATGTCCTCTACCGTTTATAAACATTGAGATGATGTTCAAAGCATCTGCATCATACAGGAGCATCCTTTTTGACGAGAGTGCTTCCGCCATATCGTCACTCCCCAATACGCGCATGAGTTCCACAGCTTCAGCACTCTTTGATAAGCCGGGCCCTACAACAATATGATCAGCCCAGTCTACAGACTCCTTAAGCGCCGCCTTATCGATACTTCCGTCGGAAAGCTCCATGCTTTTATACATAGCTTCAGGCAGAGCGGTCTGTAAGATGACACGATTACACTCCGGTCCGAACACCTTGACCATGCCTATGCCTGTCCTGAAAGCAGCAAGCGAGCAAAGATAAGCCGCCCCGGACATACCGCAGCTTCCGCCTATAACAAGCAGCTTACCGTATGTTCCCTTATTGGCATACTTATCTCTCTCACCGAGAGCTGCAACATTTTTATTTATTATCTCACTAAGCTCTATGTCCATATCAGATACGTCTCGCTATGATGCCTACCCACTCTCCTCGTGTATTTATCTCTTCGATCTTCCAGTTTGGATTTGTCGCAAATGCCGCCTTAACTTCTTCCATCCTTGTGTCTATGATTCCAGAGGTAATGAAGATGCCATCCTTACGTATAAGTGCGTCAACATTTCCCTCGCCCGCAAGCATAGCGATAACCGGAGCAAGTATATTGGCGATAACTACATCATAGCCCTGCGGTGCTTCTTTCTTAACGGCAGCTATTATCTCATCATCTCCGATAACATTACCGATAACAAGTTTAAAGCTATCTTCACCCATATCGTTGTAAGAGATATTATCAAGTATTGAGGATTCGCACATCTCGTCAAGCTCTGTTGCCATTACCTTGTCGGCTCCGCATTTCAATGCAGCTATTCCCAATATTCCGCTTCCGGTTCCTATGTCGAGTACCTTATCTCCCGGTTTGATATAGCTGTCCAAGGCAGCGAGGCAAAGCTGCGTGGTCTCATGGGAGCCCGTTCCGAATGCGGTACCCGGGTCTATCTCAATAAGCTTAAGTTCTCCGCTATCAATTTCAGCCTTATGCTCGTCGGGTACTTCTTCCCAACTTGGCTTAATAAGGAATTTGTCGATCAATATAGGCTTGAAGAACTGTTTCCAGTTATCTCTCCAGTCTGTGTCCTCGGTAACTCCCTCTTCTATGCGGCCTTCTCCTATATCTACATAGCTGCGCATTTCGTCAAGCTCATTTCTTACTGTCTCAAGCAGTTTATTTATATCGGCTTCGCTCCATATCTTATCATCTATAGAATATGAACGATCCTCGGAGGCGTCGGCAGTATCGTTTGCCGGTGCGGAATCTGCCTTGTGTTCATCATCCTCAAGCCTCAAAAAGAAGCTGAGTCTTGAGCTTCCGTCATCTGCGGGAAGCTCCGGCAGTATATCTATAAACATACCTTTAGTGTCGGCATCGGAAAGAGGCACGTTATCCTCTATCTGCACTCCCTCTACTCCGTTTTCATTAAGCATGAGGCTTACTATATCCTCCGCCTCGGTTGTCGTGTGTATAGTATATTTTTTCCACTTCATGATCCTGTTCTCCGTAAAACCCTTTAAAGTATTAAATTAAGTAATTCTATCAAAGCTGTATTTATGTTACTATATTGTCATTAGTTTAACATAATGTTTTTCACTTAATCAAGGAGGGCCGATGAACAGGCAACAGAAAACACCGGTTATTTTTAAAGAATTCAGAAACATCATGTACAAGGTACTTGATGCGCTTCACTGCATCATATCCGTTACCATAGTAGCTGCCATAGTTATCACCTTATTCAGTCTCCCTCAGCAGCTTACAAGATGCTTTGATGTTGAGTCCAAGAGCCTTATCACATTTTTGGAATATATAATCAACATCATAATTGCCGCCGAACTTATCCATGTATTGCTTCATCAGTCATTGGACACCATAGTTGAGATACTTACACTTGCGGCGACAAGAGAGATAATCCTTGAGAAAATGCCTCCGACCGAACTTTTCGTCGGCATTGCGGGTATCGCTCTGCTCTTTGCGATCAGAAAGTTTCTCTTTATTTCCCAGAAAGACAGAGAGACACATTCCACCCCCTTAAGCACCTCAGGTGATATTATCGAAGAAGTCACAAATAAAGCCTCGGATGCTGCATCTGATTCCGAAAACATAAAAACAATAAATTTTTAACGGATCGTTCCTGAAAATTTATTTCGATCAATACTTTTGTTTCTGAAAAAAACAGACAATCCGGAATATTTAAAGTGCTGTCGGAGATATAGGACAAAACGTGTTGGTAAAAACCGCAGATTAGCTAAGTATATAAGGCTAATCTGCGGTTTTAAGTTGTTTAAAACAAGATAGAGGGTGGACAAAACGTGTTGGTGAAAAGGTGT
>Ga0129312_1000956_pt1 | contig 19396 bp, 27 predicted proteins | sample O827metagenome_FD_94434 | JGI IMG/M metagenome (GOLD analysis project Ga0129312, IMG submission 94434) | Orangutan group fecal microbial communities from Wisconsin, USA - O827 metagenome | ecosystem: Host-associated > Mammals > Digestive system > Large intestine > Fecal | place: USA: Wisconsin... | reverse complement strand
CAGTGCGGTGGCATAGCCACTTTTGCTTTGCAAAAGTCATGACCATAGTCGCAAGTGGAATGCTGCTCGGTTTTAACGCAATTTTGAAAATATCGGCTGTTTAAGTTGATACAGAATTTAAAAGTAATATTATCCAAAAAATCATTTGCTAAAATGATTTTTATAAAGTTTAGGTCGAACCAATGAACCGCAAAGTATGCACCCCGAAGAAAACGGGGCGGTCGCAGACCGTTTTGCGTAGCAAAATGCTTTGACCATGATGCGGCTGTCGCAGACAGCTTTGCGAAGCAAAGTTCTGAACGATTTAAAGGTTCGTGGGTTTAAGGGCAAAGCCCTTAGGTATTTACAATAAGGTATACTTTAACCCAATAGCAATACCTTCCGTATATTCCGATTTATGTTATACTATATTAAATAAGTTCTTTACGGTTGTAATAATGTACGGGAGGATAACTATGCCAAAATCACCTAATCAAAAACTCAAGCTTATGTATCTGACAAAAATTTTTCTCGAGCTCACAGACGAAACTCACAGCATAACAATGACAGACATTATAGAGGCATTATCGGCATACGGCATAAGTGCGGAACGCAAAAGTCTGTACAGCGATATCGAAAGTCTGAGGTTATACGGCCTTGATATTATAGGTACACAGGAAGACCGTACATATTCCTATCACATAGGCAACAGGCCATTTGAGCTTGCAGAGCTTAAGCTTTTAGTTGATTCTATTCAATCAGCAAAATTCATAACCGAGAAAAAATCCAACGAGCTTATCAAAAAATTAGAAGGTCTTGCCAGCAAATATGAGGCATCTCAACTTCACAGACAGGTATTTGTTTCCGGTCGTGTCAAAACAATGAACGAAAGCATTTATTACAATGTTGACAGAATACATACCGCAATAGCCGAAAACTCAATAATAACATTCCAATACTTCCAATGGAATGTAGATAAGAGCATGGAGCTTCGCCACAACGGTGCTTTATATACGGTAAGTCCATGGGCATTATCATGGGACGACGAAAATTATTATCTTATAGCATATGACAGCACAAAAGGCATTATAAAGCACTTCCGTGTTGACAAAATGCTTCACATAACACAGACCGGCAGACCGAGAGAAGGCAGACAGGTATTCAAAGCCTTCGATACTGCGATATACGCTAAAAAAATGTTCGGCATGTACGGCGGTGAAGAAATATCGGTGCGTATAGAATGTGACAATTCTTTTTCCGGCGTTATGATCGACCGTTTCGGCAAAGATGTGTCCATAATCCGCATAGACGACAAACGGTTTGCCGTAAATGTCGAAGTGGCAGTCAGCAAACAGTTTATTGCATGGATAATCGGTCTCGGCGAAGGTGTTAAAATTGTCAGTCCGTCAAGCGTTGTAAAAATGATGAACGATGAAATCGACAGGCTCATAAGACAATATAAGCGGTAAGCAAACAACCGTTTGTATTCCGAGGTGTGTTTATCGGACACCTGAATGTTTAAAATAAGAACCATAAGAGATGACTTTCCTTTGGTTCTTATTTTTTTATGAATGGAAAAGGGACAGAATATAAAACAGGAGGCGGAAATATGGTGGCTGATTTACTTTATTACATTATGGATTATCGCGGACATTATTACAGGTCAGATATGACGAATGAACTTGTTGTTGCTGCGGACGAAAACGATGCATCTATGTTTACATTTGCACAGGCAAATAATAAAATCGGAACGGGAAAAAAATCGTCATTCTATTGTATTGTGCCGACGGAAAATAACAAAAAAATTTCCGAATCGGAGGAGGTCTGCAATAAGTGTATTTCAAATAAGGAAATACCTGTTGTGTTAAATAATCAAATCCAAAGAAAATGTAGTTCTCCTGTAAAAGAAATTGTTCGTAACGAATTAAAAAATTCGGTGGAAAAGAGTATTTCGTCAGATGATTTATCAGAGATAGATTGGTTAAAATACCTTGAGCATTTTATAAATGTATCATCTGAAGTTAAAAACTACCGTGATAAGCTTACAAATAATCTTACAGATATTGATCAGAAGATATGTGATATTCTTCATTATATTGAGCTGTGTGAAACAAAATCCGGAGAAGCGGAAGATCTGGTTGAGCTGTTACGGATATGTCGTGAAAACCGTAGAGATATAAAAGATGAACTTTTGAGAACGGAATATTTTCAGACAAATTTCGGTACAAGCATAAATATATCAAAGGCAAAGCAGGCGGCTAAATCCATAAAAGGTCTTGAAACAAGAAAATACGCTCCACGGAAATATAATTTACTGTTTAAAGACTGTGTCATGAAAAGCAGTCCTCCGGTTAAAGAGGCTTTACATAATGCCGAAGATAATAAAATTCATGTAATTACAGAACAAAAAAATATATATCGAGGTGGAAAGGATATTATGGCAGAGGATAAATGTGTTACTCCTTTAGACGGAAAAGAAAATAACTGGCTTTCATTTGCAAAACAGCAGGCTGAATTTTACCGTAATGCCGAGCAATATATGATAAATCTGAATATCGAAATTAATGAAATTGATAAGGTAATAGAAAATACCTTGGCTGAGGCTGAAGATGTAAACTGCAATGCCGCACAAGGCTATAACATATTCAAAACGCTTAAAGAGCTCCGCATTAAAAGAAAAAACAAATTACATGAGTTGAACTGTATTTATGCAATGACGGATGGAGTTGATTGCAGTGCTTTTGCGGAGATTTTCGAAAAAAGTCTTGATGAGCTCGAAAGTATTTTAAATATCGGTAATAATATTGAATTAATAAAAACAGAAGCAATTTAATAGTATAGGAGAGTGCTTGAATTGAAAAAGGATAAAATTATTAAAACAATAATAGTAATTGTATTGGCTTTGGATATGGTAGGTTTATACAGCATATGTGAAGATAACAGCAGTTTACATCACTTACCGAACTATACATACACAAGTAATAAAAAAAGTAACTCAACATACAGTGCATATGATAAAACAGATACGAGTACTTCAAACAGCAGTTCAAAAAGCAGTTCAAGCTCAAAAAGCAGCAGTTCATATTCAAGCGGCAGTTCAGAAAACTACTCTTACTCAAACAACAGTTCAAAAAGCAATTACAACTACGATTATGATTACAGCTATACATATGATTCCTATGATGACGGCTACGATGCCATATATATGGATGGAGATTATGATTACGACAGATACGAATACGACAGCGAATATGCCGACGGTGTAGATGATGCAATAGATGAATTGGGTGACGATTGGTAATTAGGCGGCTGTAAGTCGAAATCGGTATTTTGACTTGTTTAAACATATTGATTAGATAAAATTAACTTTTATATAAAATAAACCCTATTTCGTAGAAATAGGGTTATTAAGGTTTAGATCAATCCTTTTTAAAGGATTGTGGGTTTAAGGGCAAAGCCCTTAGGTCTTGATTTTGTGGGGTTTGGGGCAAAGCCACATTGGTTATAATATTATGCAAATCAAACCGCCACTGCCTTCGTTGAGTATCTTCTGCAATGACTCCTGAAGCTTAAGCTGTGCGTCCTCCGGCATTGTGTATATTTTGTTGTTCATGCCTTCATTTACGAGCGTGTCAAGTGTTCTGCCGAATAAATTAAGCTCCCATATTTTTTCCTTATCGGTTTTATATGTATTGAGAATATCGTCTATAAATTCCTTGCTCTGCTCTTCTGTTCCGACTATGGGTGCAACCTCGGTTTCTATGTCAGTTTTTATCATATTGATTGCCTCGCCATGTGCCTTTATCTTTATGCCATAGCGTGAACCATGCTTGAATACCTCCGGCTCATCCAGCACAATGTCCTCGAATGTCGGACCGACTATGCCGTAGCCTTTGCGTTTTACGTCGGCAAGTGCCGAGCTTATTTTTTCATACTCATTTTTGACAGAGGAAAGCTCCTTCATTATATTGATAAGCTCATAATCGCCTTTTATATCTATGTTTATCGTTTCGCTGAGGACGGTGTAAAACAAATCGTCCTGCATGGACACATCTATTTCTGCATCACCGCTGCCGGCAGATATGTCACCGACATAGGCTTTTCTTATGTATTCGTTTGTTTCAAGCTCTGCGGCACTGTCAGCTATTCCTCTTAATTCAGCCGTTTTTTCTGCTATGGAAAGAAGAGAATCTATAATCGACTTTTTGAGCCAATGCTCGGAATCAAGCACTTCAATCCATTTGGGAATGTTCACAGTTATCTCGTTTACAGGAAATTCAAAAAGCAGTCCTTCGAGAATCGTGTTTATGTCGTCATCTCTTAGCTGGGCACAGTTTATCGCAAATACGGGAACAGAATATTTATCCTCAAGCTCCTTCCGTAGCAGGTCTGTTTCAGCTGAATACGGGTTTGCCGTATTAAGTACGATAACAAACGGCTTATGTGTTTTTTTAAGCTCCGCAATTATATCCTCCTCTGCTTTTATGTAATTTTCTCTCGGAATATCGGTTATCGTTCCGTCGGTTGTCATTGCCACCGCAACGGTAGAATGATCGTTTATTACCTTGTTTGTGCCTAACCTTGCCGCATCTTCAAGCGGCATCGGTTTATCCGACCATGGAGTATTTACCATTCTTGCTCCGTCACCGTCGGTTATACCTTCCGCACCGTCAACTATGTACCCAACGCAGTCAATGAGCCGCATTTTGAACTTTATACTGTCGCTGACCTGTACTTCCGCCGGCTTTGACGGAACAAATTTCGGCTCGGTTGTTGTGATTATTCTGCCCTGGCCGATAAGCGGCAGTTCATCTCTTGCTCTGTCCTTTTCTGCCTGAATACTCATGTTCGGCAGAACGCTTTTCTCCATAAAACGTCGTATAAAGGTTGATTTGCCTGTCCGGCAGGGTCCTGTGATACCTATGTAAATTGCGCCGCCGGTGCGTTCAGAAATATCCTGATAAATGTCTGGATTTGTCATATTATGCCCTCCGAAGCTAATTTTTCCGTTTATAAAATCTATGTGGATTTTTCAAATAATATAACCGTACTTATATGACAAAAATAAAAAAAAGATATTGCTAATTTTTAATTGATTTTAGGGCGATAAGGCTTTATAATTATTTCAATACATGAGAATGATTCATATAAACAACCGAAAGGATAATATTTGATATGGATACAAAAAAATATGAAGCTTTGCTTGCTTCAATCAATCTCGGCAGCTTTACAAAAGCGGCACAGGTTCTTGGATATACCCAGTCCGGACTTACTCATATGATGAACGGACTTGAAAACGAATTCGGCTTTCAGCTTCTTATAAGAGGACATCACGGCGTTAAGCCTACGCCTAATTGCAGCCGTATACTTCCGTACATACAGAAGCTTGTGGAGACAAGTGCGGCTCTCGATGTTGAAATAAAGCGTGTAAACTCAATGAAGGATTCTATAATACGAATAGGCTCATATTCGAGCATTATCATGCACTGGCTTTCCGATGCGGTAAAGCGGTTTAATGCCGAATATCCCGATGTTACCTTTGAAATAAAGGACGGTGTTTCGGACGAAATATATAACTGGGTTCTGGACGGAACAATCGACATAGGCTTTCTTTCCAAACAGGAGGAATATAAGACCGAATGGATAACACTCCGAAAGGATCCGCTTTATGCAATACTTCCGGCTGACGATAAATACAGCAGTAAGGTGCTTCCGCTTACGGAGCTTAACGGAAAGAAATTTTTTATGCCGTCCTACGGACTTAATAAGGATATTGACCGTGTATTCAACAAATATGACATAAAGCCGAATATAAGCAATTCACATATGAATTATTCGGTTATCATTTCAATGGTAGAAAGAGGCCTTGGAACGAGCATACTTTCCGAGCTGCTGCTTAAGGGCAGAAACGATAACATTAAGATAATGGAAACAAAGCCGAAAATCTATCGTGAGCTCGGCATAGCTATACAGTCGCAGAAATATGCAACAAATACGGTTAAAAAATTCATTGAATGCACAAAAAATATAGTAAACGAAAAATATCAGTAAGAGAAAGGCCTCGGTATAATGTCCGAGGCTTATTTTAAAATATTGATAAGGCTTGTAAATTTTCTTGCCTTGTAGGATATATATGGTGAATATATATTCATTTGCTACTTGCTCGATTATTAAAATTTTGATATAAGTTGCATATAGCCTTCTTTTACCGTTTATGAGGTTTACGGCAACAAAGTTAAGGTTTATCTGTATCTTTTATAGCGAATTTTAAAGGAGAGCATTAAAGTTCCATTATTTCTTTTTCTCTGCAATAATTGCATCAAGGAATTCTTTTATGCCTTTCCAACCTTCGTCACTTAAATTTGCAAGAGCCAAAATAAGCTGTTTTTTGTATGTTTCTCCTTCCTCGGAAAGTACATCACCTAAAAATGCTGCTATTTCTTCTTCATTGCTTTGAATAACAAACATTTCGCCCTCTCCGGTACGAAGCCATTCTTCGTCTACATTAAACTCTCGGCATATTGATAAAATAATCGCGTCAGTTGGATTACGTATTCCTTTCTCATAACCAGTGATAGTGTTTCCTTTAACTCCTATTTGTTCGCCAAACTCTGTTTGCGTAAGTTTTAATCTTTTTCTTAGTTGCTTAATTCTTTCGTTCACGTTATTCACCTCCTTATGGTTTATATTATAGATTATAAAACTCGCATAGTCAATATTTTTTTGGAATATGCTTGATATTTAACTCGAAATACGATATTATAAACTCGTAAAGAGAAGTTACAAACTCACAAACAAAAGCGAGGTGAAAATAAATGAAGAAAAAAGACAGAGAAATAGTAACAAACGTAAAAGAAGCATTAATGTTACTCAATGAACATGACAAAGATAGAGTATTAGCCTTTTCAGAGGGTATGATGCTCATGGCAAAAAATAATAAGGAGGCGAGCTGATGACAAGCTTAAGTGATTTATCGAAGCTTACCGGATATTCGGTTGATGCCTTACGAAATCTAATCAATAGCGGCAGACTTCCGATAGCGGTTGTATCAGGTGGAGAAAAGAAAAGCTACTATATTATGCCACCAAAGGTATATGAATACTTTGGGCTTAAGATAGACGGCTACGAACCGCCACCGACGGTAAACATCGACTACAAAAGATTGGTTGCTGATGTGGCAGATGAATTAATAAATAGACTTGCAGAAAAGGAACATAATTAAGAAAGATAGCAGTAATCATGCTCCTTATGTTGTAAACGACTGGAGCATATATAATCTGCTAAAGCATTGTGAGTGCAATAAGGTTAAACGGTCGGTAATTTTGCCGACCGTTTTGTTGTAAAATTTTTATGTAACAGTCAATCAGTAATGAAAGACTGCTTAAACATAAAACTTTATTGTTTTGTATTAAAATTCAACTGATTATCTATATCACGTCCGGCATACATAACTCTAAGAATTGTGACAACTTTTATATCTGTATTCGTAGTGTAAAACACTAAATAGTTATCAATGGGTAGTATACGAAGTCCACGGCTTTTCCATGGTTCTTTTTCATATTTTCGATGCCGTTCCGGCATAGTGTCAAGACTTAATATGCGTTCTTCCAAACGATTAAGCTGGTTGTTTGCATTTTCCGGAGCTTTTAATTCAAAGGCAATATATTCAAAAACTCCTCTTAAATCAATATAAGCCTGCTCCGATAATTTCACTTCGTATATCATAAGTTATAATCCTTACGAATATCAGCAAAAGCACTTTTTGCATTTATTGTCCGTCCGTTTTGCATATCCGCATATCCTTTCTCAAGTTCTTCATTTAATTCTGCCTCTGATAGTGTACTAATATCAATGGGTTTTGCATACGGTATTTTCACTTCGAACGGAAGTCCTCTCTGTAAAATAATCTGTTTATAAAACATATTTATGGCACTGGAAGCAGAAATGCCAAGTGTAGACAATATGTTTTCAGCCTCCTCTTTGACATTTGGTTCTATTCTTGCATATAAATTTACTGATTTTGCCATATAAAGTCACTCCTTTCATAAACAGTATTGATTTATATAATCCTAAAAATTATTAGTATATTTTGGGACAAAGCCCCATATACTCACATTTTCTCTTTCTTCGGCGGTCTTGGGCCATAGAACTGGTAATAGTCCGTCTTAATCCATGCGTTGAAGAGCTTTCTCTTTGCGCTTGCTTTTTTGCCGAAAAGCTTCTCGAAATACTCCATTGATGTTATTACATAGGTTGACCATGTTTCGTTTGAGTGCATCGTTCCGCCGAGAGAGCGGTACATATCCTCTACGGTTTTCATATCACCGAGTCTTTCGCCGTAGGGTGGATTGGTTATAAGACAGCCGTAATCTCCGTAAAGCTCAAGCTCCTGCACCGGCTTAACCTCAAAGGTTATGCAGTCGTCAACTCCGGCAAGCTCCGCATTTGATTTTGCAAGCTCGATAGCTGCCGGATCAATGTCACTGCCGTATATTTCCGGCATACAGTCATAATCTATTGCGGCATAGGCCTTTTTACGCTCCTCTTTCCAAAGCTTTTCGGGAACTCTGTCCCATTTTTCCGATGCAAAGTGTCGGTTAAGTCCGGGAGCTATGTTTCTTGCTATCATAGCCGCCTCAATGGGGATTGTGCCGGAACCGCAGAAGGGATCCATAAGCACTCTGTCCTTGTTCCAGTAGCTTAATTCAATCATAGCCGCCGCAAGCGTTTCCTTAAGCGGTGCATCAAGTGCATTTGCACGGTAGCCTCTTTTGTGAAGGCTTGAACCTGATGTATCTATTGTAAGAGTTACAATATCCTTAAGCAAAGCAACCTGTATTGTGTACTCTGCACCGGTTTCGTCAAACCAGTCCACATCATATACACCCTTAAGTCTTTCTACAACTGCCTTTTTAACGATAGCCTGACAGTCTGAAACTGAATAGAGCGTGCTTTTTACGCTTTTTCCGACTACCGTAAACTTTCCGTCAACCGGAATCCATTCCTCCCAGGGGAGTGCCTTTGTTCCCTGAAAAAGCTCTTCAAATGAAACAGCCTTGAAGGTTCCTATCTTTATAAGTATTCTGCTGGCACATCTGAACCAGAGATTTGCCTTTGGTATAACGCTTTCGTCACCTGTGAATTCAACTCTTCCGTCAAAGGTGTGAATATTTTCAAATCCGAGCTTTATAGCCTCTCTCTTTACACATGCCTCAAGTCCTGCCGCAGCAGTAGCAATATAATTAATCATTGTTTTCTCCTTAAAAATAAAACTTTTTTCAATATTACAAAGCACCGTTATCATGTAAAAATTTTATATACATATTTTCAACTCTGTCAAGGTCATCTTTATGAAGGTGATTACAGGTCTGTTGAGTATTTTGGAGGCATCTTCTTCCAAAGGAAATTCTACAAACCATACTTCTCCTTTTTTCAATTTTTAACCTCTTTTCTTTTTCATTTCCTCAAATATTTCGTCCCATTCGTTTTCTTCTGCCCATTCATCATCGGAAGAAATGACTGCTTTTCCGGCTTTATTATATTTGGTATTTTCCATGGCAAGCTTATATGCCTGTGAACCGTAAATACCTTTATTCATGGTCGGCTGAAAAGGCAAAGCCTGATCTCTTACTGCCTGTCTTGCCGTCATTGTAAAAAATGTAGTCATATCCAAGCCTAAATTGGACATTAATTCCTGAAGCTGAGCCTTTAAGTTTTCGTCCATTCGTATTGTAACATTTGTTGTTGCCATAGAATCAACTCCTCTCATTTATATATTATACAATATGTTAAATGCAGCGTCAATGCATTGTTATTATAATGCACATATTAAAATATTATACTTAATTATAAAATTTAATATATCTTGAAATAAAGCTACTTTAAATGTAAAATATATAAAAACACTTTAAAAAATATTTTTGAACGGAGATAACAATGTACAAATTACTGAAAACAAGCGGACGTGCCAAACGTGGCGAATTTCACACACCTCACGGTGTAATACAGACACCTGTTTTTATGAACGTAGGAACTCTTGCGGCTATTAAGGGTGCATTATCAACAGAAGACCTTGAGAGAGTAAAATGTCAGGTTGAGCTTTCCAACACATACCATCTTCACCTTCGTCCCGGTGATGAGGTTGTTAAAAAGCTCGGCGGACTTCATAAATTTATGGTATGGGACAAGCCCATACTCACCGACAGCGGCGGATTCCAGGTTTTCTCGCTTACCTCATTAAGAAAGATAAAGGAAGAAGGCGTTTATTTCAATTCGCATATTGACGGACGCAAGCTTTTTATCGGACCTGAGGAAAGTATGCGTATACAGTCCAACCTTGCCTCTACAATAGCCATGGCATTCGACGAATGTGCTCCTGCCCTTGCTGACAGAGGCTATGTGGAAAATTCTGTTGCAAGAACAACTCGCTGGCTTTACAGATGCAAAGCCGAAATGGACAGACTTAATTCACTTGACGACACAATAAACAAACAGCAGATGCTTTTCGGCATAAACCAGGGTGCAATATATCCCGACATTCGTATTGAGCACGCAAAGCGTATTTCCGAGCTTGACCTTGACGGCTATGCTGTCGGCGGTCTTGCTGTCGGTGAAACTCACGAAGAGATGTATCACATTCTCGAAGAGGTTGTTCCTTATCTTCCTCAGAACAAGCCGACATATCTCATGGGCGTAGGCACACCGGAGAACATTCTCGAAAGCGTTGAAAGAGGTATTGATTTCTTCGACTGCGTACTTCCGGCACGTAACGGACGTCATGCCCATGTATACACAAACCATGGAAAGCTCAATCTTCTCAATGCAAAATATGAGCTTGACGACACACCAATCGATGATACCTGCGACTGTCCTGTATGCAGACGTTATTCAAAGGCATACATCCGTCACCTTTTCAAGGCAAAGGAAATGCTTGCAATGCGTCTTTGCGTAATGCACAATCTTTATTTCTTCAACACAATGATGGAGGAAATAAGACTTGCTCTCGATGAGGACAGATTTGAAAGCTACAAGCGTGCAAAGCTTGACGGTTTCAAAGAAAACGGAAAATAAACCATTATAAGAATATTAGAATAGCTTTAATTGCTTGACTACCATGTTATAATTTTATATAATATTCTTTAGGTTGTCCGAAGGATATTCGGATATTAAGCTAACAAAAGGAGAGAACACAATGTTTTACAATTTTCTTGCAGAAGTAAGTACTAAAATCGGCTCTGAGGCTGCATCATCAGCTGCCGCTTCTTCATCAACAACAGCAGCGGCAACAAGCTCAGGCGGCGGATCTTTTTCATGGATTATCATTTACATCATAGTTATTTTTGCAGCTATGTATTTCATGTCAATCAGACCTCAGAAAAAGAGACAGAAAGAGCATGACGAAATGATCAGCAAAATCAAACCCGGCGATTCTGTTCTTTGCAACACAGGTATGTACGGTAAGGTTGTTGATGTAACAGCTGAATGCTACATCGTTGAATTCGGTATGAACAGAGGCGTAAGAGTTCCCGTTCTTAAGAGCGAAATTGCTTATGTAAAAGAGCCTAACCTTTCAAACAAGGTTGAAGAACCCGTTGAAGAAGAAAAGACAGGTCTTTTTGGAAGAAAGAAAAAAGCTAAAGAAGAAAAAAAGGCTGAAGATGCAAATGCAGTAGACGCATCAACAGAAACAAAAGATAACTAAGAATTTATAAAACGCCCGAAACTTGATTTTCGGGCGTTTTTATTTTGTGTGCAATACTTCAATTTAAGTATAGTCAAAGTATAAACATTGGATTCAATCTTTAATTTTTTATCTTAGAATAAAGTGCATCATTTCTCGAAAGTAAATAAACACAATACTGATTCATGCTTATTCCTTCTCTTTGCGAATGTTCGGCCAACATTCTATGAAGGCTTTTAGGTATTCTTAATTTAAACTGACCTGAATAATCATCAAGGCTGTCAGGCTCGTATATATCTATTCCTTCCTCAATGGCAGCTTCAAGCCAAGCTTTTTTTGCATCGACGGCATTTGTTACCGCAGTCTCGATTGTTTCACCACAGGTTAAACACCCCAGCAAATCAGGATAAGAAACCACAAAACCGCCCTCATCTTTATCCTCAACAATCTCCATACGGTATGGCATTGCCATATATTCTTCAAGCGTTTTCATCAATTCTCCTCCTCGCTTTCTACAATCTGTCTCACCATTTCAACATATACTCTTTTAATCGGTTCATGCTTCGGTATTGTAATAGGCACACACCCTATTTTTCTGAACGTGTAATAGACTGCTTCCGCTTCTCGGTGCATTCATTACATATCCGTAACTTTCCAATACTTTTCTAAGTTCATCAAAGCGGAGGTCTTTTGATAAATTTCGTATATGTTTTATTAATTTATCCCATTGCGACATTTTCAATACCTCCATGTATATTATATATGATACCACATATGGTGTCGACATTCTAAGACTTTTATAGAAAAAGCCGCAAACATAAGTTTACGGCTGAAAATTTAATATAACTTTCTATAAATTATTTATTTGACCAGTTCAGATCTATCCATAACAACTATACCCAAAATAGGGACAGTATCATCATTCAAATTAATAGCAACATAATAATCTCTATTTTCTAATACCGCTGTAGTACCATCAAAATATTTGTCTAACTCATCAGTAACTGTATAGCCCATATTAAAAAGTTTGTCTGCATATACATCTATACAATCGGGATCAATATAAGTAATCTCATATAAATAAGCATAACTATTGCTACCCAAATAAGATTTTTCAAGTAATGGCATACCTGATACTTTTCCGAAATCAGGTATATAGTCATTATATTCTTTGTAGCCATCAGTTTTGTATACATTGCTACTGTTTGTATTAGGCAAAGTTGTTGTACTATTATTTGTAGCCGGCAAAGTTGCATTACTATCAGAAGCGGCATTGGATAAAGTTTTATATGTTTTACTTACTAAAACTGACATTTCAGCTCGATTAATATTTACTTTGGGATTAAAATTATTATTACTATCGCCAACCATTATACCTAATTTATTAAGTAAATCTACATATGGCAATGACGTAGATTCTATTTTATAATTATCTGCATATGAAAGCCATGGATTATAATTTATAGTATAAAATTTTGCAAGAGCCTTACCAAAAATAACTGCAACATCTTCTCTTCTTGCATTATTCTGAGTTGATTTGCCTTGCATAAATATTTTTATATCATTAGTTGAAATTATAGAATTTTCAAGTGCATAAGCAACTGAATTATATGCCCATGAAGGTATGTTATTGGCTGACATTGTATTTAACCATTTATTTACCACATCCGAACTTACAGTTTCACCTTTACATTCGTACATAATTGCATATATAAGCTGAACAGTTTCACAATATGTTACATTATTTTTTGCCTTAAAGTAAAGTTTGCCATTTTCATTATACCCAGCCATTAGTTTAAGATTATATGCCTCATCAATATATTGAGCTGCACCACTCCAAGGTAAATCATTTATATCTGTAAATGATGACGCATATGCAAAAGTATTTACATTTGATATTATTAAAGAAACTGTTGTAATAAATAATGCAATTTTTCTTTTCATACATTTACCTCCATGTAATTAAATTCATAATTGTATTATATCATACTATAAATTTCTGTGAATATATATATTTACCAATTTATTTACATTATAATATACAAATTAACCATTTCAAATACAATATAAAAAGCCGCAAACATAAGTTTACGGCCGGAAATTTATCTCATAATAATATATGCACTATACGTACCATATATAAGCACGCAGAGCAGACCTTCAAGTCTTGACACTCTTTCCTTTGATCTTGCAAAAATGTATGTTACAATGCTTACAAAAATCAATATACATACATCGGCAATTATCTCATAATCGGCGGTCATTGGAGCGATGGTCGAGGCAATACCGAGTATAAACAGAATATTGAATATACATGAGCCGACGGCATTACCGAGAGCAAGTCCGGAATCGCCCTTCTTTGCCGCAACGATTGATGTAACAAGTTCAGGAAGAGATGTTCCGATTGCAACAATGGTGAGTCCGACAAGTGTATCGCTCATACCGAGAGATTTTGCAATAAGACTTGCATTATCTACAACAAGATCGCCGCCGAATACTATTGCGGCAAGGCCGCCAAGTATAAACACAATTGCCTTCGGAACAGATACCTTTTCGTCGGAGTTATCCTCTACCCTGTTTTTCAATGCACTTCTCACAACAACCGTAAGATATGCGGCAATGCCGGCAAGCAATATTACACCGTCAAGTCTGCTTAAGCTGCCGTCGAATATAAGCACCAGCAGAAGCACCGTTATTGCAATATTCCAGAGCATATCCCTTTTCAATATTTCTTTATCTGAATTGAACGGTATAATTACGGCACTGATACCGATTACCATAAGCAGGTTAAATATATTCGAACCGATTATATTACCGAGCGAAATACCGTTATTTCCGCCGAGGCTTGCCGTTATGCTTACGGCTGTTTCCGGTGCACTTGTACCCATGGCAACAATAGTCAATCCGATAATAACCGACGGAACCTTAAGTGCCTTTGCGACCGAAGATGCTCCGGAAACAAAGAAGTCCGCTCCCTTAACCAGCAGAACAAAACCGACAATAAGCAACAAATACATCATCATAATATTACCTCCCAAAATAAATAAAATTTATTCAGGTACAAAAAAAGAGACCTTTATCGCACCTGTAATGCAATAAAAGTCTCGTCATATACAATGGTGTATATTTATTGCCCGGCTGAAACAGCGTGATGACGAACAATAAACCATTCGATTTTACCGAATGTCAACTACTCCCTAATATTTATATAATTTTTACCACATAAAGCCTTATCTGTCAACAGTTATATTTCAATATATGCAAATTTTATTTAGAAAATTACCGTAAGAAGCATTTTGAAATTCTCTACACCGAAAACCGCATGAGGATGTCCGGCAGGCATAACGATTGTATCGCCTTCGTGGAGTTCGTGCTCTATACCATCGATTGTTATTCTTCCGACTCCGTCGAGGCACTGAACCATAGCATCGCCCATTGATTCATGTGTGCTTATCTCTTCACCCTTCCAGAATGAGAAAAGTGTAAGGCTGACATATTCATTCTGTGCAAGTGTTTTGCTTACAACCTGTCCTTCCTGATAGCTGAGCTCTGTTTTAAGGTTTAATTTTTCTGATTTTTTGATATTTTTAATTTTAACGTCCATTATCCATACCTCCGATTTTTATTCATAATCATTATAACTCATTTGCATATGATAAATCCGTTTTAATTACAACATCTTAGAGATTTTTTAACATATACATTATTGTATATAAATAAATGAGGTGACTTTCTTGATTATCAAAGCCTTCAAACTTAGAAAACAACAGCTTCTGCTCGGCATAGCGATAATTGCCGCATTTGCCGCCGTTATCAAAGCTGTACCACCTGCCGCAAAAACCGTATTCAACACAGTTGTTGCAAAAACCGAGCGTCTTCTGCCGATATACTGTGTGCAGACCGATGAACCGAAAATAGCAATCAGCTTTGACGCCGCTTAGGGAGCGGACGACACCGATCGACTGCTTGAAATACTCGAAGAGAACGATGTAAAAACGACCTTTTTCATGTGCGGCTACTGGGTAGACAAATATCCGGAGGAGGTCAAGAAGATTGCCGAGGCCGGACACGATATCGGAAACCACTCCGCTACCCATCCGCATATGAGCCAGCTGTCCTCCGAGCAGATAGCCGAAGAGCTTACCGCAACAGGCGAGAAGGTAAAAAATCTGACAGGAGTGGAAATGAATCTTTTTCGTGCTCCCTTCGGAGAATATACCAATGACGTCATTTCAACAGCTGAAAAATGCGGATACTATACAGTACAATGGGATGTTGATACGTTAGGCACTAAAGTGCATTAAAACATAAAATCTTTCTGTTTTTAGTTTTATCAATCTTATGAATTTGCCTATTTTATTTTATTAAAATAGTTTATTTTATATAATATTTAGCAAAAAGCACAAAAAATAAATTTTAATTCGTAAATTAAAACCATATACATTTAGTATGAATTAATATATAATATATTGACAATGTTGTACACTTAGTATATAATATTTTCATTTTATATAAAGGAGGGATTTTCATGGCATACAGAGCGATTGATATAGCAAAAATAATTGTAAATTATGCTATTGATATAGGCCATCCTATAACAAACTTAAAACTTCAAAAATTATTATACTACGTCCAAGCTGCTTTTCTCGTAGAATATAACACACCTTGTTTTAATGATGATATAGTAGCATGGAAATATGGGCCAGTTGTAGAACGTGTATATAATGATTTTAGAATATATGGTTCAAATACAATAAAAAATAGAATAACTCAGTTAAGGACAGCTGAATTTAATGGTGAAAGAATTGTTTTTAAAACAGTCGATATTGACAGTTTAAATATCCCAGAGAAAGATGCAACTCTGATTTTAAGTATTGTGAATAGATTTTCAACATACACAGCTTGGCAGATGGTTGAACTTACTCATAAAGAAACCCCTTGGGAAGATACGAAAATAGGTAACACAATAAGTAATGATAAAATAAGAACTTATTTCAAAAATCAATTAAATCGAGGAAAACTTTATGGAACATCAAATAGGTGAATTACTTGATTATATAATTGAAAATGTTAAGCCGCCTGATAGTGCTGATTTCAATAATGAAATCGAGACTTATACCAGCTATATTTATGAATTTTATAAAAATAAGTTGCCTAATGAACGACATAAGTATTCTGACATTTCCCATTACATGTATGAACTCTCACCTGATACTGTAGATGTTTTAATTGAAAAGATTGAGGCTATTCGCTCTAAACTCAGTTCCGGAGATGAATTAGTTGATGAAAAGTTGAATAAATTAGATGACCATATAAAATTAGAGCGTGACAGAACTATACTATTACATCATCTAATTGAAAAAAACGGTGAAGAAATTGTCAACCTTGTGCAGAATATATATTCAGAAGTTTTATCATCTACAAGCGAACAAATTAAAACTGCAACTGAATCATCGAAACAATTAATAAATGAAACTGAAGAAAAAATGTCAAAAACTCAAAAAAGGATAGACGATATAACAAGTCAAATAAACACACAAATAGTTACGGTTCTTGGTATTTTTGCTGCAATAGTAGTTGTATTTTTTGGCGGAACATCAGCTTACAAATCAGTATTTGAAACATTAGAAATAACCAATTTAGTTGAAATAATATTTATAATCAGTGCAATAGGTTTTATATTATTTAACATAATATTTATGTTATTATATACAATCTCCAAAATAATAGATAAGCCTATTTCATCAAAAAATTCTGTAATTGAACATAATTTTTTTGAACGAGCTAAGGAAAAATACCCCTTTATTTATTATTTTGATATAGCTTTATCCACAATTATAGTCTTAAGCTTTATTATTTCATTGGTATTATTTCAATAATTTAAGGTACAGCATATTTGCTGTACCTTTTTAATATGAAAAAGATACCCTTAACTATACCCCTACAAATCAATAATTCTTGATAATCACTTCTCTGAATTTATCTCCGGAGCTATTAGCCGAAAGTGTACAGCTGCGTGTAATGCCCTGGACGTTGTAATCCTTATACAGCTCTCTGATAAATTCATCATCATTATACGAAAGAATAAACCTACCTTTTATATTATCGAGTACAGTCTTAAGTCTTCTATGGTCCTCTTCATCAAAAACCTTATCATTATTATAATACCGTTCAGTCTTATGGTATGGCGGATCGAGATAGAACAACGTATCTGTTGAATCATACACTTTAATAAGCTGTTCAAAATCTCTGTTCTCAATAATAACTCTTGAAAGTCTCTCCTGTATCTCCGCAAAGCGTTCTAAAGAACGGCTTATGTTTTTAGGCCTTGTTGCAAAACTATCCTTTTTGCAGCCGAAACTCATCTTAATCAAATAAAAGTAACGAGCTGCTCTCTGAATATCCGTCAATCCTCTCATATGCAGCTGTTCCTTGAAATCATAAAACAATTCACTCGACTGTACTATGTAGATTAATTCTTTCTCCAATGCTTCAGGGTGATATTTCACACAGCGATATAGGTTTACAAGGCTACTGTCAAAATCGTTGTATACTTCGAGCTGACCTTTCTCCTGCGGTTTTCTAAACAATACCCAACCGGCTCCACCGAATACCTCAACGTATCTCCCGAAAGTTTCGGGAAAATTAGAAATAATAGTATCTCGCAGAAGCTTCTTACCTCCTACCCAACCAATAAAGCTGTCCATACATATCACCCTTTCAGTATTTAATTTTAAATGTCCATTATTATTCTCAAGCCATAAATCTCGACCAGATAACCAAGGTACGCACCATATCATCCGACAAATCAAGATGGCGTGCATCAGCAATCGCACCCTTATTGATTAACTGCTGTATTGTTGCCTTGCCCCATTCGGGGACGTCCTCGATTGTGTTGTATCTCTTTTCTGCTTTCATACTTTCTACTGCCTCCTCAACCTGTTTCACAAACCAATACCAGCCATAATTACGATATATGTACACCGGATCAATTAATATCCTCGGACAATCCTTATTAACCCAGTCAGCGTGACGCCTAAGGTCCTTAATCGTCAGACCATATTCAACAAGCTTCTCCGCAGTGAATTTGACCGCATTAAGCAGTGTCTTAACTCTGTCACCGCTCTCACATATTTCTATGGAAAGTGAATGGCGGTTTCCTCCGGTGTCTCCGCAGTGCCATGCTTCTTCCCGCTCCGGTATCGCCTGTACTACTCCGTTCTCATCTACGCAGTAATGCCATGAGGCATACCGATTATTTGCCGGATTATCAAGCCATGCTTTCTCGTTAAGGGCTGTACTATTAGCATTTGCTGTTGAATGTATCGTTATTGTTGTTTTGGGATATGCACCGCCCGGTCTAAGGCGGTGTCCTTTCCTTAAAATCATTTTCTGCATAATCAATCCCCATTTTTAATAAGATTTCTAAACATTTCGTAAAGGCCTGTACTTGCAAGACCGCTAAAAAGTCCGCCTAAAAGAATTTCAGCGGTGAAAACTCTGTTTACCCATACATTTATTAATACGCCGACAATTCCCATGACAAGCGGAATAAAGCGGTTAATATTGTCATTAGGTACAATGTTCTTGATTATGTAACCAAGACATAAACAAATACCAACAATGAGCGGTATAGCAAAGTTAGTTAAAAATGTAATATCCATATTCATCTTCCTTTCTGCTGTTCAAGCTTTTCCAAATCGTCAATTCTATGATTAGCAACCTTTATCTGCTCTT
>Ga0129312_1000955_pt1 | contig 19409 bp, 17 predicted proteins | sample O827metagenome_FD_94434 | JGI IMG/M metagenome (GOLD analysis project Ga0129312, IMG submission 94434) | Orangutan group fecal microbial communities from Wisconsin, USA - O827 metagenome | ecosystem: Host-associated > Mammals > Digestive system > Large intestine > Fecal | place: USA: Wisconsin... | reverse complement strand
TGTGAAAATTATTATAGATACGGTTAAAACGGTATTGACGCATGAAGGAATAAATTCGGAAACATCAGCTACGATGGAGGAATTTATGGGAACTCCTGAAGGGAAGAAGTCTACTTGGAGGGCACCAACGGAGTAGGAGTACAATGACATGTGCTCCATCCCGGACGATGGGTATCAGAATCAAAATTAAATAACTATCATAGTTACATAAGCAGCTGTTTATCTTAAAGTGCGAGGAGCAATATGGAGGATTTATATATTATTGGCGCTGGTGGCTTCGGGAGAGAAGTTGCATGGCTTATTGAAAGAATCAACAAAGTTAAACCTACATGGAATATCGTTGGTTTTATAGATGATAATGAGAAACTATGGGGAAATAAGGAAGGACATTATAAAGTCTACGGCGGGTGTGAATATTTAAAAGAACAAGGAAATGTGTTCGCAGTTTGTGCTGTGGGGACTGCTGAAATACGTAAGCAGATTATTAATAAGCTCGAAGGAAGTCATATAAGGTTTGCAACCGTGGTGGATCCATCTGTGATATTTTCAGATAGTGTTGAAATTGGGACAGGTACAATTATTTGCGCAGGAACAATCCTTACAGTAGATATTAAAATAGGAAATCATGTGATTATAAATTTAGATTGTACGGTTGGACATGATGATATCATTGAAGATTTTGTTACCATTTATCCGAGTGCAAATTTATCGGGTAATGTTAGGGTTGGACGATGCTCAGAGTTAGGCACTGGCATGCAAATTATTCAAGGAAAGACAATTTCATCCAATACGATAATCGGTGCCGGAGCAGTTGTGGTTAAGGATTGTAATGAAAGCGGAACTTATGTTGGAAATCCGGCTAGAATGATTAAAATATTTAAAGGAAAATAATGATATATGTCATTATCATGTAGAACCCTTGAGAATACCATTTTGAATAATTGAATATATGGATTATTACTTTAATAGGAATTTTCGAGTTTTCAAACAGTTGAGGATGAGATAGAAATATTTAAATAATTTGATTGGATTACATTATATCAAAGAGTTAGTATGTGCAAATATTATCACGCTTGAAATTTGATAAAATCGAAAATTTTTTTTGAAACTGTATTATTTGAGGAAAGGAAATGTATGATAATCAACCTCCTAAATTATTATACAAAAAATCTATGAAAATATTAATCTTAGCTAACAATGATATGGGATTATATAAATTCCGGAAAGAGCTATTAGAAACACTACTAGAAGAACATGAGGTATATATATGTCTGCCTGATGGAGAATTTATAAAAAAGATGGTGTCTATGGGATGTAAGTTCGTTCCATGTAATTTACTAGATCGACACGGAATCAATCCAATTAAAGAATTTAAATTAATGCATTGGTATAAACAGATTCTCAAGAAGTATAATCCGGATATTGTTTTTACATATACTATTAAACCTAATGTGTACGGCGGTGCGGCATGTGCGAGACAAAAGATACCTTATGTAGTAAATATCACCGGTCTAGGTACTGCTGTTGAAAATAGTGGATTACTGCAGAAAATTACATTGTGTTTATACCGGTATGGGCTTAGAAAAGCTCAGAAGATATTTTTCCAAAACACAGATAATCGAGATTTTATGTTGAGTCATCATATAATTAAAGGTAATTATGATTTGCTCCCGGGATCTGGAGTGAATGTATCGCAATATCAAGTGGAAAACTATCCTAATAATGATACAATAGATTTTGTATTTATAGCACGTGTAATGAAAGAAAAAGGAATAGAGCAGTATTTAGATGCTGCAAAAGCAATAAGCAAGCGACATTCCGAAACACGTTTTCATATATGTGGATTCTGTGAACAAGATTATAGAGAGCAACTAGAAGACTTGCAAAAGCAAGGGATAATAATATACCATGGACTTGTGAGTGATATGACTTCAATATATAAAATGGCTTCATGTACTGTTCATCCTACATATTATCCAGAAGGGCTATCTAATGTATTACTTGAAAGTGCTGCCTCAGGGCGTCCAATTATTACTACTAATCGTAGTGGATGTCGTGAAGTTGTTGAGGATGGAATAAACGGTTTTGTTGTGAAGGAGAAAAGTAGCACCGATTTAATCGATAAGATCGAACGTTTTTTAACATTATCTTGGACTGAACGTAGAAATATGGGACTAGCGGGCAGGAAAAAAATTGAGTTGGAATTTGATAGAAAAATTGTTGTTGAAAAGTATTTGGCTGAGATAAAAGAATATGAGAAGATTATTTAATAATATAGTGAGTGTTGCTTACTCTGCTGTAAGACTAATAGTATATAGAGTTATTTATGGTGCTAATATAAAGGTGGATTTTATTGAAAGAATTTCCCCCAATGTAGTATTAGAATTCAATAAAGGTAGTAAGGTTTTTTTGGGAAGTAAAGTAAGAATTCACAGCGGAAGTAAAATCAAAGTGCGTTCAGGTGCTTCGTTATGTATAGAAGATTATGTTAAAATCAATTACTACTGTATTATTGCATGTCAAGAGAAAATTAAAATTGGGGCTGGAACAGAATTTGGACCTTCAGTGTATCTATATGATCATGATCATGATTATAGGAGGGGCCTGAATGCCAATAGTGATGAAGAATGCTACAAAAAGGCACCAATTGTAATCGGAAGAAATTGTTGGATTGGTGCAAACACGGTTATTCTTCGTGGAACTACAATTGGGGATAATTGTGTTATCGGAGCAGGATGTGTGGTTCAGGGGGATGTTCCTAACAATACTGTGCTGGTTCAGAAACGAGAAAATACTGAGATTAGGTATTGACATTGAACAAAGTGGAGATGTGTAATGAAGATACTTTTTACGGATGCAACATTGCTTCATGGCGGTGCAGAAAGAGTTATTTCAATTTTAGCCAATGAATTAATCGAATTGGGATATGAAGTTGAAATCCTTTTATATTATGATAGACCTATATGGTATCAGATTAGTAATAAGGTTAAATTGTTGAATGACGAACATTTTATAGGAAAAACAAACCCTGTAAATCATATTGTATTTAGGCATAATTATTTTAAAAATTGTGACGCAGATATTATTATTTCATTTCTAGCACCAATTAATATGTTAAATATAACTGCAAATTTTTTCACTGGAAAAAAGTTAATTGTTGCGGATAGAAATGATCCAAGAAAAATACCTGTAAAATTCTGGATTAGAAAAGTACGTGATGTCCTCTATAGATTTGCCGATGGTATAGTTTTACAGAGTACTAATAATAAGAAGTATTTTTCAAAAAGCATACAGGAAAAAAGTGCGGTGATTTTTAATCCAGTTGATGTGGGGGATTTTCGAGGAGCTGCGCTAGTTAGTAGTAAAAATGACGAAATTGTAGCAGTAGGGCGGTTAATTGAACAAAAGAATCCATTTATGTTATTGGAAGCTTTTAGCAAAATTTCATATAAATATCCTACTTATTCATTAACATTTTATGGTGAGGGTGATTTAGCAAGTGAACTAAAGCAAAGAGCAAAGGAATTAGGGCTTTCAGGTAAAATTAAATTTCCGGGTGCTGTAAAAGACGTTTTTGATAAAATTAAATCCGCTAAAATTTATGTTATGACTTCAAACTATGAGGGGATGCCAAATGCATTAATTGAGGCTATGTGCGTAGGTGTTCCGGTTATATCAACTAAAGTGTCCGGGGCGGTTGATTTAATTGAGGATGGAGTAAATGGAAGATTGGTAGATTGCAAGGATACAGAAGCTTTGATTGAAGTTTTAGATGAAATGCTTGATAATTATACAATGGCTGAAAACTATGCAAAAGAATCTATTAAATTAAATGAAAAGCTTGAGGCCAAACAGATAGTGGAAAATTGGTTGGAATTTATCGCGCGGGTTATAAAACATAAATGACATTTGAAGAATGTAGAGAATCTGTAAGCAGTGATAGAGAACAATATGACATGGTATAACACATTGAAAACTATTTTTATATAGGCAATAAAATTTTTGTTCATTATAGAGAGTAAGTGTAAGAATTTAGAATCTTATAATGTATTAAAAAATTCCATGCACCATAAAGAAAACATATATATAGAAAATATGTAAAGTATGCTTGTGGCATTCATAGTTATGCTGCGATTGGTGTACGGGTACTGGTTATAGGCAAAATAATTATTTATGAAAATTCAGATGCCGGAGTAGGAGTTATTATGCCTTAAGATGTTCCTAAAACTGCAATTGTCGTATGTGGTGCTATACATATAAGTGGAATGAAACAATAATGTTTGTGGACGAAGGGAGATTATGAATGGGAGTATATATAGTTCTGATTGTAATGGTTGGAATATGTACCATACTATTCACCAATCCATATACTGGACAATTGTACAGTAGTTATAAAACTAGAACTAAAATTTATTATCTTATTGTTTTTGTCATGATCCTTTTACAAGGGTTGAGAACGAATCTTGTAGGTGGAGATTTGATAAATTATGGATATCGTTTTTCGGAATTTGGAGGTATGAGTTGGCAATCGATTATTAGTTATAATGGGAAACATGAAATAGGTTATATTGTTTTAAATAAAATAATTTATATGTTATCAAAGGGTAACTTTCAGGTACTGCTATTCGTTATTGCTGCTTTTTACAATACTTCACTAGCTATTTTTATTAAGAAGAATTCGAGTAATTATTTTTTTAGTCTTTATTTATATATTGCTTTAAATATATTTAACCTGTCAATGAATAACCTTAGATCTACAGTTGCATTAGGAGTGTTATACATTGGTATCCCATATTTGTTTAAAAAAAAATATGTTAAATTTCTTCTTACACTAATTATTGCATGTTTATTTCATACTTCAATGGCGTGTATGCTTTTCTTTTTTGGAATGGTATTCATAACAAATAAGTATTTGTTTGCATCTATATGTGTTATATTTAGTGTATTTCTTGGTACTGGATTTTCAATATTTTCAAAAATCATTCAATATGTTTTACCAAAGTATACTTCATATTTTAGGGTAAATAGCTCAGGTGGAGGAAGAAATCTTTTGCTTTTTTTAGTATTTTTACTTTTAGCACTTCTTCTTCTATCAAAAAAAGAATGGTGGACATCTAATAAAAATACAATCTTGTTAAAACTATTTATATGTGGAATTTGTTTACAAGTTGTTTCTTTAAATGTGTCTTTCTTTGCAAGGGCAGTATATTACCATTTGACATCTATTTTATTCTTATATCCTGAGTTGATAAGTAATGGCAGAATTAGTAGAAAATCATCGAGTATATTTATGTTTTTAATTATGATCTGTTTTATGATGTATTATATTGTTGCTTTAAAGGGAAACAGCACTATGACAGTCCCTTATGATTGGATTTTAAATTCGTAGAATAGTGAGGAATAGAGATGGAGAATACAATTTGCTTTTATAAAGATTCTAAATCGGCAATAATGGCGTTACTTATAAAAAGTAGTCATACTGGGGAAGGCATTGAGTTTTTAACAGATGATTCAGCATATCAGCAAGTGGCATATATGGGGCATCCTGCTGGTCATAGAATCATCCCACATTTTCACAATAAAATAAAACGAACTGTAGATTATACGTGCGAAACACTTATTATTCGAAAGGGTATCCTTGAAGTGGTATTATATGAGAAGCAAGTTGAGAAATACCGATTTAATATTTCCCCGGGGGACGTAATTACATTGTATTCGGGGGGACATGGATTTAATGTTATTGAAGATGTTGAAATGATTGAGGTTAAACAGGGACCTTTTATGGGTTCTGAAGATAAAACTAGATTTTAAGGAGATAAGATATGAATGTACCTGTAAATATGCCGGTGTTTAACGGAAATGAAAAAAAATATTTGATGGATTGTATTGACACAGGATGGATTTCCTCAGCTGGATCTTATATCGAAAAATTTGAAAATGGCATGGCAAAATTTGTAGGCCAAAAGTATGGAATTGCAGTTTCAAATGGTACTGTAGCCCTAGAGGACGCAATAATTGCGTTAAACCTTGAAAAAGGTTCAGAAGTAATTTTGCCGGATTTTACAATTATATCATGTGTTCAGGCAATTGTTAAAGCTGGTTTAATTCCGGTAATGGTCGATTGCGACAAAGACACGTGGAATATAGATGTTACGAAAATCGAAGATAAAATCTCAATGAAAACAAAAGCGATTATGGTTGTTCATATTTATGGTTTACCTGTAGATATGGATCCAGTTATTGAATTAGCAAAGAAACATAATCTTTTGATTATTGAAGATGTGGCAGAAGCCCATGGGCTAAAATATAAAGGTCGTATGTGCGGAAGCATGGGTGATATATGTGCATTTAGTTTTTTCCCCAATAAACATATTGTCTGTGGTGAAGGCGGAATGGTTCTTACTAGTAATGAATCTTATTATTTAAGAGCTAAGGATGCTAGAAATCTCTTTTTTGATGCTGAACGCCGTTATATTCATTCTGAATTTGGAGATAACCATAGGATGACTAATATGCAAGCAGCTGTAGGACTGGCCCAACTTGAGCAGATTGAGACAACTGTGGTTAGAAAACGAGAAATTGGAAAAATATATCAAGAAGGATTGGCAGGGATTGAGCTATTTCAACTCCCGATTGCCAAGACGGAATATGCTGATAATATTTACTGGGTATTTGGGATGGTAATTAACGACCCGGAACTATCTGCAGATAGAGTAATGAAATTACTTGGAGATAAAGGAATAGCTACAAGACATTTCTTTTATCCAATGCATAAACAACCAGCACTTGTTAAAGAAGGATGTTGTTCTGCTGCTATATTAGAGGATAGCCAGTATTATAATTCAAATTATATTTCCGAACATGGTTTTTATATTCCTAGCGGTCTCGGTCTTACTTATGAAGAACAAAAATATGTAATAAATACAATAAAAGCACTCTTTGGATAAGGCAGGAGGAAATTATGGCATCAATAAGGCACATCATTCAAAAACTTCCGAGACTATGGAATCAGTTCAGGCGATTTTTAAAGGAAAGAAAATATCGTTATAGATTAGTGGAAAAGAGGGATAAAATGCGAGTTAATATTATTAGCCCAGATGCAAAATCAGGATGGATCATTTATAAATTTGGTAAAAGTGTTTATGATCAGCTTACTGATTTGGGATTTGAAGCTACGTTATCGGATTCATATGATCCAACAGCCGACATTAATCACTATTTTGCACCGAATAATGTTGGATATTCAAAAATGTCTAAGGTTGACAATCATACAACATTTATGATTACACACGTGGATACTAAGCTCAAAATTGATCAGATTAAAGAATTAACTGATAAAGGTGCCATTGGGGTTTGCATGTCTTTAGAAACTAGGGATAGGCTTATTGCGAGTGGAATAAAAAGAAATAGGTTATGTTATATAAATCCAGCACAAGATGGGCAGCTTAAGCCTAAAAAGGTTTCGTTGGGATTTACTTATATGGTGCATAATGATTGCAGAAAAAGAGATGATATTCTTATTGATGTATGCAAAGAGATAAGCCCTGAGATTTTTAAGTTTGTGATTATGGGAGCAGGATGGGAAGGAATAATTAACGAAATAGAGAATATGGGCTTTGAAGTTGAATATTACTCTCAATTTGATAAAGCTAAATATAATGAAATCATGCCCATGCTGGACTATTATTGTTACTTTGGATTCGATGAAGGCTCAATGGGATTTCTTGATGCAATGGCCGCTGGCATAGGCACTATTGTAACCCCCCAGGGATATCATTTAGATACAGAGGTAGATATTACATATCCTGTAAGTACATTAAATGAGATTGTTGATGCACTCCATGATATTGAGAGAAAGAGAAAAAAGTATATCGATTTTGCTAATACTTGGACATGGAAAAACTATACTTTAAAACATATTGAAATTTGGAAATATATGCTTGGTTGTGAGAGTTTAGCTACATTATTGAGCAATAGAGGGCGATACATGGATGGCATTTTTTCACTTCTCTTGGAAGATTTAGCTTATTATGAGTCTCTTAAAGAAAAAATCAAAGGATCAAACATATAAACTATCACGAAAGGAAAGTTGAAATGAAAGTTGCGTTTATTACAGGTGTTAGCGGTCAAGATGGTTCATATTTATCAGAATTTTTGTTAGAAAAGTGTTATGAAGTTCATGGATTGGTTAGAAGAACTTCAACGGAGAAAAAAGAACGCATTGAACACTTAAGAAATCATCCGAATTTTCATCTTCATTATGGAGATATGACGGACTCTTTAAGCTTAGTTAAGATCATTCAGAAGATACGACCAGATGAAATCTATAATTTGGCAGCTCAAAGTCATGTTCATGTATCGTTCGATGTTCCAGAATTTACGGCTAATGCTGATGGTATTGGAACATTAAGGATTCTTGAAGCGGTTAGACTATGTGGGCTAGAGAATAAATGCCGTATTTATCAGGCATCAACATCTGAATTATATGGAAAGGTGGAGGAATGTCCCCAGAACGAAAAGACTCCCTTCCATCCATACAGCCCATATGCCGTGTCAAAACAGTACGCATTTTGGATTACCAAAGAATACAGAGAGGCTTATGGTATGTTTGCGTGTAATGGTATCCTTTTTAATCATGAGTCAGAGCGTAGAGGCGAAACTTTTGTGACTAGAAAAATTACTATTGCCGCAGCTAGAATTGCACTTGGTTTACAGGATAAGCTGTTTCTTGGAAATCTTTCAAGTTTACGTGATTGGGGATATGCAAAAGATTATGTAGAGTGCATGTGGATGATTCTTCAACATAATGAGCCAGATGATTTTGTTATTGCCACAGGTAAGCAGTACAGTGTAAGAGATTTTTGCACATTTGCATTTAAGTATGTAGGAATTAAATTGCGCTGGGAAGGAGAAGGCGTAAATGAAAAAGGTATTGATGTAGATACAGGACGTATTCTCATAGAAGTTTCTCCGGACTTTTTCAGACCTACAGATGTTGTTAATCTTTGGGGCGATCCTACAAAGGCCAGAACGGTATTGGGATGGAACCCAGAAAAGACCTCCCTTGAAGAATTGGTAAAAGTGATGGTCGAACATGATTATAGTTATTGGAAGCGAATTAAAGAAATAGGGATTTAATTTGTAATGTGGTGAGATTAGTATGAATATTATTTTACTTTCTGGCGGTTCAGGGAAAAGATTATGGCCGCTTTCAAATGAGATTAGGTCTAAACAGTTTTTAAAGCTTTTTAAGAACGAAAAAGGTGAACACGAGTCAATGGTTCAAAGGGTATACAGACAATTGAGAACTGTAGACAGCGATTGTACAGTTACAATCGCAACATCAAAGACGCAGGTGTCGTCTATTCGCAATCAGCTTGATGAAAAAGTGGGCATTTCAGTAGAACCTTGTAGACGGGATACATTTCCAGCAATCGCACTAGCAACTGCCTATCTGCATGATGTGAATAAAATAAGTAAAAACGAAACCGTAGTTGTTCTCCCCGTGGATCCATATGTTCAAGATGAGTATTTTGAAATGCTAAAAATGCTTGGTAAACAAGCTGCTTCTGGAGAAGCCAACATAGTTCTGATGGGAATTGAACCAACTTATCCCAGTGAAAAGTATGGATACATTATTCCATCTGATACTTCTGAAATTAGTATGGTAAAAACATTTAAGGAAAAGCCAGATCAGGAAACAGCTAAGAAATATATTGCTCATGGTGCACTTTGGAATGGAGGTGTATTTGCATATAAAATTGGCTATTTATTAGATACCGCAGAGAAGCTTTTAGGGACATCTGACTATGCTGAACTATTTTCAAATTATGAAAATCTCCCTAAAATAAGTTTTGATTATGCTGTTGTCGAAAAGGAAAAAAAAATTCAGGTTATGCGTTTTGCAGGAAAATGGATTGATCTAGGATCATGGAATACGCTTACTGATACCATGAGTGAAAAAATCATTGGCGATGCGATAGAAGATGATATGTGTGAAAATGTTCATATCATCAATGAATTAGATGTACCTATTTTGGCAATGGGGCTTAAGGACGTTGTTATTTCAGCCAGTCCAGATGGTATTCTTGTTTCAGACAAGGATCAATCAGGCCATTTGAAGAAATATGTTGAACAGATGAATCGTGAGGCTATGTTTGCAGAGAAATCATGGGGAGCATTTAAAGTCATTGATACTAGTAGCAATAGTATGACTATTAAGGTAACGATTAAAGCTGGTGATAGTATGAACTATCATAGCCATGAACACAGAGATGAGGTCTGGGTCATAGTAAATGGAGAAGGCCGCACTATTGTTGATGGCATGGAACAGAAGGTTCAGGCTGGAGATGTTATAACTATGAAGGCGGGTTGCCGACACACAATTTTTGCAATTACTGCATTAGAAATTATTGAAGTTCAGTTAGGTAAGGAGATTACCATTAATGATAAACAAAAATTCCCATTGGAATGATAATAATAAATGTCATTATAATGCCCCTTTTTTGCTTAAGCCGGTAGGTAAGGATTACTTATGGGGAGGAAGAAGACTCAATGATGACTTTGCAAAAAATATTGATTTGCAACCATTAGCTGAAACATGGGAGTGTTCAACGCATAAGGATGGCATGAGTGTTGTTTCGAGTGGGGAATTTATTGGAAAGACGTTAAAGGAGGTATTAGAAATACATCCTGAATATGTTGGTAGCCATCCTAAAACAAGAGGAGATATTCCAATATTAGTAAAATTTATAGATGCAAAACAAGATCTTTCTGTTCAGGTTCACCCGGATGATCAGTATGCATTTAAATATGAGAAAGGGCAACTTGGCAAATCTGAAATGTGGTATGTACTTGATGCGGAAAAGGATGCGAAGATTGTTTACGGATTGCATCAAGATGTTAACAGAGAACATTTTCAGCAAATGCTGGAAAGAGGTCAAGCCGAGAAGTATTTACTAAAAGTTCCGGTGAAAGATAATGATGTTTTCTTTATCGAAGCAGGAACAATACATGCTATTGGTGCAGGTCTGTTAATTGCCGAGATTCAAGAAAAATCAAATTTAACGTACAGATTGTATGATTATAATCGTATAGATAAAAGTGGAAAAAAACGCGAGTTGCATATTTCCAAAGGTCTTGATGTGGCTAATTTGAAAGCAATAGCGGAACCAACTCAGCCGATGAGAGTATTACAATATGAACCGGGTTGTGCAAAAGAACTTTTATGTAGGTGTCAATACTTTCAAGTTGAGAGATTATTGCTCAACACAGAAAGAAATCGCAATATGGTTACATATTATTCCAATAGTTTGTCTTTTAAAATATTGCTGTGTATTAATGGCTGCGGAAGCATATTCTGGGGAGATAATAAAGCATTAAGTTTTTTTAAAGGAGATTGTATTTTTGTACCCGCTGAATCTGAAAAGCTTAAAATACACGGAAAAGCTCAATTTTTAAGTATTAGTTGTTAGAAACATAAGATTAAATAAGCGATGTAATTCAGAATGAATTTGCTTGAAAGCAAAATTTTATAATGAATTAAATAAGTAGGTGAATATATATGGATTATCAAATTGAATATCATCGATGGTGTGATCTCGCTGTTGAAGATGGTTTAAAGAAAATCTTGGAAGACTATACGATCGAGCAGGTGGAGGATTCATTTTACCGGAATTTGGAATTTGGTACGGGCGGACTTCGTGGATTAATTGGCGCTGGTACAAACAGAATGAATGTGTATACAGTAGCAAAAGCTTCACAAGGACTTGCAAATTATCTTTTGAAAAATCATAATGAAAAAACTAGCGTGGTAATTGGATATGACAGTCGTATCAAGTCGGATTTGTTCGCAAAGACAGCTGCTTGTGTATTTGCCGCAAATGGAATTCAGGTAAATATATGGCCTCAATTAAATCCGGTTCCAACAGTATCTTTTGCCACTAGGTATCTTCAAAGTTCGGCAGGTGTTATGATCACAGCCAGCCATAACCCCAGTAAATATAATGGATATAAGGTTTATGGATCAGATGGCTGTCAGATCACTACAGTAGTAGCAGAAGAAATTCTTAAAGAAATTGAAAAACTGGATACATTCACAGATGTAAAGAAACTGGATTTTGAAAATGCAGTGAAAGTGGGGAAAGTGAAATACATTGAAGATATAATTCTTACTGCATTTATTGAAGAAGTAAAAAAACAATCCGTTCTATACGGAGAGAAGATAGACTCAGATGTTGCCATTGTATACAGTCCGCTAAACGGAACCGGTTATATTCCGGTTACAAGAGCTCTAGCGGAGATGGGATACACAAATATTACTATAGTTGAAGAACAGCGCCTTCCTGATGGCAACTTTCCGACTTGTCCTTATCCAAATCCAGAAATTAAGGAAGCAATGGCACTTGGGATAGAGTATGCTACCAAGTTAAAAGCAGATATTCTTCTGGCAACTGATCCGGATTGTGATCGAATTGGCATTGCTGTGAAAAATGAGAATGGTGAATACATCCTTTTGTCGGGGAATGAAACGGGAGTGCTACTGCTGGATTATATTTGTTCCCAGAGAATAAAGCATGGAAAAATGCCCGCAGATCCCATTTTGATTAAGACAATTGTTACCTCAGATATGGGAAAACAGATTGCAGAGCATTATAATGTAAGGAATATAGATGTTCTGACTGGTTTTAAGTTTATCGGTGAACAAATTGGCATTTTAGAACAACAAGGAAAAGAGGATTCGTTTATTTTTGGGTTTGAAGAATCTTACGGATATTTATCAGGTTCTTATGTAAGAGATAAGGATGCAGTAAATGCTGCATGTCTAATATGTGAGATGTTTGCCTACTATAAGACTAGAGGCATCAGCTTGTTGGACAAATTAAACGAACTTTTCAAGCAGTATGGATATTGTCTAAATACTTTACATAGCTATGAATATGAGGGTTCTGCTGGATATGCTAAAATGCAGATAATTATGAATAAATTCCGCACAGAAGTGTTTGAAGGCTGTCAGTTTGCCGGTAAGAGTATTGTTGCAGTTCTTGATTATAGTAAAGGTTTGAACAATCTTCCCAAGTCTGATGTACTCAAATATCTTATTGAAGAAAACGGGTCTATTGTTATAAGACCTAGTGGAACGGAACCCAAGTTAAAAGTTTACATAAGTGTTAGTGCTATGTCAATGCAACAAGCTACAGAAATTGAAGAATTGATTAGCTCACAATTAGAACAATATTTAGCGTAAGGGCATAATTCATAGAAAGGTGTTACTTATGTCAAAGGGAGTATATACTTCACGCTTGAAAAATGCAAAGAGAAATATTATTAGTGGATTTGTAAAAACATTTGTAGTAATTATTCTAAATTTTGTTATAAGAACCGCTGTTTTGTACTATTTAGGTGCGGAATATCAGGGTTTGAGCGGATTATTTACATCTATACTCCAAGTGTTGAATTTAACAGATTTAGGATTTTCATCAGCTGTAACATTTATTTTGTATAAGCCAATTGCAGATAATGATATAGACACAATATGTGCAATTGTTGCATTCTTAAAAAAAGCATATAAAATTATTGGTATTGTGATCCTTGTTAGTGGTTTAATTCTAATGCCATTTTTACCACAATTAATATCTGGAGATTGCCCAAGTGATATCAATATTTATATATTGTTTTCATTGTACTTGTTTAATGCAGTAATATCATATCTTTTATTTGCATATAAAAGTACACTGCTTACCGCGATGCAGCGAGAAGACATAGTTAGCAATGTATATTCGTTTACCACGCTTGTAAGCAAGGGAATACAATTTCTAATACTATTATTATTTAGAAATTATTATCTCTATATTTTGATAATACCAATTGGAAGTATTATTAATAATATTTTATTACATGTTTGTTCTCTTAAAGCTTTTCCTGATATCATACCAAAAGGTGAAGTCAATAGTCAAATTAAAAATGAACTTGTAAAACAAGTTAAAGCAGTATTTATTGGTCGTATAAGCGATATAGCAAGAAACTCTTTTGACAATATTGTCCTTTCTGCTTTCTTAGGATTGGTTGTAGTAGCAGTGTATGATAATTATTATTATATTTTTTCTGCTGTATACGGCTTTATGGGAATGATTGCACATGCTATACGTGCAAGTGTAGGAAATAGCATTGTTAAAGAAACATCTGAGAAAAACTACCATGATTGTATGAAATTTTCATTTATTTTTATGTGGATTGTGGGTTGGTGTTCAATTTGCATGTGCTGCTTATATCAACCATTTATGTTAATGTGGATGAAGGGAAATTTAAATTTACTTCTTTCTATACCCAATATGCTTTTGTTTTGTGTATATTTTTATGCAATATCCCTTACTTATACAAAGGGCATATATCTGGAGGCACGAGGTTTATTTTGGGAATGCAGACAGTGGTATATTTTTGAAGCCGTTGGTAACTTAGTTTTAAACATCATTTTAGGATATTTTTTCGGTGTTACGGGAATTTTAGTTGCAACAATAATTACAATTTTGATATTTAATTATATAGGAGGTACACTCGTACTATTCAAGTATTATTTTAAGATAGGATTTCAAGAATTCTTCGCTAGTCATATTAAATATTTTGTAGTTACTGTTTTAAATGGTTTAGTGACATATTTAATATGCTCATTAATTGCTGGTGAAGGGGTAGTAAACTTTGTAATAAAATTGGTGATTTGTATTTTGTTGCCGAACAGCATATACTTAGGGACATATCTAAAAACCAAAATGTTTAATGAATCATTTAATACCTTTAAAAGAGTATTAAGAAAATAGTTCGTGGTTTAATGATACTACTCATTAGTAGTTTTAATTATTTTGTTGAACTTATTCAGTATCCAAACATGTAAGGATCATGTGCTTTTATCAGTTCGTATACTGAAATATATAGTTTAAAATTGGAATATTAGTAAAGAATGCTATGCATCGTAAATTTGGCAAGATCTTTACTAATATTCCGATATTAGAAATAACCAGTTGATCACGTTGCAGCTGGAAATTTTCGTTTTTTGTAATTTATCGTATATTATATATGATAGAATTCTTTATACCACTGTGCGAATTTTCTTAATCCAATTCTTAGACTGGTGTTAGGTTTAAAACCATAGTCTTTTTCCAGAGCACTTGTATCTGCGTATGTGATAGGCACATCTCCGGGCTGCATTGCAACAAGCTTTTTATGTGCGTCAAAATTATAGTTTTCAGGAAGGACTTTTGCACGGATTAATTCATCTTGCAATATGTTTACAAAGTCCAGTAAATTTTCAGGATTGCTGTTTCCAATATTATAAACTGCGTAGGGCGGTAGCGGAAGACCATCCTCTCCGTTTTTACGTTCCGGAGCACCTTGCATAACGCGTTTTACTCCCTCCACGATATCGTCGACATAGGTGAAATCGCGTCTGCAATTTCCGTAATTAAAAATCTGAATGGTTTCACCTTTGAGCAATTTATTGGTAAATCCAAAATAAGCCATATCAGGTCTTCCGGCTGGGCCATATACAGTAAAAAAGCGAAGGCCGGTTGACGGAATATTGTAGAGCTTACTGTAAGCGTGAGCCATCAATTCATTTGATTTTTTTGTGGCTGCATATAAAGAAACCGGATTGTCAACTTTGTCCTCCGTGCTGTAGGGGACTTTTTTATTAGTTCCATATACGGAGGAAGAAGATGCATAAACCAGATGCTCAACCCCCTTTGCATTGTTGTCATACGAATGGCGGCAAGCTTCGAGGATATTATAAAAGCCAATTATGTTAGATTGAATATAGGCATCCGGATTCGTGATGGAATAACGTACACCTGCCTGAGCAGCGAGGTTTACGACAACATCTGGAGTATGCTCAGAAAATATCTTATCAATAATTGCTTTATCGGAAAGATCATTCTTGTAGAAAGCATAAGTAGATTCCGGATGTTCAGAAAGACATTTCTCAATTTCCTTTAAACGCCATTCTTTTATACATACATCATAGTAGTCATTCATATTATCCAATCCAACGATATGAATTGGCGACTGAGTCTTTAACAACTCAAGGACAAGATTGCTTCCGATAAATCCGGCAGATCCTGTTATAAAAACAGTTTTATTTTTTAAATCTATATGAGTCATTGTGTCATTCCTCCACGCATTAATCTCGTTTGAAAATATCTCTTGTGTATACTTTATCTTTTACATCATCCAGACTGGAATCATAACGATTAGCAATAATTGCTTGACTTTTCTTCTTGAATTTTTTCAAGTCGTTTATTACTTCAGAGCCATAGAAGGTTTCTCCGTTTTGTAAGGTTGGTTCATAAATGATAACCTTAGCGCCTTTGGCTTTGATTCGTTTCATTACTCCCTGTATAGAGGATTGACGGAAATTGTCAGAATTACTTTTCATAGTTAAACGGTACACACCGATAACTATTTCCCCTTCTTTTTGCGGATCCCACTGGCTGTTTGCTTCATACGCACCGGCCATTTCTAAAACATGATCAGCGATATAGTCTTTTCTTGTACGATTGCTTTCTACAATAGCGGAGATCATATTTTGTGGGACATTATCGAAGTTTGCAAGGAGCTGCTTTGTATCCTTAGGAAGACAGTATCCACCATAACCGAAGCTGGGATTGTTGTAGTGAGAACCGATACGCGGATCAAGGCATACACCATTTATAATATCTTTGGTATTTAATCCTTTTGTTTCTGCATAAGTATCTAATTCGTTAAAATAGGATACGCGAAGCGCAAGGTAAGTATTAGCAAATAGCTTAACAGCTTCTGCTTCGGTAAATCCCATAAACAATGTATCAATATTTTTCTTAATTGCTCCCTGTTGCAGAAGTGCAGCGAAAATATGAGCTTTTTCAGAGGAGTCTTCATCGCAGGAAACAATGATTCGTGATGGATACAGGTTGTCATAAAGTGCCTTAGATTCACGAAGAAACTCTGGACTGAAAATGATATTATTTGTGTTATACTTTTTCCGTACAGATGCTGTATAGCCAACAGGGATCGTGGATTTGATGATCATGGTGGCGTTGGGATTTACTTTTAAAACCAATTCGATCACGGCTTCTACAGCAGAGCAATCAAAGAAATTCTTTTTACTATCATAGTTTGTTGGGGCTGCTATTACGACAAAATCGGCATCTTTATATGCTTTTTCCCCGTCTAAAGTTGCAGTCAGATCCAAATCCTTTTCAGCAAGATACATTTCAATGTAATCATCTTGAATAGGTGACTTTTTACTGTTGATGAGATCTACTTTTGCCGGAATGATATCAACGGCTGTAACGTGGTTATGCTGGGCAAGGAGAGTTGCAATAGAGAGCCCGACATAACCTGTACCGGCAATAGCAATATTATATTTTTTGTTAATGGATAATGAATCTTTGGGGGCTTCAGTTTCTTCAAATAAATCTACAACTTCAAAGTTGAGGGCGCCAGCTATTGTCTGGAGTTGATCAATGGTGGGAGTATAATCACAGCATTCTATGCGGCTGATCATTCCTCTATTGATTCCGGTCATTTCAGAAAGTTGAGCCTGAGAAACTTTTATTTCTTTTCGTTTGGCGATAATTGTATCCGCCATTTTTCTGATAGATAATTTTTTCATCGTGATCTCCTGTTATTAGCTTTAACGTGTATTATATGTTTTTAAGTTAAGCTTGTAATCATGAAAACAGTATATCAGCCCTAATACAAAATGTCAAATATAGAGGAATAAATTATAAAATTGATGGCGAAAAATAAAATTATTGATATTTTAAACGACAAAAATGTACTTCTATAAGATGGATTTTAATTTAATTAGTTAGATTATGCGGATTGCCCGTCTAAACGGAGACGTCTTACAACAGGATTTACAGTTCCGATTGAAAAGGCATAGCCAAAGAGACTGGCGAAGCAGGGAATCCCTGCTTCGCTGGTCAGCAATAACTGTCCGTTTAATATGGCCCTGCTGTCCGCTAAAACTGGCTATATGCAGTCTTCAAAACCGAAATTTAAATCCTTGAGCATTCGGTAGTTTTTAATTTGTAATTTCTTTATTTTCATAAGCAATTCCTCGATGGTAGGTAAAATGAAAGTTGTTCTTTGAGCAACTCAACTATAAGGTAAATAAAAATGGATTTATCGTTGTCTCGATAATATGAATCAAATGCTTCGTAATATCGCTTTCTATCCGAATACTTCACGCTGATTGGCGTATAACCGGCTTGCATTAGCATGAGATTTAGAATCAAACGTCCAGTTCGACCATTGCCGTCTACGAATGGATGGATACCTTCAAATTTTAGATGGAACAGTGCTGCACACTCAATGGGATGCAGTTTGCGTGGGCTCAGGCACAACCGCGATTGCGGCCATCAATGCAGAATGCCGCGTTGTATGCTTTGAAACGGCCCCAGCCTTTTATGTCGCTGCCAGTGAGCGCATCCGTGCGGCCCACAATGAAACTTAGCAAATTGAAAATCAATAAAATTCATGTGTTGTAAAAACTGCTGTTGAATTTTACAGCAGATTGGGATATACTATGAGTGAAAGGAGTTGAGCAATATGCCAAATATCAAACCCATTTCCGATCTGCGAAATTACAGCGATGTGCTGCATGATGTGGCTGTTGGTGCTCCGGTTTTTCTGACAAAGAACGGGCGCGGCAGATATGCAATTCTCGATATGCAGGACTTTGAAAAAATACAGGCAACCCTCCGGCTGATGAATGAACTTGCAAAAGGCCGAAAATCTGGCGAGGAGAAAGGCTGGCTGACATTGGAAGCCGTGGAGAAGAACCTCGGGATTGTCAGTGAATAATTTATATTTATCCGAAGAAGCCCAAAACGATCTTTTAGAAATCAAAGCCTATATTGAGGAAGAACTACTGAACCCATCCGCAGCATTGGCAACCGTAAGTCGAATTACAAAGAGTCTCCGCATTTTACAGAATCATGCACAGGCCGGAGCTCTGCTATCTTCGATTGCGGACATAGAGAGCGATTATCGCTTTATTGTAAGCGGCAATTACATTAGCTTCTATCGTGCTTACGGCAGCGAAGTTTTTATTGACCGTATTCTCTACACCCGCCGCGATTATATGCGGATTTTGTTCGGAAACAGTACAACAGATGAATAAATGACAAACCATTGAAAGAAAAAGATAAGCATCAGCCGCCAACATCTGGAGGAACCAGTTCAGAAAACTCAGAGGCTTCAGAAAAAATTCTGCCCGATGTCAAAACACAAAAAAGCAGTATAACTGATCCGGAAAGCGGTTAGTTTCGAAAAGGGGAACATAAGCATGTTTTCGCATATGCAGTCGAAACCGCATGTGATCAGCATGGATGGGAAAGATATATAGAGAAAGCAGAGGATATCCATCATACACT
>Ga0129312_1000954_pt1 | contig 19420 bp, 14 predicted proteins | sample O827metagenome_FD_94434 | JGI IMG/M metagenome (GOLD analysis project Ga0129312, IMG submission 94434) | Orangutan group fecal microbial communities from Wisconsin, USA - O827 metagenome | ecosystem: Host-associated > Mammals > Digestive system > Large intestine > Fecal | place: USA: Wisconsin... | reverse complement strand
GCGGAGAACGGATTATCCAGCTCGATCTCGTCGATCTCACCCGGCGCGATGTTCTCCATACGCAGGAGACGGTTCACCTCACGGGTCGTCAGTACGACATCGACATCCGGATCCCCCTGGTCGTTCCGCATCGTCTCATAACCACACTCGGCCTTCTTCGCAAGGCATGGCATGATGGATACACAGTAGATGCGGGACGGATCTACGCCGAGCTTCTCCGCGAAGTAGCTCTTGATGATCGCACCGAACATCTGCTGCGGTGACTTTGAGGTGGAGAGCTGGTCCACGAAATCCGGGTAGTGTGCCTTGCAGAAGCGGATCCAGCCAGGGCAGCAGCTCGTGAACATCGGGAACTTGTTTTCTTCCTTATGCGTCAGCTTCTCGAGGAACTCCGTCGCCTCCTCCATGATGGTGAGGTCGGCGGACCAGTTGGTGTCAAATACATAGTCGAAGCCGGTGATCTTCAGCGCAGCGGCGAGACGCTTCACGGTCGCCTGCTCCGGTGTGAGACCGAAGCCCTCGCCCCAGGCCGTACGAATCGACGGTGCGATCTGTGCGACCACGATCTTATCCGGATTCTCGAGCGCGTCGAGGATGTCGTGGGTGTCATCCCGCTCACGCAGTGCCGCGGTAGGGCAGTGGGTGATACACTGACCGCAGAGCGCGCACTTGCTGGTCTCGAGATCATAGGCATCCTTCACATCGACGGTACTCTGGGAACCGGTGTTGATGACATCCCAGATATGGCTGTCCTGCACCTTATCACAGATCTGTACGCAGCGCATGCACTTGATGCACTTGTCGTAATTCCGGATCAGCGGGAAGTTCAGCGAACTGCGATGCTTCTTCGGCAGCTGCTTCTCAAACGGTATACTCAGGATATTGAGATCATTCGCCACCTTCTGCAGCTCACAGTTTCCGGAGCGCACACAGATCGCACAGTTCGTATCATGCTGGCTGAGGATCAGCTCCACATTCGCACGACGCGCGAGACGTGCCTTCCGGGAGTTCGTATAGACGACCATGCCCTCGGTCACGGTATTGTTGCAGGCGGTCATCAGACGCTCATAGCCCTCGACCTCGACGACGCAGACTCTACATGCCGCAATTTCGTTGATATCCTTTAAGTAGCACAGTGTCGGGATGTGAATGCCAGCAGCGGCGGCAGCATTCAGTATGGTGGTCCGCTCCGGGACCTGGACAGCTCTGCCATCAATCGTACAATTTACCATTTCGTATCTCTGCCTCCCTTTAAGATGCCATAGCCGAAGTGATCACAGTGCAGACATCTCGAGGACTCCTGCAGTGCTTCCTCCTCCGTCATCGGACACTCCATCAGCTTAAAATCACATCTGCGCTCATCCGCCGGACGCTCTACCATATTCACACGACCGAGCGCCTTATGATCGTCGAAACGAATCGGCGGCAGCACGACGTCCGTCGTGATCTCATGGTTGAATCCGAGGTATTCGTCGATATTGGCGGCCGCTACCTTTCCGGCTGCGATCGCACGGATGACGGTCGCCGGACCAGTCACGCAGTCACCACCTGCGAAGATGCCTTCATTGTCCGCGATATCTGAGGTATCGAAGGCGGAGATACGGCCCTGCTGAACCGGGATACCGAACTCGCCGAACTTGCCGGACTCGATACCCTGACCGATGGCCACGAGTACACAATCGGCCGGAAGCAGCACCTCGTCCTTCGCGCTGTTCTTCGGAGATGGACGGCCACCCTTGACCGCACCCGGGATCTGCGGCTTCACGATGAGACCGGTGCAGCGATTCTCAGCATCCTTCTCGATGCGTACCGGTGCGTTCAGCTCGACGATCTCCACACCGTCGGCGATCGCACCCTCGACCTCCTCTGCGAGGGCCGTCATATCCTGCTTCCGACGACGGTACGCGACCTTGACCGATTTCGCATGGCAGCGGATCGCAGAACGTGCGACGTCCATCGCGACATTACCACCACCGACGACGACGATATCCATGCCGGTGAAATCCGGATAGCGATCATCACCGATGGCACGAAGCATCTCCACCGCGGAGATGACGCCCTCGGCATCCTCGCCCTCGATACCGATCTTACGGTCGGTATGTGCACCGATGGCTACATACATCGCGTCATACTGACTGCGAAGCTCAGCGACGGAAATGTCGCGGCCGATGGAGATATCCGTCTTCGTTTCGAACCCTGCGAGCTTCAGGCCCTCGATCTCGCGATCCAGGATCTCACGCGGGAAACGATAGGCCGGAATACCATAGCGCAGCATACCGCCGAGCTGCTTCCGCTGCTCAAACACGGTAACCTCATGGCCCATGATGCTGAGATAGTAGGCACAGCTGAGACCGCTCGGACCACCGCCGATGACAGCCACCCGCTTGCCGGTCGCCGGCATTCGCTTCGGCGCAGGGATGGTATCCTCATGCTCGACCGCGAAGCGCTTCAGTCCACGAATGTTAATCGGATCATCTACGAGCGTACGACGGCAGCGAACCTCACACGGATGCTCACAGATGAGGCCGCAGGTCGCCGGCATCGGGTTATCCTTACGGATCAGCTGCACCGCATCCTCATAACGCTTCTCATGAATGAGGGCAATGTAGCCTGGGATGTCCACATGTGCCGGGCACTGCCATACACATGGCACCGGCTGGCTGTGCATGCTCTTGCAGCGGCCATGCTTGATATGCTCCACATAGTCATCGTGGAAGCCGCGCAGTCCCTCGAGCACCATACGTGCTGCCTCGGAACCGATCGCACAGTCCGCCGACATATAGATACTCTCTGCCGTGTCCTCCAGCACCTTCAGGGTAAACATGTCCGCCGTACCATCCAGCACCTGTCCGATCAGTGCTTCCAGCTGGCCGAGACCGACACGGCATGGTGTACACTTACCGCAGGACTGGGCATGGCAGAGGTGCAGAAATGAAGACGCAAGATCTACAGGGCAGAGTCCCGGCTGGGCCGCCTGAACGCGACGCTCGAGATCCTTGTAGAGAGACTCCACCGTTTTCTCGGCTTCATTCTTCGTAAAAATGGTCAATCTACTCATATTCTATGTCCTTTCAAAAATTGATACTCCATCCTTCGCCCAAGGATAATTGTGTAAATTATAGCATATTCGTTCATGTTTTTGAGGATTCCGACCAATGTTTTATGGAATATTGACATGTGAATCACGAATCGCAAGCTATATTGAATGCAGTTTCACGTAAAAACAACGTGGTATATTTTTCATCTTTGGCTATAATAGGAGAGATATGCTCACGTATAATAAAAATGGAGATATCTTTACATCGCGGAAGCGTTTGATAGCCACGGCTGCGCTTCCCAAGCATCTTACTCGCCAGAAAGGATTTCAGATTTATATGATGCAGACCAAAACACAGGACATGGGCAGTGGCAGCATCCCGAAGCTGCTCGCCCAGCTCGCGATTCCGGCCGTCGTCGCCCAGATCGTCAACCTCCTCTATAACATCGTCGACCGTATCTACATCGGTCATATGGCCGAGGTCGGTGCCCATGCACTGACCGGCGTCGGCCTCTTCACGCCGATCCTCATGCTGATCAACGCCTTCGCCATGCTGGCGGGTGCCGGCGGTGCACCACGCGCCGCGATTTCCATGGGTGCGAAGGACCATGCGACGGCAGAGAAGATCGTCGGCAACTGCTTCTCCATCCTGATGCGCTTCGCCCTCGTACTGACCATCGTGTTTTATGCACTCGCGCCGACCCTGCTTCGCCTCTTCGGTGCCAGCACGGTCACCCTGCCCTATGCACTGGCCTACGCCCGTATCTACATCCTCGGCACCGTCTTTGTGATGATCGTGCTCGGCATGAACCCCTTCATCACCACCCAGGGCTTCGCAAAAATCAGCATGCTGACAACCGTCATCGGTGCCGTCATCAACATCATCCTGGATCCGATTTTCATCTTCGTCCTGGGGATGGGCGTGAAGGGCGCGGCGCTCGCCACGGTGCTCAGTCAGTCGGTCGGTGCCGTCTGGATCCTCCGCTTCCTGACCGGAAAGCAGACCCTTCTGCACCTTCGCAGGGCGAATATGAAGCTCGACCCGCAGATCATCCTTCCGTGCCTGAGTCTCGGCATCTCCACCTTCGTGATGCTGTCGACCGAGAGCCTGCTCTCCATCAGCTTCACCTCCAGCCTCGCACGTTACGGCGGTGATGTCGCGGTCGGCGCAATGACGATCATCACCAGCGTCAGCCAGCTGGCGACACTGCCGATGCAGGGCATCTGTCAGGGCGGTCAGCCGATCATCAGCTTCAACTTCGGTGCGGGCAATGCAGACCGCGTGAAGAAAGCATTCGCCGCACAGTTTACCGCCTGCTTCAGCTATGCAACCCTGTTCTGGGCGATCGTCATGCTGAAGCCGCAGTTCTTCGCCGGCATCTTCACCAGCAATATGGAGCTTCGCAGCTATACATCCTGGGCGCTCCGCATCTATATGGCCGGCATCTTCGCCTTCGGTGCACAGATCGGATGCCAGCAGAGCTTCATGGCCCTCGGCCAGGCGAAAATCAGCCTGCTGCTCGCCTGCCTCCGGAAGATCGTCCTGCTGATCCCGCTCATCCTGATCCTGCCACAGTTCCTGTCGAATCAGGTCTTCGCCGTGTTCCTCGCGGAACCGGTGAGTGATCTCATCGCCGCCCTCGTCACCACCAGCTGCTTCATGCTGAAGTTTGATGGCATCCTGAAAAAAGGCAGGACGAAATAAGCGGTAAGTCATGACTCTTTTACAGCTGAAATACGCAGTCACGGTCGCCGATACCGATTCCATCACCGCCGGCGACGAGGCGGAATACATCACGAAAATCATGTTTTACGTAGCCATAGAAAGGATGACCCTATGAAATTATTAAAGAATGCCAGCGTTTACACACCAGCGCCTCTCGGTAAAAGAGATGTGCTGATCGAGGGAGAGAAGATCCTTCGGATCGCGGAAGAAATCACAGGCTATGATGACCTTCCGGATGTCGAGGTCTATGATCTCGAGGGGAAGACCCTCGTGCCAGCCTACATCGATCTGCATGTCCATATCACCGGTGGCGGCGGAGAGCAGGGACCGGCATCCCGCGTACCGGAGTCTTCCCTCAGCACCTTTTTTAAGAACGGCATCACCACCGTCGTCGGACTGCTGGGTACGGACGGCATCACGCGAAGCCTCGAGAACCTGGTGGCGAAGGCCCGTGCACTGAGCGAGGAAGGCATGACGGTGTATACATTGACCTCGTCCTACGGCTACCCGCCGACGACGATCACCGGCAGTGTCGAGCAGGACATCGTCCTGATCCCGCCGATGATCGGTGTGAAGGTCGCGGTATCCGATCACCGAAGCTCGAATCCGGGCGGAGAGGAGCTGATCGCACTGGCGACGGCTGCACGCCGCGCCGGTCTGTTAAGCGGCACACCGGGGCTCGTGACGATGCATATGGGCAGCGGAAAAGCGACGCTGGATCCGATTTTCTACGTACTGGATCACTCGGATGTACCGGCGAAGAACCTGCTCCCGACACATATGCTGCGATCAGTCGAGCTCATCGACGCCGGTGTGGCGCTCGTGAAGCGGGGCGGCTACATCGACTGCACCGCCGGCTCGGATGATGTGGCAGTGGAAGAGGATGCCATGAAGCTCTTTGATTTACTGCATCGCGAGGGTGTGAATCCGGATCATGTCAGCCTGTCAAGTGACGCCTACGGAAGCCAGCCGCGCTTTAACGACGCGGGCGAGTGCGTAGGACTGACCTATGCGTCGCCGAAGTACCTGCACAAAACCATCCAGGCGCTGGTGCGCATGGGGATGCCGCTCGCGCAGGCGCTGAAGCTCCTGACGACTACTCCGGCGACCCTGCTCGCGCAGGACGGCCGAAAGGGCTGCATCGCGGCAGGCGCTGACGCAGATCTTCTCGTGCTGGATGCGGATCTCGAGATCGACAGTCTCTTCGCGAGAGGGCAGCTTGCGCTGTGGCAGAAGGAACTGCGTATGAAGGGCAGATTCGAGGAATAAGAGGTCGTATATGAGTGAATCCATCGTGAGAAAACACATCTATTTTTCCGGAGATGTTCAGGGTGTCGGTTTCCGTTTTCGCTCCTACCACATCGCGCAGTCACTGGGACTCACCGGTTGGGTAGAGAATATGTGGGACGGCCGCGTAGAGATGGAAGTGCAGGGCTCTGAAAGCGCGATTCAGGAACTGCTGGCCCGCATCCGGCAGCAGCGCTGGATCGACATAACAGATCTCGAGATAAGCGAGATTCCATGCGTAGAAGAGAGCGGATTTCATATCCGGTAACCGTTCAGCCGGTTTAGGAAGTCATCCCGGCTGAACGGTTACTTTCCTTAAAGTGAAAATATTTTCTTTTTAAAAATTGATTGACAAAGTGTTTTTTATTTCGTAGAATAAAGACAACAAAAGAAGAGATGCGATGGCGATGCTTCATCAATTCGATTCTTAACTCAGTGTAGTGCAGATGGTAGAAAGTCATAGGCGATGCTTCAATGATTCGAGATCTGCATTAAAAATTAAAGGGAGGGTAGCCCGATGGGATACAGAAGCCCGAATGATCAGTGAGGCCCCAGTACTAGTGAAGATGACCTGGTACTGGGGTTTTGCGTTGCTTATTTTTATATTTTAAAAGGCACCCTCCGAGCGGAGAGTGCCTTTTTTGAAACCTGACGGTTTACATATTTTGTTTTCTGCCTTATGCAGCAGCCTTGGTCTCGGCTGGAGTCTCAGCGGTGCCAGCATGGGCAGCAGCATTCTGACCTGCGATACGGCCGAATACGGTGAAGTCTGCAACTGCGTTTCCGCCGAGACGGTTTGCACCGTGTACGCCTCCGGTAACCTCACCGGCAGCATAGAGACCTGGGATCACAGCATCCTGCTCATTCAGAACCTCGGTGGAGGTGTTGATCTTTACACCACCCATGGTGTGGTGAACACCAGCGGTAACCTTGATTGCATAGTATGGAGCAGTATCAAGCGGGTTTGCGAAGGAGGTACGGTTGAAGTCCGGATCCTTCTTGTCAGCGACATAGCCGTTCCACTTCGTCATGGTCTCCTCGAAAGCAGCAGCGTCTACGCCCATCGCCTCTGCGAGTGCCTTGTAATCCTCACCGGTAACGGTGTAGCCCTTCTTGATGTAGCCCTGGATAACGGCAGAAGCGTCTACCATCTTCTGGTCTACAACGAGCCATGAGTAGGAGTCGGTCTGTGCGATCTCTGCAGCAGATACGACATCACGTGTACCAACCTCATCGATGAAACGCTGACCCTCGGCGTTTACGAGGATCGCACCGTCACCACGGAGACCCTCTGTGATGAGTGCAGCGGTGTCATACTGAACGGTCGGGTGAATCTGGATCTGATCCATATCGACGGTAGCAGCACCGACCTCGGTTGCCATCTCGATACCCTGACCCTGGATTCCAGGTGCGTTGGTGGTCATAAAGCCCTTGAGCTCCGGCTTGTACTGCTCAACCATCGCAAGGTTTGCACCGAAACCACCAGATGTAAGAACAACAGAAGCAGCATTTACAGTTACGCTGTTGCCGGTCTTACCGGTTGCGTGGATACCAACTGCCTGATCGCCATCCATGAGGATCTTGTCAGCCGTTGTGTCGAGAAGAAGAGTGATGTTCTCACGATCTTCGATGTTCTTCTCGAGGATCGGGATGAGGTAAGCACCGACAGCGAGGGTCTTGCCGTTCTCATCTACCGGACGGTGGATACGCTTTACGGAAGCACCACCGAAAGAACCAACGTTGTGCATCTCTGCGCCGATGGTGTCGAGCCAGTCGATTGCATCTGCAGACTCACTGCAGAGGGTCTTTACGAGATCGAAGTTGTTCAGGCCCTTGCCACCGATCATGGTGTCCAGCTCGAAGAGCTCTACAGAATCGAAGTAACCGGTCGGGTTTGCCTGATAATCTGCGTACTGCTTCTCGACGGTCTCTGCAAGTGCGGTGATGTCCGCGTTATCTGCGTACTTCTCCTTCGCCGTTGCGAGCTTCGCCTCTACACCGGCATCCTCACCGAACTCGTTCTCATCCTGCCACTTGGTCTTCGCAGCATTGAGACCACCGGTTGCACGTACGGAGTTACCGCCGACCATCGCCTGGGACTCTACGAGCACAACGGTCTTACCAGCGTCTGCTGCCTCGATCGCTGCCGTCATACCGGCACCGCCGGCACCGACGATAACGACATCTGCGTCGAGTGTCTGATCCTCTGCCTTCGCAGCAGTGGCGATCTCGTTCTCGAAATCAGCCGGATCGAAGCCCGCGCTCTTGATCGCTGCCTTTACAGCCTCGATGATGGCGTTGGATGTATTGGTCGCACCGGAAACGGCGTCTACCTTTACGCTGTTGTTCTCGATCATCTTGCCCGGGATCTCCGCGATGGCCTTATCACCGATACCCTCGGTCTCCTGCTGCTCGGTAACCTCGATCTTGTAGAGCTTATCCTTCGTCATGGTAACCTCTACCGTTACGTCACCGTTGTTTCCCTTCGCTGTACCGGTCGCGGTCACAGCGTCTGCAGGAATCTCGCCTGCTGCCTCTGTCGCAGCAGCGGTGGTCGCTGCCTCTGTCGCAGCTGCCGTCGTCTCGGTCTTGCTTGAACCACACGCTGTCACCAGAAGGCTGGCAGCTGCTGCGAATCCAAGCACCAGATTCATTTTTTTCATGTCTTTTTCCTCTCTCTGTTTCTGCCAATGCTTCCACTTGACACCGGAGCCTATACGTAGTGGAGCGGCATAGATGCGCGCATCCGACTCCTTTTGATATTTTTTTATCATTGGCGTGGACTACTATAGCATAGAGTAAATTTTTAGTAAATCTATTTACTTACTAAATTAGCTTTAGTAAGTAAAAAAAAGTTGTGCTTTTTAAATAAGCGCCTGTGTCAGCAGCAGGCGGGCGGCGCAGGATGTAGACATTGGCCACCAGAAAAAGGGCTTGCGCATCACGGAGGGATTCGCTAGAATGTAGACGTAATCGAAAATAGTTCTTCAGGGCGAGGTGTGATTCCTCACTGGCGGTAAAGTCCGCGACCCTGCTCACCCGGGCAGGCTGAATCGGTGAAACTCCGGTACCAACAGTATAGTCTGGATGGAAGAAGAGTGTAGTGATGACGATATCTCTGTCCCTGAGTGTATGCTCAGGGACTTTTTTATGCTGGCAGCGGGTTGATCCCGGCGGGCACAGCGATTTTACGTCGCCTCCTTACTCACTTGAAGAATCACGCGTGGCTTTCTGCATGGAACTTGGGCCTGCCTGACGCAGTCCCGGCGTGCCGGAAGAAACGCAGTACACGAAATGTGGAGGAGAAACATCATGAAAGACGTAAAAAACACCCGTTACATCGCCGCGGTCGGTATCCTGTCCGCGATTGCCTTCGTGCTTCAGCTCATCGAGATCCCGGTCCCGATGTTCATGCCGCCCTTTATCAAGTTTGACTTCTCGGATCTTCCAGCCCTGATCGGTGCCTTCGCGTATGGTCCGGTCGCTGGTATCCTGATCGAGCTCATCAAGAACCTCCTGCACTCGATGGCTTCCCAGAGCTTCGGTGTCGGTGAGATCTCCAACTTCATCCTCGGTGCCGTGATGACCGCGGTGGCCGGTGGCATCTACCAGCATAAGAAGACGAAGCAGGGTGCCATCCTCGGTTCCCTCGCCGGTGCCATCGTGATGGGCGTCGTATCTGTACCGTCCAACTACTTCGTTGTGTATCCGGTTTACTACAACTTCATGCCGGAGGAGGTCATCCTCGCAGCCTACCAGGCACTCATCCCATCAATGAAGAGCATCCTTCAGTGCCTCCTCTGCTTCAACCTTCCGTTTACGATCGTGAAAGGACTTCTTGACGTAGTGATCACATTTGTTGTATATCCTTATATCAGTCCGATTCTTCACGGAAGAAAGTGATGGCGATATCTGAAACTACGATATGCGTAGTGAAACCTGAAAAGCGTCGGCTCATGCCGGCGCTTTTCTGATCCTTAAGAATTCTGTAAGAGGGTCTGACCCCCTTACGAAATTCTTAAGATGCGTAGAGATCCTGATGAGGTATATATGAAAGCACTGTTTTTTGATGTGGATGGCACACTGATCGATGAAGTAAAGCACGAGATCCCGGCGAACACACTGGAAGCGCTCCGTCGCACACGTGAAAAAGGCAATAAAGTATTTATCAATTCAGGACGTACCGTCGGAATGCTGAAGCGTATTATGGAGATGGTCGAGGTCGACGGTTTCCTCTGTGGCTGTGGCACGGAGCTGATCTATGAAGGAGCGTCCATTTATTATAAGAAGCTTTCGCCTGCGATGAAGCAGCGCATCAAGGACGCATCCGACCGCTATGGTGTCCTCGTACACCTCGAGGGGCAGCATGGCTGGCACTGTCAGCCGTCAGAGAAGCTGCTTCAGGAACATCCGAGATATCAGGCGCTCTATGAGAACCTCGCGAATTTCATCGGAATGGAAGGCGGTATCGATCCGACGCCGTACGACGGGGAGTACGAGATCTCGAAGTTCTGCATCGAGACGGATGACGGCGCCGAGTCCGGACATCCGTCGGATATGGAGGGCTTCCGGAAGGCGTTCGGAGATGAGTTTATCATCATCGACCGTGGACATGGCTTCTATGAGAATGTACCGATCGGGCACGGAAAAGGTGCCGCGGTCGATCGTATCCTCGATTATCTCCATCTGACGCGGGCGGATGCGTATGGCTTCGGCGACAGCTCGAACGACGAGGAGATGTTCCGGGCAGTCGGCCACCCGGTCGCGATGGGACAGCATGATCAGGTGCTCGAGGCCTATCATCCGTTCATCACGAAGCGGGTCGAGGAGGATGGGATCTTCTATGCGATGGAGCAGCTCGGGCTGCTGTGAGGTTCCAGAAGAGGTATGTACGAAACAGGTGCATACCTCTTCTTTTTTTGGTATAATTAATAGTTGTGCGATATTTTATGATATCTGTAAACGATGACATCATGCATTCGGACCATCGTGGTTAGGAGAAGAGACATGGCATTATTTGATTTTTTTGGAAGTAAGCGTAAGGCCGAGGCCGAGCAGAAGATAGAGGAGCAGAAGCAGGAGCAGCATGACGAGGCGGTGGCGCGTCAGCGGGAGGAGCATCCGGAGATGCACTGGCCGGTGATCACGCCGATCAACATGTTCGTGAAGAAGCCGGGCGAGACGCCGGCGACGACAGCGGGCGCAACTGGATCAGGTGCGAACACAGCCGCAGGCAGTGAAAATGCGACGGCAACGGCGAGCACCGTAAATGCAGGAAATGCTGAACATACTGCCGAGGCTGCCAACACCGAAAATGCCGGAACGACCGCAGCTTCCGCACCAGCCGCTGCGCAGCCGCAGCCGACGATTCTTTCGGATCCGCTGACACCGGAGCGGAAGGACGAGGTGGGCGCACTCGTATATGAGCCGACACTGAAGCCGGATATGCTAAAGGAGCTGAACCTCCAGGAGACGCTTTTCCTCGAGGCGGCGCTTCTCATCGCCCACAAGCAGCATCCGCTCGACAACTACGATCAGAACCGTCAGGTGATCCGTAATCACTTCCTCGATATGGTCCGCGCGCAGCAGAAGATCTATGTGCTCTATGACGCACGCACCGGCTATCCGCTGCTCGACGGCAGCTTCGTCCTCATGTACCTCGACAAAGAGCATGCAGAGATCGCCGCGAAGCTCTATGCAGAGCAGCTCCGCTCCGTGAAGATCATCGAGGTGCCGGGCATGGCCGCAGAGCCGGCGCAGCTCGACGGTAAGATCCAGATGAAGATTTTCGATTATCTTTTCTTCCTCGGGGCCGAGAACATCGTCATCGACAACGGCTGGTACAAGGGTTTCCTGCGCCGTTCGGAGATCTCCGCGCCGTTCTACATCAACGAGGATCCGGAGAAGATTCCGCCATACAACCCGGCGATTTCCTTCGCCCTCACCGATTACGTCGGCGAGCTCCGCTGGCCGGTACAGTACGGAAAGCGGAAGGAGCTGCTGCAGGCGAAGTTCAACTCCGTCATGAAGCTCGTGCCGAAGGGCACCTACCTCCTGCCGTTCCGTAACCTCGACGAGGATGCGGCCAATGCAGGCGACCAGGCAGCAGATGGCGCTGCGGCAGAACAGCCGGCGACCCCGACCCATGATGGTATGGCGAAGACGACCGATGCCGCTACGGAGTCCGCAGAAGCTGCGAAGAAGAACCATCGCGTGCAGCTTCCGATGGTGACACTGAATGGAAAGAATTTCATGCCGGTCTACACCGACATTTTCGAGTTTTCGAAGAAGTTTGCCAACAGCGGCTTCCGTCCGACACGTGCAGACTTCCAGACGATTTCCCGCTTCATGGGAAATTATGACGGCTTCATCATCAACCCGCAGGGACAGGCGATGGTGATCGAGCGCCAGAAGAACCCGAACCCGGGACAGACACCGGCACAGGGCACGGGCGCAAAGGCCTAAGATAAGTGAACGATCGGAGCCGGGCGAGGGGCAGAACGCCCCGGACGCGAACCGGCTCCGATCTTTGATTCTAAAAGATATGTGATCGCAGACACGGATCGACGGAGCGATATCAGGTGCGAGGCAGCGCTGATAGAAATATGCGCCCGCAGACACGGGTCGATCGGACGATGTGCTGCAGAAGAGGAGGGTAGGATGCTGAAACTCTATCTCGTACGCCATGGCGAAACGCTGTGGAATCAGGAAAACAGAGTACTGGGCCGGACCGATATCCCGCTGAACGAACGCGGCATCGCGCAGGCACAGGCACTCGGTGCAAAGCTCGCTGACGTGCACTTCGATCATATCTACTGCTCACCGCTCAGCCGGGCGAAGGAGACGGCGGCACAGATCGTCGCCGCACAGAAGGGCACGGGCACACCGGCACCGGTGGAGGCTGCCGAGCTCATCGAGATGAACTTCGGTACCTGCGAGGGACTGCTTCGGGATTCCGAGGCGTACCGGACCGAAAAGCATCGCTACTTCGCACGCTATCCGGAAGGCGAATCCTTCCTCGACATCGCTGCCCGCATCTACCCCTATCTCCGTCAGCTGCGTCGCGAGCACGATGGCGAAACCATCCTCCTCGTGACGCACAACGGGATCTGCCGTATGATCACGAGCTATTTCCAGCCGATGTCAAACGAAGGCTTCGAAACCTTCACTCAGGGCAATGCAGAAGAGCAGATTTTTATCATGCCATAGCACCGGGCTGTCGTACCGAAGGGCAGTCCGCGTAAAACACCATGTGTGACGCTCGAAAAGAGCATAATGCATCGACTTATATAGAAGGGATTCCATTGACTGAATTATCTGAAGAAAATAAAAAGAATACAGCCGCCGGTACAGCAGAAGCACCGAAGTCGCTGCCTGCTTCTGACGTACAGGTAAACGATATGACCGAACAGCCGGCAGGCTCTCCGCCCATGGACGAACAGGAGCAGCAGAATCTGCGCCTCGTATCCGAGATTCAGGCGAAGGCCGCGGCAGGTCAGTCCGCCCAGGCAGAGGAGACGGAGCTCTTCGAGCGCAACCGCGGACTCGTGATTCACGCCGCACAGAAGTATGAAAAGCTCTTCAACCACACCCTCGGGCTCGATGATCTCGTAAATTCCGGAAGCATTGGCCTGATGACGGCCGCACGCAGCTACGACCCGGCGAAGGGCGCGAAGTTCTCGACCTACGCGACCTACTGGATCCGCGACAGCATCCTGAAGGAGATCTACAACACCGGCTTCAACATCCGGGTCTCGAATCATCAGTTCGAGCGGATCATGAAGGTGCAGGCCATCAAGAAGCGCTACGATCTCGAGCACCTCGAGGGGGATGCCATGATCGACGCCATCGTGCGCGATTCCGGGCTGAGCCGCGAGGAGGTGGAGCGCTGTCTGCAGCTCGATCAGGAGGTGCTGCGCCAGACCTCACTGAACACGAAGGTCGGAAACGATGATGGCGAAGCGACGGAGCTCGGCGATATCGCCGTATCGCCGGACAATGTCGAGGACCAGGTGCTCGATGAGCAGCAGATCCAGGAGCTCTATGATTCACTGGATCAGCTCAGCGAGGAGGATCGGAACACCCTCGTGCTTCGCTACGGTCTCTTTAACGGGAAGCGCCACACCCTGCGGGAGATCGCCGAGCTCTACCATGTGAGCCCGGAGGCGATCCGGCAGCGGGAGCAGCACGCGATCAAAACGATCCGAAACGCAATGAGCGGAGAGTGATCCGATACTTCATCAGGGGACCCCGGAGGGCCGGCAGCAGATGCACAGTACTCCGAGGCCGGTTCAATCTAAGCCGGGTCCCCTGATTCCACTGCACGATTAAAAAATAGCCTGTAAAATGACGGATTTCATTTTACAGGCTATTTTTATGTGCTATAATCGTCGCAAAGTTAGCGCTGCCTAACTATAGAAAGGGGGATCTATGTCCAGCGAACATGCTCTTTTATCCGCTGACGGACTCTGTAAGAACTTCGTCTCCGGGGATAGTGTCGTCCATGCGCTTCGGAATGTAAGCTTCGAGATCTATCCGGGTGAATTCATCGTGGTGCTGGGGCCTTCCGGCTCCGGTAAATCGACGATGCTGAACATCATCGGCGGGATCGAAGGCCCGAGCGCCGGTACGGTGAAGTACGACGGGCAGGACCTGAGCGCGATGAGCAGCACCGAGCTCTGTACCTACCGCCGGAAGCACGTGGGCTTCGTCTTTCAGTTCTACAATCTGATGCCGGGCCTCAGTGCGTATGAAAATGTCGAGCTGGCGGCAGAGCTCAGCACCGATCCACTCGATGCGAAGGCACTGATTGAGAAGGTCGGCCTCGCCGAGCGGGCAGCGCACTTTCCGAGTGAGATGTCGGGTGGACAGCAGCAGCGTGTGGCCATCGCCCGTGCGCTCGCGAAGAATCCGGATATCCTGCTGTGCGATGAGCCGACGGGCGCGCTGGACTCCACGACCGGCAACGAAATCCTCCGGCTTCTCTGCGTCTTTAACCGTGAATATAAAAAGACCGTGATCCTGATCACCCATAATCGGGATATCGCCTGCATCGCCGACCGCATCTTTTATTTTAAGGATGGCAGCCTCGAACGTATCACCGTAAATGCCGATGTCGATCAGACAAGGGAGCGGTTCTTTTGAAGCAGTTTTCGAAAAATATACGACGCCTCGCGCTGAAAAGCCGTGCCTCCTTCATCGGTGCGGTCCTGATCATCGGCATCGGCATTTTCTGCTATGTGGGCGTCAGTGACACCATGAAGAACCTGGAAACACAGGTCGATACTTATTACGACGACTACGGGCTGGCGGATATCTTCGCGACGGTGGAGGCCATCCCGGCGAGTGATCTCGCGCGCCTCTGTGAGATCCCCGGCATCGAGACCGTATCCGGTAAGCTGTCCGCCGACCTCCGAATGCTGGGCCCGGACCAGGAGGAGCTCGTCACCGTGCATCTCATGTCCTATGATCCGGACGATACCCTGAACCGCCTGCGTATACAGGCGCTGCGCCCGACGACAGCAGCTGAATCGACAGGCGAAAAGCGTACGAAGCGGAATGAAACCGAGGACAGGGCGGACGTCACGCTTGCTTCCAGATCCGGGACAGACATCGGCAGCAGCGCACTGTCACAGGCGGGCACCGACGCTCTCTATCTCGGGAGCCGCATGGCCGAAGTCTATGACTATCCGGAGGGCACGGAGCTCCGGATAGTGTACGATGGCAAGGTGAAACACCTTTCCTACGCGGGTCGCTGCTCCGCACCGGACTACATCTACTCGATTCCGCCCGGCGGCGCGATGATCCCGGATGGTGAAGTTTATGATATCGCCTGCATTGACCTACGTGACATGAAGGACCTGATGGGGATGGGCGACGTGCGAAACGAGCTCGGCTTCCGACTGAAGCCCGGCTACCGCTACGAGGATGTCCGCTATGCCCTGCGCGCGGAGCTCGAGCGCTACGGCCTCCAGTCCCTCACGAAGCGGGCGGACCAGACAAGCTACGACATGGTGGACGGCGAGCTGCATGAGCTCATGTCCATGTGCGTCCTGCTGCCGCTGATCTTCATGAGCATCTCCGTCTTCATGCTCTACGTCGTGCTCCGAAAAATGATCGACCAGAGCCGACCGCTGATCGGCACGCTGAAGGCGATGGGCATGACCGACCGTGAGCTGATGCAGGCCTACCTCGCAGAGGGCGCGATCGCCGGCTTCGTCGGCGCGCTGCTCGGTGACCTCACGGCGGGGGCCTTCGGCCGCTTCATGTTCGAGATGTACGTCGACTTCTTCAACCTCCCGGACCCGCGCTACCACGACTATCTCTCAACGCGCCTCACCGGCGGACTGATTGCAGTCCTCACCGGCATCGCAGCGGTCTACGTCGGTGTACGCGCCATCCTGAAGATCGACCCGGCCCAGGCGATGCGAAGTGCGGCACCAGCACATGCGAGTGGCCGTCTCGGTCGGCGCGTGGCCGACTTCACAGCACGTCAGCCAATGTCGGCGCTCCGGAGACTGGGCCTGCGCGCGGTATTCCGAAACCCGATGCGGGGCTTCCTCATCATCCTCTCCATCGCCTTTCCGTTTTCGATGTCCACCGTGCTGCTGTCCTTCGACACCGTCGCGGACAGCATGTATACGGATCAGTTTGAGAAAATCAAGCTCTACGACCTCGAGATCAGTCTCGATCACTATACGGATCCTCATCAGGCGGCGGAGGCCGCTGAAGCCATCGATGACATCACGTATGCCGAACCGCTCAGCATCCTGACCGCCGCACTGCGCGCGGACAACCGGACGGAATACACCCTGCTGTACGGCATCGAAAAGGATTCCCGGCTCTGGCATATCAGCGATATGTACGGTCAGCGCTATGTGCCGCCGACGGGCGGGCTGATTCTCAACTGGCGCACTGCCGACAAGCTGAGAGTACGTAGCGGCGACACCATCGAGCTCAGCTGCCCGGCATTGTCCGAACAGTACATCCGGGTGCCGGTTACGAAGGTAATCTACGAAAACGTCGGCGGGGCCGCCTACACGGATATCGAAAGCATACAGCGGATGTTTGCGAGCGTGACGCCGGTGAATACCATCATCGCCAGCATCCGCCCGGGCAGCATGCAGTCCGTCAAAGACGCACTGTCGGAGGCCGCGCATGTGACCTGGGTCGCCGATGCACAGAAGACGCTGCAGGCCTACCTCGATATGATGAAGAGCATGAAGGCCATGATCTATATGTTCGCGCTGATGTCGATCGTGACCGGCGGCATCCTCATCTACAATATCTCGATGATCAACCTCCGTGAACGGCTGACCGAGCTCGGCACGTTGCAGGTGCTCGGTGCGGGTGACGCGGAGATCCGGGATATGCTGCGCTGTGAGATGTGCATCTATTTTCTCGCGGGGCTTCTGCTCGGACTGCCGGGAAGCCGGGGCATCAAATACCTGCTCGAGCACGTGCTTGTGTCGGATTCCTATAAAATCGACATGCATGTGACCATGCCTGCCTACCTCATCACCTTCCTCATCTGCCTCCTGATGGCGATGCTGACCGTGTGGATGGAAATGCGTGCCGTACGCCGTATCTCCCTGACTGAGGTGCTGAAGGAGCGGGAGTGATCCGGTACGAGAAGGCACGGGAAGCCGCTACAGAGCCGGAGGCAGACAGCGGCTGTGTGCGATAAAACGCTGCAGACCACCGCTCGTGCATCGACATGATAAATCGAGACGCGCTGCAGGAAACAGAAAGGGAGAAGTATGAAAGCGTTTCTAGTAAAGTACAGAATCTGGATCGGCGGACTCATCGCACTGCTCGTCATCGCAGCTGCCGGCTACCAGCTGCTCATCGGCAGCCGTCTGAAGGTAGAGAGTACCCGGGTGAGCCGGGGCGCGGTGACGGACTGGTACACGGAGAGCGGCACCATCCGCTCCGGCGACAGCGTCGAGATCGTGTCGAAGGTGAACGGGGATGTCCGCGAGGTTCTGATATCGGAAAACAGTGTGGTGCAGAAGGGCGATGTCCTGCTGCGCATCGACAGCCGGGCGTACGAGTACAGTAAGGAGCAGACGGAGAAAAACATCGAGATGCTGCAGGCGGAGCTCTCACAGTCCGATATCAGTCGCGTGATGACCACGACGCCGCAGGAATACCTAGACGGCATCGCCTCGGAAGCCGATGCGGCCAATGCAGCGCTCCAGAAGGTGACGACGGATTTTACGGCGGCGCAATCCCTCTACGCAAGTGGCGATGTGTCGACCAGCGAGTACGCGTCCGCCCGGGCCGCCTATGATGCCGCGAAGGCACAGGCATCGCAGAGTGCGGCGCGTCTCACCGAGAGCCGGAAGTACCTCGCGGAGCTGAAGAAGCAGGGCATGGACGAAAGCAGCCTGAACGATGCTTTCTACCAGAGCGAAACGACCAGCCTGAAGGCGCAGATCGACTCCGCGGAGATCGAGCTCCGCCGCCTCCAGGATCAGATCGACGACTGCACCATCACCGCGGACCGCGACGGCATCATCACCTCACTCGCGGCGAAAAACGCCAGTATGGTCAGCGCCGGCCAGACGGTCGCCGAGCTCAGCGGAAGTGGAGATCGCAGGGTAGAAGCGGACGTGCTCACCGACGTCGCACCGTATATCCACGCCGGCACGAAGGTGAAAACGGTGCTCAAGCTGCGGGGCAGGAACGAAACGGAATTCGGTACCGTCGATGAGGTCAATGACTTCGCTACGGAGGGCAGCTCCGCCCTGGGGCTCAAGGAATACCGGGTGCATGTGCGTGCACACCTGGACGATGCCGGCACGGCGGATGCTGCGGACACCGCCTCGAAGGATGGCTATGGTGTCGATGTGGCGTTTCTTCTCTATGAAAACGAGGATGCCCTCACCGTGCCGGCCGGTGCCGTGTTCGAGAGCGACGATGCGCACTATGTCTATCGCATCGAGGGTGGTCGCGCAGTGAAAACGAAGGTCACGGTCGACTATACGACCTCCACCGAGGCCGTCATCACGGACGGTCTCGCGGAGGGAGATGCGATCGTAACCGTCGTCGATGTCGAGGATCTGTTTGACGGCGCGAAGGTCAGAGGTTGAATTCCTGCAGTATGATCAGGGAGGCGGAGGGGCGACAACGAATGCACAGTACTCCGAGGTCCCCTGCCTGTACAGCTCAGATGATTTGACGACATCAGAAAGAAAGGCTAAGATGAATGAAAATTTGCGGAATGTACAGCAGGAGGCTTCCATGATTACGATTGATCTCATCACCGGGTTTCTGGGTTCTGGTAAAACCACCTTCATCGAAAAGTATGCGCGCTGGCTCGTCGCGAAGGGCGAGCGGGTCTGCATCCTCGAGAATGACTACGGGGC
>Ga0129312_1000953_pt1 | contig 19451 bp, 18 predicted proteins | sample O827metagenome_FD_94434 | JGI IMG/M metagenome (GOLD analysis project Ga0129312, IMG submission 94434) | Orangutan group fecal microbial communities from Wisconsin, USA - O827 metagenome | ecosystem: Host-associated > Mammals > Digestive system > Large intestine > Fecal | place: USA: Wisconsin... | reverse complement strand
CCTGTTCTCGCCGGCATCATGCCGATCACGAACCAGAAGCAGCTCGGTCGCTCCGTCGCCCTCTCCGGCACCACCGTGCCGACCCGCTTCAAGGAGATCGTCGACAAGTTCGGTGAACATCCGGAGGCGATGAAGCAGGCGGGCATCATCTATGCGACCGAACAGATCATTGATCTCATCGCAAACGACGTGAAGCACATCCACGTCTACTCGATGAACAAGCCGGACGTCGCTGAGGCCATCCAGCGGAATCTGAGCGAAATCCTGAAAATCTGATATACTTTTACCCAACGGAACGCAGCCGGAGTCCAGGTACCGAGTGCGGCATGGAATCCGCACACAACGCCGCTCCTCTGCGTCCTCGTTACGATCACTCATCGGAAAGTGAAGGGCACTATGATCGACATGCGACTCCGCGAGGTCTACCGTTACCTCGGCTACCGAAAAATCACACCGACGCCGGAGATCGACGCGCGCATCCAGCTGTGTATCGGGCGAATGCAGGCGGCCGCGACGCCGCGCGCCATCTCCCGACGCTTTCCCGTCCGCACAGAAGCACCCGACCTCATCGAGATCGCGGGGCTCACGATCCGCTCGCGAGATCTCTATCGAAACCTCTCCGGCTGCGACGACGCGTATATGTTTGCAGCCACCATCGGCGTCGGCATTGACCTGCTCATCAAGCGGGGGGAAGTCGCCAGCATGACGGATTCCATCATCTACCAGGCGGCGGGCGCCGAGATGATCGAGTCCTACGCGGACACTGAGGTCGCGAAGCTTCGCACTCAGGAGGCGGGCCGAGGCTACCAGCTCCGTCCGCGCTACTCGCCCGGCTACGGGGATCTGCCGCTCGCGCTTCAGACGGACTTCGCACGCATCCTCGACATGCAGAAGTGGTGCGGCATCACGCTGACCGACGCACTCCTCATGGTCCCGAGCAAGTCCATCACCGCCTTCATCGGCTGCACCCGGCAGCCGGTAGTGAGGCCCGATGCGGATTACCTGGCATCAGAGATCAATCCGCTGAAACTTGAGGCCGACGTCTCTACGTCCCATGACCGTCCGAACGCGACGGCTATAGATGGCACCGCTTCACCATGCGCTCCATCTACCGAGGCCAATGCTTCTGTCCCGGACACACTCACCGCACGCAGCACCCACGACTGCCGGCAGTGCACGAAAACCGACTGCCTCTACCGCGACTGCTGACTTTATAAAAATTTAATGGGGTCAGACCCCATAAACTCGGAGGAAATTATGCGAAAGAATATCATGGATCGAATCGGCCGGGAGTGGCTGTTCTTCGACGGCGGCACCGGCTCCATCCTGCAGGAGAAGGGACTGCAGCCGGGGGAGCTGCCGGAGACCTGGAATCTCCTCCACCCGGATCGGATCCTCGATCTGCACCGCGGCTATCTCGAGGCCGGTGCGGACATCTATAACACAAACACCTTCGGCGCGAATCGCTTGAAGTTCCCGGAGAACCTCGACGAAATCGTGACCGCCGCCGTAAAACTTGCGAAGGAAGCGCGCACGCAGGCTGGCCGTGACGAGGATGCCTATGTGGCCCTCGACATCGGTCCGACCGGCAAGCTACTCGCGCCGATGGGCGACCTCTCCTTCGACGACGCGGTTGACATCTTCGGCGAGGTCGTACGGATCGGTGCCCGTGAGGGTGCGGATCTCGTGCTGATCGAGACGATGAACGACTCCTACGAGGCGAAGGCAGCGGTGCTCGCGGCGAAGGAAAACTGCGATCTGCCGGTCTTCATCACCTGTGTCTTCGACGGCAGTGGGAAAATGCTGACGGGCGGTACGCCGGAGTCGGTGGTCGCCATGCTCGAGGGCCTCGGCGTCGATGCGCTCGGCGTGAACTGCTCGCTCGGACCGGCCCAGATGATCCCGATCGTGGAGCGCCTCGTGAAGGCCGCCCACGTGCCGGTGCTCGTGAATCCGAACGCCGGTCTTCCGAAGTCCGTCGACGGAAAGACCGTCTATGACGTCGGCCCGGAGGAATTCGCCGGCTATATGAAGCAGATTGCGGCGCTCGGTGCGGCCGCCGTCGGTGGCTGCTGCGGCACGACCCCGGACTACATCCGCGCGGAGATCGCCGCCGTGCGCCCTCTCCCGCTGCTCCCGCCGCAGGGCCGTGCGCAAACCGTCATCGCCTCCTTCTCCCGCACCGTTGAAATCGGAAGGGCGGCCCGTCCTGTCATCATTGGCGAACGCATCAACCCGACCGGCAAGAAACGCTTCAAGCAGGCGCTCGTCGACCACGACATCGACTACATCGTGGACCAGGGCCTCCAGCAGGAGGACGCGGGCGCGGACGTGCTCGACGTCAATGTCGGTACGCCGGAGATCGATGAGGTGGCGCTGCTCGACGAGGTGGTCTGCCGTCTGCAGAGTGTGCTGGCGCTGCCGCTCCAGATCGACACCTCGAACCCGGAGGCCATGGAGCGCGCGCTTCGTCACTACAACGGCAAGGCGCTCATCAACTCCGTGAACGGTAAGCAGGAGGTCATGGCGGAGGTCTTTCCGCTCGTGAAGAAGTACGGTGGCGTCGTCGTCGCACTCGCGCTCGATGAGGGCGGTATTCCGGACAATGCAGACGACCGCATCCGTATCGCCGAGAAAATTTACCAGACGGCCGCAGAATACGGGATCCGCCGCGAGGATATCGTCATCGACGGCCTGTGCATGACCGTCTCCAGTGATCCGCGCTCCGCGCTCGTGACGCTCGAGACGATCCGCCGCATCCGCGACGAGCTCGGCGGCAGCAGTATCCTCGGTGTGTCAAACATCAGCTTCGGTCTCCCGGCCCGCGAGCTCATCAACGCCTACTTCTTCGAGATGGCGCTGCAGAACGGCCTCTCCTGCGCGATCATCAACCCGAACAATCAGGCGATGATGCAGGCGTACCGCGCCTTCTGCGCACTCACGAACCAGGATGAGAATTTCCAGAGCTTCATCACCGCGTACGCCGGCTACAAGTCACCGGACAAACAGGTAAGCGACGCGCTGACCGCCTATAAGACCCGCGTGCTGAACGCGCTCGGGGTTTCCGCCGGGGACCTGCAGGCCACCGGCCGTCCCCTAAGCGGATCAAACGGTAACGCGGGCGGCGCGGGCCTTCCGGCGGGCAATGTCTCCGGCGCGGACGCAAACACCAGCGCGGCAGGGACGGACTTCGGCGCGGGCGCGAACGCGGGATCTTTCGGCAGCGGACGTGCCGCGGGCGCAGACGACGGTCGGGGACCGGGTGTATTGGCCGGAAAATCCAGACTCGTCGAAGCCATCGAACGCGGCATGGCGAAACCCGCCGCGGAAGCCACCCGCGAGGCGCTCCTCACACGGAACGCCCTCGACATCATCAACCAGGACCTCGTGCCGGCGCTCGACGTCGTCGGCCAGGGCTTCGAAAAGGGCACCGTCTTCCTCCCGCAGCTCCTCATGGCCGCAGAAGCCGCCAAGGCCGCCTTCGCCGTCGTGAAGGAATCCATGGCCGGCAGCGCGCAGGAATCGAAGGGCCGCGTCATCCTCGCGACCGTCAAGGGCGACATCCACGACATCGGAAAGAACATCGTGAAGGTCCTGCTCGAGAACTACGGCTACGACGTCATCGACCTCGGCAAGGACGTGCCGCCGGAAACCATCGTGGAGACCGCCCTCCGGGAGAACATCCGCCTCGTCGGCCTCTCCGCTCTCATGACCACCACCGTCGTAAACATGGAGGAAACCATCCGGCAGCTCCACGAGCAGAAGCCGGACTGCCGCATCGTCGGCGGCGGCGCCGTCATGACCCAGGACTACGCCGACAAAATCGGCGCCGACTGCTACGGCCGCGACGCCATGACCACCGTCCGCTACGCAGACGAACTCGCAGAAAGAGGCGAGTTGTAAATCTTCTATAGAGAAAGCCCCGGCTCACGCCGGGGCTTTCGCAGTTTAGGGGGTCAGACCCCATTACGTGGGGTCTGACCCCCTTACAAAATTCTTAAGATGCTACTCCACTGCGCTCACCAGCAAGAGCGTCAGCCCGATATATACGAGGGCGATCAGTGCGAGAATCGCACTGAAGCTGATGCAGAGTATGCGAACATGTCGATCCGCACTCATATTCCGGCGCGCCAGCACCATCCCGAGCACCGCCAGCAGCAGAATTACACATGCAAGCCAGAGTGGCATAGAGCTCACCTCCTTCAGTTAATGGGGTCTGACCCCATTAAATTTTTCTAAACAGAATCTAAACTGAAGTTTATGGGGTCTGACCCCCTTACGAAATTCTTAATTCAGCAGGAACGTGTCGATCGTGTCGGTGAACCACCTGATTTCCCGCGCGAAGCGCGCCCGGAGCTCTGCCGGGGCTTCCTTCCCCTTCACGGTGTCGAAGAAGCCGTGGCCGCTGTGCACCGCGATGTAGAGCTTCCCGTCGGTGTTCAGATTGAGGGCGAGCTTGCCGCCCGCCGCCTCCGACACCGCGAGGATCCGCTCCATGCGCGTCGGCGTGAGAAGCAGCAGCGCCGTCGTCTCATCTCCGCTCGTCAGATTGAAGCGCTTGTCAAAGGCGGCATTTCCTGTCTTGATGCCGCGGCCGCTGAACACCTTATCGAGGGCCCCGCGCGGCCAGATCGTGAGCCAGGTCGGGAAGCTCTGCCCGAGTTCGCACAGCAGCCACTGCCCACGGTAGACCTCGCGCTCATTCTTCTCCCACAGCCCGGTCTCCTCCCGCTGGATCTCCTCGGAATCCACCAGCTTCACCGTGCAGAGCTCGATGGTCTTTCCCTGGTACGTTCCGCGGATATACCCGCTGCCGTGACAGTAGTCGTGCGTCGGCACCGGAATGTTCGTATCCCCCTGGTACAGCAGCTTCGGATCGGGCGGGTTCTGATTGATATCCTGAAACATTGCCCCCAGAATGTCCGGCGCAACGCCCTCGAAGGTCTGCCGGTTCACCTGGTCGCGCGCCTTCCCCTGCAGCATCTGCCCGAGCGCGAGCACCACGCCACCGAAAATCATCACCACGAAGTTACCGAGCAGGACGCCCGCCACCGCGACCACGAAGCCGAGCGCCGCCAGCAGCTTCCCGGCCATCCGCCCGCCGCTGCTCTTCCCCAGCGCCCGCGACAGCTCCGCATCCGTCATCTTCCTGTTCTCATCTCCCATATTTTTCTCCTTCCATTCACTCGCAGATCCGGAAATACAGGCTGCTGTACGGTGCCAGTGTCGGCAGGTTCATCACATCCGCTTCCGGCGCGATGCTGTCGAGCTGCATGCGCTTCGCGTCGTCCTTATAGTCCCACGGCTCCGCCTGCGCAGCGAACACGAGGCCGTCGTAGTCCTCCGGTACATACGCGACGTAGCTCTTCGTGAGCACCTGCGCCCAGTCACCGACGTTGTACTGCCAGTCGGTGGAGTACGCAAATTCGATCTGCTCGCTCACGCCATCCCGGTTGATCGTGTGCAGGTAGTAGTTCTCCCCACGCTCCGTGGCGCCGTAGGCTGTCGCCGCCGTCAGCCACATGCCGGTGTAGTAGTCGTACAGCTCGCTGCTCGTGACGGTGATGTAATCCTGCGGGAACACCGTGATCGCCCCCTGCGGGATGTAGCAGATTGCGTCAAACTGCAGCTCCCGGATGCCGTCATGCGTCTGATCGTACTTCTTCGTCACCTCCCAGTAGCAGTCGCCGCGGTTGTAGCCCTCGCCGAGCCCCACATAGCTCGACACGCCGCCCTCCAGCAGGTAGGTGCCCTGGTCGACCCGCCCCTCGATATCGAGGCCATTCCGCTCGAAGTACGCCGCCTGCGACCGGATCTCCTCCACCGGAAGCAGCGCCCCACCGGTGAGGATATCCATAAGTTCACCGCTCTCGCTCCGGTCAAGGTACATCGCCTCATCACTGCCGGCATACTCCAGCGTCAGCCCGTCCTCATCCACGAGCAGCGTGCCGTACTCGATGACCTCGTCCTGATCGTTCACGAACTCCCAGGTCCCGTCGTCGTGGACACGCAGCCACCTGTTCGCGCCCACATACTCCCAGAGGCCAATGTAATCGGCCAGCAGATCGTCATTTTCCGGCTCGGTGACGACGTCCGCTACGTAGACATTAGACAACGCCGGCTGATAAACGTAGCCATCCGCCGCGTCCCAGTACCACACGAGATTGCTGTGCGTCATGTCCGGGTGCTGCAGGAAAAGCTCCACATCCGTCTGCCCGTCGCCGTCGAAATCATCGAAGGTGAACTCGACACCGCAGTCGCCGATCTCCGGAAATTCCTCCGGAAAGTTCACGCTGTCGACCACCTCCGGTTCAAACTGGTCCCGGAAGAACGCCGCGCTCATCGGGTCCACCGTCGCCAGCACCGTGATGCTCTCCCCGTCCCGCACGATCGTGCCCTTGCCGACCACCACCCCGGTCGTCCGCCAGTCCTCCCCCGCGACATCCTCGCTCTTTGTGTCGTCGGTGGTGTCCGTACTGCCGCCACAGCCCGCGAGCATGAGGCACAGCACCGCCACGCCGATCAGCCCATATCTCTTCCACTTCTTCATCGTCCCCTCACTTTCCACTCCCTCATGAAGTACTCGCTCATTCAACAGTTCCTGATCCAGACCTCAATTTCTCATCCTTATAGGCATGGTAAGCTCCAAAAATCATCTTCATGCCTACAGCGAGAATGTCTGGAAATTTCAATCGTAGGCATGGCACTCATTTTTCTGCCTCATCATGCCTGCTGCTTCATTTCTCCATCAGGTAGTACACGCCTTCGTCGCCCCAGACCAGCGCATCCTCGTCGAACTCGAAGACGCGGTAGGACACGCCTTCATACTGCGTCGAGTCCGCGTAGTAGGTGCTGGTTTCGCTCGTCGAGTAGCCGAGGAAGCCGTGGTCCATCTCCGCCGCTTCGGCGCCCGATGCACGCTGGTAGTAGCTCCAGTTGCCCTTGCCGTCGATCACGATATAGGTCTCCGCTGCGAGATCCCCCTCGTAGTACCATATACCCTTGAATTCAGAGACATTGCGCTGACAGAGGTCGGAATCCCAGCTCCAGTAGCCGTCCGAATGCCGGTCCGTGTTCCCTTCCAGGCGGCCGTTCCACGCCGGCACCTCATCCTGCGCCGGCTCGTCATCTTCTGTGAGGTGCCCGCCGTCCTGATACCAGAGGTACTCCATGCCCTCGCCCGGGTTGAAGTAACCGTGCGCGGCACTGTAGAGCTGGCCATCCTCCATCATGATGCGGCTGCCGGAATCATCGCGGTTGCTGTAGGCATAGATTGCCTCCCACTCCGGCTCGTAACGGAGATAGCCATCGTCCACGATCTCGCCCGCGAGGTACAGCCACCAGTTGCCCTCCGCATCGATCTCCATCGAATCGTATTCGTTATTCGCCTCCCCGAGCCAGATCCCCGCGAAGCCGCTGAAATCATTGACCGTGTCCTCGGTGAGCAGATCCCCGCCGAGCCCCTCGTTCGGGTCATCCACCGGTGAAAGCGTCGTCTCCGCCTGCGCGAACACCGATTCCTCCGCCTGCGTCTCCGTCTCCACCGCTTCTTCCGCGCCGCCGCACGCCGTAAGCATGAGGCACAGCGCCGCCATACCGATCAACCCATATGTTTTCTTCCACTTTTTCATTGTCTCCTCACTTTCCACTCCCTCATGAAGTACGCGCTTATCCAGCAGTTCCTTTTTCCGATTTTTCATCCTCGATAGGCATGTTCATCCCCAAATTTCATCTTCATGCCTACAGCGCGAACACCTGGAAATTTCAATCGTAGGCATGGTAAGCGCTTTAAAACGATCATATGCCTACAGAAATGTCCACATTTCGGTGTACACCGTAGGCACGTTAGTCCCGATTTCAGGACACCATGCCTATAAAATCGAGCATATTTGTAGGCATGATGATCATTTTTCTGCGTCAACATGCCTGCGCACGCCTCTTCTTTCAACCATCACGTTTTCAGGCCAATGCAGTCGGCCGTTCATGCCGCCTCATCCGTGAGGTATAATTCCCCGAAGATGTCCTGTGCGATACCGTCCATGTCTTCTGCGGCGTCCATATCCGTGCAGACGCCGTAAAGGTAGGTGTACTGGTCGGTGTCCATCGCAAAGACGGTCCACTTCACGCTATCTTCGTTCGCGCCGGTCGTGAACTCCACGATATAGACCGGATACGAGAATTTCTCTGTCAGTTTCGCGTCCTGCGTGATCGAGCGCAGCTCGTAGATGTCCGTTTCATCGAGCTTCCGCGCGCAGTCGACGAGGTACTGCTCGAGATCATCGCTCTCCATATCTGCGTCCTTCGCAAGGACGGTGTTCACAAGCATGGTCAGTCCATCCGCCGTGATATCCGCGTAGCAGTAGGTTCCGTCCGCATAATTATCCTCGCGTACCGTCTCCATCCCGGTGAACGGCAGGGCCCCGCCCATCAGGACCGGGATCGTCGCGCTGTCCGCCGCCTGGTCCGCCGGAATCAGATCTCCGCGGCCATCCTCCGAAGCTTCTGCTGCCCTGGCCGCCAAGGTTCGATTCTCCAGGCCAGCATCTGCTCCGTCCGCCGCCGAATTCTCGCTGCCATCCGCTGCCTGATCTTCCGGGATCAGGTCCCCGCGGCCATCGCCCGGCCAGTCCGTGCCCCAGACCGCCGCCGGGTCATATGGCGTCTCCGGCCACTCCGGCGCAAACGCCTGCCCGGCTTCATCATAGGCCATGCCATCGTCCGCCAGGGTATATCCGGCCGGCACTGCGAACTCGTGGACGCCATCGCTGTACCAGAGACGGCCATCCGCCTCCCGGAAACCTGCATTGGCCGGATCCGCGTACTGCGCCATCGCCCCGTTCCGATAGAACACGCCGGTGCTCCGCGCATCCGTATCGCGCGCCGCGCCGCCATCCGGGAAGAGCACGAAGCTGTTTCCGTCCGCGCTGAGGCACGGGTAGAGGATCTCGGCACCACCGAGGAAGAGCCCGCGCCCATCCTCCTTGTCGTACATGTCGCCTCTGCTCATGACGCCGATCGGGTCACTCTCCGCGACCTTCATCGCCGCCGTATCGAAGACATACGAGTAGCCGCGCGCGTTCTGCCACTCGCCATCCAGCACGCTCCGGTCGAACGCCGTCATCTCCTCCGCCGCCGGATCGAAATGCCGCTCATTCAGCTCGCCCCACTCGCCGCCGGACTCCCCGTTCACGTGGTACGGCATCAGACCGCCCTCGTCCTCGAGGAGGTAATAATCGTTTTCGCCGTCGAGGTCCCCGTAGATCAGCACGAGGTCCTCGTCGTCATGCTCGAGACTGCCCGTGCCGACCCGCCCGTACCAGGTCCGGTAACTGTAGCTCCCCGCCGGCAGATTCAGCAGGAGCTGCCCGCCGTCCGCCGCCACCCAGCTCGTCACATCCGCCTCGAAATCCGCGTCCTCCAGCAGCTTCCCCATCCCGCGGGATGCGCTCGTCGTCTCCGTAGCGGTCTCGCTGTCTCCACCTGTCCCGCGGCCAATGTCTCCGCCGCATGCGCAGATGGCGAGGGCGGTCAGCAGTGTCCCCAGAAGGACTGTGTATCGTTTCCCGTTCTTCCTCATAATCCTCTCCTTTTCCACATGGGCCGTTTTCTTTCTCGTATGCATCGTGTTCTTTTCATTTTCAGATGCACCGTGACCGCATGCTCTGTTTTCTCTCCTTATTCGGATGCACCGTTTTTCCCGTGTCAATGCTCCTGCTCCGCCATCGTCAGGATCTCGTCGTGACTCAGCTCCACATCGCCGAAGCGGACGAAGATGCCGTTCGTCACCGCGCTGCGCCACACCGCGGGATCGACCAGCGGGCGGAAGCGGATCTTGTCGAGATAGGGCTTCATGTCGAGCAGAAGCCGGCTTCCGGACACATAATCGACCTGCAGCACATAATCATCGAGCGGTGAAACCGCCGTAAGATACCTTCGGTTCACGTGCGTGCCCTCCTTTCCTCATAGATAGGAGACGATGCCATCAGATGCGCCTTCGGCGCGGGCATCGTCGCTTGATTTTGCCACCCCAGGGTGGCAAAACGGCCTCGCCGCCCGGGGGCATCCATGCGCCTCTCCGTCCTTCGGACGGCCCTCTCATGGATATTCATAAAAAATCCACCGTACATTTACTGTACGGTGGATCACGAGAAATTAATATTAACCAAAGGTTAGGTATATTTTAAGTCTTCTGCCCGAGCAGCTTCGCGAGCTGCGCGCGTTTCGTGCGGGTGTCGCCTTCGATATGAAGCTTGGCGTAGATCTGGTTGACATATTGCTTGACGCTGCCTTCGGAGAGGAAGAGCTGCGCCGCGATTTCGCGGTTCGAGAGGCGCTCCGCCATCCGCTGCACGATCTCGAACTCACGCTCGGTCAGCACCTCGAACGCGGCCGGCCGCCGCCCCGCTGCATGCCGCTCTGCCGCGGCGTCACCCAGTGCGAGAATCTGCTCGATGAGGGGCGTGACGATCTCCCGTGAAAGCATTGGCCTGAGCAGCTGGAAGTTTTCCACAAACGGCATCGCGAAGCCGTCCGGCGCTGCGTCCGAGAGCGCCCGCGCAAGGCAGCTATGTGCCTCCTCGGTTTTTCCGAGCTGTTCGTAGGCGATGGCGGTCTGGATCTGGATGTGGAGCGCGACGAGGGCGTAGTGCATGGCTTCACACAGCGCCAGCAGTTCCGCGCTCCGGGCGATGAGCTTCGCATACGCCGCCTGCGCGAGGTAGACCTGATTCTCGATCATCTCCATCATCGGCCGGCCCGGCGCCAGCATATTGATGTCGGAGAGCCGGTGCCGCGCGAAAATGTCCGGGATCTGCCCGAGCTCGCCCCGCAGCGCGTGATAATACGCGCTCGTCGCCGTCCAGATATTGATCCAGGCCGCATCATGATAGCGCAGAAGCTCCGTATAACGCGCCTCCAGAGTGCCCCGCGTCGGCACATCCGCGAACAGCGAGAGCCGCCAGGCGAGGAAATCGCAGCAGAGGCCCATATTCACCTGCCCGTTGCCCTCGATCTGCGCGTACGCCCGCTCGAGCTCGATATGCGCATCCGTGAAGCGCCCCTGCATGTACGCGGCCTCCGCCCGCATGATGGTCTCCGCGCCCTGGCCGTGGTTTCCTGTGATCCGGTAGTAGTGCGGCATGCACTCGTCCATCTCCGAAAGCTCCTGCTCGAGCTCCCCCGGCGCGCGGTAGAACATCATCAGCACCGATGGCGAGCCGAAGGTCCAGCCGCCGCTGTTCTGAATGCTGATCGCCGGCCGCGACATCTGCCGGCTGGCGCTCCGGTGCAGTCGGCTCATCGCGCTGATGTCGTTGTAGCAGAGGAAGCTCAGGATGAGGTCGCACTCGCCGAGCAGATTTCCCCTCTCCTCCTCGGACAGCTCCGGATGCTCCTCGATGGCGCCGAGCAGCAGTGCCTTCAGTTCCATCATCTTCGGGATCTGCCGCCAGGTGAACATGCGCCGCATCAGTACGAGCAGCGCGAAGGGATAGGATTTCAATGTCTCCGCCGGGCATCTGTCAAGTACCTCCAGGACATCCGCCGGCTTCAGGGAGGCGAGGAGGATGCCCGCATCACTGCGGATCACGCGGAGCAGGGCGTCGTAATCCTCGCTCTTCCGATACGCCGCGATGGCGTGGATGTACTGCTTTTCTTTTTCGTACCAGGCACCGTAGCGCGTCCAGTAGAGATGCTGCGACGCTTCGCTCATCTTATGGAAGCGGCGCTCCGCACACTCCTTCATCATATGGTGGAAACGGTAGCTCACCCCATCCGGCAGACGCGTGACGAAGGCATTCTGCTCGGTCAGCATAGCGACGATCTGCCCCGCCTCCGCATCACCCGTGACGTAACGCGCCATCTCGACCGTGAATTCATCCGCGAGGCCCATGACCGCGAGAAACGCCTGCTGCTTCTCCGGCAGCGGATCGATCATCGCCTCCGAGAAGGTCGTGTAGATGTCGGAGTGCCGGCTCGGCAGCACGCCGTGCTCGGAAAATGTCCGAAGGTTCAGGTACACCGCCGAGAACCAGCCCTCGCTCGAATACAGCAGGGTCTCGACCTCCGCATCCGAGAGATCCGTGCCACAACGATGCGCGTAGATTGCGAGCTCCGTGTGGTTGAGGCGCAGCTGCTCCGTCCCGATCTGGTACACCTTCGCTCCGAGCCGCACCGCTTCCGCCGCCGGCAGGAAACGATCGCGACTCGCCACGATCAGATGCACATTGGCCGGCAGACGATGCGCCAGCATGCACAGAAAAATCGAGGCCCGCCGATCCGTCAGCAGGTGGAAATCATCGATGAAAATAAAGCAGGACGTCTCGCCCGCGAGCGCATGGCACAGATCATCCACCAGGAGCCCCGCGCCCGCTGCATCGCTCGGACAGCTGTAGTCCCGGAGGAAATCCAGGCCGGCGCGCGCGAAGGCGTCCTGCACACTTCTCCATAAAATCGCAAGATTATCAGAATAAACACTGATGCGGATGACGATCGGGGTCTCGCGTAAAGCTCGACCGGACGTTTCCATACCGGCGCGCGGTGATCGAGCAGACGCATCTGCTCGGACGCGCTCTGACAAATCGGCCTGCGCATCGCGCGCAGCCCGACCGGAGCCCTCCACACGGGCACGCTCTGCGAGATACCAGTTCACCGCCGTCGTCTTCCCATAGCCCATCGGCGCCACCACCGTCGTCATCGCACAGCGGGAAATCGGCCGCAGACTCTCCTGCAGCCGCTCGGAAATGTAAATCGTATTCAGGTTCCACTTCGGCTTCGGCATAGACGCCTCCCTCTCTCACTTATTTTCCCTTCTGTCGTGATTTTAATCCGTTAGAAGTCTATCTCATATTCCAGGTATCTTCGAGATTCATTCTGAACCTCACTTACGACCGTTGCATTTCCACATACTTTCATACCCTTCAGAACAGCATCGATTTTTGCCGCGTCATTTTCCTTAATACCGGAAGAATTACTCATTTTGATGGATATTTTATGATGATGGAAACTCGATCCGCCGGCCATACGAAGATGAATTAAATTCTGTACATTCTCATCCTTTAACAGATATACGAGTTTAGGCTCGTGTGGTTCATGTCCATCCATCTGCATTTCAGCTGCTACATCCATCACAGAGTATTTTTTCTCCGTTTCATCATGCTGACCATCCAGATTTACGGCTTTCAGCATTTTGAGCTGAGCCTTCCCTTTGCTTTGAGAAAACGATGTACGCTCTTCTTTATATGTGACCTTGAAATGCTTTGCGCCCAGGTCCTGTGCCACCCGCTGCAGTTCATTAATCCGCATCATTTTCAGATAGCTGAAGTAATCATCCAGCGAGATATAGTTATCCCGATCGGACGGATTGACATAGTAAAACTCGCAATCTGCATCCGGATAAAAAGATAAGCCGAAAACATCCAGCGAATCTTTAAACAGGTTCACCACCTGCAAGCCACCTCGGTCAGATAAAAAACCGATGGATCCTTTACAGACTTCATTTTCTGCATGTTTCTTATCTCTATCCACAACGCGAATCAGCTTCGACATCAGAAAATCAGCCTGATCCAATGTATCGGCAAATATCGGTCGCAGGGCTCTTAAATCCATTCGCTTCCGGCTCTCGTCAGCGTTTTCCTTCACCCTGGCAACGCCCATTTTTGCAGCATCTCCCACCGACTCCGCGATAGCTGCCACATCATTCAAATCAAACTTCCCATCCGCATTCTGATCCATAGAACGAATTGCAGCATCCTTTGACTTATTGATATGCTCTTTTGCTGCGTGTCCTGCATTTACTAAAATATCGCCCAGTTTATTCTTATCCATTATTTCGCACCTTTATTTCTTATATTACGGAGCATTCTTTTTTGAGTAAAATTTTAGATTATTTCGGGATATTAAGCACCCGAGTAAAGACGCTAAATTTAGCACACATTAATGTCGTCAATCTGCTCTTTTTTCTCTCCATTTCAGGAATTCCAGATACTCAGCCGCTTTGCATAAATCCTCTGCCTTTACATCTTTTGATGCACTAAAAAGAATACGTATTTCTGGTCTATCTGATAATTCTTGTGAATTTATCGGAGTCTCCATATTCGTGCATGTAGTTTCCTTAGCTGAATCATTACTATTATTCCAGCCCATTAAATTTCCAGGTGAAGTATTAAGAACAATAGCAAGTCTTTCTATTTTATCTGCTGGAATATTCGTAACAATGCCGTTTTCATATTTATATAAAGTCTGCTTTGAAACAGATATTTTATCAGCAAGATCGACTTGGCTTAAGCATTGTCTTTCTCTTAATTCCTTTATTCGTTTTCCTACAGATATTTCTTTATCGAAATGATGTTCATTTGGTACTTTCCATCCCATAAGATTGAATGGCGATAAATGTAGTGCTTCTGCAAATGTGATAACTTTCGAGACTGGTATATCAATTTTTCCGGATTCAATCTTCGCAATCATACTCTTATCCGAGTATCCTACTTTTTCTGCGAGTTCGGTCTGAGTCATCCCTAGCCTTATTCTCTGTTTTTTAATATTCCTATAGAGGTCAGCACAAAGGTTATTATCCATCGGATCTTCCTCCTCATTTGAGAAATGAGAGATATTCTACAGCTTTTCTTATGTCTTCTGAACTTGCATCAAACGCCACATTAAATACGTCTTTAAATTCCATGGTTCACCACCTATCTGTATTGTAACACCGAACGAATAGAAACTGCCAAAATACAATCTTGATATTAATGTTTAGACCACAATACAATTATCGTCAGTTCTCTTTTTCCCTTTCCCATTTCAAGAATTTGAGATACTCTGCTGCTTTATATAAATCTTCTGGTGTTGCCTCTCGCGCTGTGTCGAATAAAATCCGCATTGCTGGTGTATGAAATACTTCCTGCGATATCGGTGCCGTCTCAGAATCGGTGCGGTAAGACTGGCCTTTCATCGGAACAGTCATGCCCATAAGCCAGGTTGCATTAATGTCATACTTAATTGCCAGTTCACTTACTCTGTCTGCTTTCATGAGCCGTTTTCCATTTATGTACATAGATATAGATGACTTAGGGATATTATTCGCTTCTGCAAATTCTGACGGAGTTAGCTTTAAATATGAAATTAATTCTCTTAATCTTGATGCAGGATTATCGTCGCTGATCAAGTCGGATTTCGAGCAATTCAGCACCTCAGCAATCTGCTCAAGCATTCCAAAGTTCGGCTCCGTTCGGTTGACCTCCCATGATGAAATTGTCTTAGCGCTAACATTTAGTCTTTCTGCCATGTCGGATTGACGGATTCCTCGTGCCATGCGAATTCGTTTAATATTATTTCCGATCATAATGCACCTCCCTATCACTTTCTATATCCAAGTAATTCGAGCTCGTGCATACGTGCTTTAATCATCTTCTTTCCTTCAACATTCAGCATCCTATAATCCGTGAGCAAGTGTATTTCATCTTCGACAAGCACCTTTATCGCTGCATCATCCCACCCAATGATATACGAAGGTGTACATCCGTAGATTCTTGCATACTTTTCAATGATGTAATGAGGTATATTTTTAGTAGAAGATTCATGCCGTGACACCATAGCTTCAGAGACACCGAGTTTTCCTGCGATTTCCTTCAACGTATATCCACTTTGCTCTCGTAATTGACGCAATCTATCATTCCAAATCATAACTATATTCCTTCTTACAATTTGTAATTGATGCCCAGTGGACGCCTTACTTCAGATACTCTCCGAGCATCTCCTTCACACACGCTTCGATCTGTTCGATGATATTTTCGCAGCGTTCCTTTTTCATCCCCGCCTGGATGCCTACCGCGAGCAGTTCCTTCCTGCCTGGATTTCGCCCATTTCCATCCACCGTTGTCGTATGCTCACCATAATATGTATTACTGTAGGTCAGGTCATAGGCCGGGCTCAGATGCCAGCGGTCATTTGCTTCATCGTACAGATATGTGAAGTTTTTCGAGTGGTCATCCCGGTTGTGGGCGTAGACATTGAAACACATACGCCGAAACATGTTTTCCAGATCGAGTGGATGATCTCTGGTCAGAATCTTCGTAAGCTTCATCATGCTATGGTAATCCAGGCTCGGCTGCTCAAAATCCAGCTCCAGCAGCGCAGCGGCAGTCAGCATATGTACTCGTTTCCCGCCTTTCTCTCGATCGAAGCGTCGGATGCCGAAGTATCCCTTGCACTTATCGGATGGAAACAGTCGGGTTTCGCTCATCTCAATTCCGCACTCTCTGGCACAGCAGGAATAATCAAATTCCATCTTTCCTGCATCCCTGCCATCTACATGCGCAGGAAATTTGATCATCCACTCTTCCTGATCGATCGTGGTCAGGATTTTTGGTCGCGCACCACCACTCGTACCACCTAAGCAGTAGAGTTCATCCAGTTTATCCGAGTATTCCGTATTCAGGATTTTCTCACATTCTTCTGCCAGCTCATCCAGGGCAACATGCTCGTAATTCTGTTCATAGCTTTTCTCCGGATAGTAGGTCAATGCTCCCATTCCGGACTTTCCGACGATGGCCAGACGATCCAGAACCGTCAGTTTATCCGTGTTCTGCTTATGTGCGCGGAGCAGGCGGTTCAAAAGCAGCCTGCCCCAGTTATCCGGAAGGCTATCTGCGAACACGCCAAACAGTCCGTCGAAATAATCTTTCGATGGAATAAAAACCTGACTTTTCAGAGGGAGTGAAAACGGACTGATCGAAAATCCCTTTTCCAGCCATTCATCACTATATTGAAAGGCCACCTTATAGTCTGCCGTCATTGCGAGTGTCCCGACGAATCGATCTGCATAGTACACCCGCAGCGCATTATCTTCTCTCATTTATGACCTCCTGAATATCCTTATACGGTGCCTGCGTGAAAAGATTTCGGAGCTCGTCCGCCAGATCCAGTGCGATTGCAATCTTCGTGAGCGAAATCAGGGATATCTGACCGGACGTTTCAAATCTCTTGATGGAGCCATAGCTCACGCCACTCATCTCTGCAAGTTTTTCCTGTGAAATCGAACGACGGCGCCGGATATTCCGTATCCTCTGCGCCAGTTTCTGATCCAGCTCTTCGGCTGTTTCCCATACAAACGGTTCCATGTGCTCCTCACCCGCTTTCTACGCCCCCTTCAAATCATGCAGGAAGCTCCCTGATCGTAGATCATGGCTGCCAGTCAGCAGATAAATCATCCCCTATGTCAAATGGCGATGGTTCATCCATGGATACTATATTATCTAATACCGGCATTATTCGCCATTAACATACAAAATGTTGTCTATTTTCATTTTACACTCAACTCATCTGGAATGCAATCCGGCCCACGCAAAAAGCTGCCCCACCAACGTGAGACAGCCTCTATATACACCTAATGCCGGTTCATGATTCCATCTTTCGAATCATGATTGTTCTAAACGTTCTATTTCGTCTCGGCATCCTGATCAGTCTTCAGAATCCTTATCCTCTTCTTCGTTCGAATCTCCATCCGTTTCAGAATCCTCGAAATCATCTTCCGCATCGTCGAGGTCGTCAAAGTCATCGAAATCCTCATCTTCGAACTCATCCTCGTCCTCGAACTCATCGAACTCCTCATCCTCGTACTCGTCCGTGTCCTCATCCTCCGGGTCCATGAAGATCGACTCGTAGTATCCAGCGGTTTCGAAGCCGTCGTCCTCATGCTCGTCGAGGAACCAGTCCATGAGCTCCGTCATCTCGTCGTGGCGGCCGTCGAAACGGTCACGCACATAGAACAGCGACAGGATATCTTCGCTGAGTTCCATCCCCGGGATCTTATTATGGAAGGTCTCGAGCAGCGTCCACAGCGGCACCATATCGTCGTAGCAGATGTCCATGATCAGCACATCCATCTTATCCGGATTGTAATAGCAGTGAATCGTATCGCCGACACTGTCCTCGCCGAACAGATCCATGAACGCCTGCCGGATCGCCTTCGCGCTCATATCGTCCGCATCATTCAGATACTGCCGCGGATCCTCGATCGTCACCTGGTAGTGATCGAACTCCTCGTTCTTCAGCTCGAGAAACTCCAGCGTATCCGCCAGCGCCGTCTCGACCGTCACGTTGTTCTGCTCCGCGTACGAACGCAGAATATTGATATACTCATCTGGGAATTCCAGCTTTACACTCATCTTCACACCTCTATCTCTTATTTTGCCAATGCCGTCGGCCGCAGCCATCGTCACTTCGCGGCACTTTATGGGGCAGCCCTCATGACCGCCGGTCAGTTCATGTTCCGAAGCTCCGCGAGGAACATATCGTAGTAGTCGTCCTGTCCGTCCAGCTTCGGTGAATTCTCACCCCCGCCGTTCGTGGAGCGCTTGATCGCCGCGTAGAACTCCTCGCCGTAGGTGAGGATGTCCATCTCATAGAGCGGGTACTCCTCCCGCTGCGCGATCGAGCAGAACGCCGCCAGCGGATTCTTCTCCTCCGCCGTCGCGAGCAGCTCCGCCCGGAACCCCGCATCTCTCTTCGCCTTCTGTCGAAGCGCATCCAGCGCTGTCTCTACATCCATCAATCATCCTCCATGATCCGTCGTGTCACCACGGCCCCGATCAGCGTGCCGAGCGCCAGCATTGCCATACCCAGCAGCAGAAACTTCGGGATGTGCCGCTTCACCGGGATCTCAAACTCGCCGCCGGTCTTACTGATCATACCGATTTCGCCGTCGGAGATCAGATACGCCTCGCCATAGAGCATTTCCTTCTTCGTCTTCGTGTCCTTCCGGATATACGCACCATCCGTCAGGCAGTAGAAGGACTCGCCCATGCTGTCCGGGAAGGTGATGTCCTGGTACAGCCGCTTGCCGTCCAGCACCGCATCGATCGTCTGATTATAGTGCGGAATGACCTTCGTCTTCGTGAGGCCCAGTCCCTCGAGGAAGCGCTGATAATGCGGGTTCACCGCCTCGCCTTCCTCCTCCGGCTGCGCATAGACCACCTCCGCACAGTTCATCGTGCCGGCACTGATGCCGATGACGATGCCCCGGAAGTGCTGCAGGTGTTCGCGAAGCTTAATCTGGTGAAACCAGGCATTCTCCGTCGGCACATGCCCGCCCGCGAGAATCACGACATCGAAGCGGTCGAGGATCTCCACCGTCTTCGGCTCCCGCCGATCCAGCACATCGATCGAATCCATGGACAGACCCGAGCGGTTGAAGCACTCGAGATAGGTCTTCGCCATGGCACTGTTAAACTTCGTATCATCCGGCTCGGAAGCGATCAGCACACACTTGCTGTGCGGCTTCCAGTCCTCCTTCAGCCGATCCACGAAATGATTTTTATTACTGAGCAGCTCCGGCCGCCCCGTCGCCCGGTTGATTCCTCCAGGCGTTGATGTCATATATAGAATCATGCGCTCTCCTCCGCTCACTTGATACGTCTATTATAAACCATCTGGACGAGGCGCGCGATGAGAACATT
>Ga0129312_1000952_pt1 | contig 19461 bp, 25 predicted proteins | sample O827metagenome_FD_94434 | JGI IMG/M metagenome (GOLD analysis project Ga0129312, IMG submission 94434) | Orangutan group fecal microbial communities from Wisconsin, USA - O827 metagenome | ecosystem: Host-associated > Mammals > Digestive system > Large intestine > Fecal | place: USA: Wisconsin... | reverse complement strand
TTTTTTAAAATCTTTTGTTATCAGCAATTCTTTTAAATCCATCTCTTTCGGTTGACTTCGCCGCTCTCAGCAGCAACGTTTATTTATTATACTCGTTTTATTTGATTTGTCAACACCTTTTTTTGATTTTTTAAATTTCTTTTTTGAAATCACTTTATCAAAACACTTAATGTGACAATCATCGTATCAACTCACTTGTATGGCTGACACGTTTATTTATTATACATTATTTTTTCATTTTGTCAACAACATTTTAACAATTTTTTCACAATTATTTAAAATTAATTTCAAACAACGATTTAACCGGCATACAACAACAAAAACCTATCCGATTTTTTAAGTTTTGATCGGTTTTGTATCAAAAAGCTTTTATATTTTTAGTTTCTCATTGTATTGTAGCTCTCTATCTCCTTTACATATAACTCACCGAATTCACTGAGAACGTGATTTTTCTTTTTAATATATCCTATCGTAAGCGGATCTTCTTCCTTTAATTTTATTGCTACAAAATTATCTTGAAGTGTATTACTATCTATCATAATTCCTGTTCCGATTGAAAAACCGTTCAACATAGTTATTATCTCACAGGAGGTTGCTCTGTCATTTGTTCTTATTATCTTATCAAATTCATAACCGGATAATGCTTCCTCCGATAAATAAAACTCCATTTCATTTGTCTGGTCAAAAGAAGCACATGGATAATCTTTTAAATCCTCTACCGACAGTTCTTTTTACTCTGCAAAAGGATGTTCCTTGCTCAAATAAACATATGTATCGCACACCATCAACGGATGAAATTCAAGATCATATTCTCTAAACAACTTATGTATTACATTTCTGTTACTGTTTGAATAGGAAAGAATACCTATTTCACTTCTATTATCTCTTACATTTATCAGCACTTCATCTGTTCTTGTTTCTTTAATCAGATATGAAAATGAATCTGCATTTCTGTCTTTAATGACATTCAAAAAAGCATGAACCGCAAAAACATAGTGCTGCATTGATATGGTATAATAATCCTTTCCGTCTCTCTACTTTATATATTTATGTTCAATCAATTCATATTGACTTACGGCTTGTTTTGCAAATGAAAGAAATTCATTACCTTCTTCAGTCAGTTTTATTCCCTTATTTGTTCTCTCGAAAATTCTTATTCCTATTTCTTCTTCAAGAACACTGATTGTTGTTGATAAAGCCGGTTGAGATCCGGTTAAGTCCACTTCCGACACCAAGAATAATTGCGATAATTACTCCGCAAAAATATCCAATCGCTATGCGGCGTAAGCTTGTTAAAATATCTATTTTAAGTGTACCGTCCACAATAATTTTATACAGCGCTTTTCCAACATTTAACGGTGATGGCAAAATTACATCTAACAAAATTCATCGGCTGGATAAAATTTGCCATCTAAGCAACAGTATAATCGGTATAGCCGCCACATTAGCAATATATTTAATTTTATCTGCTATGAATTTCATCGGTTTTTTCACTCTTATTAACTCCTTTATTCAAAAAACTTTGCATTGAAGTAGGACTAACTTTCTACTCTGTTTTCTTCCGTAAATTCTTCCACATGAGAAATAAGCCAATTCCGGTATTCATCTGTATCAGAAATCAATTCATCTATCGTCTGTGATAAGCTATATTTATCTTTAGCCAAAAAACGCACAGGCCTGTCTCGGTCTGTGCGTTTTTCTATTGGAGGAGTTTTATACCTCTGTAATATTACTTATTTTTTGTCGCTTTCTTTATTGCTCTGCTTGTTTCTGTTGCAGTTTCTTCCTGATTCAATACTATACTCTTCCGCAAATTCTGTTCTGTTATTATTCTTTTCACTGTTTTTCGATGAATTACGTTTGCTGTTTTTATCCATCTTATATTCCACCTTTCAAATATTAGTGCTTTTATATGCACAGCAATAGTATTTAAAAAACAGAATATTTTATTCATCAAATTCATATTTCTTTATATTTTATTACCGGTACTATTATTCTTTGTCCTGCTTTCAATTCATCTGTATCTGCCATATTAAACTCCATTATATAATTTGCATATTCTTTTTTATCCATACCGTCTGATTGATATTTTTGAGCAATGTTCCAATAGCTTTCACCGTTTAATATATTAACTTCCTCATAATATGTATATGTTTCCTTTTTATCTCCTCTGCCGAAAACATTTGTCACTATGCAAACACTTGTAATAAAAATCAACGCTATAAAAACTAATTTTCTCATAGTATCCCCCTTATCAAAAAGTCGTTCGTATTTATAGCTTTATAATATACGAACAATCGTTCATTGTCAATATATTTTATATTTTTATGAAACATTTGTTTGATATTTTTTCAAATATATGTTATGATATACAAAAATAATCCTATAAGGAGATTATGCTATGGAAAAATTATCGCAGAAACAAGCGCAAATACTTGAATATATGAAAAAAGAAGTGCGTGAAAAAGGCTATCCGCCTTCAGTTCGTGAAATATGTGATGCTGTCGGACTCAAGTCAACTTCTACTGTGCATGGCCATCTTGAAAGACTTGAGCGTAAAGGCTATATCAAAAGAGATCCTTCAAAGCCTCGTGCTATCGAAATCTTTACGAACACATCATCTCCCGAATCCAAGGAAAATCTTTCCAAGGAGATTATCAACATTCCTATCGTGGGAACAGTAACCGCAGGAACGCCTATTCTTGCTGTGGAAAATATAGAAGATACATTTCCTATACAGCTTGATTATGCTCCTTCCGGAGATATATTCATGCTTCGTGTAAAAGGTGACAGTATGATTAATGCCGGTATATTCAATAAAGACCTTATCATGGTTAAACGACAGAGTACCGCAGAAAACGGTGATATAGTTGTCGCTCTCATTGAAGACTTTGCCACTGTCAAAACCTTTTATAAGGAAAATGATTATATCCGTCTTCAGCCGGAAAACCCTTCAATGTCACCAATTCTCGTTCGTGATGTTACAATAATAGGTAAAGTCGTCGGTCTTTACCGCCGCTATTAAAGTTTCTCTTCCATGAGAAACTTTTTTTATTAAATATGTTTGACAAGCACATGCAGCTATAATAAAATTAGAGTATTAAATCTATTTTGAAAGGAATTTATATTATGTGTGCATATAAAATTGTGTCCGATACATCAAGTGATATTTACCCTTCTGTTATCGATACTTCAGTAATACCGAGAGTACCTTTTTATGTTACATTTGATAAAGAACACTACTATAAAGAAATCACAGAAATGTCAGTTGACGCTTTTTATGAAAAAATTCATACTGACAAAGCTTTTCCTTCAACATCACAACCTATAATAGCTGACTATATTGAAGTTTTCGAGCCCATACTTCAGGAAGGCCTTGACATTCTTTGCTTAAGTATTTCAGGTCTTTTCAGCGGCTCACATCAGAGTGCTGTAAATGCTGCAGAAATGATGCTTGAAAAATATCCCGACAGAAAGATTATTACAATCGACAGTCTCAATGCTACACTCGGCTTCGGTCTTATATTATATCAGGCACATCTTATGCATGAAGCCGGATATACACTTGAAGAAAATGCTAGAGTACTTGAACAGTTAAAGCATGAAACGATAATTAACTTCACAGTAGGTACACTTGACTTTCTTCAGCACGGTGGACGTATTGGAAAAACAGCCGCTCTCGCCGGAACAATATTTAATGTTAAACCCATCATTTGTCTGAGAGAGGGCGAACTTTTCCCTGTTGAAAATGTTCGTGGTATCAAAAAAGCAATGAAAGCTATCATCGACAAAACAGATAAAGAAATAAAGGATCACGAAAGCGATTATTATATGACTCTTTTCCATGCCGAAAAATATGATCCGGTTGCAGATGTTATACTTGAGCATTACGGAGATCCGAACAAATACAGCCTGTTAAAGGATATGGGAAAAATCGGTGTTACAATCGGTTCACATACCGGTCCTAATGTAATTGCTTTTGCCTATTCCAAAAAATACACATGCTACGATAAATAATCATACTGTACTCCAAAGGAACCGACAAAACGGTTCCTTTTTTATTACTTATTTTTTCGTTTATATGATATAACAAATTTCAACCCGCTTGTTACTAACCGATATTTCAAGAAAACCTGAAAATATATAGGCTTTTCTTGAAAATTGACTTGATTTTCATAAACGCAGAACACTGAAAATTCTTAGCGTTAGTTACAAGATAGTAACAGAAAAAATCCCTAAATTTTAGCCTTATTTCAGGCTTTAACTTAGGGATTTTCCTCATTCAGTTTTTAATCAATTCAATTGTTTCTTTCAGTTCTTCAAGGGTTTTGTGTGTATAGATTTTTTCGCCTGTATTACCTGAAGAATGCCCCATGATTCTATCAATACAAACTTTATTTGCCCCCGCTGAATCAAGCCTACTTCTGAAAGTGTGTCTGCATTCGTGGGGTGTATGATTCATTTGATGGCATTCCATTATTTTATTCCAAAAGATGTAGTATTGAGAACTTGACATTCTTTTTCCGTTGTAGGTAAAAAGGTATTCATTGCCTTCTTCAACTTTGGCTTTCACAATTGGAAAAATCTTTGAATGGATTGGAACTATTCTGTTCTTACCAGCAGCGGTTTTTACACCACCTTGCATAGTACCCGCTTCTAAATCAACATTGGCAGTTTTAAGCTGAAGCATTTCACTGATTCTGAATCCAGTGTAGAGAAAGAACAGAACCGAATCAACCCATTCTTCATTTTGGGATTCCCAAAGTGTTTCAACCTCTGCATCAGTGAAGGGCAATTTCTTTGTAGGTGGAACAGCTTCAGCAGTGGTTAGATGTGCATAGCCTTTTTCAATTATATCCAGTTCTAAAGCATATCTATCAAGATGATTGAAAAGGTTTTTAATTGCCCATTGGGTTGAATACCCTTTTCCGCAATTATCAATGCAATCTTGCATCATGGCTTTCTTAATATCTCTGTACTTCATTTTATGAACTATGCCACAGTGATTGAAAGCAGATTTCAGGGTTGCAACAGTTGCCTTAGAAAGCTTGCCTGTATCTTTTTCCAACCACCTTTTATATAGTTCTTCCATTGTGATTTTGCTTGCATCAATATCATAAGGATTCTTGTTATATTCAGCAAGGGCAAGCATTCCATCTTTTCTTGTAGGGTAATAACCCACAATATCATAAATGGGATGCCCCTTTTCATTCCAACCTACTGTTTTTCTAACACAATAAGGATTTCTTCTATTTCCTGACAGTTTTACAACTGACCCATAACCATTAGGATTTTTCATAATTGTACCATTCCTTTCTAAACCATTGATTTTTTCAGAATAAAATGGTACAATACAATGTAACCATTCATTCTTTGCCGTAGTGGGTGAATATGATTTGGTTATCCCTTGAACCCCTGGTGTTGCAGCACTGGGGGTTCTTCTATACAGAACCAAACCTTAAACCGCTTGTTGTTTGCAGACAATAGGCGGTTTATTTTTGTTTTCGTTGAAATAATTCAAATTCAACTGCTTTCTTGATTGTTTCTTGAAATTGCTGAAATTCCAATTCAGTAAGTTTTACATTGATATTTTTTCCTTTGCTAATAGTGATGGCATAACTTGTACCTTCTAAAGAACCTTCATCTTTATGTTCTTCAGGAAGAAGTTCCGATGGAATTACTGAAGTTTCTTCTATTTCTTGAATTTCATAACCTAAAGAATCTAAGAAATCAAGAAAAGTCTCAAATTCTTTTACTTCCTTTGCAATATTGGGATATTTTTTATCAAAATATGTTGCCCCAATAAGCTGAAATGGACTTACCCCAAAACAAGAAGCAATTTTTTCAATAACTTCTGCTGACGGTTCTCTATTGTCATTTTCATAATTAGAATAAGTGGAAAGTTTAACACCTATTCTATCAGCAACTATTTGTTGAGTTAATCCAAGTTGATTTCTAACTTGCTTTATCCGAGAACCAATTTTAATGAGTTCGTTTACTCCCATATGTTCAACTCCTTGAACTAAAATTTTCTTTTTGTTCCGCTTCCTGAACTAACTAAAGTATATCACAAACAATTCAATACTGCAATATATTTTTATAAATTCGCTTGCATTATTCAAAAATGTGTGATATTATATATTCAGAACTGAATAGTTCGTTTTCATAAAGATAAAAAATATTCTATATTGAAAGGTGGAAAGGAAATGAAAATCAACTTAAATCGTTTGAAAATCGCAATGGCTGAAAATTGTTTAACTGCTGTTGAACTTTCAAAAAAATCCAATGTATCAAGGGGAACACTAACAAACATTATGAAAAATAAGACGGAAACAAGCCTTGCTACTATTGGAAAGCTTGCCAAAGCACTTGAAGTTGATGTAACGGAAATCATTGTTGATGAAGCTGCTGCAACAGCTAAAGAAAACAACCAGGGTTCAAGGGATAACTAAAATCAGAAAGGGTGGCAAAGAGAATGAAAAAAGCGTATGAATTTTATTATGAAGATTATCTTGATAAGTCAAGAAATGATGTGAATGAAGAACTGGATGCAATGTTGAAAAAGTTGCTTTCGGATGATGATTTTGATGCAGTACAAGCAATGATTGCTGATGTAGAAGCCAAAATTGAAGAATCTGCTTTTAAGGCGGGTTTTCAATATGGAAATTCGGCTTTGAATGATTAAGGGGTGAAAACTATGAAAAAAGGTGGTGAAGCAATAATGATTGATTGGGAAAAATCAGGTTTATTCAAAGCTTTTGCCCCTACAATACCAGGAACTAAACAAGCTGCGGTGGGTTACACCAAGCAAGAAAATTGGTATAGCTTGCAAGAAATGCAAACTAAAAATGGTTTTCTTGGGCTTTTAGCTGATGATGCAATTATGTTGGATGCCGACACAGAAGAAGATTCTGAAGCCTTAATGAAAATCATTCAGGGAGAAAAGCTTTCTTGCATGATTACACAAAGGGAAAATGGGCGGGGTATTCATGCACTATTCTTTAATATGAATGGTACTGTTCCGCAGAATCATACAAGTGTAATGCTTGCTTGCGGTGTAACGGTTGATATAAAAATTGGTGCAAGAAACGGTTATGATTGCTTGAAATTTAATGGAAATGAACGCTTTATAGTTTATGATGGTTCGCCATATCAGAACATTCCCAAATACTTTCTTCCCTTGAAAGGCTATAAGGCAGATTTTACTTCAATGGATGAAGGTGATGGAAGAAATCAAGCATTATTCAACTACATTCTTACACTACAAAGCTTTGATTTCACAGTGGAAGAAGCAAGGGAAACAATTGGAATCTTAAATAAGTATGTTTTGAAAACACCTGTATCCGATAAAGAATTGAATGTGATTCTTAGGGATGAAGCCTTTAAGAAACAATCATTTTTCAAAGGTACAAAGTTCTTGCATGATAAATTTGCAACCTATCTGAAGAATGACAATCACATTATTAAGCTGAATGGGCAGCTTCACATTTATCAAGATGGAGTTTATACCCAAAGCAGAGAAGCAATTGAAAGGGCTATGGTAAAACAGATTTCAAGCCTGAAGAAAACGAATAGAACAGAAGTTTTGAATCAGTTGGAATTGATTTGCGAACCCAAAGCCTTCAGCAGTGCAAAATTGATTGCTTTCAAAAACGGAATTTATAACATTGAAGATGATACTTTTTCTGAAAGTAACCCTTCTTTCATCATAACAAATAAGATTCCTTGGGATTATAACCCTGCTGCTGAATCTGAATTAGTTGAATCCACACTTGATAAGATTGCTTGCTACAATGCAGAAATCAGGGCATTACTTGAAGAAGCTTTAGGTTCTTGCTTATATCGTTCCAATACTTTAGGCGGTGGAAAAGCATTCATCTTAACTGGTGAAGGTGCAAATGGTAAATCAACCTTTTTGGATATGATTAAAACCATGCTTGGTGATGAAAATATCAGTTCTCTTGATTTGAAAGAGTTATCAGAACGCTTTAAGAACGCTGAATTAAGCGGAAAACTTGCCAATATTGGTGATGATATTTCATCAGAATATATTCCCAATGCTTCAGTATTCAAAAAGCTGGTTACTGGCGAACGGATTCAGGCAGAGCGAAAAGGACAAGACCCATTTGAATTTAACAATTATTCAAAGCTTATGTTTTCTTCTAATGATGTTCCAAGAATGGGCGGTGCAAAAGAAAGTGGTGCGATTTTAAGAAGGCTTGTGATTATCCCCTTTGAAGCAAAGTTTTCAAGAGATGATGCAGATTATAACCCTGAAATCAAGTATGAGTTGCGAACCCAGGAAGCTGTTGAATACACCATTCTTCTTGCATTGAAAGGATTAAAACGGATTCTTGAAAACAAACGCTATACGGAATCCGAAAAGGTCCAAAAGCAGTTGGATGATTATGAAATTATCAACAATAATATCAGGGCATTTATAAACGAATGTCAAGAAAATGATTTTGAAGGTGATTACCATATTATCAATGAACCTATTCAAGATGTGTATATGCACTATGAAGAATTCTGCTTTAGAAATGGGACAAAATCTTTTTCAAAAATTGAGTTCGGAAGGCAGCTTTGCAAGCTGTTATCTTTGGAAAGTTGCCCTTCCACAAGGAAGATTGGCGGTAAAAAACCAAGGATTTACCGCAAAATAGTTACAGATGGCTGATTTTTTCGCTATCTGTAACGGTATCTGTATCTACATCTGTAACCGCAGAAAAGCCTTTATTTTCAATGGTTTAGGGGTTGCGGTTACAGATGGTTACAGATGTTTCTAACTTAATTTATATAAAAAGGTACTCTATACAAAAGGTAATAGTGTAAAAAATAAATATAATATAAAATACCTTAAACATCTGTAACCTGTAACCTTTTTGAAGTTCTGAATGCGTTTGCTTCAGTTTGACGGATTTTCAGAAAAACACAAGGGATAACCTAATAAAACTTTAGATTTGGTACAAAAGAAAGGATGGTACTTATGAATAACACTGTTCGCTATATTGATATTGATGCTACACAAACCCATTTGGAAAACTTGATTCAGATTGCTGATAAAATTACTTACAAGGGATTCTTGATTGAAACAGGGTGTTCTAACCCTGGTGATAATCCTTGCTACAATGAAGCATATATTGACGAAAGAACCCATAGGGATAGGAACGGAATCTTTATAGTTAAACCGATTGCAGAAAATGAAAAGTTCTTTTGGTATATTTGCCCTTACTGCAAGAAGATTCACATTGAAAGTAAGCGGTACTTATTTAACAACAAGGTTATTCTTGATGCTAACTGCAATTATCGGCATAGACTTATTCAGAAGATTTGTCTGATTGCCCATGCTTCTCCCTTGGCACAAGAAAACATTGATGAAGTTCCTGATGAAGTCATGAAGGCAGAATGGGAATATATGAAAGCTTTTAATTCTATTCCTAATGTGGTTGATATAGATAGGCGGTGAACAGAATGGATAACGAAAATATAAAGAATCTGAACCGCTTCAAAGCCTTGTTTGGTGATGAAGGCTTGCAATTGATGATTAAGGAATTTCCAGGGGTAGTAATTCGCTTCCCCTCTACCCTGGATTACAACAAGGAAGAACGGAATACAAAAATTAAAGATGCCTTCTATGATGGTAAATCCGTTCAGGAACTTGCAAAAGAACTAATGCTTTCAGAATCCCGCATCAGAACCATCATCAATAAACGCTGATAGTATCTTGGTAGTAACAAAAACGCTTGAAAAGCCTTATAAATCAACACTTTGAAATTATTTATCCATAATTCAACCCCTTGCAGCAGTAAATTGATACTGTTTGCAAGGGGTTTGTTGTTTTAGAAAAGAACGCTATCCGCAGATTATGCAGACCCTAAAAAAAAGGAAAAGAAGTTGTTGATATTCAAGTTGAAAACGCTTTGGATTACCCCATATAAGCTTATATAACTTCATATAACCGACAAAACAAGATTACTTGAAGAATTACATACCCAAAAAAGAAACCCCCATATAAACGATTTAAGATTGAATTACTATATGTAGTGATTATTTTGTACGAAACAACTATATCTTGTGTATTTTAAGGAAATCAGATACTAAATATGGTAAAATAGTGTTGTGAAAATCTATAAAGAAAGGCGGTTGGGTTATGGCAAAAGTGAATATGGAAAATGCAGCTTTTCATTTGTTGACAAGCCCAACTTATGCAGAAGCTGCAAGAAGGGCTAATATTTCTGAAAGTACCCTTCTAAGACTTAGAAAAAAGCCTGACTTTCAAGAAGTTCTGAATGCTTTGAAGAAAGATATGTTTTCTGAAACCATGCAGAAGGCACAAAGCTATTCTAAAGAAATGCTGGAAGTGTTAAGAAATATTGCCTTGGATGATAAAGCAACAGATTCTTCAAGAGTATCAGCAGCAAAGGGAATTCTTGAATTGGGTGTTCAGCTTAGAAGCATGGAAGAAATTGAAGCTAAGTTGATTGAACTTGAAAAGGTGGTGATGGGCAATGAAAGTTCTTAATTTGAAGGCTTATTCCAAGAGAATTGAGGAAATCAAAGCAATGCAAAGCAAGCAAGGTAGCGGGATTATTTATATTGCTGCTGGTGCATGGCTTGAATCTGATGATGAATCCAGTTGTTTTGCTGATTATGCCAATAAGCTGATGGCGAGAGCATCAGACAAGGCAATTATCATTTTTGATGATATGGAAATGGGTTCAAACGGCTTGTATTTACCCAATGAACCGCTTCACTTCTTGGATAGGGCTTCACTAAAGCCTTTTATTGAATGCTTCAATGATGCCAAATGGCTTGAAATGTATATTGAAGTAGTTGCTTCCAGGAAGGACTTTTTTTCAAACATTGAAAACGCTGCTTTTCAGGATTTTCTTCAGAACTGTGAAAGCATGAGCATTCCCCAAATGGTTGAACGCTATTCAATGCAGAAATGGTTTACTGGAAGGCGGTAAAATGTGCCGTTAGTGCCTGGTTAGTTACAAAATCCCCTGAAAACCCAGGGAAATCAATACTTTGAAACTATGTGAACATAAATTTTTGAAAGGATGATGAAAAAATGAGTTTGAAAGATACTGTTATTAAGGGCATTGAAAAGATGCTTGCCTTAGAGGAAACCAAGAATTCTGAAATGGAAAAGGCACTGAAGAAGGGCTTTACTGAAATTGGCAATGGTGTTCGTGTTGCCATTACCCCTGAACAGAATGCAGCTAATGTAAATGCTATCAGGGATGAATACAACAAGAAAATCATGGTGGTTCAGGAAGAACTTCAGCAGACTGTTGATGCTGCTGAAAAGAAGGCTAACCAGGGTTATTACAAGGCACTTAGAACCCCTAACGCTGATGAAAGGGCTGAAATTGAGCATATCAAGACTGTTTACAACAATTCGCAGTCTATGCAGCGTGATTCTGATTTTGCTATGCAGCGTGATTTCCACTTGAAGAATGAAACTGTTAAGGCTTTTGTTTACTGCATGGCTTCTTGTGAAATCTATGGTACTGATGAAATGCCTGATAGCTGGCTTCAGGTTGTAAATCCTGATGTTCTTAATGAGCGTGAAAACATGGCTGATGTTCTTGAAGCAAAAAGACTGGTTGAAATCTATGGTTTGTATCAGATGAAGGATTCTGAAAGCATTACCCAGGTTCAGAAGATTGCTATTAAGACCCGCCTTCATGAATTGGGTGCTAACCCTAATGCAACCCGCTTTCAGTTTAGTTAATCATTCAGAATGGTTATATAGGGAATTCATTTGAAAGGGGGTGTTGGTATATGGTATGGCATGATACTTAGCAATCCCCAAACTAATACCAGTAACATTGTTCGTAGTAAATACCAAACCAAAAATAAAGCGGTATTAGTGAATTCGCTTCCTGGTTCGCTAATACCGCTTTTTCATATAGAAGGCGGTGATGCAGTGGAAAAAGAAGAATTGCTTAAATTAAAACAGTATAAAGCATGGGTGAATTGCTACAATTCCCAATTAAAAGAAATTGATAGGCTGAAAAGGATTGTTTCAGGCTTTAGCAATGCTGGAAGCATCATCAGTTCATTGGATGAATGGAAGCAATCCCTGATTGAAAAACAGACTATTTGGGAACAACACAGACTTTCCATTATACAAGCGGTTGAAGCTATTCCTGATGAACGATACAGAACCATAATCCGCTTGCGATATGTTGAAGGTAAGAGTTGGGAGCAGATACCCCCGCTTTCAAATTTTTCTTATTCTCATGTGCTAACCCTTCACAAACAATTTTGGGAAAAGGAAGGTGAAAAAGATGAATCCAAACATTAAGGTTTTCAATGAAAATCTATGGGCTGTTAATTTTCAGTATGTTGGAATGAACTACATTCAGGAAATTCATTTTGAAAATTTTGATGATGCAGTAAAAAACGGCATTGTTTTAACCGATGATGGAAAGTTTGTGGTAAACACTGCTGATAGCGTTATGATGCAGTATGTTTTGCCTGTTCTGAAGGTTGTTATGGGTTATCCAATGCACTTACTGCATTCTGATAAAGGGTTTTGTATCTACATTAAAGCGGAAAGACCTACTTTTGAAAAGATGAAGAACCCTGATTTGATTAAGCTGTTGAAGAAAAACAACTGTTACACAGTTAAAAGAAACCTTTTCGATAAAGTTTGTACTTGGGAAAAGGAAAGACGAAAAAGAAAGGACGGTGAAAAAGCGTGGCAACGATAAAAACAACTTTAAGAATGTATGACAGCGTTTCCCCTGTTATGGGTTCAATGATTAAGGTTATGAATACAACTATCAGCCATTTTGAAGCACTGAACAGGGCTTCTTCTGATGCCATTGATACTGATAGCATTGCTCAGGCAAGAAATGAACTGGCAAGGGCTGAAGTTGCTTTTAACCAAATCCAACAGGAAATTAGGCAAGCTGATGAACAGCAGAAAAAGTTCAATCAGGATATTAGAAATGGCGGTTCTGCTGCTGATGCAATGTTTTCCAAGGTTAAATCTTTGGCAGCGGGTATGGGTGTTGCCTTCAGTGCTAAGAAAGTAATTGAATTGGCTGATACCATGACCCAAACCACAGCAAGGCTTGACCTTATGAATGATGGGCTTCAGACTACTGAAGAACTTCAGAATAAAATCATGGCTTCTGCTAATCGTTCCAGGGCTGCTTATCAAACTACTGCTGATGCGGTGGCTAAGATGGGTGTAATGGCGGGTGATGCCTTTGCAAGCAATGATGAAATTATTGCCTTCACTGAACTTATCAACAAACAGTTTACCATTGCGGGAACTTCTGCTGCTGGCATTGATGCAGCTATGCTTCAGCTAACACAGGCAATGGCAAGCGGTGTTCTTAGGGGTGAAGAATTGAATTCCATCTTTGAGCAAGCCCCTACTATTATTCAGAGCATTGCAGATTATTTGGATGTTCCTATTGGTAATATCAGGGCTATGGCACAGGAAGGACAGATTACAGCAGATATTGTGAAAAATGCAATGTTTGCAACAGCAGATGAAACCAACAGAAAGTTTGAATCTATGCCTATGACTTTTGCCCAGGTATGGACAAACCTTCAGAATCAGTTGCTTCAGACCTTCCAGCCCCTAATTCAGATGATTGGCAGTGCTGCACAATGGATTTCTGATAATTGGGCAACCATTGAACCAGTTCTGTTAGCGGTGGCTGCTGCTGTTGGTGTTTTGGCGGTTGCTTTTGGTGTATGGAAGCTTGTAACCCTTGCCCAAACAATAGCACAATGGGCATTGAATTCAGCATTGCTTGCAAGCCCTATTACTTGGATTGTAATTGCTATTGCTGCTGTTGTCGGTGCAATTGTCTACTGGATTAACAAAATCGGTGGTTTGCGGGTTGCCTGGCTGACTGTTTGCAATGCTATTATGACCGCTTGGGATTGGGTTAAAATTGGCTTCTTCACTGGTGTTTATTGGGTTATTGGCTTGTGGGAACAGATGCAGCTTGCATTCAAAACAGTTGCAACCAATATTGCTAATTTTATGGGTGATATGAAAGCCAATGTTTTGATGATTCTGCAAAACATGATAAATGGTGCAATCAGCATCATCAATGATTTTATCAGCGTTCTGAATAAAATCCCTGGTGTTTCCATTGATGCCATTGCTGAAGTTACCTTTGGCACAACTGCACAGATGGAAAATGAAGCTGCTAAAAGTGCAAGAAACAGCGAATTAGCCAATTACAGAAGTGAACTTGAAGCTAATGCTGCTGCAAGGGAGGCTTCCTTGAATCAGATGAAAGCAGATGCAAGACAGGCAACAGCGGATAGACAAGCTGAAATTGCTGCTGCAAAGGTTGCCAATGCGGTTGATGATTCTGCAACCACTCTTGGAAATAGTCTTGATGGTGTATATCAGAATACTGGTGATACCGCTGCTAATACTGGTTCTATGGCTGATTCTATGGAAATAAGCAGCGAAGATTTGAAGTATTTGAAGGATATTACAGAGCGTGAAGCAATCAACAGATATACAATTGTTGATGGAATCACTGTAACCAACAATAACAATATCAATTCTGAACTTGATATTGATGGTGTTCTGGATACCATGATTGATGGCATTAGCGAAAAACTAATAGTACAGTATCCTGGCTGTGATTCTACTTGGTTTTAATTGAAGGGGTGGTGAATAAATGACTACACATGATTTCCCAATGATATTAAGAAATGTAATTAGTGAAAGTGTTAGAAGGGATAGCCCTTCAGGTGTTTACTTTGGAATAGTAATAACCCCATCCCCCTTGAAGATTTCTGTCGAACAGAAACTATTTCTTACAGAAAAGCAGTTGGTTCTTACAAGAAATGTAACAAACTTCAAAACCACAGAAACTATTGTTTGGAAAACAGAAGATAAAAGCGGTGGAAGCGGTGATTCTTCCTTTGCATCCCACAACCATCAGATTCAGGGTACAAAAGAAATTACTATTAACAATGCTTTGAAAGCTGGGGAAAAGGTTATTCTGTTGCGTGAACAAGGTGGGCAAAAATTTATTGTGTTAGATAGGGTTGGTTCAAATGGCTAAAGGTGGTTGCGATTTTAGAGAATTAAAGGAATTTCAGAAGAAGCTTCAGAAACTTGAAAAAACTGATTTTGATGCTTTTTGTGAAGCAACTGCTAAAGAATTGGCAGCAAGGCTTTTAGCAAAGGTGAAAAAAAGAACCCCTACTGGTAAACACGCTTTGGAAGAAGGAAAAATGGGTGGTACTCTGAAAAGAAACTGGACTGTTGGAACAGTTGAAAAACAGGGGGATGTTTACCAAGTTGAAATCATCAACCCAATCTATTATGCTTCTTATGTTGAATTTGGGCATAGGCAAGAACCAGGGCGGTTTGTTCCCGCTATTGGGAAACGCTTAGTAAGCGGATGGGCAAAAGGGAAATTCATGCTTACTATTTCAGAACAGGAACTGGAAAGGGATGCCCCTAAAATTCTTGAAAAGAAGCTTACACAATTTCTGAAAGATTCCTTAGATAACTAAAACAAGCCCTGGAAGATGGTTGAAAAAACTGTTTTCCAGGGCTTTTGTTGTGTCGAATATAGACCCTTCTTGTATAATTAAGATGCGGGGTATTCCCGCAAATTTTATATGAAAGGGGTTCTTACTATGAAAAGAACAAAATTTTTACTTCGATTTGTGGCAATCGCATTGATTGCAACTATGGCGGTTGCCTATGCAACACAAGCTTTGGCTTTTTCCGTTCCAACAGTAACGGTTAGAAACCTGGATGATTTGCTTTTGGCTATTGATGGTGCTGAAGATGGGGATTCCATTGGCATTGATGGGCTGATTGAAATTTATTCTGATGTTGTCTTGGGTGATGCTGATAAGCATATAACGCTTGTAAAAATAACCCCAACAAGTTCTATTGGCTTCAGCTATGTTCCAACAGAATCAAAGGTTCAGAATTTGACCTTTGAAGGGGCTAACATTGAAGCAAACTATCCTTTTCTTCAGATAAACGGGAATGTAAATGTAGAAAACTGCATTTTTGAACACAACAAAGTTGTAAGCGGTGCGGGTGCAGTTACTATCTTTGATGGTAGTGTTAATTTCAAGAATTGCCTATTTGATAATAACCAAGGAAATCAAGGTGGACATATTTCCATAAGCACTATGCAAAATGTACTGTTTGAAGGATGTACTTTGAAAAATGGTTCAGCTTCTTTGGGTGGAGGTGCTATTGTCAACAGCGGAAATTGTAAGTTGAAAGATTGCCTTCTGACTGAAAACAGCGGGACTACTGTTGGTGGTGCAATCAGGAATTCAGGAAATCTTACCATTGAGAACAGCAAAATTTTCAATAATACTGCTGAAGTTGGTTCTGACATTGCAACAGGCTTGGGAAACCCTATAACCTTTGTTGATTCTGCATCCGAATTAAATGCTATGTATGCCCCTGATGGCTTTACCGCTGAATGGCAGAAGGAAACCATTGATAGCCCTTCTTATGGCAACTATGTTTCTTGGAAGCTGGTTCTTACAGAAATTCCATCTGAACCAACTGAACCAACTGAACCTGAAGAACCTGAACAAACTGAAAAACCTGATGAACCAACAACCCCTTCTGAACCTGAAGAAAACAAGCAACCTACAAACACAACAACTACAACCAACAGCACAACAGAAAATAACCCTTCATCTTCAGTAAGGGTTGAAGAACCCCTTGGAACTGTTGAAAACAACATTACAGTGGAAAGCCCTTCTGATGATGTGCTGAAAGCTTATATTTCCGCTTATATGACGAATTCAGACAAAGGGGGAACAACTACCCCTATTGAACAAGTTGTAACAGTAGAAAGCCCTGAAGCGGGTTCTGATGAACCAGGAACATTGAACATCAATGTAAATATTGGTTCTGACCTTCAGGAAGCTTCCCAAACAGAACCAGTTGCAGCGGGTGCATCCTGGTATCAAGTGGCGGTTTTATGCCTGTTAGTGGCTATTTTGTGCTTTGTCATTTCCTTTTTGGTTAAGCCATGTTATAATTATAAAGTGAAGAATAATTTGGTAGATGAAAAGCCAAAAGAACAAGGGGGAAATGCTATGTTGTTTTCTAAGAAAGATAAAAGCAAAGCTGATAAAAATGAAATGAATATCATGCACTATGAAGGGTTGCAGGGATTTAGGCAGGACTTTCCTTGTACTGCAAGACTGGATGAAGAAGGCATTACCTTTGAGAATAAAGAAGGCTTTTCTGTTGGTTTGGCATACAGCAAGCTTCAGAGCGTGGAATATATGCCTGAAGTGAACTTTATGGGCAAGTATCACAATAACCCTGTTTCAACAGCTAAGATGGGTGTTAAGTGGTTCTATGTGATTCATTACATCAGTTCTTCAGGTGAAGCAAAATATATTGCCTTTTGGGGTGTTGATACGAAAACAAGCAAGTTCTTTGATGAACTGAAAACAAAGGTTGTTCCCCCTACTCATATTGAACTTTAAGAAAAGTAGCCAATCAGATTTTCTTTTCTTGTAAAAAGTGGTATAATTATATTTAGGGTTAATTACCAATGGGCATTACCACAAAACGCAAAATCAGAATGTTGCAACTTTGCAATGAAAAGGGAAATCAGCCATAGCAGCACTGCATATTTTTCTGCTATGGCTGACCTTATCTAACAAGAAATTTTCCAAGGTATAAACTACTTGGGCAACCTATGAAAAGTGGTTTATATGGGATTATATGACTTCAAGAAAGGGGGTTGAAAGCATGGGAAACGGATATATTTACAAATGCCCAAAGTGCAAGCATGAAGCAGCACTGAAAATGGGTGTTGGTTTTGTTTGCCCTAATCCCCCTGAAATTGAATCTGATATAAAAGCTGGCTTGTATGGTGAAACTGCAAAAGCTTTCTTGAATGAACATCCTGATTACTTCATGGATGCTTCTTTTGAAATCTACCAATGCAAATGCGGGAATATCCAAAATGAATATCATGTTGTTCTGAAGGCTGATGGTGTAAGAAGCTTTGTGAACAAACAGCATTGTAAGCAGTGCGGTTCAGTTATGAAAATGCTTACTGAACCACCTGAAAAAGTTCTTTGTTCTGAATGCGGTTCAGAAATAGCTTTGGATGTAATTCAGAAGATTCTTTGGGATTAGGTGAAGTTATGGTTAAAACATTTCAAGTTGAATATACACTGCAAGATGAAGCACTTGGGAAAATAACGCTTACCAGGGCAATGAATCAGATTGAATTGGGTAAGCTGCTATTGAAAGATGGTGTTACTCTATGCAGCGTTGATAAGCAAAATAAACAGGCTTATAAGCGTTCAAGAAGGGGTTGAAAATCAACTTTCAAAACCCCTGAAGAACATCATAAATTTTTAGGGTTAGTGCCTTGTTAGTAACAAGCATTGCCGAAAACCCTTGTAAATCAAGGGTTTTTCATTTATTAGAATTATGATATAATAATTACTGTATTTTAATTTTATGGAGCTGATAATATGTTTATACCGATAGATATGGAAACATGGCCACGCAAAGAACACTTTGAATACTACCGAACAAAAATAAAGTGCGGATACAGCTGTACTATCCGGCTTGATGTAACTAAATTCCTTTCACAGGTAAAAAGTAAACATCTGAAATTCTATCCATCTTTTATATACTGCGTTTCAAAGCTTATTAATGAAACCAAAGAATTCCGAATGACCGTGGATAAGGACGGAAATCCCGGTTATTTTGATGTTTCGTATCCCAATTTCACCATATTCCATGACGATACAAAAACCTTTTCCGATATATGGACCGAATACTATCCGGACTTTAAAATATTCTATGATAATGCAGTAAACACAATGGAAAAGTATAAAGATGTTCATGGAATAAAAGCCCGTAAGGAACAACCGGAAAATTTCTTCTGCATATCATGTGTTCCCTGGCTTACATACACTTCATATAACACAAGCGTTCCCGGCGGTGAACCTAACCTTTTTCCTATAATAACATTCGGAAAATTTACTGCTGACGAAAAAGGCATATATACAATGCCGTTCACGCTCAATATATCTCATGCCGCTGCAGACGGTTATCACACTTCAAAATTCTTCAACGATCTCCAAATTCTGATTAATTCAATCGAATTGTGAACGAAATGTGAACTTTCTTAAGCAATTATGAATATTAGCACTCACCTCTTGACAGTGCTAACAAAGTGTTGTATATTAACCTCAGAACAAAGGAAAGGGAATAAAAAAGATAAAGATATTAAAAAATAAACCTACCTGAGTTAATAATTCAACACCTCGGATTTCTCCGACAGTGCTTAAATATTTATCAATATGTCATTTGAAAGGAGATATGACTTATGATGATGCCCAGTATTTTTGGAGAAAACTTATTTGATGATTTTATGAACGATTTTCCTTTTGAGAAACATTTCTTCAGTGAAAGAAATCCTCTCTATGGTAAAC
>Ga0129312_1000951_pt1 | contig 19477 bp, 14 predicted proteins | sample O827metagenome_FD_94434 | JGI IMG/M metagenome (GOLD analysis project Ga0129312, IMG submission 94434) | Orangutan group fecal microbial communities from Wisconsin, USA - O827 metagenome | ecosystem: Host-associated > Mammals > Digestive system > Large intestine > Fecal | place: USA: Wisconsin... | reverse complement strand
GGATTTTATGACTTAACCACAGCCTATCAGTCAATGCACGTCAACTATTGAAACCGCCGTGTACCGAACGGTACGCACGGTGGTGTGAGAGGACGGCGGTTAGTCACCGCCTCCTACTCGATTTAGCAAAAATGCTAACATTTCAATCCACAGGTTTTAGATCGAAAACCTGACGTTTCAATTATAGTATAAAAATTAATATTTGTGTACGAGAACATTTGATCATTTACAGATTTAAAATATTTAAATATAAATTTTCGTTAGATTATTACCTAACAATATTTGAATACAAGGTTGATTTTAGGCAATAGGTGTGGTATATTGAAAACAGACAATATGAAATAAGATAAAACAAAAAACAAATACAACAGATAAATGATTATAATGACTGATAATTACAATATTAAAATTATAAGGAAGAGGTGATGAAATCTATGAGTGTAAAAGTAAAAGTTTGGGGAGATTATGCTTTATTTTCCCGCCCAGAGATGAAGGTGGAGCGATGCAGTTATGATGTAATTACTCCGTCGGCAGCGCGAGGAATCCTGGAGGCAATATATTGGCATCCAGGTTTGAAATGGGTAGTTGATAAGATTCACGTAAATAAACCGATTCGATTTACTAGCGTGCGAAGAAATGAGGTAAAGAGCAAGGTTTCTGCCAGCAATGTATTGCAGGTCTATAATGGCGCGGATAAACCACTGTACATAAATACAAAAGAGGATATTGTCCAAAGAGCCTCGCTAATTCTTTGTGATGTAGAGTATGTAATCGAAGCACACTTTGAGATGACTGAAAAGGCAAATAAGACAGACAATCCAGGTAAGTTTCAGGACATTATGATGCGGCGGCTTAGGCGCGGAGAATGTTTTCATATGCCATGCTTTGGCTGTCGGGAATTCCCGGCGAACTTCGCTTTATGGGAAGAAGATAAAACTGATTCGTACTATGCGAGTGTTCCAGAAAAAGACTTAGGTTTTATGTTATATGATATGGATTATACAGATCCAAACAATGTAGAACCAATGTTTTTCAGAGCAGTAATGAGACATGGTGTAATTGATCTAAGGGACTGCGAGGTGATACGGTGATACTGCAGGCGCTTGTAAAACAGTATGAAAATCTGGCAGCAGATAACAAAGTGTCCAGAGAAGGCTGGTGTGAAGCAAAAGTCTCATATGCAATTGATTTGGCACCGAATGGTACGGTCAGAGGTTTCATGAACTTAAAAAAGGAAGAAGATCGTGGCAAAAAAAGGGTCTGGGTTTCGGATTCGAGAAAAGTTCCTCAGATGGTAACACGGTCTTCGGGAGTGGCAGCGAACTTCCTCTGCGATAATTCTAAATATATGCTGGGATTAGATAAAGATGGAAGTTCAAAACGAATTCTGGATTGCTTTCAAGCAGCCAAAGAAAAGCATTTAAAGCTGCTGGATGGTGTGGAAGGAGAAATGGCAGCTGCGGTCCGGGCGTATTTTGAAAAATGGGATCCAGAGCACATACCAGAAAATTTAGCAAATACAGCAATTTGGGAAGAAATAACGGATGGCGGCAATATAGTTTTCTATATGAACGGTCTGGAAGCTCAAGATGATAAAGCGATACAGGCAATGTGGAATCAAAAGCAGATGTCTAGTACTGAGACGGAAGATGAGGAGATTGGAACTTGCCTAGTTACTGGCGAGAAGACTAAAATATCCCGAATCCATAGAGCAATCAAAGGCGTTCCAGGAGCACAATCCAGCGGTGCGGCATTGGTATCCTTTAATGCCCCGGCATTTGAATCATATGGGAAAGAACAAAGTTACAATGCTCCGGTCGGAAAGTATGCAGAATTTGCTTATACAACGGCGTTAAATTATCTTCTGGCGCAGAGAAAGTATACGTTCCAGCTAGGGGATACGATTGTAATATATTGGGCGGATAATGGGCAGCAGACATATCAGGATTTTTTTTCATCAGCTCTCGAACCAACAATTGATAACCAGAAGACAATACGTGAAATTTTTGAATGCTTAAAAAAAGACCAGCCTATTGAAATAAACGACATCAGGTTGGATCCAGAACAAAAATTTTATATTTTGGGTCTAGCACCAAATGCCGCAAGAATTTCCGTCCGCTTCTTCTACCAGAATTCATTTGGAAAGATTTTAGAGCATTTGTCGGAACATTATGAACGCACCAGAATTGTAAAACCGTCATGGGAGACAAAAGAATATATCGGAATACGTGATATGTTGATGGAAACAGTTAATATGAAATCCCGTGATAAAAATCCGATATCCAATATGGCATCCATGGTACTGCAGGCAATACTTGCTGGTGGTCGTTATCCGGCGAGTCTTTACACGGACACAATAATCCGAATTCGGGCGGACCAAGGGGATAAAAAAATGACCTGGGGGCGTGCCGCAATTCTCAAAGCATATTTAATACGAAATAATAATTGGAAGGAAGGAGTGAATTTTATGGGATTAAATAAGAACTGCAAGGATCAAGCTTATTTATTGGGACGTCTGTTTGCAGTACTTGAATTTATTCAGAAAGAGGCTAATCCGGGAATTACTTCTACGATTCGTGACAGATATTTTAATTCCGCCTGCACGACACCGGCATCAATTTTCCCAATTTTAATTCGACTGAAAAATAGTCATATTAAGAAGTTGGAACGTGATAACGCAAGTGCAAAAGTTTATTATGAAAGATTGTTGACGGAAATTCTTGGAGAATTAAATGAAATTCCGAAACGTCTGACCTTAGAAGAACAGGGAATGTTTGATTTAGGATATTATCATCAGGTGCAGGATAAGTATACAAAACGGGAGGTTAAGGAATGAGCGAAGTAATTAAAAACAGATATGAATTTGTAATATTATTCGATGTTGAAAACGGTAATCCAAACGGAGATCCTGATGCGGGAAACATGCCGCGTATCGATCCGGAAAGCGGTCTGGGACTTGTGACAGATGTCTGCCTGAAACGTAAGATTAGAAATTATGTGGAGGCGGTAAAAGAAGGAGAAAAAGGTTACCAGATCTATATCCGGGAAGATGTGCCGTTAAATCGGAGTGACCGGAAAGCATGTGAGAATCTGGGAATTACTGATACGGATGATAAAAAAGTGACGGAGGGGCTGAAAAAATTAAAGAAGAATGATCCTGATGCAGATATTAAAATTCGTGATTACATGTGTCAGAACTATTTTGATATCCGTACATTTGGTGCTGTAATGACAACATTTATGAAAGCATCTTTAAACTGCGGACAGGTCAGAGGACCGGTTCAGATTGGATTCGCAAGGAGCATTGATCCGGTAGTCAGCCAGGAGGTTACGATTACAAGAGTAGCAATCACGACTGAAAAAGATGCTGAGGAAAAGAAAACAGAAATGGGCCGCAAGAGCATCGTGCCATACGGACTTTACAGGGCAGAAGGCTTTATATCAGCAAATCTGGCACGAAAGGTAACTGGCTTTACAGAAGAAGATCTGGAACTTTTATGGGATGCAATTATAAATATGTTCGAAAATGATCATTCGGCGGCAAGAGGAAAAATGGCTGTTCGTGAATTGATCGTATTTAAACATAGTAAAGAGTTGGGAGATTGTCCGGCATATAAATTATTTGACGCAGTGGAAGTAACAAGAAAGAATGACGTCATGTATCCGAGAAACTATCGTGATTATGAAGTTACTATTCATGAAGAACAAATACCTGCGTCCGTTGAAGTGAAAAGGATGATTGAATGAGTTATGCTGAAGATGACTATTTGATGATATCAGGAATCCAGCATTTTAAATTCTGCAGAAGACAGTGGGCATTGATCCATATTGAGCAGCAGTGGGCTGAAAACGAGCATACAGTGATTGGTGAATTGATGCACAAAAAAGCACATGATCCATATCTGACAGAGAAAAGGAAGGACGTAATTCTTGTACGGGCACTTCCTGTCCGCTCAAAAGAAATGGGTGTGACTGGTGAATGTGATGTCGTCGAGTTTCATAGGTGTGAGGACGGAGTAAAACTGCATGGTCATAGAGGATTGTATTCAATATATCCGATTGAATACAAGAAAGGCAGACCAAAGTATACGGAAGAAGACATTCTGCAGCTTGCAGCACAGGCTATGTGCCTGGAGGAGATGTTTTCAACAGAAATTCCAGAAGGTGCACTGTTTTATGGAGAGACCAGGCGGCGTGAGAACGTTAAGATCACACGGGAACTTCGGGGTGAAGTGGTAGGTATGTTTTTGGAGATGCATCAGTACTATCAAAGAGGTTATACGCCAAAAGCAAAATATAGTAAGGTATGCCAGTCATGTTCGTTAAAAGAAATCTGTCTTCCAAGAATGAATCGATCCGGAAGTGCGAAGGAATATATTTCGAAAAGACTGACGGAGGAAGAAGAATGAAAAAGCTGCTGAATACTTTGTATGTAACATCTGAGAATAGTTATCTGGCACTGGATGGTGAGAATGTCGTCATTTATGAACACCAGGATGAACTTGGCCGTTTGCCTCTGCATAATCTTGAAGGAATCGTTTCGTTTGGATATCGCGGCACAAGCCCAGCACTCATGGGCGCATGTGCAGACAGAAATATTTCCCTGTGCTATATGACACCACAAGGAAAGTTTCTGGCGCGTGTAACGGGAAAAGTCCGTGGAAATGTACTTTTACGGGAGCAGCAGTATTTGAGCAGTAAAGACGAGAAGATAGGGTTAGAGATTGCGAAGAACTGTATAATCGGAAAAGTATACAATGCACGTTGGGTCATTGAGAGAGCTTTGCGTGATCATCCGCTTCAAGTTGATGTTGAACGATTGAAAAAAGCCTCACTTCAATTGAAGGAAGCGCTAGTACGAGTTCAGAACAGTATTTCAAGAGAACAGCTTCGGGGGTATGAAGGTGAGGCTGCAAGCATATATTTTGGAGCGTTTGATGAACTGATCCTGCAGCAGAAAAAGGATTTTTTCTTTAAGGAACGCAGTAAGCGACCGCCGATGGACAATGTAAATGCGATGCTGTCGTTTGTATATACATTATTGACAAATAATATTACATCGGCATTGGAAAGTGTTGGATTGGATCCATGTGTTGGATACCTGCATACCGATCGACCGGGAAGAGCGTCATTGTCTCTTGATCTGATTGAAGAACTGCGTCCTGCATTGGCAGATCGGTTTGTGCTGTCTCTGATCAATAAAAAGATCGTGACAGGAAAAAACTTTACGCATAAGGAAAATGGTGCTGTTTTGATGGATGATGACTGCCGGAAAAAGCTTATAACCGAGTGGCAGAAGAAGAAAAAGGAGGTTATTACCCACCCGTTTTTAAATGAAAAAATAGAATGGGGGATGGTCCCATATGCGCAGGCCATGCTTTTAGCACGATATCTGCGTGGGGATTTGGATTCATATCCAACATTTTTATGGAAATGAGGTGAGGCATATGTTAGTATTAATTACCTACGATGTAAATACAGAGACGGCAGCAGGACGTGCTCGTCTCAGAAAAGTCGCAAAACAATGCGTAAACTATGGAAGACGCGTACAGAATTCTGTGTTTGAGTGCATCGTAGATAATGCACAATGTATCATGTTAAAATCACTTCTTACAGACATTATCGACGTCAACGTGGATAGTCTCCGCTTTTATTATTTAGGGAACAAATATGAAACAAAAGTGGAACAGATCGGTGTTGACAAGGGAATAGCTGCCGATGATGTGCTGATCATGTAAAACAAGTCTGTGCGAATCATAAGCATACATGAAAATGCTGGGGGATTCGCACCTGAAAAAATGCACAAAAATTATAAAATACATTGATTACTTGAATGGGAAACACGCATTTGATGAAACTGTATGTGAAATGTGGTGAAAGAAGATGTGGCGTTTTGGATAAAATTTGGTAATCAATGCTGTCGCCTCCCCCGCGGAGGCGAGGATTGAAACCCTCAATGCCTATATCTGTGGCAGATTGAGAAAGTCGCCTCCCCCGCGGAGGCGAGGATTGAAACCTTAATGATTTCAAACTGTTCCTCGGTCTGTTCCAGTCGCCTCCCCCGCGGAGGCGAGGATTGAAACCTCTGCTGTTCCGTCAAGGTCTAACTCTGGCTCGTCGCCTCCCCCGCGGAGGCGAGGATTGAAACAACAGAAAAAAGAGAAATCCGAAGTGGCGTTTCTTCGTCGCCTCCCCCGCGGAGGCGAGGATTGAAACCAGTGCAAAATTGCAAGCCGAACAATAGTATCTTGTCGCCTCCCCCGCGGAGGCGAGGATTGAAACGCTCATTTTCCCTGCAAACTTCGTATAGGTTTCTGGTCGCCTCCCCCGCGGAGGCGAGGATTGAAACGTTATAAACCGCCATAATTATAGTCACCTCACTTTAAGTCGCCTCCCCCGCGGAGGCGAGGATTGAAACTTGCGGATGCCGCATATCTGGACGGAAGGCTCGTTGTCGCCTCCCCCGCGGAGGCGAGGATTGAAACCATCGTCACATCCGGGGATGAACCGGCGCCCCTGTCGCCTCCCCCGCGGAGGCGAGGATTGAAACCATCATCACATCCGGGGATGAACCGGCGCCCCTGCGTCGCCTCCCCCGCGGAGGCGAGGATTGAAACATGATCCGATCCATCTGAGCGGCCATCTGCGTCGTCGCCTCCCCCGCGGAGGCGAGGATTGAAACGATGTAGCTCCGCCCCTGAATGGGATTGTCGATTCGTCGCCTCCCCCGCGGAGGCGAGGATTGAAACCTGGAATACCAGGACGAAGCCTTTACTGGCGCAAAGTCGCCTCCCCCGCGGAGGCGAGGATTGAAACACATTATTTTAGATGTGACCAACCAGAAAATCACGGTCGCCTCCCCCGCGGAGGCGAGGATTGAAACCATACAGATAAGCTGATGAAAGCCAATGTCAAATAGTCGCCTCCCCCGCGGAGGCGAGGATTGAAACTGCCTGCTGCCGCTCTATCTGGCGGCGTCTTATCGTCGCCTCCCCCGCGGAGGCGAGGATTGAAACTGGTGTTCATGCAGGGCATAAGATTTGCAAAGGGTCGCCTCCCCCGCGGAGGCGAGGATTGAAACATCTGATTCTAGTCTTGAATATACTTCCGGCGGTAGTCGCCTCCCCCGCGGAGGCGAGGATTGAAACTCGAATACTCTCTGTGCTGCTCATTATAGTGCTCAGTCGCCTCCCCCGCGGAGGCGAGGATTGAAACATTTCACAGCGTTCAATGATTTTTCGGCGAATATGTCGCCTCCCTCACGGAGGCGTGGGTTGAAACATGGTCTCCGTCACCTTCTGACCATCCATCGGCTGTCGCCTCCCCGCGGAGGCGTGGGTTGAAACACGGGTGAAACTGAGAGCCTAAAGGACCTTGGTAGTCGCCTCCCTAGCGGAGGCGAGGGTTTGAAACTGCTCGGTGCTCTTCCTGCTCTTCACGGTCGCGCGTCGCCTCCCTCGTGGAGGCTTGGATTGAAACTCCTCAAAGGCATTGTGTTGGATGCCCTGCTCATCGTCGCCTCCCTCGCAGAGGCGTGGATTGAAACTATATCGTCAAGGCTCCGTGAGTTTGCTATACTTCGTCGCCCCCTGTGTGGGGGGATTGAAACAATGAGCGAGTCCTGCTCCGGACGAATGCGGATAGTCGCTTCCTGCGTGGGAGCGTGGATTGAAACCTACGATGAGATGTGCAGAAAAAGCATCGGTCAGAGTCACCCCTGCGTGAAGGTGTGGATTGAAACAACCCTCAGTTAGTGGATCAGGTACTGGCATGTATGCCGCCTTTTTCATAAAGGCATGGATTGAAACGAACCGTATGGGATCATCATCGATACCGTAAAGGTCGCATCCTTCGTGGAGGCGAGGATTGAAACTGCACCGAGCTGAGTTATCAGATGCCTAAAATCTGTCGCCTTCCTCGAGGAGGCGTGGGTTGAAACACTCAATGGGTTGCAAATGCTAAGCTTTGCATAGGCATGAGTTGAAATGTGAAAGAACAGTTCCATTGCGAGTAGTTAGTATTGCCTTTTTTGTTGCATGGAAGGAAGTCGATCACTTCTTTTAGGAAGACATGGGCTGAAACATAGAATCGAAATAAGTGTTTTATCGCTTTGGTGTTTTCGTTCCAGAGTGGTGATCAATGTAGGCTTATGGCATTGGGAACTTTTGAGTCACCTCCCCCGCGGAGGCATGGATTGAAACAAAACGAGATTTATGGCAATATCTGCAAAGTTAGTTCTCCCTGCGTGGAGACGTGGGTTGAAATTGGGATCAGCTTTATAATTATTATCATGTACCAACAGATATTTTCTTTTATGATGTACGAATTGAAGTCGATTAATTACATACCAAAACAGTGTTCTCTATATAAATATTCTTATAGTGGTGCTATGTGGAATATTGCATCATTGAGAAGGCGAAGAATATGAGTTGAATAGAGAAGAGATTAAATATTTATCTTTAAGCAGTATGGTTTCTTTATATAACATTTTCACCTATATAAGCTCCTTGTTTTGTTGACATCCCATTCTCCTCAGCCGTATAATAAATATATTGTGGTAAAATCCCCCAATCAATTTTACCAATCGAACGAAAACAACCAGTCCGCGGGCCGTAAATACCACCTGTGGACTGTAAAATATTCTGAGGCGGAGGATATATGAGCAAACGAAAGACAAATATACGCAGATACAGCAGTTTCTTATTATGCCTGATCATGATATTTACGCTGTTGCCAATTCCAACAATGGCGGCAGAAACAGCGGAATCGGAGAACGTCCGCGTCGGCTGGTACGAGGATTCCTACAATATCACCGGCGAAAACGGTGAGCGGAGCGGATACGGCTATGAGTTCCAGCAGTCGGTGGCGGCCTACACGGACTGGACATATGAATATGTGAAAGCGGGCTGGTCGGACCTTCTGGAGATGATAAAGGATGGTCAGATCGATATCATGAGCGGAGTCTCCTACACGGATGAGCGCGCGAATGATATGCTGTACTCGGAACTTCCGATGGGCGAGGAGAAATATTACCTGTACGCGGATCTTGTCCATACAGATATCTCTGCCACTGACCTGAAAACACTGAATGGAAAGAAGATCGGTCTTCTTGAGGGAAGCGTCCAGGCGGACCAGTTTTATGAGTGGGAAAAACAACATGGTTTACAGCTGCAGGCTGTCTATGTGACCAGCTTTGAGGACGCGGTCAATATGGTTCAAAATCAGGAGATAGACTGTCTGGTCTCAACGGAAACGCCCAAGTGGGTGGAGATCGGCCTGTCCGCGATCTTTACCGTCGGCGGCTCTGATATCTATTTTGTCATCAATAAAAGGCGGATGGATCTGAAGGAAGAGCTGGACAATGCCATGCGGAAGATGGAGTACGATAAGCCCTTCTATATGGATGAACTCTATCAGCGGTATCTCTCCGCGGCGGCGAGCCCCGTTGTTTCCACCGAGGAACAGAACTGGATCCTGGAACATGGACCGATCCGGATCGGCTGGCTGAATAATGATATCGGTGTCAGCATCCTGGATCCGGAGAGCGGCAGCGTCATCGGCGTGATCAACGATTACATAAAGCTGGCGGCAAACTGTCTGGGCAACCAGTCCCTGGAATTTGAGCTTGTCAGGTTTGATTCCATGGAGGAGGAACTGAAGGCGCTTCAGGACGACAAGATCGATATGATCTTCCATGCCAGCCAGAATCCCTATGTCGCGGAGCAGAACGGTTTCGCCCTGTCCAATACTGTTCTGGCGATCAATATGGCGGCGGTCACGTCACAGGATTACTTTGACGAAAATGCGGAAAATGTTGTGGCGGTGGAAAAAGAAAATCTCCTGCTGAAGTGGTATGTGTCCTATAACTATCCGAAATGGAAGATCGTGGAATATGATACCGCGCCGGAAGTGGAAAAGGCAGTGAGAAAAGGCCAGGCGGACTGCTTCGTCGCGGAACCGGGCCAGCTGCCGAAATATATTGAGGACCACAAACTCCACAGTGTATCCCTGACTCTGCCGGGAAATACATCTTTTGCGGTCCGACGCGGAAATACGATCCTGCTTTCTGTCTTAAATAAGACATTAAAAACGATGTCATCCGCCATGCTTACAGGAACACTCTCCATGTATGAAAATACCATGCGGAAAGTTACGGTGGTGGACTTCATAAAGGATAATTTACTTGCCGCGGCGGGAATCTTTATCGCGGTATTCATGTTTGTCCTGCTGGTGATCTTAGGCTTTTTAAGCAAGTCAAGGGCTGCCGAGGCAAAGGCGAGACAGGCAGCCGAGAGATCCAGGGAATTAAATAAAAAGCTCCAGGAGAGCCATCAGGAGCTGGAGACAGCCCTTCTGCGGGCGGAGAGTGCCAACGCGGCAAAGACCACGTTCTTAAACAATATGTCCCACGATATCCGCACGCCTATGAACGCGATCATCGGCTTTACATCCCTGGCGGCATCCCATGTGGATAACAAGGAGAAAGTAAAAGAGTACCTCTCAAAGATCTCCACATCCAGTGAGCACCTGCTGTCTCTGATCAACGATATCCTGGACATGAGCCGCATCGAGAGCGGAAAGGTAAAGATCACGGAAAATCCGCTGCATCTTCCTGACCTGCTCCATGATATCCGGACCATCGTACAGCCGAATATCGCCTCAAAGCAGCTGGATTTCCTGATCGACACGGTGGATGTACGGAATGAGGATATTATCGCGGACAAGCTGCGTCTGACCCAGATCCTGTTAAATATTTTAAGCAACGGAATCAAGTTTAATAAGACGGGTGGAACGATCAGCCTGAGGATCCGGCAGACGAAATCTGCCCCTAAGGGATATGGACATTATCAGTTTGTTATCCGGGATACCGGAATCGGAATGAAGCCGGAATTCCAGAAACATATCTTCGAGTCCTTCACAAGAGAGGAGACATCCACGGTAAGCGGCATCCAGGGAACAGGACTCGGAATGGCGATCACAAAGAACATCGTGGACATGATGGGCGGAACCATCTCCGTAAAGAGCGAGGAAGGTAAAGGCAGTGAATTCACGGTCGACCTGACATTTAAGCTCAGCGGGGAGGTGAAAGCCTACGAGAAGGTCGAGCAGCTCCAGGGACTTAAGGTACTTGTGGCGGATGATGATACGGATACCTGCCTCAGCATCTCAAGCATGCTGACGGAGATCGGCATGCGATCTGAATGGACAGTTTCCGGAAAAGAGGCTGTTATCCGCGCGAAACATTCCGTAGAGATCGGCGATGAGTTCTACGCCTACATTATCGACTGGCTGATGCCGGATATGAACGGAATCGAGACGGTAAGACGGATCCGCCGGGTGATCGGGGACAGTAAACCGATCATTATCCTCACGGCATATGACTGGTCCGACGTGGAGGAGGAAGCGAGAGAGGCCGGCGTGACGGCGTTCTGTGAGAAACCTCTGTTCATGTCACAGCTTCGGGATATCCTGTCGAATCCGCTTCAGAAGGAACATGAGCCTGAAAAGGCAGAGATCCGCTGTGAGGGAAAACGGATCCTCTTAGTGGAGGACAACGCATTGAACCGGGAGATCGCGCAGACACTTCTGGAAGATGCCGGATTTAAGATCGATACGGCGAACGATGGAGTGGAAGCGGTAGAAAAACTGGAACATGGGGCACCGGATCAGTATGACCTGATCCTGATGGACATTCAGATGCCGGTGATGAACGGATATGAGGCCGCAAAGCGGATCCGGACAATGAATGACCCTGTGATCGCTTCCATCCCGATCGTCGCGATGACCGCAAATGCTTTCGAGGAGGACCGTGAGAAAGCCTTCGAGGCTGGAATGAACGGATACCTGTCAAAACCGGTCAGCGCGGAAAAACTGATGAATATGATCCGGGAGATCATGAGATAAGATCCATATTGAAAATGCTGCGATCGTGACATAAATCGGGGAATTATGACAAAACTGTCATTTTCCAGTCATGAACAATTAAACTGCTGTCTGTAGAATATAAATCAGAAAGAAATAATTCACAGATCCAGAAAGGAAGATGATTATGACAGCAGTTATTGGTTTCCTGATGATCATCGCGATCGTAGCTCTGCTTTTAAAGGGTAAGATGTCCCCGATCGTGGTACTGGCAGTTGTCCCGGCCATCGCGGCCCTGATCCTTGGGTTCTCCCCGGTAGAGGTCATGGACTTCATTGCGGATGGTATCAAAACCACAACCAGCAATGGTATCTTATTTATCTTTTCAGTAATTTATTTTGGTGTCCTGGCAGACACCGGACTCTTTGACGTGATCGTAAGCTGGCTCGTAAAGAAAGCTGGAAACAACGTCATTGCGGTTACTGTAGTTACCGCGCTGATCGCAACGATCGCTCATCTGGACGGAACCACAGCTGTTACCGTTCTCATCACGATTCCGGCAATGTACCCAGTATATAAGAAGATGAACATCGACTCCCGTATCCTTCTCTGCCTGACAGGTGCCTGCATGGGCGTTATGAACCTGCTTCCGTGGGGCGGTCCGACAGCGAGAGCGGCGACTGTTCTCTCCATGGATGCCACTGAGTTATGGCATATGCTGATCCCGCTTCAGGTCGTTGGTATGATCATGAACATCGCTCTTGCTGTATTCCTCGGCATGGTAGCCATCAAGCATGGCGCCGGCGCTGGAAAGGGCGAAGAGGTCGAGGTTGACGAGAAAGAGAAGAAAGAGGCAGCTGACTTAAGAAAGTCCAACGCTTACCTGATCTTCAACTTCTTACTCACAGTCGGCGTCATTGCACTGTTATCCACAGGTATCGGTAAGTCCTATGTCGTATTCATGCTTGGTCTTTGCATCCTTCTGGCTGTCAACTACCCGAACCAGAAGACTCAGGACAAGCTCATCAAGAAGCATGCTCCGGCAGCCCTGATCATTTCCGCGACTCTGTTTGCCGCAGGCGCTATGGTCGGTGTCTTCGACGGAACTGGCATGCTGGAAGCTATGGCAAACGCGATCATGGCGATCATTCCGGCAGCACTTGGTAAGTATGTTCACATTATCTTTGGTATCCTTGCACTTCCGCTTGGTCTCTGCGTGGGTACAGACGCTTACTTCTACGGTATCATGCCGTTAGTTATGCAGGTCGGTGAGACATACGGCATCGCTTCTTTAAATACCGCTCTTACAATGCTGATCGGTAAGAACCTTGCGTTAATGGTAAGCCCGTTAGTACCGGCTACCTACCTTGCGATCGGACTGACAGGAACGGAGCTGAAAGATCACATGAAATTCAGCATCCCGCCATACTACTTTATCAGCCTTCTGATGCTGGTATTCGGCGTGATCCTTGGAATCATTGCTATCTAAGCAATACATAACGAAGGAAAATCCTGTTCTGCTGTACGGATCTTGTACCGCGGGACAGGATTTTTTGCTATAATGAAAGAAATAATGATATGGGAGTATGTTTATGAATACAGAGAAGATCTTACTGGTGGATGATGAGCGCGCGATCCGCCTGGCGGTGCGGACGGCCCTGACCCGCGAGGGAATGCAGGTGACGGAAGCTTCCGATGGAAGTGAGGCGCTGGAACTTTTAAAGAAACAGCAGTTTCATCTGGTGATCCTGGATGTGATGATGGAGCGCGTGGGCGGTTACGATGTGCTGCAGGCCATGCGCGCGGCGGGGGACCATACACCGGTGATGATGCTGTCGGGAAAATCCGACGAGATGGACCAGGTGCTGGGCCTTGGCTTTGGGGCGGACAGCTATCTCACAAAACCGTTCCACACCGCGGTCCTGATCCAGACGGCGAAGGCCCTAATCAGAAGAAGCCAGATCTACAGCCAGGGGGCATCCACGGAGGCGGGGATCCGCAAAGGCCCGTTTACGGTGGATACCTTGAAGATGGAGTGTCTGAAAAACGGCGAGCCGTTAAATTTTACTGCCCGGGAGATGACGCTGTTCCGGTTTTTGATGGAACATCCGGGACAGGTTTTTACGAAAGAGCAGCTTTACACCCAGGTATGGAATGAGGCGGTGGTGGATGACAATACGATCACGGTCTATGTGAAGCGGATCCGGAACAAGATCGAGGATGATCCAAAGCAGCCCCAGTATCTGAAGACGGTGCGCGGAATCGGATATATGCTGAATGTATAGGGATAAGAGATGAAAAGGATAGAAGAACTTTTAAAGAAGTGGAAACTGAAACTGATGGCGGCCGGTCTTCTGGTGGTTTTGTCTCTGATTGTGGTATTTGCCGGCTTCCGGTTTTACAGCCAGTACCGGGAACAGGTGATCCGGACGGAAGAGAGCCAGCTTTTGACCATGGCGGGGATCGTCGGAAATAACCTTAACTCCTACATGGAACAGCAGCTGGAGGAGATCGACCTGTTTTATTCCCAGGAAGGGATTCCGGACAGCTGGACAGAGTCCGGTGCAGTTGAGGCGCGGACATCGTATTTTTTAAAGGAGAACGCGGATGTCTATAACTGGATCACGGTGACGGAGCCGGACGGGACAATTTTCAGGTATGAGCCTGGTAAGGAAGCGTTTCAGGAAACTTCGACTGGGGATACGGTAATAGCGGACCTTGCGAGTGTGGATCAGAATGCGGAGATCACCGGAAAGGAAATATCGGACCAGACGGGCTGGTATGAGCTTTATATCGAGAAAAAAGTCGCTTCCAGGTCCGGAATCTGCACACTTACATTCGCCATGGATCTGGAAGCGCTGTATGAGAAGATCGTAGCTCCCGTAAAGATCGGAGAGGCCGGATATTCCAGCGTCAAGGACCAGAACATGAACATCATCATGCACCATGTGAAGAACCAGATTGGTCTGGAGGCGGTGGACGGACGAATCGAGAGATATCCGGATCTCGATATGAGCAGCCTGAATGCCTGGATCATGAAGCAGGCAAAAGAAGATTCCGGGACCGGTGTGATCGACACGTATGTCTGGGATGATCCGAATCCGAGAAAGGTCCGCCGTGTCGTTGCGTTCCAGGCGATCTCGATCCAGGGAGAACGATGGATCGTCAACTCCACACTTCCGGTACAGGAGCTTTCAGGGCCGTTGGAGAGCATGATGACCATGCTGATCGGTGTGATGGTTCTGTATGTTCTGATCCTTGTGGTTGTCACGGTGTTTTTCCTGAGGAACCGTTTTCTGGCGGAATCCCAGCAGAAGGAGATTACGTATTTAAAGGAAATCAACCACGGGATGGAGATGCTGGTGCAGAAGAATAACGAGATCCGGCATTATCAGAGGATCCAGTCTCTGGGAATGATGGCGAGCCATATCGCCCATGAGTTCAACAATTACCTGACCCCGGTGCTGATCTATGCGGAGCTTCTCGAGAACGATGAGTCTATTTCTCCGGAAAACCAGGAGATGATCCATGAGATCACGGAGGCGGTGGATCAGGCGTCGAATCTTTCCAAAGAGCTGCTGGCGTTTTCCAGACAGGATACCGGCGTGCGGCTGGAGCCGTTAAACTTCACGGAGGAAGTGGAGAGCGCAGTTTCCATCGTCCGGCAGCTTGCCCCGGCGGCGATCAAGCTGCGGACGGAGATCACGAAAGAGCCGCTGTATGTCCTGGGGCGCAGGCGGATGGCAGAACATATCCTGATGAATCTCTGTAAAAACGCTTTCCAGGCCATGGACAAGACGGACAGGAAGGAACTGCTGATCCGGTTGGAGGCGGAAGGAAATGATATGATCTGCCTGCAGGTCTCCGATACCGGCTGCGGAATCGGGGATGACGCCATGCAGAAGATCTTTGAGCCGTTCTACACGACAAAGGGATCGAGGCAGGGAACCGGACTCGGCCTTTCCGTGGTCCAGAACATGGTGACATCCGTGGGCGGAACGATCCAGGTGGAGAGCAAGGCGGGAGAGGGAACGACCTTTATTCTTAAGATCCCGCAGAACAACTCCGAGGTGGAAGAAGACGGACGGAAACGCCTGAAGCATGTCCAGAAGATCGCCATCGTATCCAGCGAAGAGTCCGCGAAGACATGGAAAGCCGCGGCATCCCACAGCCAGAAGACGGTGGATTTGTATGCCCATCCGGCAGCCCTCATCGACCGTGTCCAGAAAGATCCGGCAGCTTACGATCTCCTGATCGCGGAGTACACCTTGCCGACCATGAATGGAATCGAACTCTGCGAGGTGATCCGCCGCATCAACCCGGAGACCCGCCTGATCCTCATCGCGGAACAGGGCGGCGCCGATTTCGAATGGTACTTAAACAACGGCATGATCGACCGGTTTATGCTGAAGGAGGAGTTTGCGGAGGAATTTGCGGAGATGTTTGAAGGGTAAATGGAATTTTTGGAAAAGCTATGATAGAATAAACGCAAGAGCAACATAAAAGGAGGAACTGTAATGAGCAGAGTTGATTTTGGAGCAAAACCGATTTTATATCCGATGCCGGTCTTAATTATTGGAACTTATGATGAAAATGGAGTTCCGAACGCGATGAATGCGGCATGGGGATCTATCACGGATATGAATGAAATTTCTATCAGCATGGCGGAACATAAGACAACAGACAACATTGCGAAAACAGGAGCTTTTACGGTCAGTATCGCAACGGAAGATACCGTAGTTCCGTGTGATTATGTTGGGATCGAATCTGCGCGGAAAACACCGGATAAATTTGCAAAAGCCGGTTTCCACGCGGTTAAAAGTACCCGCGTGAATGCACCGCTGATCGAGGAACTTCCGCTGGCGCTTGAATGCAGGGTAAAGAGTTTCGAGGATGGGATCCTCATCGGAGAGATCGTGAATGTGACTGCAGATGAGAGCATTCTTACCGAAGGCAAGATCGATCCGGCAAAGCTGAGACCGATCACATTTGATCCGGTGAACAATACGTATATCGGACTTGGAAATGTTGTTGGAAAAGCATTTGCGGATGGGGTGAAACTGAAATAAGGCTGCGAAATGCGGGGAATATCATAACATTGACCGTCGGAATATTCGTCCGGCGGTCATTTTTATTGACAACAAACCTTATCAAGAATAAAATAAATGCAGTTATCAATAAATATATTTATTGTTGGAGGTATGTCTATGCCGGCAAAAAAACAAATTACAAAAGAAATGATTTTAGATGCTGCACTGAAACTATTGAAAGAAAAAGGGTATGATGCAGTAAATATCAACCAACTTTCCCAAGAGCTGGGGTGTTCTACACAGCCTATTTATCTGTCTTTTTCAGGAATGGAGAATTTGCGGAATGAACTTCTTCCTCTGGCGGTAAAAGCATTTGAAACTTATATGAAAAATAATAGCAACGATGGTCTGATTGATCTTTACGACCTTAATTATATTCGCTTTGCAAAAGAAGAGCCAAGATTGTTTTGTTTTCTTTTTATGCGTGCAAATGCTTTTTCAGAAATCAGGCAGGCATTGGTTCCTGTGATAGAGTGCTCTGTCCAAAATCTGATGATAACTTATCATATTAGCCATGAAGAAGCCGATGTCCTGCATGATCAGCTATGGATGCACGCACATGGAATCGCGTCTATGATCGCAACCAGTTTCTGCAACTGGAATATGAAAAAGGTCAGTATGATGCTTGCAGATTGTAAACGTGCTTTTACAGAGAAATATGAGGTGTGAAATGTTTACGAATAAAGATTTGAAAAATCTGATTCTTCCCCTTTTTGTGGAACAGTTTCTTCTTATGTTTGTTGGCATTGCAGACACTTTCGTTGTCAGTTTTGCCAGTGAAGCTGATGTTTCTGGCGTGTCACTGGTTACGTCATTTAATACGGTACTTATTTTTTTATTTACAGCATTGTCCTCTGGCGGTGCTGTTATCATCAGCCAATACATTGGTAACAAAAACGATAAAGCAGCATCTCGTTCTTCTGGACAGCTTCTGATGATTTCAACCGTCATCTCTGCCTTAATGGCAATTTTGATTCTGGTATTTCATACACAGCTTTTAAAACTTTTATTTGGAAAAATTGAAGCAGATGTAATGACGGCCTGTGAAGCTTATCTTTGGGTTACCACATTATCTTTGCCGTTTCTTGCAATTTACGATGCAGGGGCAGCGTTGTGCCGGAGCATTGGAAAAACGAACGTGACCATGAATATTTCTATTGTTTCCAATATCATTAATGTAATAGGTAATTGTGTGGGAGTATTTGTCCTCCGAATGGGAGTCGTTGGCGTAGCCTACCCATCATTGATTTCCCGTATGCTTTCTGCCATTGTAATTACTGTTTATTGCTTCGAAAAACAGAATCCAGTACGATATGCAATAGCGGATATATTCGTTTGGGATGGCAGTCTGTTAAAAAAAATCATGGGAATTGCACTTCCAAACGGCGTGGAAAACGGTGTACATCAGCTTGTAAAAGTCGCATTATCCAGCATGGTTGCACTGTTTGGTACATACCAGATTGCCGCCAATGGTGTAGCACAGAGCATCTGGTCTTTGGCGTCTATTATGGGACTGGCTATGGCGCCAGTTTATACAACAGTAATCGGTCAATGTATGGGAGCAAGAGATATTGATGCTTCTAATTTCTACTTTAAAAAATTAAATAAAATTACGCTACTCTTGTCGGTTTTGTGGAATGCTTTTATTTTTATCTTAACACCGATGATTATTCGTTACTCTGCTATTTCACCAGAAGCGAAAAAACTGGTAATCTGGCTGGTGCTTATTAACAATATATTTAATGGACTGGCATATCCATTTGCTGGTTCACTGGGAAATGGATTGCGTGCTGCAGGTGATGTGAAATTTACCATGATTACCTCTATTGTATTGACTATTGCAGCAAGGCTGTTGTTCTCAGCACTGTTTGGTCTCTGGTTGGGATGGGGAGTGATCGGTGTGGCGATTGGTATGAGTATTGATCTTGTTTTCCGTGGCATTATTTTTATCTGGAGACTGAAATCACAGAAGTGGACACAATTTCAACTGATTTGACATAAGGAGTAATTAATGTGGAAAGAAATTAGAAGCATTTCAATCAGTTCACTATGTCATTTTCATTTTGTGTTATAATGTGTTATCAGATTTTTTTGCCCTTGTATTTTCCCTTATCAGAGTTCGTAAACACTGATGAGACGATATAACACAAGGAAAACAATAAGGGAAAGCTCACCTGCGATAAATCCAGTTTGTGACTTTGCATGGTTATGACTATTTACTCAGGCCATAAGATTATTTCAGAAAAAAGAAAGTCAAAAGTGTACCAGAGAACAAAGAAATGGAGGCATAGGATATGTTGGAGATAGGAATCAAGGCACCTTATTTTGAACTGCCAGATCAAGACGGGAATGTACATAGGTTAAGTGATTATGTGGGTAAGAAAGTGATTCTATATTTTTATCCAAAAGATAACACGGCCGGATGCACAAAACAGGCATGTGGTTTTTCTGAACGGTATCCTCAGTTTATAGAAAAAGGCGCGGTTATTCTTGGCGTAAGTAAGGATTCAGTAGCTTCCCACAAG
>Ga0129312_1000949_pt1 | contig 19559 bp, 16 predicted proteins | sample O827metagenome_FD_94434 | JGI IMG/M metagenome (GOLD analysis project Ga0129312, IMG submission 94434) | Orangutan group fecal microbial communities from Wisconsin, USA - O827 metagenome | ecosystem: Host-associated > Mammals > Digestive system > Large intestine > Fecal | place: USA: Wisconsin... | reverse complement strand
TTCACGATTTAGTCCTCCTTAAAAAAATTATTCATAGCACAAACTAATTTTAGGAAAACGCTTATCAAAAGTCAATAGAATGGAATACTTTAAATTAACAGCGGCCCTGCATAATCTGGGCTGTAAGGTCAATGCCTATGAAGCGGACGCGATGCTCGAGGAGCTCCGCCGCGCCGGCATACGGATCGTGCCCTGGGAGAGCGCCGCAGCTGACATCTATATCATCAATACCTGTTCCGTCACGAACATCGCCGATCGGAAGTCTCGACAGATGATTCATAAGGCCCGGAGCATGAATCCGGCGGCCGTCGTGATCGCGGCCGGCTGCTATGTGCAGGCGCGCGCTGCGGAGCTTCAGATGGATACCGCGGTGGATATCCTTGTCGGTAATCAGGAGAAGGGCCGTCTGCTGCCGATTCTCGAGGCCTACTGGACGACCCACCCGGACAGGCTTCCGGCGTCCCTCCGTGCTTCCGGCGCTGATGCAGACGAGCGGCGCGTATATACCGATCCGGAGGTCCGTGTGTCCGCCGCTTCGTCAGCGGACGTTGCCGCCGATCGGACGGCAGTGATCGACCAGGCGCAGGCGGACCGATCGAACACCGCCTGCTTCGTGTCGGATATCGCAGAGCCCCAGCCGTACGCGAAGCTCCGGGCCGGTGAGATCGCCGATCAGGGACGGGCTTTCATCAAGGTGCAGGATGGCTGCAATCAGTTCTGTGCCTACTGCATCATCCCATACGTGCGTGGGCGCATCCGCTCGCGTTCCGTCGAGGACACGGTGAAGGAGGTCACGGATTTCGCCCGTCGCGGCTATCACGAGGTCGTGCTGACCGGCATCCACCTCTCCTCCTACGGCCTTGATTTCGATCAGGCGAACTATGAATATGCGATGAATCATGAGATTCCATCGACGCATCTCCTCGCGCTGATCCGTGCGGTGGCGGCAGTGCCGGGCATCGCGCGGGTTCGTCTCGGCAGCCTGGAGCCGCGCATCATCACGGAGGCGTTCGTCGAGGAGCTGCGGGCGATTCCGGAGCTGTGCCCGCACTTCCATCTTTCACTCCAGAGTGGTTCAGATCGCATCCTGGCAGCGATGAACCGGCACTATGATACGGCAGCCTTTCGTCACTCGGTCGCGCTTCTTCGTGCAGCCTGGTCTGAGGTGGCGATCACAACGGATATCATCGTCGGCTTTCCAGGGGAGAGCGAAGCGGATTTCGAGGATTCCTGTCGCTTCGTCGAGGAGATCGGCTTCTACGAGCTGCATGTCTTCAAGTACAGCCGGCGGCAGGGAACGGCGGCCGACCGCATGCCGGCGCAGCTTACAGATCGTGTGAAGTCCGAGCGCTCCGAACGACTGATGAAGCTTGACGCGCAGCAGTCCGAGGCCTTCCGCCGCCGCTTTCTCGGCCGGAACGAGGACGTGATTCCGGAGGAAATCGTCGAGATCGAGGGGCGCCCGTATCTTCGTGGCTATAACCGATGCTATGTCCGCTATCTGATTCCGCTTTCGGATGCAGCGGAGGGAGCTTGTAAAATCGGCCAAATAATGCAGGTATGTGGACAGGAAATCTGTGGAGGATGCGTACTTGCATTGGTTTTATAAATGTTATAAAATTAATTGAGTTATTAAGAGGACGTGACAAAATGAATGATTTAGGCAGTACACAGATTATCCGACCGATGCAGGAGTACGATCTGGATGTGACAGAGGTTCTGGCCCGTGTCTATGAGGCACTCACGGAAAAAGGCTATAATCCGATTAATCAGATCGTTGGATACATTATGTCGGGAGATCCGACGTACATTACCAGTCATAAGGGGGCGAGAAGCCTGATTATGAAGGTGGAACGCGACGAGATCATCGAAGAGCTGATGAAGACGTACGTGGACGCGAAGCTGAGCAGGTAATGTGTTGATGATGAAGAGTCTGTCCTGTGGGACAGACTCTTTTTGGGTAATGAAAAGAGGAGACCGGCATCCCGGCGCAGAAATTCCATGAAGGGACCTGTGCGGGACGGCATCCACTCAGGACATACGGATAGGATAAGCATTTATGAGAATACTGGGACTCGATTACGGCTCGAAGACCGTCGGCGTCGCGATGACCGACGCCCTCGGCATGACGGTACAGCCGTATAAGACCATCCAGCGGGACCGGGAGTCGAAGCTTCGGCAGACCCTGTCTGAAATTGCAGAAATCGTCGAGCAGTACCAGATCGAGAAAATCGTGATGGGACTGCCTCTTAATATGGATGATACCGAGGGGGATCGCGCAGCGAAAACGAGAGACTTCGCAGAGAAGCTGAAGCTACGTGTGGCGGTTCCGATCGAGTTTACCGATGAGCGCCTCACCACGGTGGAGGCAGAGGAAATCCTCGATCAGAGTGGTATCCCGCGGAGTGAGCAGAAGAAGGTGATCGATCAGGTCGCCGCACAGCTCATCCTGGAACAGTATCTGAGGGGCTGAGACCCTTCAAGGATAAACATCGACGTCGCATGCCGGGCTTCCGCGCGGCTGCGGCCATGAACATGACAAAGGAGCGGACATGGAAAATACTATCCGACTGACATCAGAAGATGGAAATCTGGAACTTGAGATCCTGGAGGAGACGACCGTCCAGGGCGTGAATTATATTCTGGTTACGGATGCACCGGAGGGTGAGGACGGCGAGTGCTACGTCATGAAGGACGTTTCCGGCCCGGAGGATGCAGAGGCAGACTACGAGTTTGTAGATGATCAGGAATCCGAAGCATTGATGCAGATTTTTTCTGCGCTCCTGGAAGGAGAAGGTATAACGATTGAGAAATCATGAACACACTGCCGGAGAGAAGGCAGCAGAAGTAAAAGAAGTAAAAGAAGTAAATCATGCAGAGCTTCCTACCGGCGAGGCGGCGAAGCGTCCGACCCATCGCAGACGGAGACGCCCATCCACGACGGGCAGAGAGAGCACGCAGGACACCGAAAGCGCGGTTGCTCTGCAGAGTGCGGCAGCGGACAGTGCGGTGAAGGAAGAGGCACCTGCAGCGAAGCGGAGCTCCACACGGAGACGAAGCACACGAAAAGCCGAGACACATGAGAACATGGTGAGTGCAGCGGCATCTGCAGCCGCTGCAGTCGTGGAGGTGCCGGAACAGCATAAGAGCGCCAGCCGAAACCACCGCAGCAGCAGAAGAAAGAAGTCGGATGAAGTACAGATGAAGAAGAACGGCAGTATTAAGATCATTCCGCTCGGCGGACTCGATCAGATCGGCATGAACATTACCGCGTTTGAGAGTGATGACAGCATCATCATCGTGGACTGCGGTCTGGCTTTTCCATCCAACGATATGCTGGGAATCGACCTGGTTATCCCGGACATCTCCTATCTGAAGAGCCACATGTCGAAGATCAAGGGCTTCGTCATCACCCACGGACATGAGGATCACATCGGTGCGCTGCCGTATGTTCTGCAGCAGATCAATGTACCGGTGTATGGAACACGTCTGACGCTTGCACTCATCGAGGGGAAGCTGCGTGAGCGCGGACTCGACCGTCTGGTGAAGCTGAACGTGCAGGCCTTCGGTGATACCGTCGACTTCGGCGATATCAAGGTGGAGTTCATCAAGACGAATCACTCCATCCAGGATGCAGCCGCGCTCGCGATCTTCACACCGGCCGGTACCATCGTTCACACCGGCGACTTCAAGGTCGACTATACACCGGTCTTCGGTGATCCGATCGATCTGCAGCGCTTCGCTGAGCTCGGTAAGGAAGGCGTCCTGGCGATGATGTCCGATTCGACGAATGCGGAGAAGCCGGGATCTACGATGTCGGAGCGCACCGTCGGAGGTACCTTCGAGCGTATCTTCGCCGAGCACCAGCAGAACCGTATCATCGTGGCAACCTTTGCGTCGAACGTCGATCGTGTACAGCAGATCATCAACACCGCCGCGAAATATAAGCGGAAGGTCGTGGTGGAGGGGCGTTCCATGGTGAATGTCATCACCGTAGCGTCCGAGCTTCACTATATCGATATCCCAGAGGGTACCCTCATCAGCATCGATGAGCTGAAGAGCTATCCGGATGAGCAGACCGTACTGATCACGACCGGATCTCAGGGTGAGTCCATGGCGGCACTGAGCCGTATGGCGAGCGGTATGCACCGGAAGGTTCATATCAAGCCGAACGATGTCGTCGTGCTTTCATCGCACCCGATTCCTGGTAATGAGCTCGCGGTGGATAAGGTTATCAACGAGCTGAGTATGCTTCATGCACAGGTCATCCTGCAGGATACCCATGTATCCGGCCATGCCTGTGGCGAGGACCTCAAGCTCCTGTACTCGCTCGTCAAGCCGGAGTTTGCGATTCCGATCCACGGCGAGTATCATATGCGGGATACCGCAGCACGTCTCGCCGCCTCGGTCGGTGTCGATCGTGACCACTGTCTCATGATTGAGAACGGTGACGTACTCGAGCTGAAGACGCGTAGCGGAAAGTCGGAGGCACTGATCAAGGATCATGTCCAGGCCGGTGGCGTCTTCGTCGATGGTCTCGGTGTCGGCGATGTCGGAAACATCGTCATCCGCGATCGTCAGAATCTGGCGCAGAACGGTATCATCGTCGTCGTACTGACGCTCGAGAAGTATTCGGGTCACCTGCTGGCTGGTCCGGACCTCGTGTCGCGAGGCTTCGTCTATGTACGGGAGTCCGAGGACCTCATGGAGGAGGCACGCGTACAGGTGCAGGATGCGGTCGATGACTGCCTCGTACGTCATGTGAACGACTGGGGCAAGATTAAAAATATCATCAAGGATTCGCTGTCTGACTTCCTCTGGAAGAAGATCAAGCGTGATCCGGTGATCCTTCCGATCATTATGGAGGTTTAAGGCATGCGCCGAAACGATTCCGTGTCCAGGACAGCCGGCTTCATCACCGGCATGGCCTGGCGCGTTATTCTGATTGCAGCCATCATTTTCCTGCTGCTGCAGGGGATCCGTGTGGCGTACAGCTATGGTCACGGACTGTTCTATGAGCACGCCCTGGCCGCTGCCGGTGCACCGGAGCAGACGTTCGTCATCACCGAAGGCGAGAGCCTGGACCGGCTTGCGAAAGACCTTGAGGAGGCCGGGCTGATCGATAACCGTCAGGCCTTCGTGCTGCAGGCACATCTCTATGAACTCGAGATCGAACCTGGAAGCTATACACTGAGCCCGTCGATGACGGTGGTCGACATCATCGAGCACCTGAGTCAGGAGGGCACGAAGAACAAGGAGCTGGCGGATAAGAATCTGCTGGCAGCACAGGAAAGTACGGCGGCAGCGGAAGAGACCGGTGCGGACGGTACGGAAATCATCGGCGGTACGGAGGACGAAAACCTCATCCAGCAGGATGCGGCCCGTGCCATGACAACAGCAGATAGTGAGGAAAAGAACCCTTGATTACGGATGAACGGCTTGTGAATTATATTCATTCACTGGAACCGGATCGTAGTGAGCTTCTTGAAACCATCAGAGCAGAAGCGCTCGCAGCGGAAATCCCGATTATCCGGGATGAAACGGCGGCGCTTCTTAAGTGTTTCATGAGGATGCTTCGACCGAAGCGGATTCTGGAGATCGGTGCGGCGGTCGGCTACTCTGCCCTCTGCATGGAAGAGGCCTGCGACGGACAGGCGGAGCTGCTGACGGTGGAGAGCTATCCGCCGAGAATCGAAGCGGCGACACGGAACTTCGCGCGCAGCCCGTACCGGGATCGCATCACGCTGGTTCCGGGGGATGCGGGTGCACTGCTCCGGAGACTGGTCGAGGAGGGGCAGCACTTCGATTTTATATTTATGGATGCGGCGAAGGCACAGTATATCGTCTGGCTGCCGGACATCCTCCGACTGATGTCGCCGGGCAGCGTGCTCGTCAGCGACAATATCCTGCAGGACGGCAGCATCATTGAGAGCCGTTACCAGGTGGAGCGGAGGGACCGCACCATCCATACCCGCATGCGGGAGTATCTCTTCCGCCTGAAGCATGAAGAGGCACTGGAAAGCGCGATCCTGCCGGTCGGCGATGGCGTGTCGATCAGTGTTCGAAAATAAAACACATAGATAAACGTCGCATCGATGAGTGTCCGCTGGATGCACATCGAGCAGATGATGTCAGATAGATGGAGAGAGCATATGCTGAAAGAAACAGAGCTTTTGATTCCGGCAGGTTCGCTGGACGTATTAAAGACCGCCGTGAACTATGGTGCGAATGCCGTTTACTTAGGCGGTGAGGCCTTCGGTCTTCGGGCCAATGCAAAAAACTTTACACTGGAGGAAATCCGCGAGGGTGTCGCCTACGCACATGCACATCAGGTGAAGGTTTTCGTCACCGCGAACATCTTCGCCCATAATTACGACCTCGATGGTGTGCGTACCTACTTCCAGGAGCTGGCGGAGACCGGCATCGATGCGGTGCTGATCGCGGATCCGGGTGTGTTTATGATCGCGAAGGAGGTCCTTCCGGCGTCCATCGAGCTGCATATCTCGACCCAGGCGAACAACACGAACTGGCAGACCTTCCTCTTCTGGTGGCAGCTCGGCGCGAAGCGGGTCGTCTGTGCACGTGAATTGAGCCTGAACGAGATCCGGGAGCTGCGTCGTCATATTCCGGAGGAGATGGACATCGAGGCCTTCGTGCATGGTGCGATGTGCATGTCCTATTCCGGACGCTGCATGCTCAGTAATTTTCTGACCGGCCGCGATGCGAACCGGGGTGCCTGCACACATCCGTGTCGCTGGAAGTACAGTCTCGTCGAGGAGACCCGTCCGGGTGAGTATTTTCCGGTGGTTGAGAACGAGCGCGGCACCTATATCTTTAACTCGAAGGATCTCTGCATGATCGAGCATATTCCGGAGCTGATCGAGGCCGGCATCGATTCACTGAAGATCGAGGGCCGTATGAAGACCGCGCTCTATGTTGCGACGGTCGCACGGACCTATCGCAAGGCCATCGATGACTATAAGGAGAGCGAGGAAAAGTACCGCGCCAACATGGAGTGGTATAAGCAGGAGATCGCGAAGTGTACCTACCGTGAGTTTACGACGGGCTTTTACTATGGACGTCCGACGCAGGATGATCATATCTATGACAGCAACACCTATGTGACGGGTTCCATCTACCTCGGCACGATCCGTGAGAGCGATGCAGAGGGCTGGAGCTACCTCGAGCAGAAGAACAAGTTCTCGGTGGGAGAGCAGCTCGAGATCATGAAGCCGGATGGCCGGGACCTGCCGATCACGGTGCTGGAGATCCGGGATGCGGCGACCGATGTCGCACAGACATCCTGCCCACATGCCTGTCAGCAGCTGAAGGTGCGCTTCAGTACAGCTCCGGAGGCCGGCGATATCATCAGAAAGGAAAGCGCTGAGAAGCAGGCGCTTGACTAACGCGTATGGAAGGAATCTTCATCGTTCTGGGGGTCGCGGCCCTGCTGTATGTGATCGCGATCATCATGATTCATGGACTGACCAGCTTTCTATGGTTCTGGCCGCTTTTTGCAGCGATCCAGTTCCTTATGTTTGCACTGGTACGCTATGTCCGCAGAAAACAGAGGGAGAAGAAGCGGATCCATCCAGGCCCCTTCGTGTTCATCTTTACGAGCTATGGTCTCTGGATGCTGGTCCTGCTCGCGCTTCTCGGCACGATCTTCTTTAATGCACATACGGTCGAGCAGAAGAATCTCGACTATGTGATCGTGATGGGGACAGACCTCGTCGATAACCGGATCTCACCGTCGCTGAAGAAGCGCCTGGACTGTGCCGTCGCGTATGCGGAGGAAAATCCAGACACCATCTTCGTGCTGTCCGGCGGCCGGAGCGATTATGATCGAAGCACCGAAGCGACGGTCATGTACTACTACATGATCAAGGCCGGCATCCCGGAGAACCGTCTTCTGCTCGAGTTCTACTCCCACTCCACGCAGGAGAAGATCGGCTTTTCGCTTCGAACGATACAGCAGGATCAGGAGGCCCGTCTCCGGGAAAGAGCGAAGACTCACCCGGGACTTATGGTGCCGCTGCGCGGTACAGACGGGGAGGAAATCGAGGTCATCCTGGGGGAGGAAAAGCCGATCACCCTCGGGATCATCACCTCCGAGTTTAATCTCTTCCGGGCCTGCCGCATCGCGGCGCGCTTCGGCTATCCGGATGCCTGTCCGATGGCGACCGAGACGAGTGAACTGATGCTTGTTCACCTGAGCGTTCGGGAAGCCATCGCGGTCTTCAAGGATCGTCTGATCGGAAATATATAGAAAAAGAGGAAGCTGAATGAAGAATTATGAGCTGATCGAGACCAGAAGGATCGATGAACTTTCGACCGATGCGTGCATCTACCGTCATACGAAGAGCGGTGCCCGCATCTTTACCATGAAGAACACGGATGACAATAAGGTCTTCAGTATCGCCTTTCGCACACCGGCGGAGGACAGCACCGGCGTGGCCCACATCACGGAGCACTCCGTGTTGTGCGGATCTGCGAAGTTTCCGCTGAAGGATCCGTTTGTGGAGCTTGCAAAGGGCTCCCTCAACACCTTCCTGAACGCGATGACGTATCCGGATAAGACCGTGTATCCGGTTGCCTCCCGCAACGATAAGGACTTCGAGCATCTGATGGATGTCTACCTCGACGCGGTGTTCCATCCGAACTGCGTCGAGGATCCGCGTATCCTCCAGCAGGAGGGCTGGCACTATGAGATGATGGACGAGCAGGATGCGCTTCGCTATAACGGCGTCGTCTACAACGAGATGAAGGGTGTCTTCTCGAACCCGGAGTCGGTGCTCGAGCGCTACATCATGAACGCCCTCTTCCCGGATACCTGCTACGCGAACGAGTCCGGCGGTGATCCGGCGGTGATCCCGGAGCTAAGCTTCGACCAGTTCCGTGCGTTCCATGCCCGCTACTATCATCCGTCCAATGCCTACATCATCCTGTACGGCGATATGGATATGGAGAAGAAGCTCGCGTGGCTCGATGAGGCCTACCTCTCGGAGTTCGATGCGATCGATCCGGATTCCGATATCCCGCTGCAGCCGGCGTTTACCGAGCTCCATGAGGAGGAAATCGCGTATTCCGTCGGAGCGCATGAGTCGCTCACGAAAAATACCTACCTCGCCTGGAACGTCGTGGTGGATGCACTCGATAATAAGCGGAACCTCGCCCTCGATATCCTGGACTATGTGCTGCTTTCCTCACCGGGTGCGCCGCTCAAGCAGGCCCTCGTCGAGGCTGGTATCGGAGATGATATCTTCGGCGGCTTCGAGGATGGTATCCGCCAGCCGTATTTTTCTGTCTGTGCGAAGGGCGCGGATGCGAAGGATAAGAAACGCTTCCTCTCCATCATCGACACGACCCTCCGGAAGCTGGTGAAGGAGGGCCTCGACCAGCAGGCGATCCTCGCCGCCATCAATCATGATGAGTTCCAGTACCGTGAGGCGGACTACGGACGTTCACCGAAGGGGCTCGTTTATGCACTGACGGCGATGGATACCTGGCTCTATGGCCGGGAACCATGGGAGTATCTCTTCTGTACGCAGTGCTATCAGGAGCTCCGCGAGGACGCGAAGCATGGCTACTTCGAGAAGCTGATCGCAGAGTGTCTGCTGGACAATCCGCATGCAGCCCTCGTGATCTGTAAGCCGGAGCGCGGGCTCACCGAGAAGCGGGAGCAGGCGCTCGAGAAGAAGCTGGCGACGACGAAAAACGGGATGACACAGGCAGAGCGGATCGCCTGCATTGACCAGACGAAGGCACTGAAGGCCTATCAGGAGGAACCGACCTCCGACGAAAACCTCCGGAAGCTTCCGCTGCTCAGCATCTCCGATATCGGAAAGCAGGCCGAGCGCTATCACTGGGAGGAGAAACGGGTGGAGGATACTCTGCTGCTCGAGACGAGTCGGGATACCCGCGGCGTGATGTATCTTCGCCTGAATTTTAACACGCAGTGCCTTACCGAGGAGGAGCTGCCGTACGCTGGTTTCCTGAAGACCGTGCTCGCGTATATGGATACGAAGCAGCACAGCTTCCAGGACCTGTCCTCGGATGTTCTGCTGCATACCGGCGGCATGAACTTCGATATGAACGCGTATCCGGACCTCGATCACTATAATCACTATACCGGCATCTTCAGTGTGGAAGTGAAGCTGCTCTACGAGCACCTGGGCCGTGTCCTCGCACTGATCCGTGAGATCCTGCATACGACGAAGTTCGAGGATACGAAGCGGATGGCGGAGATCCTCGCGGAGGCCCGCTCCCGGGAGCGGATGAAGATCGAGGGCGCCGGCCACAGCTACGCCGTGAACCGCGCAAGCGCCGGCTTCTCCGGCACTGGACGGTACCAGGACCTCGTGGGCGGCATCAGCTACTACCACTTCATCAACCGCATCGCGGATGCCTTCCATGCGGATCCGACGACCCTCGGCCGAAAGCTCTGGGAGATCGCGGATAAGCTGTTCCGCCTTGAGAACATGTTTGTGTCGATAACGGCGGAGCCACAGGGCATCGCGGCGTTCGAGCGGATCTATTCGACATGGAAGGAAAACTACCGCCGTGATCTTCGTGAGAAGGAGCTGCTCCGCGAGGTACTGGATGCAGACTATATCGCCGGTACCCATACAGAAGCCGCTGAAGAGAAGCCGCAGCTCATCCTCCACGGTAGCCGGAACGAGGGCTTCCGGACCCCGTCCCAGGTAAATTATGTCGCCCGGGCCGGCTGGTACGATCCGACGAAGCATCCGTATACCGGTGCCCTGCGCGTACTGAAGATGATTCTGAACTACGACTATCTCTGGCTCAATCTTCGGGTGAAGGGCGGCGCCTATGGCTGCATGGCCGGCTTCGGCCGCTCTGGTGAGGGCTATCTCTGCTCCTACCGGGATCCGCATATTCAGGAGACCCTGGCCTGCTATGAGGCGCTTCCGGCGTATATCCGGAGCTTCAGCGCAAGCGAGCGGGATATGACGAAGTACATCATCGGCGCCATCAGTGAGCTGGATACGCCACGTACGAACGCCAATGTTGCCGCCCTCAGCGTCAGCGCCTTCCTCTCCCATGTGTCGAACGAGGCACTGCAGCGAGAGCGCGACCAGGTGCTCGCGACGACGGTAGAGGATATCCGCGCGCTTTCGGACTATGTGGAGGCGGTGCTGGCGACCGGTGCCGGCTGCACCATCGGCAGTGGAACAGAAATCGATGCACATCAGGATCTCTTCCTGACAACAGAGGAGCTTTTTAAATGATCAAGACAGGCTTTGTGGCGCTCGTGGGGCGCCCGAATGTAGGAAAATCAACCTTGATGAATCACGTGATCGGCCAGAAGATCGCCATCACCTCGGAGAAGCCACAGACGACCCGTGGCCGTATCCAGACGGTCTATGACGACGAGCGCGGCCAGATCATCTTTCTCGACACGCCGGGTATTCACAAGGCGGCCAATAAGCTCGGCGAGTACATGGACCATGTGGCGGAGAAAACCCTCGAGGACGTCGATGTCATCGTCTGGCTCGTGGAGCCGACCACCTATATCGGCGCCGGTGAGCAGCACATCGCGGAGGTGATGAAGAAGTACGACAAGCCGAAGATCCTCGTGATCAATAAGATCGATACCCTGAAGGATCCAGCGGTCGAGCTGACGGCGGCCATCGAGAAGTATCGTGATCTTATGGATTTCACAGAGATCGTTCCGGTCTCTGCCGCGCGGGCCCGAAACATTGACGAACTGAAGAAGGTAATTTTCCAGTACCTTCCGGAAGGGCCTCGTTACTATGATGAGGACACCGTGACGGATCAGACGATGCGTGAGATCGCGGGTGAGCTGATTCGTGAGCAGGCGCTCCGGAAGCTGAAGGATGAGGTACCACATGGCATCGCGGTGCTGATCGACGAGATGCACCAGCGGAAGACCGGCATCTGGGACATCAAGGCGACCATCGTCTGCGAGCGGGATGCGCATAAGGGTATCATCATCGGAAAGGGCGGCGCAATGCTGAAGCGCATCGGTACCGGTGCCCGTATCCAGATCGAGCGGATGACGGAGGATAAGGTGAATCTCCAGCTTTTCGTCAAGGTACGAAAGGACTGGCGTGATTCGGATACCTTCCTGAAGAACTACGGCTTTAAGGACGAGACCTGAGCGCCATGCAGGAGGAACTTGTTTTTCACGGGCTGGTGCTGAACTCGGCCTCGTCCCGTGATTTTGATAAGCGGCTCTGTGTTCTCACGAAGGAGCAGGGAAAGATCACCGTCTGGGCGTCGGGCGCGAAGAAGCCGGGTTCCCCGCTCATGGCGGCGACACGGAATTTCGTTTTCGGTGCGTTCAGCGTGACGAAGGGAAGGGCCGGCTATAATCTCCGCTCGGTGAAGGTGAACGAGTATTTCGAGGACATCGCCCTCGATCTCGTCCATGCCTGCTACGGCTCGTATCTGCTGGAGCTGGCCGAGCTCGTCGCCCAGGAGAATCTTCCGGCGGAGGAGCTGGTGAATCTCATCTACCTGTCGCTCCGGGCGATTCTGAAGGAGAGTATCCCGAATGAGCTGGTACGGCGTATCTACGAGCTTCGGGTGCTCCTTTTAAATGGCGAGTACACAGAGCTTCCGCCACTCGAGGCCTCCGACGCCTGCTGCTATGCCTGGCAGTATGTACTGGAGGCACCGCTCGCGAAGCTCTACACCTTCACGCTGACACCGGGCGTGCTCATCGAGTTTTCGCAGAATGTTGATCTCGTGCTCCGCGACGCGTTGCCGTACCACTTCCGTTCGCTCGATATCCTGAAAGCACTGTAACGCGACGTCTGTTTGTACGGGCGCAAAAACAGGCAGGGGCTGGATTTTTCGGCGGTCCCGATGTATAGTTGGATGAAGCGTCTAGCGGCGCAGTACTGATTAACTTTATTCTTAGTCGCACTCCGGCGACAGAAAGAGGAAAACATGCCAAAGAATTACACCATGGACACCATCGTTTCTCTTGCGAAGTCAAGAGGTTTTGTTTATCCGGGTTCTGAGATCTACGGTGGTCTCGCAAACACCTGGGACTACGGCAATCTCGGCGTTGAGTTAAAGAACAACGTAAAGAGAGCCTGGTGGAAGAAGTTTATCCAGGAGTCCAAATATAACGTCGGTATCGACTGCGCGATCCTGATGAACCCGCAGACCTGGGTCGCATCCGGACATCTCGCATCCTTCTCTGATCCGCTGATGGACTGTAAGGAGTGCCACGAGCGTTTCCGTGCAGATAAGCTGATCGAGGATTTCGCAGAGGCCAACGGCATCGATATCGGTGGTTCCGCGGATGCGATGTCGAAGGAAGAGATGGAAGCGTTTATCGAGGAGCATCAGGTTCCATGTCCTACCTGCGGTAAGCATAACTTCACGGGTATCCGTCAGTTTAACCTCATGTTCAAGACCTTCCAGGGCGTTACAGAGGATGCGAAGAATGCCGTATATCTCCGTCCGGAGACCGCACAGGGTATCTTCGTAAACTTCAAGAATGTACAGCGTTCTTCCCGTAAGAAGCTTCCGTTCGGTATCGGTCAGATCGGTAAGTCCTTCCGTAACGAGATCACACCGGGTAACTTCACCTTCCGTACGAGAGAGTTCGAGCAGATGGAGCTCGAGTTCTTCTGTAAGCCGGATACGGACCTCGAGTGGTTTGCATACTGGAAGCAGTTCTGTCTTGACTGGCTGCTTTCGCTCGGCATTCCGAAGGATATGCTTCGTGCCAGAGATCACTCTCCGGAGGAGCTCTGCTTCTATTCGAAGGCAACCACCGATCTCGAGTTCACCTTCCCGTTTGGCTGGGGCGAGCTCTGGGGTATCGCAGACAGAACCGACTACGATCTCGGACAGCATGAGAAGACCTCCGGTCAGGATATGACCTACTTCGATGAGGAGACCAATACACATTACATCCCGTATGTTGTTGAGCCGTCTCTCGGTGCAGATCGTGTCACCCTTGCCTTCCTCTGCGCAGCATATGATGTGGAAGAGCTGGAGGGTGGTGATGAGCGTACCGTCCTTCGTTTCCATCCGGCCATCGCACCGGTCAAGGTAGGTATCCTTCCGCTTTCGAAGAAGCTGGCAGAGCCGGCACAGGCCATCCATGATGAGCTTGCGAAGTACTGGAACGTCGAGTACGACGACCGTGGAAACATCGGTAAGCGCTACAGAAGACAGGACGAGATCGGTACACCGTACTGCGTAACCTATGATTTCGATTCTGAGAACGATCACTGCGTCACTATCCGTGAGCGTGATTCCATGGCGCAGGAGCGTATTCCGATCGATCAGCTGAAGAGCTACTTCGAGGAGAAGCTCGCATTCTAAGCTTTTATATAGTCTTTATAGAGGCCCATCCCGGATTCGGGGTGGGCCTTTTTGTAAAGTGGGTGTTCCGTCGAGGGGCCTCGACGGAGATTCACTTCACAAATTCGTAACATATGGAAATTATAATAAAATCCTGTAGAATGGAAGAAGAGAGTATTACATGTGGATGCGGAATGGGAAGAGGATGATGCAATCCGATTTCCGGAGTTTGTATTCACATATGGAATGCATAGATAAGGGGCGTATATGAAGCATATAGGACTTATGGGACGCGTGGGCGTCAGCTTTTTCATCAGTACGGTCCTTCCGCTGGCGCTGATGTTTCTGATGTTCCGCGGGTACATCACGATGAGTACGAATATGGCGATCCTGATTCTGGCAGGTCTTTTTCTGATCTGCTGGATCTATATGGGCATCGTGCGTCCGGTGGATGAACTGAAGGCGGCGGCGAAGCGTATCGAGTCCGGTGATCTCGATTTTACGCTGGAGGCGGAGACGAATGATGAGTTCGGTGAGCTGATGCAGGCCTTCGATGAGATGCGGATCCGTCTCAAGGAAACCCAGGAGGAGAAGATACGAAACGATACAGCCAACCGTGAGCTGGTCACCAACATTGCCCATGACCTGAAGACGCCGCTGACGGCGATCAAGGGCTACAGCGAGGGTCTGCTCGATGGGGTCGCCAGCAGTCCGGAGATGCAGCGGAAGTATATTCGGACCATCAACAACAAGGCGGCGGAGATGGATCGGCTGATCGATGAGCTTCGCTACTATGTAAAGGTCGAGTCGGATAAGATTCCGTATGATTTTCAGCATATCTGCGTGAAGGATTATTTTCAGGACTGCGCAGAGGAGATCGGCCTCGATATGGATTCGCAGGGAATCCACTTCCACTATCATAACGCGATCGATCCGGAGGTGGAGATGATCGCGGATCCGGAGCAGCTCCGGAAGGTGATCAGCAACATCATTTCGAATTCCGTGAAGTATATGGATAAGGAAGAAAAGGAAATCGAGCTGACGCTGGAGGATGCCGGTGATTTCATCCAGGTGAATCTCCGGGATAACGGAAAGGGCATCTCACGCTCGGATCTGCCGTATATTTTCCAGCGCTTCTTCCGTGCGGACAGTGCGCGTAATTCGATGAAGGGAGGATCCGGTATCGGCCTTTCCATCGTGAAGAAGATCATAGAGGACAGTGGCGGACGAATCTGGGCGAGCTCAAAGGAGGGCGAGGAAACCACGATTCACTTCGTTTTACGTAAATACATCAGGAGTCCGAAGGAGGTATAAGTCATGGATGAAGATAAGAAGAAAATACTGATTATAGAGGATGAGGAGTCGATTGCGGAGCTGGAGAGGGATTATCTCGAGATTTCCGGCTTTCAGGTCGACATCGCGTCGGATGGAAATACCGGTCTTCAGAAGGCGCTGGAGGGAGAGTATTCCCTGATCATCCTGGATCTGATGCTGCCGGGGAAGGATGGCTTCCAGGTCTGCAAGGAAATCCGGGAGGTGAAGGATATTCCGATCATCATCGTTTCGGCGCGGAAGGATGACATCGACAAGATCCGTGGCCTGGGGCTCGGCGCAGATGACTATGTGACGAAGCCGTTTTCTGCCTCGGAGATGGTGGCACGTGTGAAGGCCCACATGGCGCGGTACACACGCCTCGTCAACAGCAGCCGCGAGGAGACCGGGGTTCTTGATATCCACGGGCTGAAGATCGATCCGGATGCCCGGCGGGTATTCGTGAACGGCGAGGAGCGGACCTTTACGACGAAGGAGTTCGATCTTCTATACTTCCTCGCCTCGCACCCGAATCATGTTTATACGAAGGCCGAGCTCTTCAAGGAAATCTGGAAGATGGATTCGGTCGGGGATATCGCGACCGTCACGGTGCATATCAAGAAGATCCGTGAGAAGATCGAGATGGATTCTACGAAGCCACAGTATATCGAAACCATCTGGGGTGTCGGGTACCGCTTCAGAGTCTGAGGCCGGTGAAAAGTCGAAACAGATTAACTGGTTTACTGAAAAATAACGCCGGATGCGGACGAAAACAGTTACGGAAAAAGCCTTTGAAATTCTTCGATTTACGATGGAATTTCTTAGGCTTTTTTGCGTGGAAAAAATAATTCGCGATGTAAACGTTTACATTTCCCGTTCAGACTTTACTAACAATTTTTCCTAAAGTATAATTCGAATAGAGATTTTTCCTCAACATGGGTTAAATCGTATGAGTCGTTTTGTAGAGATCGCCGTCCATGTGTACGGCCTTTTTTTAAGAGATGCACTCATCAACATACATAGGATTAGGAGGATAAGCGATGGCTAAGAAATGGGTTTACTTGTTCACGGAGGGTAACGCAGACATGCGTGAGCTTCTGGGTGGTAAGGGTGCAAACCTTGCAGAGATGACCAATATCGGTCTCCCGGTTCCACAGGGCTTCACCATCACGACAGAGGCCTGCACACAGTACTACGAGGACGGTCGTGAGATCAATGCGGAGATCATGGGTCAGATCGACGAGCATATCAAAAAGATGGAGGAGATTACCGGTAAGAAGTTCGGTGATCACGAGAATCCGCTTCTGGTATCGGTACGTTCCGGTGCACGTGCTTCCATGCCGGGTATGATGGACACCATTCTGAACCTTGGTCTTAACGAGGACGTTGTAAAGGTTCTTTCTGAGAAGTCCGGTAACCCACGTTGGGCATGGGATTCCTACAGAAGATTTATTCAGATGTACTCAGATGTCGTTATGGAAGTTTCCAAGAGCGAGTTTGAGAAGCTGATCGATAAGAAGAAGGAAGAGAAGGGTGTAAAGCTCGATGTCGAGCTGAGCGCAGAGGATCTTCATGATCTCGCAGAGCAGTTCAAGGCGAAGTATAAGGAAGCACTCGGTGAGGACTTCCCGGCAGACCCGAAGGCACAGCTCTATGGCGCAATCAAGGCCGTATTCCGTTCATGGGATAACCCACGTGCAAACGTTTATCGTCGTGACAACGATATCCCATATTCCTGGGGTACTGCTGTAAACGTACAGTCCATGGCATTCGGTAACATGGGTGATGACTGTGGTACCGGTGTAGCCTTCACGAGAGATCCGGCTACCGGTGCAAAGGGCCTCTTCGGTGAGTTCCTTACGAACGCACAGGGCGAGGACGTCGTCGCAGGTGTTCGTACACCGATGCACATCCAGGAGATGGAGCAGAAGTTCCCGGAGGCATTCGCAGAGTTCGTAAAGGTATGCGAGACCCTCGAGAAGCATTATAGAGATATGCAGGATATGGAGTTTACCGTTGAGCACGGTAAGCTGTACATGCTGCAGACCAGAAATGGTAAGAGAACCGCACAGGCTGCGCTGAAGATCGCCTGCGACCTCGTAGATGAGGGCATGAGAAGCGAGAAGGAAGCCGTTGCGATGATCGATCCACGTAACCTCGATACACTTCTTCACCCGCAGTTCGATAAGGATGCGCTGAAGGCAGCGGTTCCGATGGGTAAGGGCCTCGGTGCTTCCCCAGGAGCTGCATGTGGTAAGGTCGTCTTCACTGCAGAGGATGCAGAGGCGTGGAACGCACGTGGCGAGAAGGTGATTCTCGTTCGTCTCGAGACTTCCCCAGAGGATATCACAGGTATGAAGTCTTCCGAGGGTATCCTGACCGTTCGTGGCGGTATGACCAGCCATGCAGCCGTTGTTGCCCGTGGTATGGGTGAGTGCTGCGTATCCGGCTGCGGTGATATCGTGATGGATGAGGAGAACAAGAAGTTCACACTCGGCGGCAAGACCATCAAGGAGGGAGATTTCATTTCCATCGATGGTACGACCGGTAACATCTACGAGGGTAAGATCGCTACGGTAGATGCTCAGATTTCCGGCGACTTCGGTCGTATCATGGGCTGGGCTGATAAGTATAGAAAGCTTGGCGTAAGAACCAACGCGGATACACCGCGCGATGCTGCAAAGGCACGTGAGCTCGGTGCGGAGGGTATCGGCCTCTGCCGTACAGAGCACATGTTCTTCGACCCGGAGAGAATCGAAGCATTCCGTGAGATGATCTGCTCCGATACGGTTGAAGAGCGTAAGAAGGCACTCGAGAAGATCGAGCCGTATCAGCAGGATGACTTCAGACAGCTCTTCGAGGCGATGGAAGGCAACCCTGTTACCATTCGTTTCCTGGATCCGCCTCTTCACGAGTTCGTTCCGACCACGGAGCCGGAGATCAAGGCACTTGCAGAGAAGATGGGCAAGACGGTTGAGCAGATCAAGGCGATCATTACCGGTCTCCACGAGTTCAACCCGATGATGGGTCACAGAGGATGCCGTCTGACCGTAACCTATCCTGAGATCGCAGTTATGCAGACACAGGCGATCATCCGTGCAGCCATCGAGGTAAAGAAGGCACATGCTGACTGGAACCTCGTTCCGGAGATCATGATTCCGCTCGTTGGCGAGGTGAAGGAGTTCAAGTTCGTGAAGGACATCGTCGTAAAGACCGCAGACGAGGAAATCGCAGCGGCTGGCGTAGAGCTCAAGTATGAGGTTGGTACCATGATCGAGATCCCGAGAGCTGCGCTTACAGCTGACGAGATCGCTGCAGAGGCTGATTTCTTCTGCTTCGGTACAAACGACCTTACACAGATGACCTTCGGCTTCTCACGTGATGATGCCGGTAAGTTCCTGAACAGCTACTATGACACCAAGATCTACGAGCAGGATCCGTTCGCAAAGCTCGATCAGAAGGGTGTTGGTAAGCTCATGGATATGTCACTGAAGCTTGGTAAGCCGGTGAACCCGAACCTCCACTGCGGTATCTGCGGCGAGCACGGCGGCGATCCTTCTTCTGTAGAGTTCTGCCACAACATCGGCCTCGACTATGTATCCTGCTCACCGTTCCGTGTACCGGTAGCAAGACTTGCAGCAGCACAGGCGGAAATCAACAATCCGAGAAAGTAATTTCACAGGATCGTGGATTAAATAAGTGATGATAAACACCGGAGACTGTCCTCGACATTCTCCGGTGTTTTTGTGTGAAAAAAAGAATTCTTCTGTTACAATAGGAGCATTGTGATACACGTGCTTCACAGATGTAGTGATGATGAAACGTACGGCAGGAGATGTCTGCATGCGTGTTTACAGCATGCATGCTTCAGGCAGAAGGGGGATTATGGCTGCGAATCATATAGAATCGAAAACAGAAGGAATGAAAAACATCGC
>Ga0129312_1000948_pt1 | contig 19563 bp, 16 predicted proteins | sample O827metagenome_FD_94434 | JGI IMG/M metagenome (GOLD analysis project Ga0129312, IMG submission 94434) | Orangutan group fecal microbial communities from Wisconsin, USA - O827 metagenome | ecosystem: Host-associated > Mammals > Digestive system > Large intestine > Fecal | place: USA: Wisconsin... | reverse complement strand
GGCGCCAGGACGGCGCGGACCCGGTAGTCCCGGATATAAGTCAGTAAACGTTTCATTTTTCCTCCAACCAGTAATCAAATACCTTTCGGGCGATCGGGGCCGCGGTGCGGCCGCCGGTTTCGCCGTCCTCGACGACGACGCAAATGGCGATTTCCGGGTTCTCGTACGGCGCGAAGCCGGTGAACCAGGCGGTGGTGCTCTTCTCTCCGTTCTTTACAACCTCGGCGGAGCCGGTCTTACCGGCCGCCTCGTAATCCGCCTTCCGAAGCACCGACGCGGTACCCTCGGTGACGACGCGGCGCATGAAGCCGCCGAGCGTCGAAGCCTCCTCCGCGCTCATCAGCGTACGCTTCGATCCCTCGCCGAAGGTCTTCACGACCTTGCCGTCCGCAGACTGCACCTGTCGGAGCAGCGTCGGCTCGACGAGCACGCCGCCGTTCGCGATCGCCGCACTGAGGATAACCTCATGCAGCGGGCTCATCATCGTGTCGCCCTGGCCGATCGCGGTCTGCATCAGCGTCCATGGGTCGGCATCGGTGGCGAGCTTCAGCCGGCTCTTACTCGACGTGATGCTGATCGGCAGATCCTGATTAAAGAGCAGCGCATCGCCGGTCTCCAGCAGCTTCTTCGGATCCGTCAGCGTGCCGATCTTCGAAAAGGCCGCGTTACAGGAGTTCGCAAAGGCCGACGACAGATCCTCGCTTCCGTGGGTCTCGCCGCCGTAGCAGTGCACGACGTAGCGCTCGTCCGCCGGATCCTGGTACTCGCCCTCACAGTCGAAGCGGAAATCCTGCCAGTCGTTCGGATGCTCCCGCATATACTCGAGCGCCATTACGATCTTAAAGGTCGAGCCCGGCGCATAGAGCCCCTGCGTGCAGCGGTTCAGCAGCGGTGCCGCCGCCGACTGATTATTCACGATGTCGTCCCAGTCCTCGACGATCGTGTTCGGGTCGAAGCTCGGCTTCGAGGCCATCGCGAGGACCTCGCCCGTCGTCGGATTCACGGCGATCACCGCGCCCTTCTGGTCTCCGAGCGCGTCATACGCCACCTTCTGCAGGCCGGCGTCGAGGGTCGTCACCACATTGTCCCCGAGGCTCTTCGTCTCCATGATCTCATTGACCACCTGCGTCACGGGGTTCGCATTGGACTGCATCAGGTAGAAGTTCGCGAGCGCCTCGAGGCCGGTCTTTCCCTTCGTCGAGTAGCCGACCGCCTGCGCGAACACGCCGCCGAACGGGTACTGCCGCGTCTCCGTATACGCGCCCTCCGGATTCACGGAGCCATCCTGATTCACACGGGTGTCCGTCACCGCCGTCTGCGCGAGCACCTGCCCGTCCGCGGACAGAATCGTACCTCGCACGAAGCGGTCGTTGAAGACCTCCATGCGCGGGTTGTACGCGTTGCCCATGAGATCCTCCGCCTGCCAGCCGATGAAGTAGATCATGTAGCCGATCATCGCGAAAAACAGCAGCGCGAAGAAGTAGATGAAGCCCACGATATTTCGATTTGATTTCTGCTTCCCGGAACGGGATTTCTTTTCTGACATTGTCGTCCTCTCCTACAGGTCTAAATCTTCCGCAGAAACCTGCTCCGACGCGTAGGCGTCGTTCTCAGCATTGTCCTCCAGCGCTTCGTCCTCGTCGTCTGGCGTCTCCTCGTACTCCTCCATCTCCTCGAGCTCGTCCGCCTCATCCTCGTTGCCCTGGATGATATAGAGCGCCTGGATGATCGCGAAGACGATGAAGGCCGAGACGAGCGACGAGCCGCCGTAGCTGATGAACGGCAGTGTCACACCGGTCGACGGGATGAACTTGATCGCACCGCCGATCGTGAGGAAGGACTGCACGATGTACTCGATCGCGAGGCCGACCGCCACGAGCTTGTAGAAGCTGTCCTCCATGTAGGTGGCGATGACCATCATCTGCATGAAGCAGCCGAGGCACACGAGGATGATGCAGATTGCGGTGATCGCGCCCATCTCCTCGGAAATCGCCGAGATGATGAAGTCCTTTTCAACGATCGGGATGCGCTTCGGCATACCCTGGTAGAGGCCGAGACCCGCGAAGCCGCCGGTGCCGATCGCGAAGAGGGACTGCGTGATCTGGTAGCCCCTGTCGTCGATGTCCGCCCATGGATCGATCCACGCGAACACACGCTTCCGCACGTGTGAAAAGGCTGCGTAGCTGAACACCGACGCACCGCCCATCGCCGCCGTGCCGAGCACGAGGTAGAGGCTGCGGTTCGTCGCGATGAAGAGCATCACGAGGTACGCGAGACAGAAAATCAGCGCAGAGCCGAGGTCCTTGCAGGCGACGAGCACCAGCACATGCGCGGCCGCCACCAGCGAGCTTAGGACGATGTCTCTGAATTCCGTCGCGCGGCTCAGCATGCCGGCCATCGCCAGCACGAAGGTGATCTTCACGATCTCCGACGCCTGGAAGGTGAAGCCGCCGATCGAAATCGACATCTTCGCGCCGTAGCTCGTCGCGCCGATGATCAGCACGACGCCCTGCAGCAGGATGCCGAAGGCGGCGAAGGCGGAACGCCAGCGCACGAGGTCCCAGATTTTATCGATGAGGTACGGGATGACGAGCGTGAGTGCCGCCGCCCCGACGATGATCACAAACTGCTTCATCGCCTTCGTCGGATCGAGGCGCTCCAGCATGATGAGTCCGTAGGTGAGGAAAAACACCGTGTTGTTCAGCAGCAGCCGGTTCAGGTTCCGGTAGAGCCGCTGCGCCCCGAAGGTGTACAGCAGGAAAAACGCGAGCTGCAGGAGGTAGAACCACACCGCGCTCAAGTCCGCCGTCTTCAGATAGATAATACAGTTCATCAGAAAATGAACCAGCAGGATGATACGGAACTGCCAGTCGCAGAGCGGGTCCGCGTCCTCCTGGTCCGGGATGGACAGATATCGGAAATTGCAGTAGGTGTAGAGCACGATCAGCAGCAGCTGAATGTACTTCGACGCCGTTATAAAAAGATTAATCATGATTCATCCTCTAAGCATCCATCAACATATACCCTGATCGGTGCCAATGCAGGCGACCGTTGCGTCCATACCCGGCCGCTTCGAAACGACGATTCTGGGGCCTGATGCCTCGGTCTGGCCGGACGGTCGCCGCGGCATCAGGCCGCGTGGCTGCTTCACTCGATCCCGTGACGGAAGTGCCCGCGCGTCATGCTGCATGGCACCGCGCCCTCGAGCACCTGCCGCACCACCGCCGCCGGCTCCACCGAGAAATCGTAGCGCAGGCACTGCGGCTGCAGTGCGCGCACCTCATCCGGCAGATCATAGAGCACGAGCGGCTCGGCATTAAAGATCTGATTGTAGCAGTACGTACAGTAGCAGCGCACCGGCATGTCCTTGCCCATACGGTCGCGCAGCTGCAGGATCCGGTTGCCGTGATCACAGCGCGCACTCGTCCGCTGTATACAGTTCGCACTCACCATCATCGGCAGATGCCCGTAGATCATCAGCTCGAACGGCAGCTCGCCGAGGCCAATGCTCTGGAGTTTCTCCCGAAGCTTCCGGCACTCATGGTACGTGAGCTCGATCGGATAGGTGAGCCCGTCGGCACCGAGGGACACCAGCGCCTGGATCGCTTCCTGATTGTAGCCGTACACCGTATAGTCGAAGTTCCGGCGGATGTGCGCCCCGAGCTCCGGATGTGCCCCGAAGAAATCCTCGAGCAGCATCGCCTCATCGAGGTTCCGCACCACCAGCACGTCCGGGAGACAGCTCGACGGCTGTTTTCCGGATGCAGACATCTGCGATCCTGCTTCTGCAGCCGCCGCGCCTCCACGATCGGCGCTGCTCACCGACTGCGCCTCGCGCTCCTCTGCACTGCGCTCTGGTACCCCGGTCGTATGCGCATCGCACGCCGCCTTCCAGAGTCCGTTCAGGAGCTCGGCGCTGTTTTCCGCCTTCCGTCCGTTCGCGTCGAAGTCGCGCTCGATGCGGCGGAGGCGAAGCCCCGCCTGCTTTCCGGCAGCATGCACCCGCCGGATCGCCGCGGCGAAGTCCGCGAAGCAGGCCTCATCGAGGTACACGAGCGCGACTGCGTCGTGCTTCAGCACCTCTGCGAGCTGCGCCTCCGTCTCGACCGTCACCGCCACCGGCAGCGCCCAGTCGCGCGCCGCGACTCCGGACGCCATAAATGCCACCGGCGTACGCTCCGTCTGAAGCTGCTCGCCTGCACGACGGCCCTCGCCGGAAGCGTGGTTCCCGCCGCGCTTCGCCGCCGGGGTCTCTCCCCGCTGGTTGCGGGCTACCGGGGTCGGCCCTACCTCGGTCGAAGCATGCTTCGCCGCCCGCTTCCACGCCGGGGTCTGGCCGCCGCGCTTCGGAGCTACACTGCGCTCCGCCCTCGCATGGTCGTTTCTCCGTCCAGCTTCGGTCGGCTTTTCTCTTCGACCTGCGGACGCCGACACGTGCTTCCGCTTATCGATCTGATTGTGCTGCGTATGTTCTCTGCGAGCCACGTAAAATCTCCTCTTCATACAGCGCGAGTGCGGTCCGGCGAAGCTCATTCAGCTTTCCGACCGGATAGAACGCATCGCCATGAACCGATACCTGTATGTCTCCTAAAGTAAATGCCGTGCCTCCGGTTTTCCGGAGGCGCGCCTCGACCTCCGTCGCCTGCACCGGCCGCTGCTCGGCTGGGAGCACGAGGTCCTCCGACACCGCGGTCACCATGCGACCGGCTGCATCGCTGAGAGTCAGCACCGCCGGCGCACCCACCGTCATGTCCATCGCGGCATCCACCGTGATCGTCCGGTTGCGGTCGATGTACGCGGCCTGGATGCGCTCCGTCACCGTCTGGTCCACCGCGCGGAATTTCTTCTCCGACAGCGCGATCATGTCCGCGCCGTTGTGCTTCTTCAGGTAGCTGCTGGTGCCGCCGCGGTCGAAGATCTCGCGCAGGGTCCGGAGGTCCTCCTCCGCCACGCGGTAGCCCGGCACACTGCCGTGCTTCGCTGCGGTCCCGGAAGCGACGGATCTCTGTCCGCCCGCACTTGCCGGGCTTTCTGCATTCCACGTCTCCTCGCTCATCGCCCCGCCCGCGGTGCGCTTCGCTGCTTCCTGCTTTCGGTCAATGCAGTCGAGCGCGAGGTCGAGGTACTTCCGGTAAACACTCACGACCCCCGCGGTGTATACCGGGGACTTCATCCGGCCCTCGATCTTGAAGCTGTAGGCTCCGGCTTCGATCAGCTCCGGCAGCAGTTCGATCGTCTGCATGTCCTTCATGCTGAGGTAGTAGCCCTTCTGCCCTGCGGTCTCGTAGCAGAGACGGCAGGTGCCGGCACAGCGTCCACGGTTACCGGAACGGCCTCCGAGGAGTGAGGACATGAAGCAGGCACCGGAGTAGCTGTAACACATCGCACCATGGCAGAAGACCTCGAGTTCCATGCCGCTCTCGTCGTGGATCTTCCGGATCTCCTGGAGACTGAGCTCGCGGGATACGACCGCCCGGGTCATGCCGAAGCGCTGTGCCATCCGGGCACCGGCCACGCTGGTGATGGTCTGCTGCGTGCTGGCATGTACCTCCAGGTCCGGAAACATTGACCTGATCACACGTACGGCGCCGAGATCCTGCATGATGAGGCCGTCGACGCCCGCCTCGTAATAGGGTTTTATGTACGAAAAAAGCTCCTTAAGTTCGTCGTCCTTAAAGAGTATATTTACCGTCATATATAGTTTTACCGAGAAGAGATGACAGTAACGGATCGCCTCCATCACCATATCTTCCCCCTCGGCCTGTGCTGAATCCGCGTAGGCGCGCGCACCGAAACGACGGCCGCCCATGTACACCGCGTCGGCGCCGGCATTGACCGCCGCGACCACGGACTGGAACGAACCGGCCGGGGCCAGCAGCTCTACACGTTTATCTCGTTTGATTTTCATAATTTTTCATGCCGGACAGCGCCGGAACCCTGTGCATCGGACGAGCTTGCAGGCGACTGTCCGGCGCAAGGTGTTTCATGCATCCCGGTGCCGCGCTCATGCGTCGTCCGCTCTTCGCTGTTTACTTCTTCGTGGATGCGAGCGCACGGTCACGCGCGTCACGCGCTGCCTGCTTCGCCTCGAGCTCCGCCAGCTTCTTCTGCGTATTCTCGAGCTCGCGAAGGGTCGTCTCAAGCTTCATCTGCATATTCACGAGGTCGTGCTTCGCGCCATAGCTCTCGCGCTCCGCATCATCGCGCGCCTGCTGGATGTCACGGCTTCTTTTCCGCTCCTTGAAGAGGTCATCACAGATGTTCACCTCGAGAAGAAGTGCCTTGATGCTGTCATCGAGCTTGTTGTAGCCCACGGTCTCCTTCTGAAAATCGAGAATTTTCTGGTTCAGGTAGCTCGCTACCTCGTGCATATAGCTCTCGGACTCACTACCCGCCAGCTGGTAGATCTTGCCATTGATTACGACCTCTACGGAATTCTTTCCTGCCATGAAACTGTTACTCCTCTATCTCTTACGTCCATGAAGCCCGGGGAAGACGCCCGCTGCTCCATGGTATTCGCCATGTTTTCGACCACTTATTATAACATAGCCCGCAAGTGCGATGCAACCGCAAGCGATGGCAGGCAGCTCAAAGCTTCCGCGGGTCACCGATGAAACCTTCGCCGTAGGTTTCCTTCGTCGGGGAGACGATGACGAAGGCGCGTGGGTCGTGGCGGTCGATGATTTCCTTCACGATCGGGAACTGCTTCCGGTCGACGGCGCAGGTGAGCGTGAGGCATTCCTTGCCGCTGAAGCCGCCGATGCTTTTATAGAAGGTGGTGCCGCGGTCCATGGTTTCCATGATTTCACGCGCGATCTCTTCGTTTTTCGCGGAGTGGATCGTGATCAGACTGCCACGGTTCAGTCCATAGAGAAGCGCATCCATCGACTGGGTAGTGCAGACGATGGAGATGATGCCGTACAGTGCGGCTTCGATCTCACCGAAGACCAGTACGGAGGCCGCGACGATCACGAAGTCCACCAGCATGATGGCATAACCGGTCTGCATATATGGGAAACGTTTCTGAAGAAGTTTCGCGAGGATATCGCCTCCGCCGCTGGTGGAGTTCCGCATGAAGATCACAGCCAGGCCGACGCCCACGAAGATGCCGCCGAAGGCACAGGATACGAGACGGTCTCCTTCATACTGCCATGGACAGAGCGCAGACACGAGGTCCTGGATCACACTCATGAAAATAACCGTGCGAATGGTCCTCAGTGTCATACCGCGATTCAGCAGCAGCCAGGACGCCAGCAGCAGCGGAATGTTGATGGCGAGGCTGAGTGCACCGATCGGTAATCCGAACAGATGGTTGATCATCAGTGCGATACCCGACACCCCGCCCGGTGCGATCCGGCTCGGCTCGATGAAGCACCAGACACCGATGGCCTGCAGCAGCGCACCCGCGAAATCCCCCAGGAGATCGAGCCCGGTTTCTCTCCATTTCTTCCGATTTTTCATCACCATAGTTTCCATTTGTTTTTCCTCCTCTTCCACGTTTCCATTTCTGGATAATGAGATGATGCAATGAAATATACCCTCGGCCCTCCCATGATTTTATATAAAAAAGAGAGCCGACATTCATGTCAGCCCTCTCACATCTATGCGGCTGCATGAAAATAGTCTGAACTATAATCAATGCAGCTGCATTTCTTTTCTATTGTCTGATTTCCACACACGATTCATGTTCCGAATCGCTGCCTGCGGAGATCTTCTGTGTGCATCGCACAGCTTCTATCATACACGATTTCTGCTCGAAAATCACTGATATTTCTTCTTATTCTCGGCATATTCTGCCTTGACCGCATCGAGGAGTCCCTCGGTATGCAGCAGGTCATAGCATGCACCGGCGATACTCTTCGCACCGTAGATCACGCAGTTATGCGCTGCGTCGCTCTTTCCGGCATCCACGAACTCCTGGGAGTGGGAAGCGGTGCCCTCCGGTACGAACGCCACACGAATGCAGGAGCCCGGAATCTCGTACATGACATTACCGAAATCGGTCGAACCGGTCTTCTCACGTGGCGGCGCAAGCTGCGGCGCACCCGCGAGCTCAGCATTGTCCATCAGAAGCTGATTCAGACGAAGCACCGGAATCTTGTTGAAGAAGAAGGTGCCGTCCTCGATTTCGTAGTCGACGCCGGCGATCAGCGCCGCGCCCTTGATGATGTCCTGGAAGCGGACACTGACGTCCTCAAGCTCCTTCTTCGAGAAAGAACGCAGTGAAAACTCGCCCTTTGCGGTCGCCGGCACAACATTGGCCGGACCCGGAAGCTCGGTCATGCAGTAGTGCATGCGCACATCATCCGGCACGTGCTCACGCAGGAACTCGACGCCCTGGAATGCGACCAGCATGGCATCGAAAGCGCTTCTGCCCTTCTCCGGTGCCAGTGCGGCGTGCGCACGCTTGCCGTGGAAGGTTACATTGAAGCTCTTCTGCGCGAGGCACTTCACATCCGTGCAGGTATTCGGCCCGCCATGCATCATGAAGGCGACATCCAGCTCACGGAAGCAGCCACGCTCCAGCATCTGCACCTTACTTCCGAACGTTTCCTCGGCCGGTGTACCATAGATGATAAGCTCAAATGGCTCCGCACCGTCCATGTTCAGAAGATCGTCGAACTCCGCCTTCATCTCCAGCATCTTCTCCGCCCGCTGCACATACTCCTCTCCGATCGACGTCAGAACGAAGGATTTTTCCTTCCCCACACGCTTAAACAGCGGTACGCCGAGACTCTTCTCGAGCTTACTGATATACACACTCAGCGCAGACGGTGAGATAAACAGCGCCTCCGCCGCCCTGGAAAGGTTTCGGCACCGCGCCAGCGTGCAACACATACTGCTGCTCCTTTAAATTCATGCCGGTCTCCTTTCACACCTCGAAGCTACCGCAACTGCTTATCGCACAGTCGCCGCAGCATCATTTCCCCGGTTGTTTTTTGTGTCATTCTTATAGCTGTATTTGGCATTAATACGGTCAATCTCTTCTTTAATCTTTATTCTTCAGGCGGCATGAACTTATATTTGCCCTTTCCAAATCCACTGACAGGCTTAATCAAATCCGCATGTTTTAGTTTTATAATGAGATTCCCTGCGGCAGTAACAGAATCCTTTGTGATCGTAGCGATGTCGGAACGACCAAAGACGCCATCAACACCCATATTCGCAAATACCGCTTTCGCCTTTGCAATCGTACCTTTGCTTGCGTTCAGTTGATCAATCGCAACCTCAATCGCAACATTTTTGTCCTCTATCGTAACATTACTTGTGGTTGCCACCGTTCCATAATTCAGATTATAGAGCGTAACTTGAAAAGAACTGGCATCCGAATAGAATTTAGGCTCCAGCTCGTCACGATAATTATGAGCAGCACGGTAGGTTTCTGTGATTTTCTTAAAGCCGCTGCCCTGACGCTCCATATAGCCCAATCGTCCGAAAATATCTGCAAGAACAGGATTACGGCGCGTAGAGGAAATGCTGGACAGATCTCGCTCCTGTATCCGTGTGCCGTCTGCCATACCGCCAGGAGAATAAATGATAAGGCGGTCATCGTAAATGTCGATATGAACCTCGCTGCCTAAAATCAGGTAATCACGATGGATCAGTGCATTGACAAGCGCCTCAAAAACGCTCCGCTCGCAGTAGTCAGGCATCTCAACACGGGAATCCGCAGTTTTCTTCCAGCGCGTTTTCATATTCCGTTTGACAAAGCCAGCACCCTCATTAAGCAGAATGATCAGACTACCAGAAAATTCTGCGCTGTCAAGTGCATCCACCATACCGCCGCTTTTATCGAGGCCGTTCCAGCGCGTGCAGAACAGACGGGAATGTCGGATGGGTGAGTCATCTGCAAGCAAAGCGCCTGCATTAGTCAATTTGCCGTGTTCGTCCCGCATATCGAAGGAATCAAACAGCTTTTCTTCCATGCTGTTGCCTGTCCAAGCCTTGTACCGTTCGCGCAGCTTGGAAAAAGCGTAATCCTTGAAATCATACTCAGAAACCAGTTCGTCATAGGTGCGGTGCATCCCGTTAAGAATCAGCTGATTCAGCACATAGGACGGAGCGATCACGCTTTCATTGCCCATACGGATATACGCCTCCATAATGCCGTCCGCTTTGTAGTAATACGGTGTGCTGCGCCCTGCCGACATAGACAGCACAAGAATATCCTTACCATCCTCCCGCTCTGGTGTGAGGATAAAACTAGGATAAGGCGTGATACGCTCTTTGATCAACCGACTGATTGCCTCCGCATCGGTCTGTGCATCGTCTAAGCCGACAACATTTCTGTCATTATCAATACCAAAAAACAGCATGCCGCCAATGCCATTTGCAAAAGCGCTGACGCTTTTGAGCCAGCTTTTCGGCTTCTTTATCTCCAGTGCGACCTTGAAATCACATTCGGTCGCCTCCGCGATCCAGCGTTCAATCATGATTCTCACCTTCTTAGCGTTTGCATCATTTTCATTTTTCGTTGTTTTGATACAATTATAGACCACTCTAGTGGCCTAGAAACGTCGCTTTTTGTTTGCTTGCAAAGGACGGTGCCTATATGCAGATAAATAAAGCAATTCTAAAGTGGATGGCAAACAAACCAAAATCGACGCCCAGCAAATTGGCAGAGGCAACATAGCCTCGGCTGATTTGTTACAACTTCTCTCACAGTTCCATCGTCGCCTGGTACGGGAGTCCGAAGTGCCGGTAGGCGTTTGCGGTGGCGACGCGGCCACGCGGAGTGCGGTTGATGAGTCCGTTCATGAGGAGGTACGGCTCGTAGACGTCCTCGATGGTGCCGCTGTCCTCGCCGAGCGCGGCGGCCAGGGTTTCGACACCGACCGGTCCGCCGGAGAACTTATCGATGATGGTCATGAGGTAGTTTCGGTCGTTCTGGTCGAGGCCGAGCTTATCGACGTCGAGGATGTCGAGCGCCATGTCGGCGACCTCCTGAGTGATGCGCCCGTCGAAGCGGACATCCGCGAAGTCACGCACACGCTTCAGCAGGCGGTTCGCGAGTCTCGGCGTACCGCGGGAGCGCAGTGCGATACGCTCAGCGCCGGCGTCGTCAATGTCTACATTCAGCACCTTCGCGGAACGTCGTACGATCTGCATCAGCTCCTCGGTGGTGTAGAACTCGAGCTTCGTGATGATGCCGAAACGGTCACGGAGCGGTGCGGACAGCAAGCCCGCACGAGTCGTCGCACCGATCAGCGTGAAGTGCGGGAGATCCAGGCGGATCGAGCGCGCGGTGGAGTCCTTTCCGAGCATGATATCGATGGCGAAATCCTCCATCGCCGGGTACAGCACCTCCTCGACCTGACGGTTCAGGCGGTGGATCTCGTCGACGAAAAGCACATCGCCCTCGGAAAGTCCGTTCAGAATCGCAGCGATCTCGCCAGGCTTCTCGATGGCCGGCCCCGAGGTCACCTTGATATTCACCCCGAGCTCGTTCGCGATGATGTTACTGATGGTCGTCTTGCCGAGTCCCGGCGGGCCGTAAAACAGGCAGTGATCCAGGGACTCTCCACGGTTCTTCGCCGCCTGAATATAGATCTTCAGCATCTCCTTCAGCTTACTCTGGCCGATATAGTCATCGAGCGTCTGCGGACGAATCTTCGGCTCCAGCTGCCGATCCTCTACCGTCTCATCTGTATTGATTACTCTACGTTCCAAAATTCATACCTCATAAAAAATTCAGGTTCTTCAGGCTCGCCTTCAGGATCTGATCCACGGTCATGCCTTCGCTGAGCTCGACCTTCTTCACGGCGCGGCTCGCCTCGACGTTCGAGTAGCCGAGGGCCACGAGGGCTTCCACGGCTTCCTTCTGCGCACCATACACACCGGCGGTTGCACCGGCATCCACCGCTGCCCCAGCACCATGACCGTGATCCAGCGCCGAGCTGAAGACCTCGGTCGCATCAAGCTTATCCTTGAGCTCGAGCACCACGCGCTGTGCGGTCTTGTTTCCGACGCCCGGTGCACGTGAAATCGCCTTACTGTCCCCGGTCACGATCGCCATCCGAAGATCATCCGGCGTCAGTGCGCTGAGGATGCCGAGCGCTCCCTTCGGGCCGATGCCGCTGACCGTCAGCAGCATCGTGAACATCGCACGGTCCTCCGGACTCAAGAATCCATAGAGATCCACACCGTTCTGCGTCAGCGAAAAGTATGTATAGATTTTGATGTCCTCGCCGATCGGCGGCAGCGCGCCGATCACCGACGCCGGCACGTGGATGCCATAGCCGACACCGGCCGCCTCGACGACCACCAGCCCCTCGGCCACATCGCTAAGCGTTCCATGTATAAAGTGAATCATGTTACATTCTCCCCAAATAAAGTATCTCTATGTTATATCAAAAACATGTGTTCGTCAATAAAAACCATTGATTTTGAAAATTCAAGCCGCTACACTTGTAGCATGTCTGCTGAGATGCTACAGTAGTGGCATGTGTTAGTCCGCACTAACCGCAGGTATTCCACCGCTGTACCGCGGCTCTGCCTGCCGGCATATCTGGCACCTGAATCGTTTTTTAGTTTACCAATTATGAAGGGAAAGGTCTACATGATCTGCATCGAGAGAGTTCTGACACAACCTGTTCCATCTGATATATACACGATCGGCGCCCCGGAGGACGCCCTCTTTTTTGACATCGAGACCACCGGTCTCTCCGCCCGCAGCGCCGGCCTCTACCTGATCGGCATATTGACGTACACTGCGGATGCGTCCATCGCAAAGGATAGTATCATCGCCGTCTCTTCCGACGAAGCTGAGATCTCCGTTCCATCGGCACTCAGTGCCGCCAGCACTCCGACCAGCCACATCACCGCTTCGCCTGACCATAACGAGCCGAAAGCCGCCGGTCACTGGACGCTTCTCCAGTACTTCTGCGAGGATGTCGCGGACGAGCCGGCGGTGCTGCAGGCGTTTTTCGAGCTGCTCTGCACGAAAAAAATTCTGATTTCCTACAATGGCGATGGCTTCGACATCCCGTTTCTCCGCCACATGGTCGAGCAGTATGGGCTGCCGTACAGCTTCGACACCGTCGAGAGCTTCGACCTATTTAAGAAATTCCGGCCGCTCAAGCGTCTGCTCGACCTTCCGGATCTCAAGCTGAAAAGCTGCGAGCGTTTTCTCGGCATTGACCGCGAGGATCGCTTCACCGGCGGCGAGCTCATCGAGGTTTACTTCGAGTGGCAGAAAACGAAGGCGCCGGCGCTGCTCGACACGTTGCTCCTTCACAACGCCGAGGACATCGCGAACCTCCCGAACCTGCTGCCGCTACTTCGCTATCGCAGCCTGCCGCACAGCGATTTCCACCTCCGCGCGCATGAGCGCCTGCAAGACGGCGCCATGCCGCTCGTCCACCTCTCCTTCACGCTTCTTTCGCCAATGCCTCCATCCGCACACGCGCCGGCAGAAAACGACGCCCGCGAAGCGACGGATGATCGCCGCCTGCATTGGCCTACGCTTACACTGCCGAAGCCGATGGATCTCAGGGGGGATTTCTGGGCGCTGCACGCCGAAGGCAGCGCGGTCGAGCTCTATGTGCAGCTTTTCGAGGGGGAGCGAAAGCTCTTCTTCGCGGATTTCGAGCACTACTACTATCTTCCGGCAGAGGACCAGGTGATCCACCAGTCGCTGGCGGAGTTCGTGGACCGCAGTGCGCGGAAGAAGGCCTGCGCGCGGAACTGCTACCAGCGCGTGTCCGGCTGCTTTCTCCCGGAGTGCAGTGAGGTCTATACGCCGGCGCTCCGGGCCGAGTACCGCGATAAGCTTCGGTATGCACAGTATTCGGATACGCTCTTCGACGACGAGGCGAAGGCCATCACGTATCTTGAGTCGTTTCTGGAAACAGCCGTACATTAAAATCGCAGTTTATGGGGTCTGACCCCATAAACTCCAGTTTAGATTCTGTTTAGAAAAATTTAATGGGGTCAGACCCCATTACGATTTTCTTAAGATTCGCGCGAAAAGGGGGCAGCGTCCACACCGGATACTGCCCCTCGTTTTTTATTCAAATTTCGTGATCAGATCTTTCCACCGTTCTGGTTGACGTAAGCCATCAGTCCGCCGGCGGCGATCATCTTCTGCAGAAACTCCGGGAACGGCTGTCCCTGGAATGTCTTTCCAGTCGTCTCGTCGGTGATGAGTCCGGTATCGAAGTCTACCTTTACCCGGTCGCCCTCGGCGATGGCCTGTGCGGCCTCTGGTGCCTCGATGATCGGGAAGCCGATATTCAGCGCGTTCCGATAGAAGATGCGCGCGAAGCTTTCGGCGATGACACAGCCGACGCCGCTGGTCTGAAGTACCTGCGGTGCGTGCTCACGGGAGGAGCCACAGCCGAAGTTCTTGCCAGCGACCACGATGTCGCCGGCATGAAGCTTCTTCATGAAGTCCTGGTCGATGTCCTCCATCGCGTGGGATGCCAGCTCCTGCTTATCCTGAATCGCGAGATATCGTGCCGGGATGATGACATCCGTGTCGATATTGTCGCCATATTTTAAAACCTTACCCTCTGCGTTCATATATTTTCCTTTCATTCCGGAGTTACATTCCTAACTCTTCTGGTCCTGAGATCTTACCGGTGACGGCCGAGGCGGCTGCGACGGCCGGGGAAGCGAGATAAATCTCGGAGGTGGTGTCACCCATACGGCCGACGAAGTTACGGTTGGTGGTCGAGACGCAGCGCTCATGCGGTGCGAGGATACCCATGTAACCGCCGAGGCATGGTCCGCAGGTCGGGGTCGATACGACCGCGCCGGCTTCGATGAAGTCCATGACGAGGCCTTCCTTCAGCATCTGCATGTAGATGTCCTGGGTGCCCGGGATGACGATGCAGCGTACATCCGGTGCCACCTTGCGGCCACGCAGGATCTCTGCCGCCTCGCGCATATCCTGGATGCGTCCGTTCGTGCAGGAGCCGATGACGCTCTGGTCGATCTTGATATCCTCGAAGCTGCCGAGCTCGTGGGTGTTCTCCGGAAGATGCGGGAAGGAAATCGTCGACTTCAGGGTCGAGAGATCGATCGTCACCTCCCGTGTGTACTCCGCATCCGCGTCCGCCTCATAAACGGTGTACGGCTTCGTAGAATGCGCCTTCATATACTCGATGGTCTTCTCATCGACCGGGAAGATACCGTTCTTTCCGCCCGCCTCGATCGCCATGTTGCAGATCGTGAAACGGTCATCCATGCTGAGCTCTGCGACGCCCGGGCCAGTGAACTCAATGGACTGGTAGCGCGCACCATCCACGCCGATCTCGCCGATCAGGTGCAGGATGACGTCCTTACCGGACACCCACTTCTGCTTCTTGCCGATGAGGTTAACCCGAATCGCGGTCGGCACCTTGAACCAGAGCTTGCCGGTCGCCATCGCCGCCGCCATATCGGTGGAGCCGATACCGGTCGAGAATGCCCCGAGCGCGCCGTAGGTGCAGGTATGTGAGTCCGCACCGACGGAAAGCTCACCCGCGACGATCAGTCCCTTCTCCGGAATCAGCGCGTGCTCGATACCCATCTGTCCGACATCGAAGTAGTTCGTAAGCCCCTGCTCATGCGCGAAGTTCCGGCACATCTGTGTGCACTTCGCACTCGTGATATCCTTATTCGGAACGAAGTGGTCCATAACCAGTACAACCTTCTCCTGGTCGAACACGTCCTTCTGATCCAGCTTCTTCATCTCGCGGATCGCCACCGGCGACGTGATATCGTTACCATGAACGAGGTCGAGCTCCGCCATGATCAGCTGTCCCGCGCTCACCGACTCTAGTCCTGCATGCTTCGCCAGAATCTTCTGGCTCATCGTCATTCCCATACTTAACTCCTATTCTATATCCTGACAAGGACGCTACGTTGCGCTTTCCTTCTTATTTAGTTGCTCTATGCAAACTCTTTCACACACTATAGCACCCCTCCAGATATAATCATAATATATGTTTTTGATGATCATTATCACCGTATGTTATCTTGCCTATACCACTTTCCGCAGGCCAATGCCTTCGCCCGAAACGCATATACCCGCCCGCAGGACCACTGATCCCGCTGCCGGAGCACTTCCCCGGCCCTAAACTCGGGCTGAGGATGCCCGAGTTTAGCCCTTTGGGCGCAGAGCATAGCTCTGCGGGATATCGCTACGGAGTTTGCTTTATGCAAACTCCTACGCTCTCGCAGCGCCATCAGCCCCTGTGTCGCCTGCATTGCCCGGTACTGTATGTGCACTTGTGCCTCTAGCGTTTTTTGCACTTTGCACCAATTTTCTTGCAAGGTTATGTCAAAACATGTTACAAATAATCTTGTGTTATGTCGAGAGAATATGTTATATTAAAAATGCCTCTTATTCATTACTTCGCTTTAAAGCGTTGAAGAAATTCGGATAAGGGCAGGAACGTCATCGGAAGCATTCACTCAGCCGCATGACGATATGTTCAGTTATGGTCAGACGACCTTATCTTAGGGGGGAATTATCATGGATCAGAATCTGTCAGGTTATAAAATTTTCTACGAGGTTGCGAGCTGCGGCAACATTTCGAAGGCCGCGAAGAAGCTGTATATTTCACAGCCGGCGATCTCCAAGTCCATCGTAAAGCTCGAGGACGGACTCGATACGAAGCTCTTTCACCGGAATTCCCGCGGTGTTACGCTGACAGAGGAGGGCACGGTGCTCTACCGCTATATTAAGGATGCGTTTGATAACATCAATAACGCGGAGACCGAGCTGAAGCGCATGAAGGATTTCAATATCGGCCACCTGCAGATCGGTGTATCGACGACACTCTGCCGCTACATCCTGCTGCCATATCTCCAGACCTTCATGCAGAAGTATCCGAACATCCGTGTGTCGATCATCACACAGTCGACCGCACAGACGCTCGCTCTGCTCGAGCAGAAAAAAATCGATATCGGTCTCACCGCCGAGCCGTGCACACGTCGTCCGGAGCTTCGCTTCGTTCACCCGAAGCAGATTCACGACACCTTCGTCGCGACACCGCAGTATCTCGAGAATCTGAAGACGATGTATGGTGAGGACTGTGATCCGTTCCAGGAGGGCAACGTCATGCTCCTCGACCAGAACAACATGACCCGTCGTCACATCGATGACTACTTCAAGACCATGGGCATCGAACCGGCACAGGTCCTCGAGGTCACCACGATGGATCTGCTCGTGGACTTCGCGAAGATCGGCATCGGCATCGGCTGCGTGATCCGCGAGCTCGTACAGAAGGAGCTCGACGAAGGCAGCCTCATCGAGATCCCGACCCAGTTCCCGGTACCATCCCGCAGCGTCGGCTATGTATACAACGCCGGCAACACTGGAAAGTCACTCGATGCGTTCCTGAGCATTCTTGACTGATTGAATTTAGAACAATCTGAAGCCCCCGCAAACATGGACGGGGGCCTTTTTCTGTGCTATGGTTATAAGGTTGAGTATGATGAAGCCAGCCTTAGCTCAAGTTCAAGGCGTCTCCGCGTATGCATCCGCCAGACGCCGAAGCGATATTTCACAGAATTTGTTCAGGGCGCGCTTTTTAAAATACCGAAAGGAGTTTATTTATATGGCAGAATTAGAAAATCAGAGTCCTTCCAGCTGCAACGGCAACTGCGGTTCCTGTGGTTCCGACTGTGCTTCCCGCCACGCAAATCCAGAGGATTTCCGCGCGAAGCTTGCAGATGGCTGCAGCGTTAAGAAGGTGATCGGCGTCGTTTCCGGTAAGGGCGGTGTCGGCAAGTCCACCATCACCTCCCTCCTCGCCTGTGGCACCCACAAGGCCGGCTTCAAGACTGCGATCCTCGATGCCGATATCACCGGTCCGTCCATCCCGAAGGCCTTCGGTCTGTCGAATGACGGCGTCGGCGTCACCCCAGATGGCAAGCTCATGATTCCAGACAGAAGTGCCGACGGTATCGAAATCATCTCCTCGAACCTCCTGCTCGAGAACGAGACCGACCCGATCATCTGGCGTGGTTCCCTCATCGCACAGGCCGTCAAGCAGTTCTGGTCTGAGGTTCAGTGGAAGGACGTCGATTACATGTTCGTCGACATGCCACCAGGAACCGGCGATGTTCCGCTGACTGTTTTCCAGTCCCTCCCGATCGACGGTATCGTCATCGTCACCTCTCCGCAGGACCTTGTTTCCATGATCGTGACGAAGGCTGTAAACATGGCGGATAAGATGGGGGTGCCGGTCATCGGTCTCATCGAGAACATGTCCTACCTCATCTGCCCGCACTGCGGTGAGAAGGTCAATGTCTTCGGCGAGAGTCATGTGGATGAAGTCGCAGCACAGCACGGCCTCAAGGTGCTGGCGAAGCTGCCGATGGACCCGAAGAACGCGGCCTATATGGACGCCGGTGCGGTCGAAGGCATCGAGCTTCCGGAGATCCAGGACGCTGTACAGGCGGTCATCGATTTCAGCAGGTAATCTATAGAAAAAAATCAGCCGGGTGATTTTTCACCCGGCTGATTTTTTCGGTTTTAGCCCTTCGGAAGCAGAGCTTAGCTCTGCTGGATATCGTTCCGGAGTTTGCCTGATGCAATGCCCTAAAGTCGGGCTATCGAGGCCCGACTTTAGCCCTGCCCTGAACTTGAGCTTGTAAGGCTCAAGTTCAGCCCTTCGGGCACAGAACAAGTTCTGTGGGATATCGTTCCGGAGTTTGCCTGATGCAAACTCCTACACTCAAAATAATCGGTCTTTACTACTGTACTTGACGCCTTCGCCGAGACCGGTGGAGATGGCCTCGATCACAGCCTGCAGAGCCTCCTCTTCATCTGGTCCATCGCACTCCACGCGGAGATGTGCACCCTGCTTTACACCGGCGGCCATCACGTTGAGGACGGACTTCGCGACGATCTTTCGATCTCCGTTATAGAGATAGATATTGCTTTTAAACTTGATGCATGTCTGCGTCAGCACGCCGGCCGGTCTTAAATGGAGACCCGACTCGTTAATAACATCTACTTCGCCTGTTACCATATCGCTCCCCTTCCTTTACTTTTTTTATATACATAATACGTTTTTAAAATGTCGAAATCAACGCCCGACTTTAGCCCTTCGGGCACAGAACAAGTTCTGTGGGATATCGTTCCGGAGTTTGCTGATGCAAACTCCTACACTCCTACACTCTGGAAAACTCACAGCCACAGAAGTTCTGCCGGTACAGCTCATACTGTTTCGAGAGCTCGATCGACTTCTGGTAGCCGCCGCGCTTTTTGAAGTCGGACGGCAGAAACGAAAGTCCATGCGCCTTCCCGATGTCCTCGCCGATGACATTGAGCACCTCCGAGGACTTCAGCGGCGACAGCGTGAGCGTCGTGCAAAAATAGTCAAATGGGCGATGCGTTCCGACATCGTTTGTCTCTTCCGCTCCGCTCTCCACGCGCTGCGCTTCCGCACATGCCGCCGACCTTTCTTTCGCCGCATCCGCGCTGCACTGCGCCTCAGCCCATGCCTGATTCATCTCCTCCATGTACTCCGCGGTGCGCTCGAGGCGCTGGCGGTAGCAGAGGTGGCAGCGTTCGCCGCGCTCCGGATCCCGCTCGTGGCCGCGCGCGATGGCGAGAAACTCCCG
>Ga0129312_1000945_pt1 | contig 19582 bp, 14 predicted proteins | sample O827metagenome_FD_94434 | JGI IMG/M metagenome (GOLD analysis project Ga0129312, IMG submission 94434) | Orangutan group fecal microbial communities from Wisconsin, USA - O827 metagenome | ecosystem: Host-associated > Mammals > Digestive system > Large intestine > Fecal | place: USA: Wisconsin... | reverse complement strand
GTCAGTAGGGAAGTAAGAAAGTAAATGAACCAGAGTACGATTAACCAGGCGGCACTGTACACCTCGGGGACGGCCAGCTACCGCATCCCGGAGGAGCCGAATCCTGGAGATACCGTTACGCTCCGATTTCGGACAGCGCGGCAGGACGTGGATGCCGTCTATATCTTTTTCCACGAAGCCAACAGCAGCACGAAGATGCGGCTCGTCGAGAGTGACGCACGCTTCGACTATTATGAGCATAAGGTCATGGTCGGTCAGGCCACCCAGAGCTACAGCTTTTTCATCCAGAAGGGCCCAGAGCGACTGCATTTCAACCGCCTCGGCGTCTGCGACGACATGAATCGTGAGCTCTCGTACCGTCTGATGCCGGGCTTCCATATCCCGGACTGGGCGAAGGGCGCCATCATGTACCAGATCTTCATCGATCGCTTCTGTGATGGCGACCCGACGAATAACGTCGTCGACAACGAGTACATCTACCTGGGCAGAGCGGCGCGTGGTGTAGAGGACTGGAACGCCCCGGTCGAAGCATTCGATGTGCACCGGTTTTACGGCGGTGACCTCGCCGGCGTGCGCTCGAAGCTCGACTATATCCAGCGCCTCGGCGTCAGCGTCATCTACTTCAATCCGCTTTTCGTGTCCCCGTCGAACCACAAGTACGACGCGCAGGACTACGACCACATCGACCCGCATATCGGAAAGATCGTGAAGGACGGCGGCACCCTCGTCGAGGACTGGGAGGATGACAATGCCCGCGCGACCCGCTACTCGATCCGCACCACGAGCCGTGAAAATCTCGAGGCCAGCGACCAGCTCTTCATCGAGTTCGTCGAGGCCTGCCATGCCCGCGGCATGCGCGTCATCATCGACGGTGTGTTCAACCACTGCGGCTCCTTCCACAAGTGGATGAACCGTTCCGGCTTCTATAACTATAAGGATCAGGCCAATGCTTATGCCGCGGGTGCGTACCAGCGCAAGGACAGCCCGTACCACGATTATTTTGCGTTCAGCGACAACCGTGACGAGGCCTGGCCGAACAACAACAGCTACGAGAAGTGGTGGGGCAATGATACCCTCCCGAAGCTGAATTACGAGGGCTCCCGTGATCTCGCGGAAGCGATCCTCGAGATCGGACGCAAGTGGGTGAGCGCACCGTATAACGTCGATGGCTGGCGTCTCGATGTCGCCGCCGACCTCGGACACTCCGCGACCTACAACCATATGTTCTGGAAGAGGTTCCGCATGGTGGTGAAGGAAGCGAACCCGAACGCCATCATCCTCGCCGAGCACTACGGCGACCCGTTCAGCTGGCTCCAGGGCGATGAGTGGGACACCATCATGAACTACGATGCCTTCATGGAGCCGGTGACCTGGTTCCTGACCGGCATGGAGAAGCACTCCGACGCGAAAAACGAGGCGATGCGCGGTGACGGTGAGATGTTTTTCAACGCGATCCTCTACCATATGTCCCGCATGCCGGAGAACTCGATTCTCTGCTCGATGAACCAGCTCTCGAATCATGACCACAGCCGCTTCATGACGCGGACAAATCAGACGGTCGGTCGTATCGGTACGAGCGGCTCAGCTGCTGCAGACGTCGGCGTTTCGCAGGCGCTCTACCGTCTGGGGGCGATGATGCAGATGACCTGGCCGGGCGCACCGACCCTCTACTACGGCGACGAGGCCGGCATGACCGGCTGGACCGAGCCGGACTGCCGCCGTCCGTACCCGTGGGGTCACGAGGACCTCGAGCTCATCGAGTTCCATAATTACCTCGGCGGCATGCATAACCGCTATCCGGTGATGAAGCGAGGTTCCCTCATGAAGCTCATGGCCGGTCACAATTACGTGGTTTACGCGAGACAGTATGAGGATGAGGTCGCCATCATGGTCGTGAACTGCGGTGACGAAGCGATGACCCTGAACATCCCGACCTGGGTGACCGGAATCGAGGATGACGTCGAGATCCGCCGCCTTCTCCGCACCGACGACATGGGCTACAACGTCGGTATCACGAAGCGCCACAGCGAGGACGGCATCCTCGTATCCCAGATGCGGGCACACACCGGAAAAATCTACTACGCGAAGAAGAAGCCGAAGGCTGATCCGGATATGTAAAACAGACGGAAACCTCAGGGGGAAAGGCACCAGAAGCCAGGCATACTGTGCTTCTGGTGCTGAACCTACGGGCCCCGGTCTGAACGGCTACGCCCATAGCGGCACCCAAAAAACTTTTTTTGAAAAAGTGTTGACAAAGCTTTCGGAGTAGAGTATTATAACACTCGCGTCACCGATAAGGCGACACACGAAGTCACTTGCGGGTGTAGTTCAATGGTAGAATGTCAGCCTTCCAAGCTGAACATGTGAGTTCGATTCTCATCACCCGCTCGATGCCCAGATAGCTCAGTTGGTAGAGCAGAGGACTGAAAATCCTCGTGTCACTGGTTCGATTCCGGTTCTGGGCACTCAAGATTATAAAGACGGCGATAACATTCACACCGACACTGATGATCTTTTGTATAATGCACCCACCTTCACAGAAATGAAAGTCGGTTGGGACATTAAAAATGCGCGAGTAGTAGAGTGGTACTACGTCGCCTTGCCAAGGCGAAGATCGCGGGTTCGATCCCCGTCTCGCGCTCTATGGAGCGATTGAGAAACATCATCCAGAAAAACCGATTTATCCGTTCCGACGGATAAGCGCATATTGCGCGAGTAGTAGAGTGGTACTACGTCGCCTTGCCAAGGCGAAGATCGCGGGTTCGATCCCCGTCTCGCGCTCGACTGAAAGCCCTCCTGAGAAATCAGGAGGGCTTTTTTGTAGAAGCAGGAGATAAAGAAGGACTGCAGCCTCCGAAGAAGCTGCAGCCCAATATAAAAACTCTCCCCTCTCCGGTACATCGCCGGAGCTATCGTAAACTGCCGCAGAGGCCGATGCTTCGGCCCTTCACGCAGTCATGCGAACATAAATGCTGTTCAGTCCAGCATGAAGAACTGTGCCAGACTGCTTTTCAGTGATACGATCATGTTGTCATCGGCGGCACTCTGTCCGCTCGGAATCGCGTCATACTGCCGGATATACTCTGATTTTCCGGTTTTCTCGAAGATGATCGTGTTTGTCTGATCCGGAAGGACCATGCCGTACTTCTGGACTGCATCCCTGTAAATCTGATCCGGGTTCACCGCGTCGTTGATCTTTGCCTGAAGATCTGCGTTCTGCACCCGCAGCTGCTCGAGCTGTGTCCGCTTCTGCTCGATCGTCGAGAGACGCGTAGAAACCATCGTATCGAGGTGTACACACTGGTAGCAGGTCAGAAAAATGAAAATAATCGAACAGGTCAGTAACAGACGACAGGCGCCATCGAGCACACGCTCCGGAATCAGTCGGAAGAGTGGGGCGATGATGCTTTTATCTTCCTGGTACTCCAGCCGAAGCTGTCCGTCGTACCGATCCCGATAGAGATGAATCTGATTCCGTCTTCCGCGCTCCTCTACGACCAGAGTCTCACGTACCAGCGGACGTCTCTCCGAAACATCGGCACGAACTGTATTCCCATCCACATACGTTCGTCCCATACTACACTGCTTTCCTTACATGATTCTGACATCTGCGAAATCACGTTCAGACGCAGATATCAGTTTTTACACATTTTTTCGATACTTCACGCACCTGTTAATTACCAAAAAGTAATTATTCAGCAATCATTATACATCAGATTGTAAGAATTCATACGGTTTCTTGATATTTCCGTGGATAATTTTTTTAAATGGATGATATAATTCTTTCTAGAGACTTCCCGAAAACCGGGCTTGACAGGAGGATACTATGAATGACCGAATCCCGATCGTGCTGAAAGCAGATGGCGACTGCGCCTATGCAGAGGCACTGGCTGCGCATCTCAAGACAACACTGCTGCATACGACGCCGGATGCACCGGTCTGGCTCTCGGTGGATGCGGACGGTCTTTCACTCACAGATGGCGATCAGGCGATGCGTGGCGACTTCACGAAGCTGCAGAAGCGCCTCCAGTACCATAATCTGACGCATGAGCTCCTCGTGAAGGCGACAAAGGTGAAGGGGCGGGAAAAGCTGCGCGTCATCGATGCGACCGCGGGCATGGGGGAGGATTCGCTACTGCTGGCGGCGGCCGGCTGCGAGGTCACGCTCTACGAGCAGGATCCGGTCATCGCTGCGCTCCTGCAGGACACGATGCGGCGCGCACTCGAGGAAGCGGCGCTTCACGAAATCGTCATGCGCATGCAGCTCGTCGAGGGCGACAGCATTGGCCATCTCCGGAGGCTTGGGGAAGCAGCTACGGGTTCGGATGTACAGGAGGGCGATGTCGGACACGACTGTTCGACTTTGACAGCGTCGGCTGCCGCGACAAGCGACGCAGATACAGCGTTGAAGCGCCCGGATGTCATCTACCTCGATCCGATGTTCCCGGAACGGCAGAAAAGCGGCCTCGTAAAGAAGAAGTTCCAGCTCATTCACTACCTTGAGGCACCGGCGGAGAACGAAGAGGCGCTGATGCAGGCCGCCATCGATGCGCGCCCGTTTAAAATCGTCGTGAAGCGCCCGGCAAAGGGCCCGTATCTCGCCGGCCTGAAGCCATCCTACTCGCTCGATGGAAAGGCCATCCGCTATGACTGCTATGTCTTCCCGGAAAACGCATAATTTAAAGGGTCTGCTGCACTGAAAATCGATGCAGCAGACCCTTGTCGTATCTGTATGCGATTTTATGACGCGGCGCCGAGTTCCTTCCGTACCTTCCGGATCACCACGAGGTAGGCACCGGCGGTGAAGAGGCAGGCGCTGATCCAGGCGGCCGGATCGCAGAAGACGGCGAGCGGGAAGAGGACGAGCTTCATCGCGAGGAGGGCGACGATCATGCGGGCGAGGAGCTCGACGACACCACCCATCATCGGGAGGAAGCCGTGGCCGCAGCCCTGCATCGTGTTACGGAAGATGAAGATGAAGCTGAGCGGGATGTAGAAGAGCGTTGCGATGTGCACGTAGGTGCTCGCCCATGGCATCATCTCCTCGATGGAACCGGAGCCGGAGAAGAACAGTGCCATCACCGGACGGAGGAGCAGGAGGCAGAGGATGGCCGCGAGGATCGAGTAGATGATCTCGATGACGATCGCGGCGCGCACACCCGCGGAGATGCGCTCACTCTTTCCGCAGCCGTAGTTCTGGCCGCTGTAGGTCGCCATCGCCTGGCCCATGGATGTCATCTCCTGCGTGAGGACGCTGTGCAGCTTGTTGGCTGCGGTGGTCGCGGCGACCGCTGTGGAGCCGAAGAGGTTGATGGCGGACTGCATGATGATGGTGCCGCTCGCGGTGATGGCGAACTGAAGTGCCATCGGGACGCCGACGGCCATCTGTCGCTGGGTGTCGGAGGCATTGATGCGCCAGTCGATTCGCTCTGGCCAGAGCACCTTCTCCTTCTTATAGATAAAGAAGAGACAGAGGGTGGCGGAGATGCCCTGGGAGAGATCTGTGGCGAGTGCGGCACCCGCGACACCGAGCTTCAGGACGATGATAAAGAAAAGATCCAGCACGACATTGAGGCAGGCACTGAACACCAGAAAGCAGAGCGGCACCTTACTGTTTCCGACGGCCTGCAGGAAGGCGGAGAAGAGATTGTAGTAGACGCTTGCGACGATGCCCATGCAGATGATGCTGATGTAGGTGTGGGCATCCTCGAAGATATTGGCCGGCGTATTCATGAGTCGGAGCAGTGACCGCATCGTGGTTACGGAAAGTGTGGTCATCACGATGATGACGATCGCGGCGAGAAGGATGCCGTTCGCGACACTGCGTTTCACGCGTGCGTAGTCCTTTGCACCATAGACCTGAGAGGTCAGGACAGTAAAGCCGGTGCAGAGGCCCTGTGAGAAGCCGAGCACGAGAAACATGATGGTACCGGTGGCACCGACCGCAGCGAGCGCATCGGCACCGACGAAGCGCCCGACGATGATGGTGTCCGCCATGTTGTAGAGCTGCTGGAAGACATTGCCGATAAACAGCGGAATCATAAATTTTAAGATGATCGGAAACGGGTTTCCCTTCGTCATATCAAGTGTCATACGAATCTCCTGAAATGTGTTTTTCCGGTAATCGTTTTAATTCTTTTAAAGCGATTTTTCGGTAATCTTTTTTAAATATCTTTACGTTTGCTAATCGCGAATTATAATGTTAGTTTTAAAGATATACAAGATGGTATCGGCTTTTTAAACTGACGAATTTTCATCTGGAAATGGACGTTTCTAAGTGATTTTGTCTTAACGGGAAGTTCGAGACGGTATAGCTTTGATTTCACAGGAGTATAAATTTCATCAGGGAGTGATTTTATGACATTAAAGGATCTTGACATCGGCCAGAGTGCCATCGTGACGACGGTCGGAGGCGAGGGCGCGCTTCGACAGCATTTCCTGGATATGGGCGTGATTCCGGGGGCGGAGGTGCAGCTCGTGAAGTTTGCACCGATGGGCGACCCGATGGAGCTGCGGATCCATGACTATCAGCTGACCCTTCGTCTCGCGGATGCGGCGCAGATTCAGGCGCGGCCGATCACGGCAGAGGAGCATAAGGAGCATCAGCTCTGGAAGAAGGAGCAGCACCCGGCGACGAAGGCGGAGCTCGATGCGGCAGAAGCAGCGAAGGACGGAAAGTTCTTCGATGATGACGAGCACCCGGGCTTCGGTGAGGGCGGTCGTTTCCATGATAAAGCGAGCGAACATCCGCTTCCGGAGGATACGAAGCTCAGCTTCGCACTGGCGGGCAACCAGAACTGCGGAAAGACGACGCTCTTTAACCAGCTGACGGGCTCGAACCAGCACGTCGGTAATTTCCCGGGCGTCACGGTGGACCGGAAGTCCGGCTCCATCAAGGGCCATCCGGAAACGGAGGTCACGGATCTGCCGGGCATCTACTCGATGTCGCCGTACACGAGCGAGGAGATCGTCTCCCGTCAGTTTATCCTGAACGACCGACCGAAAGGCATCATCAATATCGTCGATGCCACCAACATTGAACGAAACCTCTACCTCACGATGCAGCTGATCGAGCTGGACATCCCGATGGTGGTCGCCCTCAACATGATGGACGAGCTGCAGGGCAACGGCGGCTCCGTCGACATCAACCGCATGGAGCGTCACCTCGGCGTACCGGTCGTGCCGATTTCGGCGGCGAAAAATGAAGGCGTCGATGAGCTGGTGGCTCATGCGCTGCACGTCGCGCGCTATCAGGAGAAGCCGCAGCGGCTCGACTTCTGTGCAGAGAACGACCACGGCGGCGTGGTTCATCGCTGCGTCCATGGCATCATGCACCTGATCGAGGATCACGCGGTCGCGGCCGGTATCCCGGTACGATTTGCGGCGACGAAGCTGATCGAGGGCGATGCGCGGGTCGAGGAAGCGCTGGCACTTAGTCAGAACGAGAAGGAGATGGTGGAGCACATCATCGTCCAGATGGAGGAGGAGCGTGGGCTCGATCGTGCCGCCGCCATCGCGGATATGCGTTTCGACTTTATCGAGCGCATGAGCCGTCGCTGCGTGACGAAGCCGCATGAGAGCCGGGAGGCGGTCCGCTCGGCGAAGATCGACCAGATCCTGACCGGCCGGCATACGGCGATCCCGGCGTTCATCGTCATCATGGGCCTCGTGTTCTACCTGACCTTCAACGTCATCGGTGCCTTCCTGCAGGATGCGCTCGCGTCGCTGGTGGACCTCCTGACACAGCTTGTCGACCAGCTGCTGACGGCGGCCAATGTCAGTCATGCGCTGCATTCGCTCATCATTGACGGTATCTTCACCGGCGTGGGTTCGGTGCTCAGCTTCCTGCCGATCGTCGTGACGCTGTTCTTCTTCCTGTCCCTCCTCGAAGATACAGGGTATATGGCGCGGATCGCCTTCGTCATGGATAAGCTGCTCCGCCGTATCGGTCTTTCCGGTCGTTCGATCGTGCCGATGCTGGTGGGCTTCGGCTGTACTGTGCCTGCGGTTATGTCGTCGCGCACCATGCCGTCGGAGCGGGATCGTAAGATGACCATCATGCTGACCCCGTTTATGAGCTGCTCGGCGAAGCTGCCGATCTACGGCTTCTTCACGGCGGCCTTCTTCCCGGGGAAGGGCGGGCCGATCATGATCGCGCTCTACCTCACCGGCATCCTCGTAGGCATCCTCTTCGCGAAGATCAGCCAGCGCTTCACCTTCAAGGGCTCGGCGGTGCCGTTCGTCATGGAGCTTCCGAACTACCGTCTGCCGAGTGCGAAGAACGTACTGCAGCTGCTCTGGGAGAAGGCGAAGGACTTCCTCACGAAGGCCTTCACGATCATCACCCTCGGCACCATCATCGTATGGTTCCTGCAGAACTTCGACTTCGGTCTCCATATGGTGAGTGACTCCTCGGGCAGCATCCTCGCGGCCATCGCGAGTGCGATCGCGCCGATCTTCCGACCGCTCGGCTTCGGTGACTGGCGCATCACGGTATCGCTGATTTCCGGCTTCCTCGCGAAGGAGAGCGTCGTATCGACCCTGAACATCCTCTTCGGCGGCATGGATGCACTCCGTGCGGTTCTGACTCCGCTCGCAGCCGCTGCCCTCCTCGTGTTCTGCCTGCTCTACACCCCGTGCATCGCCGCCATCACCTCTGTGAAGCGTGAGCTCGGCACCCGCTGGGCCGTCGGCATGGTGCTCCTCCAGTGCGCCATCGCGTATGTCTGCGCCGGCATCGTCGTACTGATCGGACAGATCATCCTGTAAGTGAATCGGGATGCCGAGGGGTCAGACCCCATAAACTCCCGGCGGTTAAAAAAGCCTATATTTCACAATAATTTAATGCCTGCATCCGTCAGTTGATGTATAATAAAGTAGCAATCGTTTTCAAGTAAAGTACCGGAGGGCATCATAGCGCCATGAGACGTCGCTTGGAGGATCTGGGCGCGCTGGCGCTGATCGCACTGTTTTATATCGTGCTGGAGATGCTGTTCGGTATCGGCTGCCCGTTCAAATTTCTGACGGGCATCTCGGATGCGGGCTGCGGCATGAGCCGGGCCTTCGCGGCGGTGCTGCGGGGCGATTTCTCAAGCGCCTTTTATTTCCATCCGCTGTGGCCGCTTCCGCCGCTGGCACTCGCTCTGTGGATGCTGCGGGAGCGGATCCCGAGGATGCTTTACCAGGGACTCCTCGGACTGATGATCGCGGCCTTCCTCCTCGTGTGGATCGCGCGTTTCTTCATCCCGGGCCAGGACATCGTGGTGTTCGCACCATGGAACGGCCTCGTCGGACGACTACTGCGACTTTTATTTACGACATAGAAAGACATTCTTACGGAGGTGATAGTATGTTTTGCACGAATTGTGGACAGAAACTCGAGGATGGCATGAAGTTCTGCCCGAACTGTGGTCAGCCGGTGGCACCGGAAACTGCAGACGCGGCCAATGCTTCTGCCCTCAGCACAGAGGCCGCAACCACGGCCAATGCTTCTGCCCTCGGCGCAGATGATGCAGCCGTGGAGACTGTGGAGAGCACCACAGCTTCGAGTGCAGCCATGGAAGATACGTCGGCAGCAGCCGATGCAGAAGCTTCAGCGGAGAACGCGCCGGCAGGTCGGATGGACGAAGCATCCGCAACGCCGGCAGCCGGTTCGGCGAGCGAGATGCCACCAGAAACGCTAGATGGAAACGCGTCAGCAGACACGCTCGGTAACACGACGGAGCAGTATAAGCGTCGCCTCGAGGAGGGGCGCGCCGCGTCCGGTACCGAGGAGAACAGTTCGGGTGCTGCGCATAGCACTCAGGCCGGTGCCTCCGCTGACACACAGTCGGGCAGCAGCACTGCGCAGCAGACGCCTCCGCCGGTGAACCATGGTCCGGCGATGAACGGTATTCCGTCCGAGCCGAACGGCGATGGCACGATCCGCACGGTCGGTCTCATCCTGCTGATCCTCACGGTGCTGTTTGCCGTGCCGCAGATCTGGACCACCATCGCTTCCTTCTTCTGCATCATCCAGAATCTGTTCAGCTTTAGCTTCCACAGCTTCGTAGAGCTCATGTACAGCTTCCTGAACTTCATCCTGAACGTCGTGAAGCTCGCCGGCTACGGCTTCATCGGTGGCGGTATGTACCTCGTCTGGAAGAAGTGGTCCGATCGTGATGCTGAGCCGCTCCTCATGACCGTCATCGCCGGTGGTGTGATGCTTGTGCTTGAGACCCTGCTCCGTGGTATCTTTTCCGCTCTTTTCCACCGCTACTATGCGATCGGCAGTGCCAGCTGGGGCATCGGCTTCGCCATCCTCGCCATCGTGCTGCTCGTCGTGCTGATCACGCAAAAGCAGCTGAATCCATTCGCCGGCCTCGCTGGAAACTTCGCTGACGGTCTCCGTCGCGACCTGGACCGCGTGACCGACCTCGCGCAGGAAAAGAACAGCGCTGCGAGGGCCACTGCATCTGACGCGAAGGCGTATGGTGCTACGGACGACAGCATTGGCGCACAGACCGGCACCGCAGACCACAGCGCAGCGGGTGTCAGCCATGGAAACGGAGGACCAGAGACCGCGGACGCCGACGGAAACTTCAACCGCTACTACCAGTCGCAGAGCCAGCCGGGCGGCGGCTACACCGGCCCGCTGAAGACGGATCGAAGCCTCGTGCTCTATATCCTGCTCGGCATCCTGACCTGCGGCATCTACCAGCTGTATGTGTTCTACACCATCATGCGCGATGTCAATGTCGCCTGCGATGGGGACGGCAGACATACCCCGGGACTCCTCGAGTTCATCCTCTTCGGCATCCTGACCTGTGGCATCTACGACCTCTACTGGTTCTACAGTGTCGGCAACCGCCTCGCGGACAACGCACCGCGCTACGGCCTCCACTTCCAGGAGAACGGTACCACGCTCCTCCTCTGGATGCTCATTGGTTCACTGCTCTGCTTCATCGGAAGCTATGTCGGCATCTACTTCCTGCTGAATAACGTGAACGCCATCTGCAGTGCGTACAACCAGCAGCGATAATTTTTATTTTGGATTTCATCGCCCTCCGCATAAGCGGAGGGATTTTTATGTCCTACGCCATTCTGATTCCTTAATTATACGCGTTCACAGAGTTTTCATGGATGCCATGGTATAATAGAAAACAGGTTTTTTATGGAAGGGAGTACATTGTGTTTAGAATAAAGAAATCTGTGCTGCAGCTCGCGCTGCTCGTCGTCGGCGTCGCGATGCTGAGCTTCGGCACGCTGCGTGGTGAAGCGGATACCGTTCTCGCGAAGGCGATTCGATTATGTCTGGAGTGTGTCGGCATTGGATAAGAAAAGTACAAAATCAAAAATGATCAGCCGTTTCCGCGGCGGCATCCAGGCGGTGGCGACGCTGCTCACGAACCTCCACCTGCCGAATTTTCGGACAGGCCGCATCTACCAGGGGCAGGGCAAGATCGCCTGCGTTCCGGGGCTCAACTGCTATTCCTGCCCGGCGGCGTCCGGTGCCTGCCCGATCGGTGCCTTCCAGGCCGTGGTCGGCTCGTCGAGCTTCCGCTTCTCCTACTACATCACCGGCTTTCTGATCCTCCTCGGCGTACTGCTCGGCCGCTTCATCTGCGGTTTCCTGTGCCCGTTCGGCTGGTTTCAGGAGCTGCTGCACAAGCTTCCGGGGAGGAAGCTCTCCACGAAGAAGCTGAAGCCGCTTACGTACCTGAAGTACCTCGTGCTGCTCCTCATGGTGGTGCTGCTCCCGGCCTTCGCGGTCGACGAGTTCGGCATGGGCGATCCGTTTTTCTGCAAGTACCTCTGCCCGCAGGGCGTACTCGAGGGCGCGATCCCGCTTTCGCTGGCAAACGCCGGCATCCGTTCGGCGCTCGGTCCGCTTTTCCGCTGGAAGCTGCTCATCCTGATTGTGGTTGTCGTTCTGAGCATCCTTATCTACCGCCCGTTCTGCAAGTGGCTCTGTCCGCTCGGTGCCTTCTACGCACTCATGAATCGCGTGTCGCTGCTCACGATCGAGGCCAATGCTGAGACCTGTATTTCCTGCGGGAAGTGTGCGAAAGCCTGCGAGATGGATGTCGACATCCTGAAGTCGCCGAACCACGCGGAGTGCATCCGCTGCGGCAAGTGCATCAGCGCCTGTCCGACCGACGCACTTCACTTCCGCTACGGCTTCGGGGAGAAGAAGTCTCACCCGTCTTCTTGACGGTGACGAGTACATCTGCCATGCTGTTTGCCTGGTATATTAAAGATGCCTATTTCTGAAATTTAATATACGCCATCGCGTGTATTTCGATGAGAATGGATGAAGGAATATATGAAACTCTCGTATTTTTTAAAAATCATATAGTTTAAAGAGTGTTCCATGAAGAAATCAGTCCATTTTATATATGATTTTTTGGAAATCGGGCTTCTTCATATATTGGTTTGAAATAAAGTCAGGAGAAGCTCGAAATATATATATGATATTTTATGAATCGTTAGAAATGGAAAGAAGAATGAAAAAAACAGGAATCATAAGAAAATCAAGAATAAGAAAAATCGAAACCTTCGCCCTCGCTTTTGCACTGAGCCTGAGTCTTGCAGCGTGTGGCGGCGCTGCGAATACGAACAGCGCAGCAGCTACTGCGGCGGAAGGTGCAGAAAGTGCCGACGGAAGCATGGGCGCAGAAAGCAGCGATACCGGTAACGAAACGGCAGGTGCAGCTGCAGGCGGTGCCGGCATTGGCACTGGAAAAGCGGCGGATCTCGCGACCCTGATGACCGAGGAACCAGCGGATGCTCACGCGGCGACCGAGCTCTACCAGGCGCTGATGGCAGAGGAAAACGACATCCTCGCCGAGGACAGCGCGCTCTGGGAGAAGGTTTTCCTCTCCATCGACAAGGATCAGCAGAAGTTCGATGAGGGCGCGGATTACGGCGACTACCTCCTGAAGGCCATCGATGGCGCGAAGGAGCAGTTCACGGCGGATGAGCTCGCACGCCTGAACGCGGCGGCGGAGAAGATCAAGAAGATCGAGGGGAAGCTCAGCGCGCTCGAGGAGAAGTATCCGGACTGCGCTACCCAGCCGGACGACAGCACGAGTGCCGGTGCAGCAGGTGACAGCGTAAGTGCCGGTTCTGCTGGCATGACAGGTGGAAGCGCGAATACGGCGGGGGACAATGCAGGCACCGCGGGTGACAGTGCGGAGGTGTTTCCAAGCTTCGAGGGTCAGGACCTCGACGGCAACCCGGTCGACAGCGCGACGCTTTTCTCGAACAATGCCGTCACCGTCGTCAACTTCTGGTTCACCACATGTAAGCCTTGCGTCGGCGAACTGCCGGATCTCGAGGCGCTCCATCAGGAGCTCGCGAAGAAGGGCGGTGCCGTGATCGGCATCAATGCCTTCACCCTCGACAGCAACGCGAAGGAAATCGAGGATGCGAAATCGATTCTCGAGCAGCAGGGCGTGACCTATCCGAACATCTGGTTCGCCTCGAACAGCGACGCCGGCCTCTTCACCGCCGGCCTCTACGCCTTCCCGACCACCTACGTCGTCGACCGGAACGGCCGCATCGTCGGCGACCCGATCGTCGGTGCCATCTCCTCCGACGCCCAGATGAAAAAGCTGAACGCCCTCATCGACCAGGCCCTGTCTTAAGAATTTCGTAAGGGGGTCTGACCCCATTAAATTTTTCTAAACAGAATCTAAACAGAAGTTTATGGGGTCAGACCCCATAAACTGAAGGGACGCAACATGATTCACATTTTCACCGCACTTTATCCGGAGGCGAAGCCGCTGATCCAGGCGCTCAGCCTGAAAAAATGCGCCGCCCAGACGCACTACCAGCAGTTCCTCTCCGAGGAGGGAGATCTCTGTCTGACCATCACCGGTGTCGGGCCGCTGCAGGCGGCCGCTGTGACGGCCTCGGTCCTCACGGATTACGACGCCGGTGCACAGGACCAGCTCCTCTCGCTCGGCACTGCGGCTCGACTGACCACGTGCCCGGCATCCATGTATCATGTAAATAAAATCACGGAAGCAGTTACCATGCGGGATTTCTATCCGGATATGCTGCTGAACACAGGCCTTCCGGAGGCCTCGCTGATCACCGGCGCGAAGCTATATACGAAGCAGGAATCTGGATATGCGGCAGATCTCTACGACATGGAGGCCGCCGCGATCTACCAGGCGGCGTCGATGTTCCTCGGACCGCATCAGATGAACTTCCTGCGCATCGTGACGGATCAGGGCCTGAGTGAATCAGAAGCCGTTGCCCCGCAGTCCCTCGCCACGCATGTGACCGACTGCGTCGAGCAGCAGGTGGATACCATCGTCGCGGTGGTGGATAAACTCCGCGCGCTGACGGCAGCGGAGGCCGCCGGGCACCAGGTGCTCACGGTAAACGAGCAGCAGCTGGTGGATAAACTCATCGCCGATGCGCACTTTTCAAAGGTGATGGCGGATGAATGTGTACAGCTCATCCGTTACGCGGCGCTCAGCGAGCTTGACTGGCAGCAGCCAATCGCGGCACTCTACGCGGAGGGTCTCGTGCCGACCCGTGATAAGCGCGCCGGGAAGATCATCCTGGAGCGGCACCTCAGGGCGCGCATCCTCGATGATCGCTGTAAAAGGGATACATCCGCAGGCATGAAAGCGTGAAGGGCAAGTGATTTCAGGATGCATGGATATGCAGCTGCCGAAATCAAATCGGGCGTGCAGAGCTTAGTGCCAGCGGCACAGCGTCAAGGTGCACCACCCAAGTGGTGGTCGCCTGCATTGGCCAGATAAAGAGAAGGGAAACAGTATGCAAGGGGATTTTCTGAACCCGTCATTTTCACATATCTACATCGAACGGGCGATCGACCAGGATCCGCGCTGGCGGGCGCGGGCGGAGCAGATTCTGCAGCACTTTCCGCGGGCGACCTACATCCCGATCGAGCACTACAAGGATGTCTTCAACCGGCGGCACCAGAGCTATCCGGCGCAGCATCGTACGCAGGCGCTGATCCTCGCGGTGAAGCATGGCCGCTCCGTCTATCCGGGCGCGCCGGTGTGCCAGAGCATGGGTGAAGAGCACTTCTACTACGCGAGCTCGATGATGAACTGCCTGTTCGACTGCGAGTACTGTTATCTGAAGGGCATGTACCCGTCCGGGAATCTCGTGATTTTCCTGAATCTGGAGGACATCTTCGCGGAGGTCGAGGCCCTGCTTCGCCAGCACCCGGTCTACCTCTGCATCTCCTACGACACGGACCTCCTCGCGATCGAACCGCTCTGCGGCTACGTGAAGGCCTGGACCGACTTCACCGCCGCGCACCCCGATCTCAGCATTGAGATCCGCACGAAGTCCGGCAGCGAGCGCTTGTGGGAGGGCCTCAACCCCTGCCCGCGGAACATTTTCGCCTTCACGCTGTCGCCGGACTACGTCGTCTCGTACTATGAGCACCGGACCGGCACCCTCACCCAGCGGCTCGCGAGTATCCGACGCGGCATGGCGCTCGGCTTCACGATCCGTCTCTGCTTCGACCCGATGATCGCCTGTCCGGACTGGCGCGCGGTCTACGGTGGGATGCTGGACGAGGTGCTCCGCACGATTCCGATGGCGGCGGTGCGTGACGTCAGCCTCGGCAGCTTCCGTTTGAGTGACAGCTACCTGAAGCAGATGCGCCGGAATATGCCGGACAGCGCCGTCGTCCAGTACCCGTACGTCAATGAAAACGGCGTCTACCATTATGGCGCAGCGCTGACGGAGGAGATGGAGCGCTTCATGCTGGAGCGCCTCACGACCGTCCTGCCGCGCGAGCGGATCTTCCGCTGGGAGAGTATTTAATTATGGAAGAAACTAAGAAAAAAGTGGCGCTGGTGACCGGCGCTTCCTCCGGCATTGGCCGCGCGATCAGTGCGCGCCTCCTCGCGCTCGGCTACGAGGTTTATGGCATCGGCCGGCAGTTCCCGGCGGAGCTTCCGGAGGCTTCGGTCAATGCAACCGATCTGTCTGCAGGCACCCGCCCGCAGGCCCCGCTCGCCCCGGAAGCAGAGGCAGCGGCCTGGACGCCGACGAATCCGTCTGCTTCTGAAATCGCTGCAGCGGCCGGGTCGCCCGCTGCCTTCCACCCGATCGTCTGCGATCTCCTGGATACGAAGAAGCTGCAGAGTGTCGTGGCGTCACTCCAGAAGGAGTGGAAGCAGGAGAAGAGAACCCTCACACTCCTCGTCAATAACGCCGGCACCGCGTACTATGGGCTTCACGAGGAGCTGCGTCCGGATGGGATCTCCGAGATGGTGCGCGTGAACCTCGAGGTGCCGATGCTCCTCACGCAGCAACTGCTTCGGACACTGAAGCAGAACCACGGCACGATCATTAACATCTCCTCGGTGACCGCGATCGGCTCGAACCCGCACGGCGTTGCCTACGGCGCGACGAAGGCCGGGCTTCTCAGCTTCAGTCGGAGTCTCTTCGATGAAGCGCGGAAGTATGGTGTGCGCGTGACGGCGATCCTCCCGGACATGACCGACACCGAGCTTTACCGCCATGCCGACTTCACGGCCGATCCCGCGATGGACGCGCACCTCGAAGCAGAGGACGTCGCCGACGCTGTCGAGTATGCATTGACTACTCGCGCAGGCACCTGCGTCCCGGAGATCACCCTGCGGCCGCAGCTTCACCGAATCAAGAAGAAGTGAAGCATGTGTAACAGCTCAGGCAAGGGGACCCGGAGGGGCGGCAACGGAGGCCATACGTAGAAACCGTGTGAAATCAAGCCGGGTCCCTGTCTGAACTGTTACAAGCGAGTTCTAAAAAAAACATGAACTCCCGGCGACTAATTGACAGCACATAGGGCGAGTGGTATTCTTTTATAGAATTGGCACTCGTGTAAGCTGACTGCTAACAGATTGTAGCCTGCAGCAGGAGAGTGTCGTTCAAAAAGCCTTGTGTTCACACAAACTCTTTTCAGGAGCATAAAATATGAAAGTTTTACCACTTTACAACGTGCTGGTGTTACCGCACTCCAATATATTTTTCCAGACCCAGGCCTTCCGTGCGATGGCCGGGAATAACATCTACCAGGGTGATGAGGTGACCATCCTCGTCCTCCGGGACCAGCAGACGCGCGAGGAGATGACGCCGGAGAGCTTTTATCCGATCGGCGTCGAGGGCGTCGTCGAGGAGATCAGTACGGACGGCTATGTCGTCGTGCAGACCGCGGCGCGTGTCGACGTGCATCAGGTGTTGGTCAACGAGAATCATGAGATCTTCGTCGAGACGACGAAGCGCGCGGACATCATGGATATGGATCCGGCCGAGGCGCACATGAAGCTCGCGAAGATCAAGGAAGGGCTCCGCGAGATGGTGTCCCGCTTCCGTTTCGGCGACATGATGCGCACCTACATCGATCAGTACAGCTCGATCGAGGAGGCGGCGTCGGTGCTCAGCTCATGGCTCACCCTCACGAACGAGGAGCGCTACAGCCTGCTGCAGGAGGACTCGACGAAGAAGCGTTTCGAACGTCTCGAGCGCATCATATATGAGTATTCCGAGGTCGCGAAGGTGACCTCCGACGCGCAGTCGGCGCAGCAGGAGGACTACCAGAAGGCATATAAGGAGCAGGCACTCCGTAAGCAGATCGACTATCTCCAGAACGAGCTCGACGAGATGCATCCGGAGCAGGTATCCGATGCTCGGAAGTATGAGCTGAAGATCGAGGAATCCGTCATGAACGAGGAGGCGAAGCGCGAAGCGACGAAGGTCCTGAACCGTGTGAAGAACGACGGCGCGAATTCCGCCGAGTCCGGCATGCTCTACGATTACCTCGATTTCGTGACCGGTCTCTCCTGGAAGAAGGAAGCCCCGGAGACCATCAACCTCGGCGAGGCCCAGCAGATCCTCGATGAGGATCATTTCGGCATGAAGAAGGTGAAGGAGCGTATCATCCAGCAGATCGCGGTGATGAATCTCCGGAAGTCCCAGGCCGGCTCCATCCTCGTCTTCGTCGGTGCCCCGGGTACCGGCAAGACCTCGATCGGCAAGTCCATCGCGAAGGCACTGCACCGGAAGTACGTGCGCGTTTCCCTCGGCGGCGTACGTGATGAAGCGGATATCCGCGGCCACCGCCGTACCTATATCGGAGCGATGCCGGGCCGTATCATGGATGGCATCGCGAAGGCCGGTGTGTCGAATCCGGTCATGGTGCTTGACGAGATCGACAAGCTCTCGAGCTCCTTCAACGGTGATCCGGCGAGCGCTCTTCTTGAGGTCCTCGATCCGGAGCAGAACAACAGCTTCACCGATCACTACATGAACGTACCGTATGATCTCAGTGACGTGTTCTTCGTCTGCACGGCAAACACCCTCGACACGATCCCGTCTCCGCTGCTGAACCGTATGGAGGTCATCGAGTTCCAGGGCTACACCCCGAGCGAGAAGCTCGAGATCGCGAAGCGTCATCTCTTCCCGAAGGCCCTGAAGAATGTCGGCCTCGCGGAGGGCGATGTGGCGCTCACGGATGACGTCCTCGACACGATCATCTCGGACTATACACGTGAAGGCGGTGTCCGTGGCCTGAAGAAGCGCCTCGACACCCTCTGCCGTATCGCCGCGGTGAAGTACATCCAGGCAGAGGAGACGGCTACGTCTGCTCTGGCCAATGCTGAGATGAGCGCCGAAGCCACTACAGCCGCACAGCCAGAAGCCGGTACATCGACCGCTACGTCTGTTCCGGCCAATGCTGAGACGACCGCCGAAGCCACTGCAGCCGCACAGCCGGAAGCCGGTACGCCGACCGCCGTCTCCACTTCGACCGCTGCTGAGAAGCATCCGGTGATCCAGGTGACTCGCGAGAACCTCCGCGACTTCCTCGACATGCATGCCCTCCCGCATAACAAGGTGAAGGCCTCTGCACAGCCGGGCGTCGTCACCGGCCTCGCCTGGACCCAGGTCGGCGGCGAGATCCTCTATATCGAAAGCCTCTTCACGAAGGGCAGCGGCAAGACGATCATCACCGGCCAGCTCGGCGATGTCATGAAGGAGTCCAGCGCCATCGCACAGGCCCTCGTGCAGTCCCGTTTCCCGGAGCAGGCTGAGCTCTTCGAGAAAAACGACCTCCACATCCACGTACCAGACGGCTCGACCCCGAAGGACGGCCCATCGGCCGGCATCACCATGACGACCGCCATCGCCTCCCTCGTAACCGGCATCCCGGTACCGCCGAACATCGCCATGACCGGTGAAGTTTCCCTCGAAGGCGTCGTCAGCGCCATCGGCGGCCTCCCGGAGAAGCTCATGGCCGCAGAGCGCGCCGGTGTCCAGAAGGTTTTCATCCCGAAGGAGAACATTGACGACCTCCGCGATGTCGCCGCCGAAGTCCGCGACAGGCTCGAGGTCATCCCGGTGGAAAGCATCGAAGAAGTGCTGACCGCACTTGGCATCCTGAAGAAGGAAAACGAAAATTAATATAGAACGTCTGGAGGACGGAGCTGTCGCACTACCAGTGCGGCAGCTCCGTCCTCACATCTCCGATGATGAATTCAGGAATTTCGACTGGCATACTTACAGATGCGTCTCTCTTCGTTTGCCTGCCCGCCCACTTTTACATCCTCTTATCTATTCACAT
>Ga0129312_1000944_pt1 | contig 19595 bp, 9 predicted proteins | sample O827metagenome_FD_94434 | JGI IMG/M metagenome (GOLD analysis project Ga0129312, IMG submission 94434) | Orangutan group fecal microbial communities from Wisconsin, USA - O827 metagenome | ecosystem: Host-associated > Mammals > Digestive system > Large intestine > Fecal | place: USA: Wisconsin... | reverse complement strand
GCTGAGAGTGCCGTTGGCGTTGATGCCGCGCACCGTATAGGTGTACTTCACGCCCGCCTTGGCGGTCTTATCCGTCCAGCTGGTGCCGGTCACGTTCGCGATGCCCTTCCACTTGGGATTGGCGGCGTCCTTGCGGTACACGCGGTACTGAGCCGCGCCATCCGCCGCCTTCCACGTCACCTGAATGCCGCCGGTGACAGCCTTGGCGCCGATCAGCGTTACATTGGCGGGTACGGCAGGAGCCGCGCCGGGAATGGTAGCACTGACGCCGGTGCTATTGTAGCTGGGGCTGAGGGTGCCGTTGGCGTTGATGCCGCGCACCGTATAGGTGTACTTCACGCCCGCCACAGCGGTCTTATCCGTCCAGCTGGTGCCGGTCACGTTCGCGATGCCCTTCCACTTGGGATTGGCAGCGTCCTTGCGGTACACGCGGTACTGCGCTGCACCATCCGCCGCCTTCCACGTCACCTGAATGCCGCCGGTGACAGCCTTGGCGCTGCCAAGGGTCACATTGGCGGGTACGGCGGGCGTAGTAGGCAGTTTCGCCACATTGACCACCGTTTTTGCGATCACTTCAGACTTATCACCCTTTGTGCCGTACACCTGGATCTGATAACGGCCGGTGGAATTGTGGAAGGCAAGATCCACGGTACACGTCCAGCTGCCATCAGCCTGCTTGACCGCTTTATACCACTTGATGTCGTCCTGACCATTGACCTCGCTCCAAACGGGGATGGAGATCTGCTCATAAGCCTCGGCGTCCCGCACGGTGATCTTCATCGTGTTGTAGTCCGACGCGACGGCAGCCAGTACCTCCGGTGCCTTCACGTCATCGAATGCGGTCACAAGAGCCGTCGTATGACCCGCCATGCGCATGGTGTCGGAATCGCCGGTGGAGGCATAGGCATGGAGCTGATAATCGCCGACGGAATGATGCTTTGTCAGATCGACAGTGCAGGTCCAATTTCCATCCGCCTGCTTTTCGGCGTTGTACCAGGCAAGGTCATCCTGCCCGTTCTCTACGCTCCAGACAGCGAACCGAACCTTGGTGTGGCCGTGGCTGGCCACATCGACCATCTTGACGGTCAGGACATTGTTATCCTGTACCGCCGTCACGGTATGATCCTTCTCGGTCCAACCGATGACATCCATCGTGCCGCAGCCGTAGTCGCAGTACGCGACCTTCGTCTCAGCACCGACGCAGTTTTTGGTGCTGACCGTATAGTTGGTGAACTTGTGGGTGACGGTTTGGACGATGTTGATCGAAGTACCAGCGATGAGATCCGAGCCGTCATAGGCGTGGATCTGGTATCTCCACAGATCCTTATAGATGCACATGGGAACCTTAACGACCCAGGTTTCATCCGCCTGCTTTTCGCCGCGGAACCACTTCAGGTCATCCTGACCATCCTGCTGACTCCACATGGCGATCCTGCCATTTGCGAAGGTCTGGCCCTCCATCGGCGTGAGAGTGACCGTCAGCACGCCGCTGTCGTCGCTCAAACTCGGTTTGATCGGACGCCACATACGGCCGTCCTCATAGAAGTAGCACCGGCCATAGCCCAAGCCCGGAATAAAGCGCCAGCCGGTGACCATTGCACCATAATTTGCGCTGTTTTTATCCGGCTCGAAGTAGTAGGTGTCGTCACCGATTTCTGTGATGCCGAGGGCCATCTTGCCATTGTCGTAGTAGTAGGTCTTGCCGTTGGTCTTCTTGATAAAGCCGGTATGTCCGCTGATGACCAGACCGTTGTCAAACACGAACGGCACCTCATCGATCACCTGCTCGCCGTCGTAGGCCACGCCGTTTTCATCGAAGCAATAGTTGTCCTCGTCCACCAGGAACCAGCCGGTCTGTGCCACACCGCGCAGGAAATACATCTTGCGTCCGGTCGCCTCATCGCGAGCCCAGCCGGTATAGTTCCATTCGATGGGATCAACCGCCGCATGGCAGTTGCCGCAGATCAGCTTGCCGTTGCTGCAGACTGCGTTCTCCAGAACATGGCCCTTATCCGCGCAGCTGCCGGTCAGGGATTTCAGGGTCACGTTGTCCAGAAGCTGCTGGCTGCCATCGGCCTGCATGTCGTAGACGTTGATCTTCATCTGGGAGCGGTTGGCCTCCACGCTCAGATAGATCGCGTTGAAGTCCGTGGTGGCCTTTGCAAAGACCTTCTCGTAATCAAAGACGTCCTGGCTGTTGATCGCATAGGACTTCTCGCCGCTGGAGCCGCAGATATAGTAATACACACCGTTCTCCGCGTCGATCTCGCCGCCCTTCAGGGGATTGGTACGGGCGAAGGAGTGGTCATGTCCGGCAAACACCACATCGATGCCGGCTTCCTCCGCCGCCGCCGGGATATACTGCGTCATGGGGCCGTTGCCGCCCTTGGCGTTGGTGTAATAGGCGGGCTGGTGGACGGTCAGGATCTTCCAGGTAGCGTCGCTGGCCTTCGCATCCTGTACCAGCCACTCCGCTGCCGTCTTCATGTCGCTGCCGACACCGCTGTAGTTGATGACCGCCACATAGACATTGCCGTAGGTGGTGGACCAGCAGCTGCCCATGCTGTGTTTAGGCAGGGCGAACACGCTGCCGACGATGTCGGCGTTGCCGTCACCCTCAAACTCATGGTTGCCCAGAACATGGATCATGTCGGCGCTGCCCAGCTCCTTGGCGTTCAGCAGCTGCACCATCTCGTCCAGCTTGGCGAAGTTGGTGGGGCTGTCCACGACGTCGCCGGTCTGGATGCCGAAGTCATAGCTGCCAGTTTTCAGGGTGTTAAAAATGTTGCTGATATTGGTCGTGTCCTCGGCCTGAATATCGCCCAGTACAAAGAACTTCTGGGACGCATCAGCCGTGCCGGCGGTAAAGCTCTCCGCCGTCTCCGGCCAGTTCTCCTTGCCGGACGCGGCCTGATACTCGTAGGTCGTACCGGCCGTCAGACCGCCCAGCGTGACGCTGTTCACGTTCACCGCCTTGTAGCCGCCGCCGGTAAAGGTGCGCAGCTCCGTGTGTGCAGGAATGGCGGTGCCCCAGTTCTCCGTGCCCTGCACACGCCAGCGCAGGAACTGCTTCTCCGTTGCCGTCGGGTCGGACAGCCACGTGATATTCTTTGTTGTACCGCCATCTTCCGTGGCGTTAAAGAGGAATGCGGTCTCCATATCCGTTACCGGATCGTAGGTATAGATCCGGCTGCGCATGGACAGGCTTCCGTCCTCGGCCTTGGCGTAGACAGATACCACGCCGGCGGCAGCGAACGCATGGCTGGTCAGGGTGCCGTCCTCACCGGTCTTACCCAGGGAGGCGCCGTTTTCCCCGAAGATCTCCGCGTTGGCTACCGGCTTACCCTCCAGATCGGTCACCGTCAACACGGCGTCCCGACCGGTCAGTACCGGATCACAGGACACGCTGATGGCCGCGCCCACCGGCAGCGTTACAGCGGGGGCAGAGAAGGTCGTCAAATCGCCGTCCATGTTATAGCACATGCCGGATCTGACCTCGTAGAGGAATGTGCTGCTGGCTGTCAGGTTGTCAGGTACCTTCACCTTCACTGTGGCGATCAGGTTGCCGTCCTTCACCGGGCGGCCGCCGGCACGCACAGCCTTAACGGTTACGGTGTGATCCTTTGCGTTGTAGCAATTTGCGGGGTCATAGCCCTCCGCGGCCTTGAAATTCTGGGAGAATGCCACGGTGCAGTCGGTATACTGCCGATCCAGACGGATGACTGTGTCGCACTCGCTGACGGAGCTGTTGGTACCCCGGATCTCCAGCGTTACATATCCGCCCACGGCGGCCATGGTCTCCACGTTGGTCACACGGACGAGATTCTCCGCACTGCTGCCCTCTACGGTGAAGTAGCGGGTCTGGGAGGTCTCGTTACCGAAGCCGTCGCGGAGAGACACCGTAACGGAGTGGGTCCCGTTGGCAAGCTGCATACCATACAGGTCGATGTGGCCGTCGCTGGCTACCAGTACGGCCTTCTCCGTCACATTGGCGCCGTCCACATAGAGGCGCACGGTGTCGGCATCCACGCCGGTGGCATACTTGCCGGGGGCATCGCTGAAATAGGCGCGCAGGTCGAAGGTGCTTCCGCGGACCGTGCCGCCGTCCATCAGCTCCTCATTGTTGAAGGTGATGGAGTCCACCTGCGGATTGTCGATATCATCCGTATTCGTGCCGTACACAAACTGGAAATTGTCCAGATAGATGGATCCGACCCGCGGCTCGACCATCTTGATACCGTTGACGAACATCAGGCGGAAGGTCATGCTCTTCATCAGGCTAAAGGGCGCATCCGATGCCTTCAGCTTGGCCTCGCAGTACTTCCAGCCCTCCCAGTAGATACCGGGCTGCTGGCCATACGCCGGATGGGAAGGCTCGACAACGGACTTCGGCTCGAAGGTGTAGTCGAGCTCCACCTTGTTTCCATCCTTATTAAGAGCATAGGCTCGCAGCCACAGGCCGGAGTTTGACCCCTCGCCCTTCCACTCGATGCCCACGCCCTCCGGGGCATAGACCCACACGCCAAGGCCCGTGGGAACGCCCGGAATCGTCACATCGTCGGAAGTACCGATGCACGCGCCCTCTGTCACTTCACCGCAGGCGCTGAAGTCGAAGTTCAGCTTCATTGCTTTGGCACCAAAGCGTACGGGTTCGCTGTCGTCGATGCTGACGATCTCAATGGACTCGTTGCCGCCGCGGTTGTAGTTAAAGGTATTCAGAATACCGTTTTCCCCGCAGTAATACTCCTGCGCGGGGATAACGCTGCCGTCCTCATTGACGTGATCCTCAAAGTCCCACACGACGGTCGGCAGCATACCGATCACAGCCTTGATGGTGCCGGTCACTGTCTCGTCAAAGGCCGAGGTGGCGGTGATGTTGGCGGTCACACTGTAACCGTCCGCAGAGCGGAACGTGTTGCCGGTGAAGGCGCCCATCTTCGGGTCAGCCAGCGTCCACTGGATATCGCCGTCCTTGTAGTTCACGTCTCTGTTCTGATAGCGTACCACCAGACCCAGATCGGATTCCTCGTCAAAGTCCAGACTGATCTCATCGGAGTTAAAGGTGACCGTGTCCGGCTTCACCAGTTCCACAGAGGCGGTGCCGACCACATCGTCACCCTGGCACAGCGCGACGGTGACAACGCCAACGCTGTCAGCACCGGCCGCAAACAGACCGGTGGCCGGGTCGATCGTGCCAAGCGCTGCGGATTCCTCCGCCAGCTTCCACACCAGACCCTCCGGCAGCACCGCTGCGCCGCCGCTGCGGTCTACGCCCACAGCGCCGAACTGCACGGCAGAGCCGGGCGTATACAGCTCATCGCGGGGGGTCACCAGCGCGTGGTCAAATACGCCGTCCTGCGACTCGGTGGAGACGCAAATCATACCGGAGCTGATGGTTCTCTCCTGACCGTCGGAGGGCTTGCTGAGCATCTTCAGCTCGCCGCCCTCTTCGCGGGCCGCGAAGGTCGCGGAGCCGCCGCCATCGAGGTACAGAGCCGTCACACAGCCGGCGTCCTTCAGCACAGCTGCCATCTCATAGAGGTCCATACCGATGGAGCGGGGCGCCAGACGGCCCTCCGCCATGAAGAACACGACGCTGCCGTCAGCCCGGATACCCACACTGTTTCTGGGGTTCATCGATCCGTCGCTGGTCACCTGGATCTCACCGTTCCGCAGAAGGTAGATGGGGCCGGAAATCGCTTCCATTACGTCGTCCGTCGGGGTTCCGGCGTCACGGATGACCGCGGTGCCGTCCGTCAGGATCGCGAAATACGGCTCGTAGGAGGTCTTGATCACGTTGCCCTCCATGATCAAGTAACCCGTGGGCTCGCCGGTGCCCATGTTGAAGTAGTCGCCGTTGGTGGCCATGACGACCGTGCCTGCCGGATCGGCGATCTTGCCGTAGTCCGCGGCCAGCCGCGTGGTCTCCTTCAGGCTCCACTGACCCTTGCTGATCGTCTGAGCATTCCCGACACGATCCGCCGCCGTGCTTCCGGCCGTGTAGTAGCCGTCGTAGGTGGCCTTGAGCGTTACGTTCTTGGTCAGGTCGATCTCCGTCATGTAACCAATAGCCTGATGATTGGCCTTGTTACGCATGACGATCTTGTCGTAGGTCACACCATTGGCAATGGCGTGGTGCGTCTGTACGACCGGCGTCAGGCCCGCTGCGGCAGCTGCGCTGTCCAGCGTGACCGTACTCCGTGCGGCGGGCTGGGATGCAAGCGCCATCAGAACATTCGTCTGAGTCTCATCATCCCCCTCGTCTCCCGCCTCGGCTGCATCGGCATCCTCAGAACCGTCTGCGCTGTCTGTCTGCTCTTCCCCCGTGGTCTCCGGAGCGGCGACGTCCGTATCCCCCTCGGTATTGGCGTCATCCTCCCCGATTTGGTCGACCAGGGAAACCGTGGTGTCTTCCGTCTGTTCTGCGCCGTCCTCGATGGCGAAGGCCATGGGAACGGTGTTTAACAGGAACGAAAATACCAATAACAGTGAAATCAGTTTCTTTTTCATCGTTTTCCCTTCCTCATTTTTTCTTTCATTCACGTCTAAGGTCAATGCTTTTGTCAGCTGTCTTGCCTTTATGCGGCCAGCTTCACATCTGGCAAAGCCGTGGCAAGCAGCTGCAATTCACCCCCTTTTTCACCATACACGTGTACGTAATATGTACCAGCGGAATGATGGGCAGTCATATCCACCGTATACACCCAAAGTCCGGCCTTGGTCCGCTGGGCAGCGTACCACACCAGATCGTCTTGGCCATTTTCTGCGCTCCATACAGGCAGGTAGACCCGCTCGTACTTGGAGGCATTTTGCACGGTGAGCTTCATCGTGCGGCAATCCGCAGGAAGCTCCACGGTAACATAGGGCTCGTCCGGGAAGACAGCGTGCTTTACGTAAGCCGTCGTATTTGCCACCAAACGCAGCTCCTTGCTCTGGCTGCTGCGTCCATAGGCGTGGATCACATATTGGCCCGCTGTGCGGTGCTTCCCCAGATCCACGGTGTAGGCCCACGTTCCGTCGGCCTGCTTTTCAGCGGGGTACCAGACGATATCGTCCTGACCGCCTGCCACGCTCCATGTGGCCAGATACAGCTGCGTACAATCGTCAATATTCGCTGCGGTGAGCTGCATCGTGCGGCAATCCGCGGAGACCGTGGCCGTGACCCGGGCCGCCAGCTTTTCCACGTACGCCGTGGTGTTGGTGAGCATCTCCATTTTGCCGTTTTTCGCGCCGTATACGTGGATCAGGTAGTCCCCGGTGGAGTTGTGATTCGCCAGATTCACGGTGTAGGTCCACGTTCCGTCGGCCTGCTTGACGGCGGGATACCAGACGATATCGTCCTGACCGTTCACCGCACTCCAGACAGGGAAGTAGACCTTGTCATACCCCTCAATGTTTCTGGCAGCGATCTGCATTGTCTGGCAGTTTGCCGAGACCTCGGCCACAGCCGCCGGACGTACCGTGTTGAACGCCGAGACATACACCTGGGTAGCCAGCTGTGCCGCCGTGGGCTTTCCGGCGTTACCGGCCCATACATGCACATTGTAAACGCCCGTGGACTGATGCCGCACCAAGTCGACAGCGCAGTGCCATTTGCCGTCCGCCTGCTTTGCGGCAGGGTACCAGACGATATCGTCCTGACCGTTTTCCTCGCTCCAGACCGCGAACCACAGATTCTCGCCGGCATCCGCTCCCGTAAAGGAGAGGTCCATCCTTGCGCGGTCCAGATCCACAGAAACGCTGATCCGATCGACGTATTGCAAGATCCGCTCCGCCGTAAAAGCCGTCTCACGCTTTCCGAGCCATGTACTTAGATTTTCTTTTGCTTCCTGATATGTTCCTGCAAAATAAGTGCCTTTTCCGCCGAAGCCGCCCTTCAGATCATCCCATCTTGTATAATTCATGGACGCAGAAGCCTGCAGCAGGGTATACAGTGATTCGGCCTTATCGTCCATGCCGCCGAACGCCGCTGCATAGTCCTGCAGAAGTCTGCTCATTTCATCCCGCACGACAGGGATCGACAGCAGCTTGCGAAAAACGATGTGGTTGTAGATGTGGGCAGTCTGGTGACTATCCGCATTCTCCACGTCATTTCCCATGCAGGTATCGAAATCCCACACAGGACCCAGATGCAGCACATCCTGCTCTCCGTCCTTATACCAGTAGAAGCTGGATCCGGCGGATTCGCGGTTCAATACAAATTCATTTACCAGATAGTACTGCAAAAAAGAGTCCACATCGATGTACCGGGACAGAGATTGCAGGGTGATTGCGTCATCGGGTGTTGTCGCTACGTACTCCATAAATGCGTTGAGCGCATCGTCAAAGCCCTTGACAGCCTCCTGCAGCAGTGCGGGATCGTCCTCTGTCACAGATTCTTTTACCACGAAGTGCTTGCCTGTGCTGTGGTTCTCGATCCAAATATCCTCAGCTGCAAAATACGCCTCATCCTGCTCCATAAGAACGCCCTTGGGATCGTTCAAATCCAGGCGGGTCGTGCCGAGCTCCACCTTTTCGCACACCAGATACGTCCCGCGGTATTCCCCGTTGATCCAGAGATCTACGTACGCGCAGTCCGGTGCATATGTCATCCCCAGCTGGTCGGCCAGGCTGAAGGAAAGCTTGTTCCGCATCATGCTGTCATCCGATGCGTTGGCCAGCAGCACCCATTTTTTAGCCTTTGCCATGCCGAGGACGCTGGTCTTCTTGTCAAATTTGATCTGGTAGCCCTTTTTCTGGTAGTACGCCCAAGAAGTGTTCCCACGTCCCTTGAACGTCGCATTCGTCACGTGCAGGTCGTTTTCCTCATTTTCCGTATCCGTCAGAGTGACCGCCGTACCGGTGTATTTCACATTTTTGTCCTGATGCACCGTGTCCAGCGTGACGCCGTCCAGCGCAATATACAGGCTGGGCAGCTTCGACTGCATCACCGTGATGGTTTCCGACGAACCATCCGCAAGGCTGACAACGACACTGTCGCCATTCTCCGCAAAGGCGCCGCGCAGTACGTTGGTCTGGGGATCCAGCGTGCCCTTGTCGGCCGAAACGACCGCACCCTGCAGCTGCACCTCTGCATCAGAAATGACCACCTGATTCGTCAGGAACAGATACCACTGCTCCTTTTGCGTATCGTGGTAGCCATGGATCACATTCCCCTGCTGGTCTGTCACCGCACAGGAGAAGGTGTCGTCGGCATAGGCTGTCAACACACACAGCACGATTGCCGCCACCAAAAAAACCGCTCTTCCCAATTTTTTTCTCATACTGCTCGCCCCTTCTTATTCGTTTTCTTTTTTTACAGAAAAATCTTCCGTTACCAAGGTCAGATTCGGGTTGTAGTAGGGATCTCCTGCGGCGAGTTCGCGCCCCCACCGCTCTTGGAAGCGCCGAACCTCACCTTCGAAACGCTTCCGTTTCTCCGGCGTATCTTCTGCGCCTCTGCTCTTCGATTCATAGTGATACAGCTCTGCAAATGGTGTCCACACAATGAGGTAGCCGGCTTTTCGGATCCTCATGCACATATCGACATCATTAAATGCCACCTCAAAGGTTTCATCAAGGCCGCCGATTTCCTGCCAGACATGGCGCGGAACCATCACACAGGCGGCTGTCACCACAGAAAAGTCCTGCGCGATGGTGGCCCGGGACATATAGCCATAATCGCCTCTCGGGAAATTCTTGTGGGCGTGTCCGGCGACGCCGCCGATCCCCAGGATCACACCGGCGTGCTGGATCGTATCATCGGGATAATAGAGCATCGCTCCCACCGCGCCGACGTCAGAGCGCTGTGCAAACATCAGCATTTCTTGTATCCAATCCGGCGTAATGACCTCTATGTCGTTGTTCAGCAGCAGTATATACTCACCTGCGGCAGCCTCCCGGATCCCGAAATTGTTGATCGCGGAGTAATTGAACTTCCCCGTCCAAGTCACGACCTGAATACGCGGATCGCTTTTCAGCTCGTCATAGTAGGCGAAGGTTTCCTTCTCCTTGCTGTTGTTCTCAATAATGACTATTTCAAAGTTCTTGTAGGTGGTCTTCTCCAGAATGGAGGAAATGCAGGTTCTCAGCGTATCCACATAGTCCATATTGGGGATAACAATAGACACTTTGGGGCAGCCGGAGATCGCGTATTTGATCCGATATGTCGACGGGATCGATGAATCCTCCACCTCGCCGACAAGACCGACCCGATCCAGATGCTCACGCAGGGCTCTTCGCGCGGCATCCAGCGTGTACGGCTTCGCGGAGATACCGTCCGCCACGGAGCCGCTGTGCGCACGCCAGAAGTACAGGATCTCCGGGATATGCACGATCCTTGCGGCCTTCTCCGTCAGCCGCAGAACCATGTCGTAATCCTGGCTGCCGTCAAACTCCCCGCGGAATGTGCCGACCTCGTCCAAAAGCGCCTTGGAGAACACCGTAAAATGGCAGATGTAATTGTAGCTTCTCAGCGTATCCGGGGCGTAATCCGGCTTGAAGTGCGGGCAGAACGCGTCCTCCGGTTTTTCATGGAAGGTGTTTTCATCCGTATAAATAAAGTCTGCATCCTGTTCGCAGATCGCCCGCATCACCTCATGGAGGGCTGCCGGATGCAGCAGATCGTCGTGGTCAAACAACCCGATATAGTCCCCTGCCGCCATTTCAAGACAGGCGTTTGTGTTCCCGGAAATGCCCAGATTCTGCTCCAGCCTCCGGTACTTGATCCGCGGGTCCTTCCGCATATACTGACGGCAGATCTTCTCCACGCTGTCATGGGCCGCGTCGCTGCCGTCCGCCATGCACAATTCCCAGTTTGCGTATGTCTGGTCGATGACCGACCGGATCATCTCGTGCAGAAACTTCTCCGGGGTGTTATAGAGGGGCACGACGATGCTGAACTTGATGCTCCGCGGAAACACCGTGTTTCTCTGGTGCTCCAGTTCTTCGTCGGTGAAAAGGGGCTTACTGGCCAGGGATGTAAATTCCTGCCGGTGCGTCAGCTTGTTTTTTACTTTTCGCCATGTATAGCGCCAGCCGTTCTGGTGCAGACACCGAAGCCCCTTGCCCAGCAGGCGGAAGAATGCCACCTTTCCGCAAATGCGCTTTAACGCATCGAGGCATACGCGGAACGGCTTTGTGATTTTCCAGAAAAACGCGTTGGAGATCACACTGTACGCATACTGGCTATCCGCCAGCTGTACCTTCAGCGCCTCACGCTGGCCGATCGCCGCTTGGTAGTGCTCCTTGTAGTGAGCCAGCTCCGCCGACAGCTCCTTGCACTGTTCGGAAGCCGCATGATACTGCGTCTCACGGTGCGCCAAATCTGCTTCCAGCGCCTCACACCGCTCAGCCGTCTCGTGACACTGCTCCTTATAGGAGGTCAGCTCTGTCAGAAGCGCATTTGTCCGCGCCTCACATTCCGCCTCTTTACTGCGCAGCGTCTGCTGCATCTGCGCTATCTCCGCTGCGGCCGCAGCCTCCCGCTGCTGCTTCTCCTGGAGCCACTCGTTTTGCTTGTTGGCCCACTCGGCATTCTCCGCCGCGTGCAGCGCCGTAATATTCTGGATGTGCCGCTCCTTGTCCTCTACCGCCTTGTTCCAGCGCGCACTTTCCTGCTGCCGCGCACACTCGGAAATCCGGATGTTCCGCTCATAATCCTCGACCTGCCGCTCGATGTTTGCGCTGCGCCGGAACAGCAGCGCATGGGCGGTCAAATACGTCGGACGATAATTGATGTCATCCATAAAGCCGTTTTCAAAGAAAGCCCGGCACCAATATTCCCGCTGCTGTACATTCACGTGGGTAGGCTCGGTAAAATCGTCGGGAGTAGAGGTGAACAGCACCTTATCCGTAAGCTGGCAGAGATTCCGGATCGCCTGCCTGCCATCTTCCGCATACAGATGCTCCAGTACCTCTATTGTCACGACCAGATCGTACCTGTCCGGCAGTCCGGCGGGCAGCGGCTCTGTCAGAGAGCCTACCTTGCAAAAGGGGCGGACATCCTCCCGTACCTTTGAAATGGCATACGCAGAGATGTCGACGCCGTAGGCCTCGACGCCCCGATCCCGCAGTGCCGCTACCAGATATCCCATGGCGCAGCCGGCATCCAGCACCGTCTCCGGGTGTATGTCCGCCACGATCCGATCTGCGATCATGCCAAAGAAATTGACCCAATGCTCCGGCTCCTCGTAGGGGATCGGGCCGCAGCCGCTATGGTAATACGCCGCGTTGTAAAGCTCGCTCATATGCACCTCAGCGCGATGCCTCATACGCATCGCAGATTTCTTTTGTTGCGCCTATCGCCTTTATCTGGCCATGCTCCAGCCAGATGACCCGGTCGCACATCTCCCGGATCTGTTCCAGACTGTGGGATACAAACAGCACCGTTGTGCCGCCGCTCATCAGCTCCAGCATCCGGGCCTTGCTTTTTTCCTGAAAGGCGGCATCACCTACCGCCAGAATTTCGTCTACGATCAGTATCTCCGGCTGTACGACTGTCGCAATGGAGAACGCCAGCCTCATCAGCATGCCGGAGGAATAGTTGCGGATAGGGACGTCGATAAACTTTCCCAGCTCGGAAAACTCCACGATCTGTTCGTACTTCTCCTTCAGATACTTCTCGCTGTATCCGAGGATGGATCCGTTCAAGAAGATGTTTTCCCGGCCGGTCAGGTCATGGTCAAAGCCACTGCCCAGCTCCAGCATGGGGACGACATTTCCGTGGACCTCCAGCGATCCGCCGGTCGGCTTCAAAATGCCGGAGATCACCTTCAGCAGCGTGGATTTGCCCGCTCCGTTGTGGCCGATGATGCCGACCACCTCGCCGCGCTCCACCTCAAAGCTGACGTTTTTCAGCGCCCAGAACTCCTCATATTTGATTTTCCCCCGGAGCAGCTGCACAACGTACTCCTTGATGCTTTGGATGCGGTCATAGGTCATGAGATACCGCATCGATATGTCATTCGCACGAATTATCACGAGTGTTACTCCTATCAAATGTTGAGGACGAAGCGATCCTGTGTCCGCTTGAACACCATGCTCCCGATGATCAGCGGTACTACGGACGCGATCAGCGCCAGGGCATATGCCTTCGGCTCCGGAGAGACGCCGTTGATGAGGATCGTTCGGATAAACCGGATAATGTGGTACAGCGGGTTCAGCTTATAGACCAGCATGAACCGCGCGGGGATAATGCTCTCCGGGTAGAAGATCGGGGTCGCATACATCCAGAGCATACTGACCACGCCCCACAGGAACTGGGTGTCCCGGAAAAACACCATGGCTGCCGCCAGCAGCATTCCAACGCCCAGTGCCAGTGCAAACAGGCAAAACACACCGAAGGGGAGCAGCAGGATCGCCGGGCGGATCGGTGTCCGTGTGATCAGCAGAACTGCCAGCAGCGGCAGCAGCGAGAGTCCGAAGTTGATGGTGGAGGACATCACACGCGTCAGCGGGTAGATATACTTGGGAACATAGACCTTCGTGATCAGGGGGGCATTCCCCACGATAGAGGTCAGGGACATGGACGTCGCTTCGCTGAAATAGCTGAAGCAAACGATACCGGTCAGCAGATACACCGCAAAGTTCGGGATATCCGACTTGAACAGTGTGGAAAAAACGATGTACTGCATCGTCATGGTCAGCAGCGGGTTCAAAAAGCTCCACAGAACACCAAGGACAGAGCGCTTGTATTTCGTCTTGAAGTCTCTGGAAACAAGCTGCCTCATGAGGTAGCCATACTTGCTGAACGCCGCAGACACGCGCAGAACGGCGAGCTGCTTTCCCTTCTGAAATCCGCGGATCAGATACAGGCAATACCCGGCAAGCACAGCCAGCCCTGCCGCGGCCAGCGGCCAATAATGCGCGCCGAACCACAGCGCCTCGCGGCTGTGTACCTCCATACACAGCGCGCCGGCCTGCGCGGCGCCGTTGACCTTCACCCGCTCGTCCTCCGCCAGTTGGATCGCCACTTGATTTCTGACGGTGGACATCGTAGTGCCGCTGTACAGCGTGACGGCGTTCCCTGCTGTGCAGTCCGGTGCGGTGATCCGTACCGTTGCAATGCCGCCCGGCACAGAGATGCCCGGCGCAAAGGAAACGGAGAAATTCTCGTTGTCAGCCAGACCGGAGATAGCGACGCGCCGGCTGTCCAGCGTCTGCCCGTCTGAGCAAAGCTCTATGATCAGCGTCCCTTGATTCTGGCGCGCATACGTCGCGCCGCGGAGGGTGATGCCCATCAACCGCCCGTTCACGCGGATCTGCTGGGTAATGACGGTGTCCTGTGTGATCTCGCCCACCGGTTCGCCGGGCGTCAGCATATCGGTAAAGCTGTCCCGATACCGCAGCTGGTCGCCGCCGATCCAATAGAACAGCATCGCCGCGACCACATAGAGCGCCAACGCGATCCCGCACTTTTTCTTCAATGATTGTAGGTTCATGCTTCCCCGGTGATCTCCTTCAAATATCGCGCCAATGCGTTTTTCCACTCCGGCAGCTCCTGAAAGCCGTTGCTGTGCAGACATTCCTTGCTCATCCGCGAATTCAGCGGCCGCACCGCTCTCGTCGGATACGCGCTGGTGGGGATGGGATATACCGTTACCTGCTTGTCCGCCAGCTCAAAAATCGCCTTTGCAAACTCCGACCATGCACATGTACCCCCATTGGTGGCGTGGTAGATGCCGTATCGCTCCGTCTGCACCATATCGCACAGCAGCGGCGCAAGATCCGCCGTGTAGGTCGGTGAACCGATCTGGTCACAAACCACTGTCAGCTCCGTTCTGGTTTCTGCCAGACGGAGCATCGTTTTAACGAAATTATTCCCGTTTTTTCCGAAAACCCAGGAGATGCGGACGATAAAGTACGTCTCCAAAAGGCTCTGCACAGCCAGTTCGCCGGCCAGCTTGCTTCTGCCGTACGTGTTTACCGGGCTTACCGGGTCATCCGTCCGGCGGAACTGCTCACCTGTACCCGGGAACACATAGTCCGTGGAGATATACAGCATCTTCGCGCCGATCTCCCGGCAGGCGGCCGCGAGATTGCGTGTCCCATCTGCATTGACCGCCCAGCACCGCTCCGGCTCATCCTCCGCCAGATCGACCTTGGTGTAGGCCGCGCAGTGGATGACTGCATCCGGACGGTATGATTGCATCAGATGCTCTACCGCTGCCCGGTCCGTAATATCCAGCTCTTTGGATGACGTGCCCCGGTATTCTATTCCACGCTGCGCCAGCACCCGCGCCACGTCATAACCCAGCTGGCCGCTGACGCCAGTAACCAATACCCTCATGCCGATCCCCTTATATACGATTTACTTTGATCAACTGAATGACCTTCACGAACAAGCTGTCCGGCGCAAATTTCAGAAATATCTCGCCCATCGAAGTCAGCGGGCTGAACCTCCGATATTTCCATACCGTCCTGCTTCCGCCGCGATGAAGCCAGTTTTGCTTCCTTGCCTGCGCCCAAAGGAGCGCGTCGTCTATGGCTGCCTCCAGTTTCGCATCACAGGCGAAGTGCTCCTTCAGCCATTGCATCCGGGCCAGCATGGGCTCGATCCGTTCCTTTCCGTAGCTGGTTTTACCTGTGACCCCCGCCATCAGGCCGGTCTGATTCCCGCCGTGGATGCGGTAGCGGATGGTTTTTTCCGGCGAGGAATACACCATGCCCCTTGCCGCGCAGAACAAGGTGATATAGTGGTCATGCACCATATACGGACAGAACGGAACCGCCTGCTTAGCGGATTCCGCCCGAACCAGCATCGTACACCCTGCGGCAAAATTGCTGACCAGCAGGCCCTCTGCCAGATCTCGCCCGCTGCGAAAGACAAGATGCCGGCGCACCTTGGCAAGGCTGTCAGACACCTGCTTTCCGTCGCTGTCGATAATATACATATCCGAGCAGACCACCAGCGCCTGCTCCCGTTCCATCGCCTTTTGCAGCACCGTCAGCTTTTCCGGAAGCCATATATCATCCTGATCGCAGTAGGCGAACAGGTCGCCCTCAGCCTCCCTGGTGAGCCGCTCGAAGGTGCCATTGGAGCCCAGATTTTCCTCGTTGCGTGTAATGGAATAGGGGAAGCTCGTGATACACTCCTGCGCGCAGGCGCGCACCTGCGCATAGGACGCGGCAGGCGAGCAGTCATCCCGGATATACAGCCGCAGATTTGGATAAGTCTGCTCATTCAGGCTCATCAGCTGCTCTTGCAGCCAATCCATCCGCGGCTCGTACACCGCCAGCAGAATGGAGATCAGCGGCTTATCGGTTCCCATACATTTGCTCATAGTAGTGCTGGTACTCGCCGTTGATGATGTTCTCCCACCAGTCGCGGTGTGTCAGATACCACTCGATGGTCTTGTCGATGCCGTCGGCGAATTTCGTCTCCGGCAGCCAGCCCAGCTCGCTGTGGATCTTGGTGGGGTCGATGGCGTAGCGCATATCGTGTCCCTTGCGGTCGGTGACGTAGGTGATCAGGCTCTCCGGCTTGCCCAGCTTCCGGCAGATGAGCTTCACGATGTCGATGTTCCGCATCTCATTGTGGCCGCCGATGTTGTACACCTCACCCACCCGGCCATTGCGGATGATGAGGTCGATGGCCTTGCAGTGATCCTCCACATACAGCCAGTCGCGGACGTTCAGCCCCTCGCCGTACACCGGCAGCGGCTTGTCGTTCAGCGCGTTGGCGATCATCAGCGGGATCAGCTTCTCCGGGAAGTGATACGGGCCGTAGTTGTTGGAGCAGCGGCTCACCGTGACGGGCAGGCCGTAGGTGCGGTGGTAGGCCAGCACCAGCAGGTCCGCACCCGCCTTGGAGGAGCTGTACGGACTGGAGGTGTGGATGGGCGTCTCCTCGGTAAAGAACAGGTCGGGACGATCCAGCGGCAGGTCGCCGTACACCTCGTCGGTGGACACCTGATGGTACCGCTGAATACCGTACTTCCGGCAGGCGTCCAGCATGACCTGCGTGCCCAGTATGTTGGTCTGCAAAAAGACCTCCGGGTTCTCGATGGAGCGATCTACATGGCTCTCGGCGGCGAAGTTCACCACCATGTCGGGGTGTTCCTCCTCAAACAGGTCATAGATAGCCTTGCGGTCACAGATATCCGCCTTCACGAAACGGAAGTTGGGACTGTCCATGACGCTCTCCAGCGTGGACAGATTGCCGGCATAGGTCAGCTTATCCACGCAGACAATCCGATCCTCGGGATGCTTGTCCAGCATATAGAAAATAAAGTTACTGCCGATAAAACCGGCGCCGCCGGTGACAATGATGGTCATAGGTGTTCCTCCTCAAAAGCCGGTAACGGCATCCTTCAGCCACGGGGAAGTCTGGTCCTTTTGGGACAGGATGGGACTTTCCACGCCCCAGTCGATGGCCAGCTCCGGGTCGTTCCAGCGGATGCCGCCGTCAGCTTCCGGCGCGTAGTAGTTATCCGCCTTGTAGAGGAATTCCACCTCGTCGGTCAGCGTCACGAAGCCATGGCCGAAGCCGCGGGGGATCAGCAGCTGCCGTTTATTCTCCTCGCTCAGCTCCACCGCCACCCATTTTTTGTAGGTGGGGCTGTTAGGCCGCAGATCCACCGCCACATCCAGCACCGCGCCGCGGACACAGCGCACCAGCTTGGCCTGTGCCTTGTCGCCCCGCTGGAAGTGGATGCCCCGCAGCGTGCCCTTTACCGTGGAGGACGAGTGGTTGTCCTGCACAAAGTCATAGTGCAGCCCGGCCTCCTCAAACACGCGCTTGGAGTAGCTCTCCATAAAGAAACCGCGATGATCGCCGAACACCTTCGGCTCTACGATATACACGCCGTCAATGGCGGTCTTGATAAAATCCATTCGTCTGCCCTCAGTAAATGTATTTGCCCTCAGCCACATTCTTCAGATGCTGGCCATAGGGGGCCTTGCCGTAAATGTTGGCCGCCAGCAGCAGCTGCTCCCTGCTGATCCAGCCGTTGCGGTAGGCGATCTCCTCCAACGCGGAGATCTGGATGCCCTCCCGGGATTCCACCACCCGCACGAACTCCGTGGCCTCTGCCAGAGAGTCCATCGTTCCGGTATCCAGCCAGGCGTAGCCGCGCCCCAGCGTTACCACGTGCAGCGTACCCTCGTCCAGATATACCCGGTTCAGGTCGGTGATCTCCAGCTCACCGCGGGCGGAGGGCTTCAGCGCCTTGGCGCGCTCCACGACCTTCTTGTCATAGAAGTACAGGCCGGTGACGGCATAGTTGCTCTTGGGCTTCCGGGGCTTCTCCTCAATCGACAGCGCCCTGCCGGTATCATCCAGCTCCACCACGCCGAACCGTTCCGGGTCGTTGACGTAGTAGCCGAACACCGTCGCGCCGCCCTCCTGCGCTACCGCCTTGTGCAGCTGGGCAGTAAGCCCCGCGCCGTAGAAGATGTTGTCGCCCAGGATCATAGCCGCCCGGTCATCCCCGATGAACTCCTCGCCCAGAATAAACGCCTGTGCCAAACCGTCCGGCGCGGGCTGTACCTTATACGAAAAATGGACGCCGAATTGACTGCCATCTCCCAGCAGGCGCTGGAAGTTCGGCAGATCGGTCGGCGTCGAAATAATGAGAATATCCCGTATCCCCGCCAGCATCAGCGTGGAGATCGGGTAATATACCATGGGCTTATCATAGATAGGCAGCAGCTGCTTGGATGTGACCATGGTCAGCGGATATAACCGCGTGCCGCTGCCGCCGGCCAAAACGATTCCCTTCATTGTGTGTTCCCCCCGTATGGATCCTCTGGTTCTCAGGATCCTCTCTGTTCAAAGCCTTTCGTGTCATCTGCCCCGTATGTGCCGCCTGTTGCGTCAGAATCTTGAGGTGTTCTCAAGCAGCGCAGTTCCCCTTTGCAGAGTCAGATGAACCGTGTGACGGCCACGCATTCTGCGGTGCCCTTTCTGCACCGGGACGTAACCGCCGCAACGCGCGTCAAATCACAAAATTTCTGTTCCTACGTTACCACTTTTCGTGAAAAAAGTCAAGCCGCGGGCGGTGCCTGACACCGTAAGCAGTATGTGCCGCCGCCCACATAGTATACGCGGCACAGCTCCTGTAAAAAATTGGAAACTGCCATTCTTCCCGGCGCTTTTGCGTGCTTTCGGCTCGGTGGGCGATCCACTGTGTCCGCCTGTATCCACCTGCTTTTTTCCGCGTTTGGGTCACGGTTTGGGTCAAGCTCCGCGACGGCACAGAAATGACCACGCTGTAATTAAAGAATAGGCGTGCCGCCTGTCGACTTCCTTCAAAACAGTCAAATCCTGTGGCCGCGCACCCGTTGGAGAAGCGCGTCGTAGTCCATTGTGCCGGAGGCAACGGATAATCCGACCTCCACAACCTCCTCATTGGTACACTCCATGTGTATCCCGTTCACTTCCAGAAACGTCAGCATAACGTACATACCGATGCGCTTGTTGCCGTCCACAAAAGCGTGGTTGGAGATGAGCGTATAGCCGAGCTGTGCGCCCTTTTCCTCCTTGGTAGGATAGAACTCCTGCCCGTCAAAGCCGGCAAAGGCGTTCTCCAATGCGGAATCCAGCAGGGCTTCATCCCGGACACCGATACTGCCGCCTGTTTCCTGGGCGATGAGCTTGTGGAGCAGCAGCACCT
>Ga0129312_1000943_pt1 | contig 19603 bp, 16 predicted proteins | sample O827metagenome_FD_94434 | JGI IMG/M metagenome (GOLD analysis project Ga0129312, IMG submission 94434) | Orangutan group fecal microbial communities from Wisconsin, USA - O827 metagenome | ecosystem: Host-associated > Mammals > Digestive system > Large intestine > Fecal | place: USA: Wisconsin... | reverse complement strand
TCGGAAAACTTCAAGCGAGCTTGATTTTTCGCTCACTTAATCGGAAAGTTAACTTCGTTGACTTTCCTCACGTTCGGAAAACTTCAAGCGAGCTTGATTTTTCGCTCACTTAATCGGAAAGTTCGATTCTGCTCATGGCTTAACGAAAACAATCCGATGATTGTTACTTTTGTCCTTACAGGACGTACTCGGGTACATTGCACAATGTCCCAGGGTGTTACCCTGGGCTAAGGAAACCATTGGGCTTTCAGCCCGCCTTTGCTTGTTTTGTTATTTCCAGCCCACCACTGCTTGTTTGGTTACTAACGCCCCGAATGGGGCAACATCTTCTTAGCCCAGAGTAACACCCTGGGTATGTATGGCCATTTTATCAAACGTCCTGTAAGGACAAAAGTAAAATCCGTGAAAATTTACGCACTGGACAACGCCACGAACAGTATCAAGTTCAAGTACAAATACAGCAGTCATCATCTCCCAATCACCATTGACTACGGTAAGAACATCTTCGATGATCCATTCCATCCCACCTTCGATTAATCCACATCACGATGCAATCCATCCACATCACCACCCTCCGCAAAATCCTATCCAGTCCCGAACCCATCGACATCCGTCTATGGACTCGCAGCGGTGAGATCCAGTCCTGGCACCGCTGCATCTCCCTCAAATATGACTTCTATAAAGGCACAAGACGAATGAAACTGCTGGACTCAAATGAAATCCGGCAGCTTCGAGATGTGTGTATATTTGAGGTGAATGGCATGGAGGTGTATATGTAGAGTAGCGAATTTGGCTAAAATTGTCAAATTCCTAAAGAAACTGTCTTACTTTTAAAAGAATAGTATTACCTTTGTTCCGAAAAAGTGGAACATGTACCACTTTTTCGGAATGTATGATAGTTAACAGAAGCACTTATATCGACCAATTGATTCGTTCTAAAGGCAACGGATTGATTAAAATTATAACAGGATTAAGACGTTCGGGAAAGTCTTTCTTGCTAAAGAAGCTTTTCCGACAGCACCTGTTGGATGATGGTATTAAGGAAGACCATATCATAAAAATTTTGTAGAGGCTTTTGATGCTTTTATAAAAATAAAGATACTAACAGAAACGAAACTCTTTTTCAGAGTATAGAACATTTGAATGTTGACGATTTTTTCCTGTACAACATCAAAGCCTCTATGTTAAAAAACACTGTTTTTCTTTGGCATTTCACCCGGTTTGCACTATCTTTGGACAGGAGTCCCAAGATAGGCGGCACCTCGGAAATGAAAAGAAAAACGAGTTTTTCTTTTGTATTTCGCTCGGTTTGCACTATCTTTGCATGCGTGTAGCGATAGCCACACAATAAAGACTGTATTGATTCGTGATAACACCAAAGATTCAGATGCCAAAGGCAAACAATAACATCTTCTACCATCTTGTTGCATTCCTAACTGTAGCAATATGGGGCACCACCTTTGTATCTACCAAGGTGTTGATGATCAATGGTCTTTCGCCAGCACAGATATTCACGCTGCGTTTCGCCATGGCGTATGTGCTGATGTTCTGTTTCAACCATCGACGACTCTTTGCTGATTCATGGCGCGACGAAGGTCTGATGGTGTTGTTGGGCATCACCGGAGGTTCACTCTATTTCCTGAGTGAGAACGAAGCCATGAACTACACCACAGCCACCAATACTTCACTCATCGTATGCTCCTGTCCACTGTTTGCCACACTACTGGTGCGGTTGGTCTATCGCTCTTCGCACATCCATATCATGCAGTTGACAGGTTCACTATTGGCATTTATGGGTATGATCATCGTAGTGCTCAACGGCAGATTTGTGCTCCACCTTTCTCCCGTGGGCGATGCCCTGGCATTTACAGCCTGCATCTGTTGGGCATTCTACTCGCTGCTGATGAAGACAATGACCGACAAGTACAGTGCTGCTTTCATCACGCGGAAGGTATTCTTCTATGGTGTGCTGACCATCATACCTTATTATATATTGGTGCCGGGCGTGCCTTCCATGGCAGTGCTGACCCAACCCGTGGTTGTGGGCAACCTATTGTTTTTAGGCTGTCTGGCATCGATGATTTGCTTCTTGACATGGAACTGGTGTATCTCCAAACTCGGTGCGGTGAAAGCCACCAACTGGGTATATTTCAATCCCATCACCACGATGATCTTTGCCTCATGGGTGTTGGGCGAGAAGATTACCATCTATTTTCTGATAGGTGCCGTCTGTATTCTGACGGGAATGTATATGGCAGACCGAAAGACATCTAAGAGTCCTGCTACGGTCTGACAGCCCAGCAATCACCGACAAACTACTACACACTACCAAACATCACATATTAACTAATCTAAAAAACAACAATTATGCAAATCAAAAGATTGTTACTAATGGCCCTCTCTGCAGTTGCTTTACAGAGTACGGCACGCGACAAGATTGACCTGTCGCCATTAGCGTGGGACATCACCCTCGATCCTCAAGCACAGTGGGCAAACGACAAACTCTTCACACCGCCCGTCACCATGGCATCGCTGCCAGTCAATCTGCCCACAGGCGGATGGCAGTTGCTCGACCACCCACAGAAGACTGGTGTGCATCTTCCTGCCACCGTGGAAGGTGAGATGTGGGGATGGAATGGTCAGACCTATGGTGTGACCGGCAATTATGTCGGTGTGTCATGGTTTCGCACGCAGGTTGATGTGCCTGCCAACTGGCAAGGCAAGCGCATCGCTCTGCAGTTTGATGCCGTGCGCTTCCGTGCCGAGATCTTCGTCAACCGCCAATTGGTGGGCTACGATTTGGTCAACAGCACTCCCTTTGAAGTGGATATCACCCCATACGCCAAAGTGGGACAAAAGAATGAGGTAGCTGTTCGCATCACCGACCCCAACGGCAATTTCAACTGGAAAGACTCGCAGTGTTATGCGTGGGGAGCCTACCTCACCAATCCCTCACATGGTTTTGGAGGTATCACAGGACGTGTTCACCTCGTGGCAACCGACAATACGTTTATCCGCGATATGTTTGTGGAGAACACCCCAGCCGCCTCTACCGTCAAAGTACACATAGCAGCAGAAGGCGTGAAACAAACCACACCGCTGAAACTCGAACTGAGAGAACGCGGAAGCAACAAGGTAGTATGGAGTCGTCAGGAACAGATGGATGGTAGCGAGAAAACCCTGACCCTCTCTTTGCCTCAAGCCAAACTGTGGAGTGTGGAAGAACCCAACCTCTACGAACTTACCGCCAAACTGGGCAACGATGAGTTGACACAACGTTTCGGATTCCGATGGTTTGAAGTGCGCGACGTAAAAGGTGACCGACAGTTCTACCTCAACGGCAAGCGCATCACCCTCATCACCGCCATCTCATGGAGTTTCTGGCCCGACAACGGTATTACACCTTCTCGCGAGCTCGCCTACAAACAGGTGCGAGACGCCAAACAACTGGGCATGAATATGCTCAACTTCCACCGCACCATCGGCAATACCGATGTGCTCAACGCAGCCGACGAACTCGGTCTGCTCTATTTCGAGGAACCCGGCGGCAACCAATATCCCGCCAACAAGTTTGATGACGGTACAGACTACACCCAGTTTTATTTCAACTACCGCAACGAGAAACTGGCACGTATGATACGTCGCGACCGATCACATCCATCACTCGTCATCTATAATCTGCACAACGAGCGTGGTGCTTCACCACAGGCAGAAGACCGCCGACAGATGCAAATGGCACATCGCCTCGACCCATCGCGCATCCTCACCTATAATTCGTGCAACGGAAAGAATCCGGAGGGATTGCCCGACGACCATTTCAAACTGCACCTGATGCCCGGCGATACCACCTTCCACAACATTGGTTGGTGGGACAACCACCATGCTGGCGGACCCGGTGTCTATCATGACTATATCTATAAAGGCAAGGACGACTACCTGCGTTTCTCTGATAACAAAGGCGAAATAGTATATTGGGGAGAAGAAGGAGCCATCGGCACACCGCCACGTCTGCAACTCATCCGCGACGAGATTCTCCGTTCGGGACGCACTAACAACTGGGAGGCTGCCGACTATTTAGCATGGTATGATGCCTACGATAACTTTCTCCGCACCCGTGGCTTCAGCAAGGCATTCCCCTGTGTTGACAGTCTGACTCGACAGATGGGTAATGTGGCATATTACTACCAAGGCCGTGTGATGGAGAATGTTCACATCAGCAACACAGTAGATGCCTATGCCATCAACGGATGGGAGGCGATGAAACTGGAGAACCATTCGGGTATGGTAGATAACTACCGCAACCTCAAAGGCGATGCACAGCTGATAGCCCGTTACAACCGTCCACTTTATCTCTCGGTGAAACTCACCCATAAGGTGCTTGCCGTTGGCGATACGACGACTACCGATGTGTATATCGTCAACAGAAAGGATATCCACGGACCAGCCATGCTTCAACTCACCGCACGCGACGCACAAGGCAAAGTATTGTCACGGATGAAAAAGCGCGTCAAAGTGAGTGGCGGAGTGGTCTATGGCGAGAATCTGATGACTGGTTGGAAGGTGCGCATTCCCTGTGCTGGTTATGTCAGCATCGAAGCCCAACTGCAACAACACGGACGCACCGTGGCTACCGGTGATGATAAGATCTATGCCGTGGCTATGAATGCAACAGGTATTGACGGTGTATGTGCCGTGGCTGATACCACTGGTGTACTGGCTGCCTACCTTGATGCACAAGGCGTGAAGACGGTGAATTACCATCGTGGCAGACCACAGGCAGACCTGATGATAGTAGGAGCCTTTGAACCCACACAGTTTGGAAGTGGATACAGCGATATTCTGGAGTGGGTTTATTCGGGCCACACCCTCGTCATTGTAGATAATCCCACACGCTGGGCAGATCTGCTTTGCGATAAAGAGGTGATGGACTATAGAGGTGAGAAAGCCTTGGGACGATCATGGTATGGTGGCAACTTCTTCTGTCGGTCACACCCTATCTTTGAAGGATTGCCCACAGACTGTGTGTTCAACTGGGAGTATCAGTGTTTTGCAGCCTACAATCGTCGCCGCATCGGTTTGCGCGACATGAGTGGTGAAGTATTGGTCGGTTGTGTGTCTGACCATCGCAAAGAGGTGTATTCGGCACTCTCTGAGATTCCTGCAGGACGTGGCAGAATACTCATTACCACACTCGACATCCCTGCTTGTCTGAAAGGAACGGAAGCCTATACGAAGAAGGTGGATCTCGACGGTATGAACGAGTCGATGAATACCTTCAACACTCAGGGCATGAACAAAGCCGATGCTGTAGGACGACAGCTGTTGCTCAACATGCTGCGCTATGCTTCACAGCACAAGCAATAAACTCATATCGGACGAACTGCCGATTTTGAAATCATGAATATCGGGCAGGAAGAAACACCATGATGTTTTCTTCCTGCCCGATTGCTTTACTCCAAAAGCGATAATCGCTAATGACCGATTGATGGAATCAATCTATAGGATATCTGAGAATAGTCTGATAGTAACTGCGCATCACTTGCTCGTCAATGGCTGCATCGGTGGTGACTTCAAGCAACAAAGGACGATCGGATGCAGACACTAACCACTGCAACCCATCAGTAAGCGAATCAGCATCAACAGCGGTGCGATAACCCACTCCATACTGTTGGCAGATGCCTGCGGCAGTAGTATGATGGGCTGCAGACACTAAGGTGTCGCGAGCAGGACTCTGTTCCAGTCCAGGCAAAAGGCGGAAGATGCCTCCCCCACCGTTGTTGAGCAGCAGGATGCGGAGATTGGATGGTAGCTGATTGTTCCATAGTGCATTCTGATCGTAGAAGAAACTGAGGTCTCCGATAACACAGAACAAAGGCCACGGACTGACTCCCATGGCTTGACCGACAGCAGTGGATAGTGACCCTTCAATGCCATTGACACCCCTGTTGCACCATAACGCACCCGTAGCAAAACTATTCGCCAGTCGGATGGCGGTGGAGTTGGCATAATGGCGATAGACCATGGGCAATGCCGACAATCGCATTTCAAGTTGACGAACAGCAAGTAGCTGCGAGAAAGGAGCATCAAAGGTACTCATAGCCTCATCAACCTTTGCCGCCAAGGTCTGCCAACGCTGCACAAACGGATGGGGATCTTGTTCGAGCAGGAAGTGTAAATGATCTACCACCATATCGGGATCGCCCACAATGACCTTAGTGAGATTCATCAAGGGGTCGCTGACCTCGCCTGTTTCGTTGATCAGCCACGACTCTTTGGAACGTCGCAGAAACTTCCTTACCCGTTTGCTCACTATGGGTAAGCCAACATAGACCACGAGGTCGGGCACATAGCTCTCGTCGTGTTCTACCAGCATCACCATCTCATCCAACCGACGGTTGAAGGGTTGACCGCTGATAAGCATAGGCCGTTTGGACAACATGAACATACGGCCGATGTGACTCAACACATGGTTGGGCATCTCAGCCTCGATGCGTTCCATGCAACGAACAGCAGGGAGCGAGGGACAAGAGAAATCGAAAAGCGGTTCGCTGATGGCTATATTGATATGTACAGGCGCGCGATGTTCCAACAATGCCTCGTTGACCAACCGTTCGCAGTACCATCGTGTCTCATCATCAGCTGGTTCCGGCAGAGTGACAGCCTTTGCCACAAAGCGTCCAAGCGCATCAGGTTGCGGCAGGGTCTGTCCATCGAGTTGGTCAATCCACTGGGGAGGACGGTCAGCAGAAACCACGACCAATGGGCGGTGGCGATAGTAAGCCTCTGCCACAGCAGGGGCGAGATTGAGCAATGCCGACCCACTGGTGACACACACCACTACGGGTTGGTTGGTAGCATCAATCATGCCCAGCGCACAAAAGCCTGCCGAGCGCTCATCGGTAAGCGGATGACACTGGATATCAGGACAGGCCTCAAGGTTGTGGACTATAGGAGCATTGCGACTACCAGGACACACCACAGCATGGCGCACACCATGGGCAACCAATAAAGCGGTGAGGATATTGACGTTTTCTTTCGATGAATAATACATCACGAGAGATTTAGTGTTTATAAGCAATGATTACTGGAAAAGACGACGCATGGTGTCGAGCTTCGCTTCGGTCTCCTGCCATTCCAACTGTTCGCTACTTTCTGGCAAGATGCCACCACCGGCATAAAGGCGACAATGACTGTTGAAGAGTTGCATGCAGCGCAAGGTGACATAGAGATGGGTCGTATCGTGAAGTGACAACGGTCCCATGAAACCACTATAATAACGACGGTCGTGATGCTCGTTGGCAAGGATAAACTGGCGAGCCTCATCCTTGGGCAGACCACATACAGCCGGTGTGGGATGGAGTGCCTGAATGAGTTCTCCTACCCTGTCGGTATTCGACAGGGTGAAATGGAAATCGCTGCGCAGATGTGCCAAATGGGCAGCACGCACCGTGCGAGGACCATGTTCGGTGAAATCGGAAGTATAGTGTTCCAACACCTCAGTGACATAAGTAGCCACATAACGTTGCTCTTGAATATTCTTATCGCTCCACCGCACCTTGTCGCTGTAGGGCATGGTGCCGGCAAGAGCCATGGTCTGCCAGAAACGACCACTGCCCGACAACAGAATTTCGGGAGTGGCAGTAAGCCATGTACCTGCCTGCGGAGTGGAAACCAATGCCACCATCACCCGTGGATAACGGCGACAGGCTTCGGCAAAAAGACTGATTGCCGAAAGACCTGACTTGCGCTTGATGTCAACACTGCGGGAAAGGACGAGTTTGCTAAACTCGCCATCGACAAGATGTTCGTGGAAATTGGCGAAATCTACCTGATAGTCGGCATGAGAAAAAGGTTGCGGTTCAATCTGCGATTCTATATTTTCTACCGAATCTATAGGAATCAATGCCTCCACATGGTCTGCACAAGCAAAAGTATATACCCTGTCCGGGCGCAACAGCAATATAGGACAATCTGCAGAAGGAGCAAAGGGAGCCATGACAAATCCCTCGCAGCCACACAGTTCGGCACACGATGGCAACTCGCGTGGCAGTCCGCCAATCTGATCCACCAGCACACACTGCTGTTGATGGGGCAAGCGATATATGGCAAAAGCTGTTGTTTCATTCATGGGATGATATGATATAATTGGTGACACGCACAGTGGATATCAAATCACCAGACGTATCACGGAGTTCTACATTCCACACATGAAGGGTCTTTCCACGATGTTGCAATCGTGCAGTGGCGGTCACCGTCTCCCCCTCTGTCACAGCTTTGACATGGCTGCCACTGACTTCAATGCCCACACAGGCACATCCGGGACAGAGTGCCGACGAACCGACACCAGCCACATTCTCTGCCAATGCCAACGAAGCGCCACCGCTAAGATAGCCAAAAGGCTGACGTGTGCGTTCATCAACAGCCATACGTGCCATACAGATATCGTCCTCGGGAGTGGAGATAAATTCCATGCCGAGGACGGTACTGAGATTGGGACTGCTTGAAATAATTTGTTTGATATGTTCTATATCCATTCCTACAGTTTACTTAAACAACGAGTATTCCTTCACCGTCCATGCCAAGGCACTGGCTCCAAGGATGTCTCGCTCCCCTTCATCGAAATCGGAGAAGAGCAATTCTATCTTGTCACGGCTATTGTGGAACACATTCTCTTCAAAACAAGCACGAAGGTCGGGCATCATCCACTTACCGAACATGGCAAGTTCGCCAGTGAGGATAACAGCTTCAGGATCGACTATGGAAGCATAGTTGGCAAGTTTCATACCTAAGATGCGACTCGTATAGCGCACGGTTTCCAATGCCACCTTGTCTTCCATTTCGCAGGCTTGCTTCAAGATCTTCATAGTCATTTCAGGCATACGGCGCAACATACTGTCCATTTCTGGATGCTGATCAAGGATCTCACGAGCAGTCTGTATCATGCCACGTGCCGAGACATAAGCCTCCAGACATCCCTCTTGACCACAACTACACTTGCGACCACCCACTTTATAACAGGTATGGCCAAATTCGCCGGCATAGCCTTCTACACCTAAATGGGCACGACCATTACAGAAGAAACAACTGCCCAGTCCACCATTGCCCAACAAGACAACGATGAAGTTGCGCATACCATGAGCTACACCATAAGCTGCCTCGCCTACTGCAGTGGCATGGGCATCATTACCCAAACCTACTGCCAAGCCCAAACGGTCGCGCAACATAGATGCCAAGGGGATGCGTCCTTTCCAAGGCATATTCGGAGAATTTTCCACACATCCCGTCACATAGTTGCCACTGGGCACGCTGATTCCTACCGAACGGATGCTCTCCATGCCACCATTGGCTGCGACGAGCGATGTAATTTTCTCGCAGAGCATTCCAGCGAAATCGTTGATATCGTGGTAGGTCGATATATAGAAAGAGTCGCGAGCAATAATGTCGCCACGCACACCGACAATGGCAAAGGTAGCCATATCGTATCCGACGACAACACCCACTACTTTATTTTTTATTGTAACACCCATAATGCAATGTTTCTGCTTTTTTTTTATTGTTTTCTGTCATTCATAAAATGGGAAGCATGAGGGAGGTACTTACTACAAGAATAGTGAGTACTCTTTCACATCCCATGCCATTACGCTGGCACCAAGAAGGTTGAGCTCCTGTTCGTCAATCTGAGAGAGCACGAGTTTCACTTTGCCCTTCATATTATGGAACACATGTTTTTCAAACACCTCATTGACCATTTCAAGCAACATCTGGTCGCCCTTTGTCACATCGCCGGTCAGGATGATGGCTTCAGGATTGATAATTGAAGCATAGTTGGCTAATGCCAATCCCAGATACTCGGCTGTACGATGCAATACTTCTTTTGCCAGTTCATCGCCAGCCACAGCCTCTTCAGCAATGGCGCGAACGGTCAGTTTATCTACACTGCGTAGCGTAGAGGGCAATTCGCTCTCTGCAAGAACTTCCCGCGCTGTTTGTATGAAACCTTTCTGCGCTGTATAGGTTTCCAAGCATCCACGTTTACCGCAACCACAAAGACGTCCACCAGGCTCGACACAAATATGTCCGACCTCACCGGAGAATCCATGATTGCCATTATAGGGCTCTCCATTGCTGAAGAAACGGCTTCCCGTACCACTGCCGATGGTGACGAGGATAAAGTTCTTCATGCCGTGGGCAGGACCAAAGGCATGCTCACCTAAGGCGAATGAATAGGCATCGTTGCCAAGAACAACCGCTATACCCAAGCTATCGCGCAACATAGCAGCCAAAGGTACCACGCCTTTCCAAGGCAGGTTGGGCGCATTTTCAATACATCCAGTCAATTGATTGGCACTGGGTGCACTAATACCAATGGACCGTACGCTCTCGTATCCACCATTGGCTTCAACAATCTCAAGGATGCTCTCTGACAATTTTAAGATGTAGTCATTGATTTTCGGGTAATCTTCCGAAGAGAAACTATCTCTGGCTATGATATGGCCACGAATGTCTATCACTGCGTAGGTCGTCTGATCTACATTGATATCGACACCAACTACCCGTGTTTTGATTCTTTCGTGCAACATTTGCTTGTTTGTAATAGTAATACATGGCAAAAATAATATATTTTCTGATAACTGCCAAATAGTATAGCAGTTTTTTTATCATTTTTCGTCATTCACCCCTTTCTGTGGCATCAACACACCTTGATAATTATAAAAAAGGGATAAAAAAAGTGAGATAATCAGATAAAATTACTACCTTTGCACGCATATAACAGAAGAAAAGTCAGATATGAACGTTTTAGAACTTAGTGAACAAGAGATTGGCAGACGCGAAAGTCTGCAGGAACTGCGCCAGATGGGTATCAACCCCTATCCCGCAGCAGAATATCCCACCAATGCCTATTCTACCGATATCCGCGACAATTTCAACGACGATGCTGAGCCCCGTCAGGTGTGCATCGCAGGTCGTATGATGAGCCGCCGCGTCATGGGTAAAGCCAGTTTTGCAGAATTGCAGGACAGTAAAGGCCGCATACAGGTATATATCTCGCGCGACGACCTCTGCCCCGACGAGAACAAAGACTTATATAATAAGGTATTTAAGCGACTGCTTGACATTGGTGACTTCATCGGTATCAAGGGTTACGTATTCCGCACACAGACAGGTGAGATTTCGGTACATGCACAGGAACTGACCCTGCTGTCGAAGAGTTTGAAACCACTGCCTATCGTGAAATACAAGGATGGTGTGGCTTACGACAAGTTTGAAGATCCCGAACTGCGTTACCGTCAGCGCTATGTTGACCTGATTGTGAACGATGGTGTGAAGGATACATTCCTGCAGCGTGCCACCGTTATCCGCACCTTGCGCCGTGTGCTCGATGAGGCAGGATATACTGAGGTAGAAACTCCTACACTGCAGTCTATTGCCGGTGGTGCATCAGCCCGTCCGTTCATCACCCACTTCAATGCACTCGATCAAGACATGTATATGCGTATTGCCACCGAACTTTACCTCAAGCGCCTCATCGTTGGCGGCTTTGAAGGAGTATATGAAATTGGCAAGAACTTCCGCAATGAAGGTATGGACCGCAACCACAATCCAGAGTTCACCTGCATGGAACTTTATGTGCAGTATAAGGACTACAACTGGATGATGACATTCACCGAGAAACTGCTTGAAACCATCTGTATCGCTGTCAACGGCAAGCCCGAACGCGAAATCGATGGCCAAATCATTTCGTTTAAGGCGCCCTACCGCCGTCTGCCTATCCTTGACGCTATCAAGGAAAAGACCGGTTTCGACTGCAACGGCAAGAGCGAAGAGGAAATCCGCGCCTTCTGCAAAGAGAAAGGTATGGATGTTGACGAGACCATGGGTAAGGGTAAGTTGATTGATGAACTCTTCGGTGAGTTCTGCGAAGGCACTTTCCTCCAGCCTACCTTTATCACCGACTATCCTGTTGAGATGTCGCCACTGACCAAGATGCACCGTTCAAAACCAGGACTGACCGAGCGTTTCGAACTGATGGTAAACGGTAAGGAGTTGGCTAACGCCTATTCTGAGCTTAACGACCCCATCGACCAGGAAGAGCGCTTCGTAGATCAGATGCGTCTGGCTGATAAGGGTGATGACGAAGCAATGATCATCGACCAAGACTTCTTGCGCGCTTTGCAATACGGTATGCCTCCTACAAGTGGTATTGGCATCGGTATCGACCGTCTGGTGATGCTGATGACAGGCAAGACCTATATCCAGGAGGTATTGTTCTTCCCACAGATGAAGCCAGAGAAGAAGATTCCACAGAGCAGCGTTGCCGAATGGGCAGAAGTGGGTGTCGGCGAAGAGTGGGTACCCGTGCTGCGTAAGGCAGGTTTCAACCTTGTGCAAAACATCAAGGAAGAGAAAGCCCAAGGATTGCAACAGAAGATTGGTGACATTGTCAAGAAATACAAGCTTGAAATGACCAAACCTGCTGTTGATGTCATCCAGCAGTGGATTGACAAAAGTAACGCATAATACTTCGTGTCCAATGTTCTGTTGTAAGCATACTGGTGAAAGCCAACAGCCACAACGGGGCATTGGACATTGAGCATTGAGCATAAGAACTACAAACAGTAAACACTAAAAAGAAATGTTCGACTGCGGTAAAATAGCAATCATCGGCGGTGGTAGTTGGGCAACAGCCATTGCCAAGATTGTGGTAGGACACACCCACCACATCGGATGGTATATGCGCCGTGACGACCGTATCGAGGATTTCATACGGTTGGGACACAATCCTGCCTACTTGATGAGTGTGCGCTTCAATACCGACGAAATATACTTCTCATCGGATATCAACAAGATTGTGCAACAGTATGACACCCTTGTCTTTGTCACACCGTCGCCCTATCTGAAGAGTCACCTCAAAAAACTCAAGACACGCATCCGCGATAAATTTGTCATCACAGCCATTAAGGGTATTGTGCCCGACGAAAACCTCGTATGCTCGGAATATTTCCATCAGGTATATGATGTGCCTTACGACAATCTGGCATGTATCGGCGGTCCGTCGCATGCCGAAGAAGTGGCACTCGACCGCCTGTCGTATCTCACCATCGGATGCGCTGACCGCGAAAAGGCACACGCCTTTGCCGACGTCATGGCAAGCCAGGTGATCAAGACCAAGACCTCTACCGATGTCATCGGCATTGAATACTCTTCGGTACTGAAGAACGTATATGCCATTGCTGCCGGTATTTGCAACGGTCTGAAGTTTGGAGATAATTTCCAAGCTGTACTCATGTCGAATGCAGTACAGGAGATGCAGCGATTCCTGCAGGTGGTACATCCCATTGAGCGCAATGTGGTAGATTCGGTATATCTCGGCGATTTGCTCGTTACGGGCTATTCCAATTTTTCACGCAACCGCACCTTCGGTACGATGATAGGAAAGGGTTACTCCGTCAAGTCGGCACAGATTGAAATGGAGATGATAGCAGAAGGTTACTTCGGTACCAAATGTATGAAGGAGATAAACCGCCACTGCCATGTCAACATGCCCATCCTCGATGCGGTCTATAACATACTCTACGAGCGCATCTCACCACAGATTGAGATCAAACTGCTGACCGACTCATTCAGATGATAGGAGGCAGGCCCTATTAGGAAAAAAGTAAAGATAAGATATAACCAAATTATATTTGCAACAATTATGAGCAATATCAAACTTGACATCACAAAAGCAGCCTCGTTTCTTGAGGCTGGCGCAGTGAAAGCCTTCGAACCGAAGGTAAAGGCAGCGCAGGAAGCGCTGGAGAACGGCACCTGTCCGGGTAACGACTTCTTGGGTTGGCTCCATTTGCCCAGCAGCATCACCGAGTCTTTCCTCGACGAATTGCAGGCAACAGCCAATACGCTTCGCGAAAAGTGTGAAGTGGTAGTGGTGGCCGGTATCGGCGGAAGCTATCTGGGTGCACGTGCAGTGATTGAGGCTCTGGGCAACTCGTTCAGCTGGCTCATCCAAGACAAGAAAAATCCAACCATCCTCTTTGCAGGAAACAATATCGGTGAAGACTATCTGGCAGAGATGACCGACTATCTGAAAGGAAAGAAATTTGGCGTCATCAACATTTCTAAGTCTGGTACTACCACCGAGACTGCCCTCACCTTCCGTCTGCTGAAGAAGCAGTGTGAGGCTCAGATGGGTAAAGACGAGGCAAAACACGTTATCGTAGCTGTGACCGACGCTAAGCGTGGCGCTGCTCGCACTTGCGCTGACAAAGAGGGTTACAAGAGCTTTATCATCCCCGACAACGTAGGTGGTCGCTTCTCTGTACTCACTCCAGTAGGTCTGCTGCCTATCGCTTGCGCTGGTTTCGATATCAAGCAACTCGTGAAGGGTGCTGCCGATATGGAGAAAGCCTGCGGTAAGAATGTTCCTTTCGAAGAGAACCTCGCTGCTCAGTATGCTGCCGTGCGCAACGGTCTGTATGGTGCCGGTAAGAAGATTGAGATTATGGTCAACTACCAGCCCAAGTTCCACTTCTTCTCTGAATGGTGGAAACAGCTCTACGGAGAGTCTGAGGGTAAGGATAAAAAGGGTATCTTCCCCGCCAGCTGCGACTTCACTACCGACCTGCACTCTATGGGTCAGTGGATTCAGGATGGTGAGCGTACCATCTTCGAAACCGTTATCAGCATAGAAGAACCTAACCGCACCATGCTGTTCCCCAGCGACGAAGAAAACCTCGATGGTCTGAACTTCCTCGCCGGAAAACGTGTTGACGAGGTTAACAAGATGGCTGAGCTCGGCACACGTCTCGCACACGTTGACGGTGGTGTGCCCAATATCCGCATCTCTGTACCTAAGCTCAATGAATACTACATCGGACAGCTCATCTACTTCTTTGAGATTGCTTGCGGTATCAGCGGCAACGTTCTTGGTGTGAATCCCTTCAACCAACCAGGTGTTGAGGCATACAAGAAAAACATGTTTGCCCTGCTCGAAAAACCCGGTTATGAAGCAGACTCAAAAGCTATCAAGGAGCGTCTTGCACAGGAACAGTAATAAGAATCTATGCACGAAATAGAATCGTATAAACAAAAGCACGGCTTCAGACAATTCTGTCCGAAAGCCGTGCTTTTCGATATGGATGGTGTCATCTACAACTCCATGCCTAACCATGCCTACTCTTGGCATAAGGCTATGGCATCGTTTGATATCGACATGACACCAGAAGAGGCTTACCTCTATGAGGGCATGCGCGGTGTGGAAACCATCAAACTCAAAGCGCGCCAACAATGGCAACGTGAACTCTCTGATGAGGAAGCGCAACGGATGTATAATGTCAAGTCTGGCATCTTTGCCGAACTGCCCAAGGCTGGCATGATTCCCAATATCCGCGAATTGATGGAGCAAATCAAGGCAGACGGACTGAAGATATGTGTGGTGACAGGTAGTGGTCAACGCACCTTACTCGCCAAACTCGACAGCGATCTGCATGGTTTAGTATGTAGTGATCTGGTAGTGACAAGTTTTGATGTCACACGAGGGAAACCTGATCCGCAGCCTTATCTCATAGGAATGAAGAAAGCAGGCATTCAACCTTGGGAAGCCATTGTGGTGGAGAATGCACCACTCGGTGTGCGTGCTGCCGTTGCAGCACAGTGTTTCACCATTGCTGTAAATACCGGTCCACTACCCGACGCAACACTTGCCAACGAGGGTGCCGACCTTGTTTTGCCGGACATGAAGGCACTAATCACACTATGGAACAACTTGAAAGTAGGGGGATAACCAAACAGTCCCTCTATTTTTTTTTGCGTTGGTGCTTCTTAATGTCGCACACGGAAATCAGAAATCACAGAAATTTTATTATCCACGGAACACACGGAGGACACGGAGAAAGATTTTTGTTAAAAATTATATTTTATGTTGCCTGTCGGCAAGAAATCTTATGTGGAAATCTTTATGTAAAATCTAAGGACCTAAACGGTCCAGAAATCAATCATCGGATCTTAGACGGAATTTAAACGGAGTACACTCTAAGTCAAAGATTATAGTTAAAGATTATTTTCAAGATTTTGTTTTAGATTTCGAGCATCACCGATGCGATCCCCATTAAAATACTCCCCGAAAGCGAGGTATTCGAGCGCATTCTCGTCAAGGATTTTAGTTAAAGATTATATTTGGGATTGAACCAGGCTTTTACTTTTGTCCTTACAGGACGTGGTTGGGGATATTGTCCTATGTCCGCAGGGCGATGCCCTGGGCTATGGAAACCATTGGGCTTTCAGCCCGCCTTTACTTGTTGTGTTACCAGCCCACCATTGCTTGTTTGGTTACACCACCCACAATTGTTTGTTTGGTTACTAACACCTGCTTTTGTTTGTTTGGTTACTAACGCCCCGAATGGGGCAATATCTTCATAGCCCAGGGTAACACCCTGTGGGTATGTGGATTATTTAGCCTACGTCCTGTAAGGACAAAAGTAATACAGTTCAGCTCATTTGGCTTAACATTGGGAAACAGAAAACTGCCACTCCCATCAAACAGGACAGTTTCCCGTCAAGTCTTCGATGGTTTTCCGTCATTTTCTCGATCTTCTTTCGTCCTTCTTTCGTTCGAAATTCGTTCAATCCTCGTTCGGTTCTCGATCGGTCTTCGATAGACTAACGAATAAGCAACGAGAGACGAACGAGGACCTAACGAGAACCCAACGAGAACCGAACGAGAACCCAACGAGAAGCTATCGAGAACTGGTCGGGTGTCTATCGAAGAACCATGGTCCTTTTGGTGTAACCAGGTTGAAGTGTTTAGAGTTGCATTTGTAAACATAAATGAGAATTTTTAATTGATAAGACTTGTGGTTTATTGCAAAGGCCTCTTCCTTGTTTTGAAAATCAGCCTTGGTTCGCGTGCAAAGATACAACATCACACCCCCCGTTGTCAAGTCTTTAACCTAAATTTTAGCTTTATTTAACTAATAATTTAGATTTTTTAATGCTATAAAGGTTAAATTCCATAAAAAACCACACATTTGGACTTTACAGTTCTGCATTTGGCCATCCATATTGTTTGGAGGGTAAATGTAATATACATCTGTCGGAAACCTGGCATAGCAAGGAAAACGGCTGGGCTTACATTATAAGCTCAGCCGTTTGTTTTGATAGGCTCAGCATGAGCCATTATTTTTTATTCCCTAAACGTTACACAAGAAGGCACCGATGTCAATGGTTTTTGGGCAAACGGGCAACCCATGAAGATCATGTAGATGTCGTCGGGTATGCCTCTATGCTCTGCACTGATGGTTGCCTTTCTGAGGTTCTTGCAGTTTTTGAAAGCTTCACTCTCTATCTGCACACTTGCTGGCAGCGATACAGATGTGAGGCCATTGCAGCCCTCGAAGGCGTTAGAATCGATAAGTTTCAGACTCGTCGTCACAGGCACCTCTGTCAGAGCTGTGTTCTTGAAGGCGTTCTGCCCTATGGTCGTTACCGACTGCGGGAGGTCGATATGTGCAAGCGCCTTGCAGTCTTCAAAGGTTCCGGTGTCTATCTTGTCGATGTTTTGTGGCAGCGTAACCTTTGTTAACGACCTGCAGCCACTGAACATATTGTTCCACAGCTTCTCAAGACGTGCGGGCAACTTGACCTCTGTCAGTCCTGTACACGCCACAAAACAACTACGTCCGATGGTTTTCACGCTGTTGGGCACGCTGATGGTTTTGAGTGTAGGAATGTTGCTGAAGGCTCCCTTACCAATATTCGTCACTGTTGCAGGAATGCTGATCTCTGAAATAGTGGAACTCATAAAAGCATTGTCACCGATTGATTTCAGGCCCATCGGCAGCGTCACGCTCTTCACCTTCTTCTCGCTGAAGGCTGATGTTCCAATCTCGGTCACCCTGAACAGGTGGCCGGCAAAGCGTATGGATGAGGGCACCGTGTAGTCTTTGCCTGCCGACTCGTCGTTATCCATCTCTAACAGTTTGGCGGTTCTTTCGCTGGGGTTCACTTCAAACCACATCTCGTCGATGTTCATCTTATTGTCGTAAGCCGAATTGCCTTCATACACAGTCACCGTTACCTCTTTTGTGGTGCGGTTGATGCTTTTGAGATATGTCACCGTCTCAGACTCCAGCGAGGGGTAAAGGGGCGAACAGTCTGACTGCATGGCGCGTTTGAACGCCCCGCTCTCCAACACTTCGGGCATCTCTTCGACGCTTCCGTTGAGGTATCTCACGGCGTTGTCAAGCGCCCTTGTGCGTTCCCCCATCTCCCTTGTGTTTTCCTCGCGACGTACAACCACTGGTGAGCATGTTTCTGATGAATGACTTCTTATCCATTTTTCTATCATCTGTGATTCAGCCACGAGGCTGGCGTTGTCCATGTCGTGAATGAAGGGGAGCGACCTGTACCAGCTGTCTTGCTTGGAGCAGACAGGAGGCTGCGGTGAACGCGCGCTTTTGCGTCCGTACCATGTTGATGGGCCAAGACCACGGCAGAGTTTTATGGTTATTTCCTTCTTTTTAGGGCTCAGCGTCACGCCGCCGCCAGCCATCGTGCTGTTGCCTTGCATTCTTGTTCTGTTGCGCACCTTGCTTTCCACACGGTTTCGGGTTTTCGAAGCTTCACCTTCAGTTTTCTCCACCGTGTTTACTACGTCTTTCACTGCGTCTGGCATAGCCTGTTTTACAAGTTTTGCGCCTTTATTCTTCAACTTATTCAGAAATCCTTGTGCAGAAACCTGTGTGGTACCCATTGTCAAGCATAAAGTTGACAACAGGAATAATTGTTTAACATTCATAATCTTCATGTTGGTTACACATCAGTTATTGATTATTATAGTCTGCAAATATAATAAAAATATCTTATATTGCACCCGAAAGAGTACAATTATATTTCTTGTTACTTACATTTCTTGTCTCTTTTACCTTAATTCTGCAACACTATTGTAAATTAGACCTTTTAAGTACCTGAGCAACAAAAAAAAAATCTTATTTTGGCAAGCGGCAGAGCCGAGCGCCCAGGATTTTGCCATGTCGAAGAATTCACTTGTCTTAGTGTTGCAAAAACAAGCAAGAGAATCCGACGATAGACATGGCAAAAATACTAATTAAATCTGAGAAACTCACTCCTTTTGGAGGAATATTTTCGGGTCATGGAGCAATTTGACTCCACATTGTCATCTGTAAACGACTCAACCCTTGGTCTAAGGTGTAGATCGGTCCATTTCATACTATAATTTTTCATGCTGAACTCACATCAAAAATAAATGCTGTAAGATGCTTTCTCCTTGCGAATAAGGATAAGGCATAAAGCAGACGACCAACAACAATATCAAGAATATGGCAACGATTATCATCGTTCCCCATCTTACAAGCGATGGTGGTATTTCGCCTAAAAGACTACGTACCTTCTCTGAACGCAGTTCAATGTCACTGTTTGTCTTCTTTTCCATTTTGTTATTCTTAAATTGTTCATACTAATTATATTAACCCGTTGGCGGAATTAATTTAAGTTGATAAATATGAGTAAAAAGTTGTACATGTCGCTGATTTTTAGTAACTTAGTGGTGATTAAAACATTAAGTTCAAACCATCGTATGTACAACCTT
>Ga0129312_1000941_pt1 | contig 19615 bp, 14 predicted proteins | sample O827metagenome_FD_94434 | JGI IMG/M metagenome (GOLD analysis project Ga0129312, IMG submission 94434) | Orangutan group fecal microbial communities from Wisconsin, USA - O827 metagenome | ecosystem: Host-associated > Mammals > Digestive system > Large intestine > Fecal | place: USA: Wisconsin... | reverse complement strand
TCTTACCATCCTTTCAGATTATCTCTAAAACACCTTAAGAACCTTGAGGTTCTTTAGGATTCGTATTGTGATTATCTAAAATTCAGATAGATTTTTCCATAGACCTGTGATTTACCGGATACAAAACATGCGGTTGACTGCAAGTAAACTTGCTCATCTGCATGTTTCCGATTCCGTTTATGCGCTAATATCACAGGTCTATGGAAAAAACTATCTGAAAGACAGGTAAGACTAATACATAAGATGAAAGCTTGAAACAAAATCCGCCGCACGATCATAATATTACTGTCGTGCGGCGGTTTTATTTATCTTAATTTAAGCTCTGTCATACTATTAAGGCTTATTCCTATAGTAGATATATTATGCAGTAATGCAGTCGTTGCGGGACTTAATATGCCGGCAACACCTATGGCTATCAGTGCAGAGTTGAAACTCATGATAAAGCGATAATTGAAATCGATTCGCTTTGTGAGCGCCCGGCTCAAACGACGGAGTGTAACCAGAGCATACAGATCGTCGGATGATATAGTTATGTCGGCTATCTCTCGGGCGATTGCTGCTCCGGAGCTTATCGCAATACCTACGTCGGATGCGGAGAGAGCAGGCGAATCATTTATACCATCACCTATCATAATGACTTTACGTCCGGCCTCATGCTCCTTGTGAATGAAGTTTGCCTTGTCTTCAGGAAGTACTTCTGCATAGAAGCCATCGAGATTAAGCTTATGCGCAACTGCGGCAGCTGTACGTTTACTGTCACCGGTCATCATAACGAGATTACTGAAGCCTTCGTTGCGAAGAGCTTCAATGACGGAAGGTGCTTCTGCCTTGATCGGATCTTCTATACAGATGACTGCGCAGAGGACTCCGGATACTGCCATATAGAGCTGAGAATATTCACCAGGAATATCGTCGAACTTTGTCTGTTCGTCTTCGGGAACTACACAGTGCTCATCCTCAAATACGAAGTGATGGCTTCCGAGTACAACTCTCTCCCCATTGACTACTCCGGTTATTCCGTGAGCAACTATGTACTCAACGTTTGAATGACACTCATCATGGCGTAGTCCGCGTTCCCTGGCAGCATTTACAACAGCATTGGCCATTGAATGAGGGAAATGTTCCTCGAGGCAGGCTGCGATACGAAGCATTTCGTTTGAATCATTTCCGTTAAATCCTACTACATCAATGACATGAGGCTGTGAGTAAGTAAGAGTACCGGTCTTATCAAACACAATGGTATCGGCTGCGGCAATTGCCTCAAGATATTTTCCGCCCTTGACCGTTATCTGATCCAGACTGCATTCGCGCATTGCGGAAAGAACAGTTATAGGCATTGCCAGCTTAAGTGCGCAGGAGAAATCAACCATAAGGCAGGAGATCGCCTTGGCGGCATTGCGGGTAAGCAGCCAGGTAAGTCCCGAACCAATGAAGCTGAGCGGTACAAGCTTATCGGCAAGATTGGAAGCACTGTCCTCAGCAGTAGACTTGAGCTTTTCGGACTCTTCTATCATCTTGACGATACGATCATAGCGGGCATCACCTGAGGTCTTGTCTATGCAGATAATACATTCTCCTTCTTCAACCGTTGTACCTGCATATACATATGAACCTTCTTTTTTTACTACAGGCATTGATTCGCCTGTGATAGAAGCCTGATTTATGCTTGCCTCACCGGAAATGACCTTTCCGTCACAAGGTATCATGTTGCTTGTGCGGACAACGAAACAGTCACCCTTTTTAAGTTTATTGACCGGCATCAGCACTTCTTCGCCTGTATCGGTGCGTATCCATACCTTGTCTACACCGAGAGACATTGTGGAAGCGAGATCATCAACCGATTTCTTATGTGTCCACTCCTCCAATATCTCGCCGACCTTGAGCAGGAACATTACTGAGCTTGCCGTATTGAAATCAGCTCTAAGTATTGATACGCATATTGCTGTTGCATCAAGCACCGAGACATTAAGCTCTAATTTCAGCAACGCTTTGAGCCCCTTAATGATGTACTTGACGGAGTTTATCGAGGTGATAGCAACACGTATCGGCATCGGTATCAGAAACTGCTTGATGTAATGAATACCTATGGTATCGACAAGCTGATTCTGATAGCTGCGATTCAGCTCTCTGCCGGTGTGAGCCGGAACAAGATCGGCTGCCTTTGCCTTGTCATAACTGAACATGGCAAGCTCATGTATGATCTCATTTCGTATGGCTCTGCTTGCCTCTTTATGTTTAGGATCGTATTTGTAGCGTATAACGGCATCGGAGGTGCGGTCAAATACATTTACCGCTTTTACTCCTTTAACGGATCTGAGAGTATACTCTATCAGATCTGCTCTCGCTAATGTTATCCGTCCGTCCGGCATATGTACCCTTATACGGCCGTTGGACTCATGAAGTATGATACATTTCATACATTTTATTCCTCTGAAAATGTTAAGCGCCGCCGAGAGCGGCACCAAGGTAAAAAGAGGCAGACTTAAAGTGTCTGCCTGTAAAATGCGCAAATAATATCGCGGGTTAAATTAAAGACGGAAAATATTTCCGGCTTATCACAGCAGGCGAAATATATTATATTAAGCCTCTGCTTCTCCCTCTGCTTCATCAGAAAGATCATCAACAGTTTCTGCTGCATTGTCAACAACGTTTGCTGCTGCCTCCTCGGCACGCTTCTCGTTGATGTCCTTTGCCTCGGCAAGGATATCACCTGCTGTCTCACGGATAGAAGTAACGCCTGTCATAACGCATTCCTTAGCACGAAGAACTGCTGCTGTGCTCTCTGTATATACCTTCTTGGCATCATTACTTGAAAGTATTGTAAGGCCTGCTGTTCCGAAGATAACTCCGCCTACGAACAATGCTGTCTTCTTAATAAGTGATTCACTGATCATAATGTAAAACCTCCTGCATATATAATGAATAATTCTAATAATAAGCAAATAAGCAGCACATAAGATTTACTAACATGTTAGCTATTGCTTACTTTTTATTTGGGTATAAAATAGCATGAAGCCCCGACGATTGCAAATACTAAATTCAGTACAATCACCGGGCGCCTCTCAATTATGCATTTCTCAGCCTTTCAAGAGCTGTGCTCCTCTCAAGGAAGTCCACTGTTATCTTGGCAAGCTCCTTCGGAGACTGATTCATTCCGCTGGTAAACCAATACTGGAGGAGACTTACACAACCGCCGACAAGGAAAGTAAAGTATGCATCAAACATCTTATAATCGGAAGCTTTTATGAGCTCGCCCCAGTCTCGTAAGCATCGTTCCTTAAGAAAGCTGCTCATGCCGTTGAGGAATTTGATATCACCGTTCTCGCTTAAGAGTACACGTACAAAATCTGCATTGTCCTTGCACATATTATAAATACGTTCAAAGATCTTCCCCGGGTCATTGACGAATTCTTTGCCTGTTACGCCGTCAAACACTGACTCGAACTCATCAAGGAGATCAAGCTCCGATTGTTCAAGCAGGTCGAATACGTCCTTATAATGCAGGTAGAAGGTGCCGCGGTTGACATCGGCAAGCTCTGTAAGTTCCTTGACCGAGATGTCCTTGACATTCTTCTCCTGAAGGAGAGTTGTGAGGCTGTTTTTTAGCGCATTGCGCGTCTTTCTTATACGTCTGTCTTTGATATCTGTTCTTGTTCGAAGTTCTGTTTCACCCATCATGATCACCTTTGACATTATCTGTAAATGTGTTGATTAATAATCATAGCATTTGTAATTGCATATTGCCTTTTTTTATGTCGGCTTTTATAATACGAAAGTACCACGATAATAGACGCGTGTCAATAAAAAGATTGTTGTTGTATAAACTAAAAGGTATTCATTAAAAAACAAGAGCTTGTATATAATTTGATAAGAAAACTGTCATGATATGGAAGTTGAATTATATTTTATGTATACTCAAATCAATGAATATCGGTCATGCAGTTCATTATTTTTATTGAGATCATTGGGAGACAGACTTTAGTAAGACGGTCGAAAAGATATGAAGTTTTTTAAGAAGAAAGACAGCAGCACGGTGACAGACAAGACAGCCTCGACTCCGAAAACGAAACATAATATTGCGGATTTTATAGTTGATAACTGTAAGCCTATCGCGGTCGGTGTCGTGATACTTGTTATCATATGTCTCTGCATGGCGCCCTTTGTTAAGATCAATTACGATCTTACCCAGTACCTTCCTGATTTTGCTCCGTCCAAGATTGCTATAGACAAGATGGATGAGACCTTCGGTTATCCGGGTACGGGACGACTTATGCTTAAGGATGTAAGTCTGTATGAGGCAAAGGATTATAAGGATAAAATAGAGAAGGTGGACGGCGTCGATCAGGTAGTATGGTGCGACATGACTACCTCCATATATGAAGCCTCGGATTTCATTAATTATGATGATATAGAGGATTACTATAAGGACAACTGTGCGGTGATGGATGTTACCTTTGATGAGGGAGATTCATCAAAGCTTACGCATCAGGCAATAGATGATATCGAGGATATTATCGGTGATAAAGGCTATATAGTCGGCATGTCTCCGACTAATAAATTTACCGAGGAAAATGTCGAAAAAGAGATGGCTATGATACTTAGCATCGGTGTAGGTATGATATTTGTCATTCTTTTGCTTACTACCACCTCGTATTTTGAACCGGTATTGTTCCTTACGGTAATTGGAGCAGCTATCTTTATTAATAAGGGTACCAATCTTATGTTGGGAACCATATCATATATTACCAACAATATATCGGCAGTAATACAGCTTGCAACCTCGATGGACTATTCGATCTTCCTGCTGTCTGCTTATGAAAGAGAACGTGAAAACGGACTTCCCAAGGTTCCGGCACTTAAGGCAGGTCTTATGACCACTATAAGGACTGTGCTCTCAAGCTCGCTTACGACCTTCTTCGGTTTCCTTGTACTGGTACTTATGAAGTTCAAGATGGGCTTTGACATGGGTATAGTCATGTCAAAGAGTATTATATGCTCTCTGCTCATGGTTATATTCTTCATGCCGGCTCTGCTGCTTATGTGGTCTGATCTTATAGATAAGACCAGACATAAGCCTTTGCTGCCTAAGTTTGATGTATTTGCAAAGGTAGTGAATAAGCTCAGCCCGCTTGTGCTTGCAGCATTGATCGTGCTTGCTGTACCTATGTATTTTGCACAGAGCATGAACAATTTCATGTACGGACCCGATGCTACAGGAGTAGGCGAGAAGACTGCTATTTATCATGAAACAGAGGAAATAGATAATCTTTTCGGAAGATCAAATCTGCTTGTTGCTATCTTCCCTGATGAGGGCAATGTCAAGGAAAAGCAGCTTGTGGATGAGCTTAAGGATAAGGATTATATCAAGCAGGTCATGGGTATGACCGCTTATCTTCCGGAGGGTGCTTATGAGGGCTTGCTTCCGTCAAGCCTTACAGAGATGTTTCACAAGGACGGATATACGAGACTTCTCATTTACATGAAGACAAAGCCCGAGAGTAAAGCGGCTTATGAGTATTATGATGAGGTTCAGCAGATAATACAGGGCTATTACGGTGAGGATAATACCTTCATTGCAGGTAATACTCCTACCACCGAAGATATGGAGAATATACTTAAGAAGGACTACACCATGGTCAATAATCTGGCCATGATAAGTATATTCATAGTCGTAGCAATAGCATTTAAGTCTGTTATCATTCCGATAGGTGCGATGATACCTATCATGGCGGCGATCTACCTTAATATGAGCTTCCCTTATCTCGTCGGAACTGAGCTTATATTTATAGCTTATGCTGTTGTATCGTGTATTCAGCTCGGATCTACTATCGACTATGCGATATTGACTATAGAGAACTACAGACAGATAAGACAGACGGAGACAGATAAGAACAAGGCAGTTGAGAAGATGCTCGAGATAAGCTTCCCGTCAATGCTGACTTCGGGCGGAATACTGATAGTATGCGGCTATATAGTCTACTTTATATCGACCAGTCCGGCCATCTGCGAGGTCGGCCATCTGGTAGGACGAGGCGCTGTATTCTCTGTAATATTCGTTACGACTCTTATGCCGACAGTGCTTAAGATCATGGATAGATATATAGTGACTGACCACCGTGACCGCAGACAGGAACGCAAGGAGAAGCTTAAATCTGCGGTGACCAAGGGCAGAAACAACGGAACTGCCGCAGATAACGGCAACAACAATAACGATACAAATGTTAATGATACAGATGCAAACAACGAAGCACCGGTTTCAAATACGAATTTAGCGGAAAACGGAGCGGAGGACACGAAAGCATGAAGAAACAGAAGATCAAAAGAATAGCCGCAAGATGCACAGCCTCTATGCTTGCGGCAGGCATGATAGTCGGAAATGTCGCAGAGCTTAATGTTTATGCGGCTCAGGCAGGTGCCGCAGATGTAGAGGAGAAGCTCTATGTTAATCTTGATGACTACGGCAAGGTAGAAAAGGCAAATATCGTTAAGGGCGTACAGTTTGCCATTGATGACAGCTACACCGATTACGGCAACTATACCTCAATAACCAATATGTCCGACAATCAGGAGCCGGTGGTCAAGGGCAATTCGGTAACATGGATGAGACCGGACGGCAACGGTAAATTCTATTTTCAGGGTGGACTTGATCCGACTACTGTCAAGATGCCTTGGGATTTCACAGTCACCTATAAGGTGAACGGAATCGTTACTCCGCCGGAGAAGGTTGCGGGAGCAAGTGGAACAGTAGAAGTGGATATAGACGCCGTTCCTAATAAAAATGTCAATAAGTATATGCAGAACAATATGGTACTGCTGGTACTTATTCCTATGGATCAGAGCAAGGTATACTCAACGGATGCACCGGAATCCATGCAGGCAAGCTTCGGAAACTACAGCGGAGTAGGCTTTGAGGCACTGCCCGGACAGGAGAAGCATTTTCAGGCGAGATTCGGAACAGACAGCTTTGAGTCAATGGGCGTCATGATGGTTATGACACCGGTTACAGCTGGGGACATCTCCAAGATCAAGGATTTCAAGGAGCTTGAGGATAAGTTCCGTGCCAATACCAATGAAGTGATGGACAGTGTCGATGCTATCATGGATAATGTCACAGATATGTCCTCACAGCTTGCCAAGACTAATCAGATGCTTGATCAGCTTGCAAGCGGCAAGGCTAAGATAGATCAGAACAGAACTATAATCTTTGACGGTGTAGACCTGAGTCTGCAGGATGTAAGAGATCTCACGGAACTGCTGGATCCGGTTGATACCTCGCTTAAGACTACTCAGTGGATGGTCTATGATATCAATACCAATCTGAACGATACCAATAATCATCTCGCAAGCACAAGTGCCGTTATGAGCACGCTCAGCAGAAAGCTTCGTGCGCTCTCAAGCGAGATGGGAAGCACCAATACCTTCGATATAAGCAGTGTGTCGAGTGATTTGGAATTAACAAAGTCAAGTCTTAATGAGCTTAGGGGCAATTTGGCTAAGAGCGGACTTGCTGTTAAAAATATCAAGACTATAACAGGATCTGATGACTTTAAGAATGAGACCTCCGATGCTGTTACGGAAGGCGCCATGGCAGATACCAATATAGACGGAGATTATCTGCCGTCAGCGGTTATTGGCTATATCAATGGCGTTGTTCAACAGAAGGGCGGAAGCTCGAATATTAGCGAAAACGATTTAAAGGGACTGATTCCGGACATAGCCAAGCTCATATATATTAATGGTGCTTTGGCAGCACCGAACGGAACAACAAAATATTCCGTAACAACAGAGGATTTAGCAGGGGCTCAGGCTGCACTTGAGAATGCAAAGGCTGCAACAAGTACTACAGAAAAAGAAGCAATTTTGGGAGCGTATGCAAGCTCATTCATAGTAAAAGTAACAGGTGATAGTGCAGATATTCCTTTAATCGCCGGTAATTTAGGAAATATTATCGGATCCGGAGCTCTTAATTCGGCTACGGCTACAGCAACAGAGTTTGTAGATCACATGGTTTCAATGCTTAAGCTCAAGGGAACGATAACGGAGCTTGGCAACGACAGCAATAAGTCTTACGGTGGAGCAACAGCCAATCTTAAGAATAGTCTTAATGATTTGTCTGAGTTCGGAAGCGATGCGCTTGCCAATGCTATCACTGCATACGGTTCAATTGATTATGCAACGGCAATAGACCAGATCAATCAGGTTATGAGTGACATTGATGATGTCATGGATGCGGGTGCATCGGTAAGTTATCAGACAAGCAGACTGCTTGACAGCATGCGTAAGGTTACCGCAGATGTGGACAGCCTTATCTCAACTCTCAACAGCTACTATGAGGATGTGCAGACAGCTATTACCAATGTATCCAATGTTGTTGAGCAGACGGAGAAGACCGCTGACGATCTCACAAGGACAGCGCAGACACTTAACGATACTTTGAGAGCCGCTTCCGAGGATCTCTCGGCAGCAGGTGATACAGGTATTGCCATAGGTCGTGAGGCAGTTGATAATTCCAACAAGATGATCGAGAATACAAAGAATATGAAGGAGGCGGGAGCCGATCTTCGTAAGTCGATCAATGATAAGCTGGATGAGGAGGAAGCGGACAACAACTTCATCAATATGGATCCGGATGCCGAGGCCGTGTCTCTGACAAGTACTGCCAATGTTGAGCCAAGCTCTATATCGATCATCTGCCGTACAGCCGAGATCAAGATAAATGATGATGACGATGCTACGGTTGATGCGGAATTCCCGGAGCAGAAGACAACATTCCTGTCGCGTGTTGCGAATGTATTCAAAGCACTCTTCAGCAAGATAAAGGGAATATTTGTAAAAAACTGATCAGATCATGATATTGCAGATATTTGATATTGACTGACTTGTTGTGATATTATTGTGCAGTCTGAGACTGTATAAACAGGAGCAGGATATGAGACAGAATTACAAAAAATATATGATACTTGCGGCCTCTGCCGTAATGAGCGCATCCATGAGCATAGCTGCATTTGCAGTGACGAAGTATGTGGATATCGAGGCAAACACAGATAATGTTCCGGAGCATAATGCCGGAGAGGCTTTTATGCCTGAGTTCGAGCTTTCATCGGAAAATGACCTTGACAATATCTCCATAGAGCTTCAGAATGCGCCGGAGGCAACGGTTAATCCTACGATTCCGTACAGCTATAAGATCAAGATACATGCCGATGACAATTCGCTGGATGATGATCTTGAGATAAGGGCTACAGGAGCGAGATATGCTTATGTAGACTATATTTCACCTGACAATTCCGATGCTGAGGGACGTCTTCAGGTATATCCGTTCTACAGACTGATAGCCCCGACTCCGAGCCTTGACAAGACAAGCAAGACCGTAAGCTGGAATGAGGTGCCTTATGCCGGCAAGTATGAGTATCTTATCACTTATACAAGCAAGAACGGTACTACCAAGACAGTTCACGGAACTACCAAGCAGACCTATAAGAATGTAGCGAGTGAGCTCAGTGCGGATGCGGACGGTGAGATAGGATTTGCGGTAAGAGCACTTGCCACCGATGAGGAGGGCTATGCCGATGCGAAGATCACTTCGGACGGCAAGGCAGTCTGGGATTCCATGGATTGGGCGGACAAATACAAGATACGCATAAGCTATGTCAACAGCTCCGGACGCACAGTTAAGCAGGAGTACACTGTAACGGGTACAAGCTATAATGTGAACAGCTTTATCTCATCCTCTGCCGATAAGCAGGTCAAGGTTACTGTAAGAGCAATACCTAAGAGTAATGATCATGCTTATTATAATATTGCTCTCAGTGAGTTCGGCATAACAGGCGGAGAGGCTGTAGAGACGGGAGACTATGATGTGGATGATCCGTGGGCATTTCTTGCGGATTATTCATCGGTCAAGAACAATAATTTTTCTGCAAATGTCAATACCGGCGCAAGCAGCGGCATCACAGGAACAGGCAGCAACTGGAAGCGTGTTACCTATAAATGGCAGTATCTTGTAAACGGTACCCCGTTTAATTCAGGATGGATACAGATCGCAAATGCGTGGTATTATTTCGATACGGACGGATATATGCATACAGGCTGGCTTGACGATAACGGCAAGAAGTATTATCTTGAGTCTAAGGTCGGCTCCGGTCAGGGCGTAATGGTGACCGGAACCCGTGAGATCAACGGTAAGAGCTACAGCTTTGATGCAAGCGGAGCCTGCACAGGCTGAGCAGGTCTATAATACAGACAGCTACAGACAAGGGGATACAGATGATTCAGGATATTTATCCGCATCGATTTGACAATACATATTTTGATAAGCCTGCCGGGGATCTCGACAGGCTTATCGTATGCAAGGGACAAAATGTATTATGTAACTGCAACGATACAGAGGCCGAGCTTCCGACTGTATCGGAAGCAGAGGAGTTGTGGAGTATAGACAGGAAGAGTCTGTTCTATCTTTTTAAGATAGACGAGATCTCATACTATCTCTACAGTAAGCCTGAGGAGCTTGATGGAAGCGCCGGCTATGTATATGAACATATACTTATAATCAGAGGCAAGCAGCCTATGTACATGGCGTTTGCGGCGGCAATAGGGACTCATCTGTCGCATTGGTATAATGCCAACCGATTTTGCGGACGCTGCGGACATAAGCTTATGCACAGCGAAAAAATAAGAGCTATGCAGTGTCCGGATTGCGGCAATATAGTATTCCCGCGTATCAATCCCATCATCATAGTTGCTGTAACCGACGGGGATAAGCTCCTGGTGGCAAAGTATAACAAAGCACATCTCAATACACGTAATAATCATTATGTTTTGCTTGCGGGCTATGTTGAGATAGGAGAAAGCTATGAGGACACCTTAAAGCGTGAGGTGCGCGAGGAGACAGGACTTGAGGTACATAATATAAGATATGCCGGAAGCCAGCCTTGGCCGTTCTCTGAGACCTCTATAGCAGGCTTTTATGCAGAAGCTGACAGCAGTCTTCCGCTAAGACGTGAGGATGACGAGCTCGCTGAGCTTAAATGGGTGGACAGAAGCGAGCTTCCCGCAAGACCTAACCGTACAAGCATTACGGATAATCTTATAGAATGGTTCAGACACGGTAAGAGCTATGAAGAAATACATGCAGAGCTTGAAGACAACTATAAACTCAAATAAAGGCAGATAAAGTTGTACCGAGGACATTTAGCTTAATGGATCAGGCACAAGTCTTCTAAGGCAGTGATTTCGGAGCAGGATCGAAGTTTTGTTGTTATAATTCCTTCTTAAGCAGCCGGATAATTGAATAAACAAATCAGAGTATATACAAAGAGGACCGCTGATGATCAGCAGTCCTCTTTTCTACGGGGAAATATCGGTAGATATAAGCTAAACTTATACCGCAAATCTTATCATGAAGCATTTGCGGTAAAGCTTAGTTAGGAATGCGAATGTGCAAAACTTAGAGGCAATATTCTATCTCAGAGTAAAGCCTTTGTACTTTTTATATCAGATACCTTCGGCGGCATGCTCATGTACGCCTGCAACGGCACGGCCCGAAGGCTCGTTCATCTTCTTGAATGCCTCATCCCACTCGAGAGCCTTGGCTGTTGAGCAGGCAACGGATGCCTCATGCGGAACACACTTTGCGGCACTTTCCGACGGAAAGTGTTTGCTGAAGATAGTTCTGTAATAGTACTCTTCCTTTGTGGCAGGTGTGTTGATCGGGAATCTCTTATCTGCAAGAGCAAACTGATGATCGCTGATAAGCTTGTTTGTTGTCTCCTTAAGAGTGTCTATCCATGAATAGCCTACACCGTCTGAGAACTGTTCCTTCTGTCTCCACACTATATCATCCGGAAGCATATCCTTAAAGGCTTCACGTACTATCCATTTTTCAATCCTCGGCTTGCCGTTCTCATCCACGCTCATCTTGGCCTTTGGATTGAGTCTCATGGCAATATCTATAAACTCTTTGTCAAGGAACGGTACTCGTCCTTCAACGCCCCATGCGGCAAGAGCCTTGTTTGCTCTCAGGCAGTCATAGAGGTGGAGCTTGGAAAGCTTACGAACGGTCTCCTCGTGGAATTCCTTGGCATTCGGAGCCTTGTGGAAGTAGAGATACCCTCCGAAGAGCTCGTCGGAGCCTTCACCGGAGAGAACCATCTTGATGCCCATGCTCTTGATGACTCTGGCAAGCAGGAACATCGGAGTAGCGGCTCTTACTGTGGTTATATCGTAGGTCTCAAGATGATAGATAACATCATCAATGGCGTCAAGAGCCTCCTGAATCGTGAAGTTGACCTCATGGTGTACGGTTCCTATGTATTCTGCGGCTTTTCTTGCGGCAACCAGATCCGGAGCACCCTTAAGACCGATGGCAAAGGAATGAAGTCTCGGCCACCATGCAGCTTCCTTATCATCAGACTCGATACGTTTCTGAGCATACTTGGCTGTAATGGCTGCGATAACAGAGCTGTCAAGTCCGCCTGAGAGCAATACTCCGTAAGGAACATCGCTCATCATCTGTCTCTTAACGGCAGCCTCAAGACCTTCTCTTACTGCGGCAACGCTTGCGTCATTATCCTTGACTGCATCATAGGATTCCCAATCTCTTGTGTACCATTTTGTGGTCTTGCCTGTTTCGGAAGAATATACGGTGCCCGGCATGAACTCTGTTATAGTAGAGCATACGCCTTCAAGAGCCTTGAGCTCGCTTGCCACATAGTAATGGCCGTCCTGATCCCAGCCCTGATAGAGAGGAATGATACCGATATGATCACGTGCTACGATATAGCAGTCTCTGTCACTGTCATAGAGGCAGAAGGCGAAGATTCCGTTCAGGTCCTCAAGAAAGCTCTCACCCTTGTCCTTGTAGAGTGCAAGTATTACCTCACAGTCCGACATAGTCTGGAAATCATATTTGCCCTTATAGCGCTCTCTGATCTCCATATGGTTGTATATCTCACCGTTGGCTGCAAGCACGAGCTTGCCGTCCGGGCTGTACAAAGGCTGCTTGCCCGATAAAGGATCTACTATAGACAGACGCTCGTGGCTGATCACGGCATCCTTACCTGTGTATACGCCTGACCAGTCCGGTCCTCTGTGACGTATCTTTCTGCTCATTGCGATGACATCTTCTCTGAAGCTGTCTGCTTCTCCGAGTGCAATATCAAACATTCCGACGAATCCGCACATATTGTTGTCCCCCGTGTATGATCTGTTTGTTGTGTTAAAAATCAATATACTCACTTTTTCCGGAGCAAGGATCGGTATAAGATCTCAGTCTGCAGGATGCGTTATGAAAAACGATTTGCAATGCAGATATTTCCGGAAAAACAAAAACGGCATTTCCCCTTGGGGAAACACCGTTGTTTCGAAAACTATGCCGATATAATACTCTCAGAAAAAGAAAATATCAACAGAAAATTTATTTTTTCCTAATATACAAACCAAAAAATCATCTGATTTCACGAAAAATTTTTGTTGACAAATCGTTTTGAAGTCATTATTATCGGCAACATAAATCACGCGAAGGCGCATGGTAATTTCGAAATTGAAGCTACCGAGTGCCTTTACGTGATTTTTTATTTATTCATATTTATTAAAACATCGCTTCGGATCGTGATTTAAGAGACCGGTTCCGAACGATAAGATCTCACAAGCCGGGATCGTTTTGAAAGAGAGGTAATTAAATGGATAATTTTATCATTGCCGTAACAAGAACCTGCGGAGGCGGCGCAACTGCCATAAGCAAGATACTGGCATCCAGATATGATATCAACCTCTATGACAGAAAGCTGCTGCAGCTTGCAAGTGAGGACAGCGGTATCAACGAGAGACTGTTTGCCGCAGCAGATGAGACCACGAGACAGAGTCTTTTGTATAAGGTCTCAAAGAGAGTGTATAACGGAGAAATCATTCCTCCGGAAAATGACGATTTTACATCCAATGACAATCTCTTCGCATTTCAGGCCAAGGTACTTAAGGAGCTTGCCGAGAAGGAATCCTATATTTGTATAGGCAGAGGAGCAGATTACATACTGAAAGATAACCCGAGAGTACTGGCCGTTTTCTTATATGCAGATCCCGAGTATTGCATACAAAAGGAAATGAAGCGTATGGGATACAGCTATGATGAGGCAAGAAGATATGTATTCAGGACAGACGAGTATCGTTCCGGATATTATAAATATCACACCGGAAGGGAATGGAAGGATCCGTACAATTACGATCTGTGTCTGAATACAGGAGAGATGACAAAGGAACAGGCAGCTGACATCATAATGGATTATCTGAATGTCAGATTCGGGGTTCCGATTCCGTAATCAGAGATATCTGCATTACAACGAACAATAAGTAAGATGTGAAGCAAAGACAATAATAAACATAAAAATGCGGCTAAGCCGCAAATGAGAAGACAAGGTGGTCTCAGTAATTTTCCAAAGGAGAATGACTGAGACCTTTTTGTATACATATCAATTATATAGAGGAGGACAAAGCAAATGAGAAAAAGAGCACTTTCATTATTGATGGCAGGAGCACTTGTCGCTGCAGCACTTTCCGGCTGCGGAGCATCGGGTTCTTCCGCAGAGACAACGGCAGCTGCATCATCGGAGACTACGGCTTCGGCAGCTGACGGAGATACCCTTTCATTTGGAGTTATCGCACCGCTTACCGGACCACATGCATTGTACGGTGAAGCAGCTAAGAACGGTGTTAATCTTGCTCTCGAGGAGATCAACGAAGCTGGCGGAGTCAAGGTCGGAGATAAGTCTTATTCGTTTAATGCCGCAGTTATCTGTGATGATAAGTCCGATTCTACAGAAGCTATAAGTGCATATAACAACTGTGCATCCTACGACATTCTCGGTATTATCGGAACCTATGCAAGCTCCTGTACCAAGGCATTTGCGACTCAGGCACAGTCTGACGGTCTTATCGTTATCACACCTCAGTCAACCAATGCTTCTATATGTAAGATAGGTGATTATATCTTCCGTGCATGCTTCTCGGATGATGCTCAGGGTCCTGCAATGGCAGAATTTATCAAGGATAAGCTCGGAGCCAAGAAGGTAGCGATCATCTACGGATCAAATGAGGATTATTGCACAGGTCTTTATGAGTCAATAAGCAAGTATTTTGATGAAAACGGTGTTGATTACGTTGTTTACGAGTGTAACTCGACAGATACAGACTTCAGTGCACAGGTTTCGAAGGTAGTTGCAGAGGGGTGTGATGCAATTGCTTATCCTAACTATCTTGATACGGCACCTATGCTTGTTCAGCAGGCAAGAGCTGCAGGCTTTACCGGAGGTATTGTAGGCGGTGACGGCTGGGACGGAGCCGATACAAGCGGACTTGAGGCTGATTTTGAGAACACCTATTATCTGAACCATCTTGATTTCGGAGATACAGACGAGAAGATACAGAACTTTGTAAAGACCTACACAGATGAGTTTGGTTCTGACAGTCTCTGCGCTGCAGCAGCTTTGTACTATGACTCCGTATACATGCTTAAGCAGGCTATAGAGGAATCGGGATCAACAGATCCGGCTGTTATCAAGGATGCACTTGCCGCAATAGATTTCACAGGTGTTACAGGACACATAAAGTTTGACGAAAACGGAGATCCTATCAAGGCATTCACGATTGAGACATTTAAGGACGGCAAGGTTACTTACTACGACAAGGTAGGCGGAGAGGCATAAAAGCCTCTCTCGGAAGGGGGATACGAAATGCTTTTATTTCTGCAGAGCCTGACAAACGGGCTGAATCTGGGATCTATATATGCACTGACCGCACTCGGTTACACAATGGTATACGGAATAATCAGGATGATCAACTTTGCTCATGGTGATTTTATCATGATCGGCGGATTTACATTATTCTATTCGATACCGTTTATGGACAGTATAGGCGTACCGAAGCCGTTTGCGATAATTATTGCCATACTTGTGTGCGTTGCTGTCGGAGTACTCACAGAGCAGATCGCTTATAAGCCTGTCAGAGGACACGGTTCGATGACTGCACTTATAACCGCTTTGGGAATGAGCCTGTTTCTTGAAAATCTTGCCTTGGTGCTTTTCGGAACAACTCCGAGAAACGTTCCGGCTATGTTTGATCTTCCGAATATAACGATCGGCAATATTTCTCTGCAGGGTAAAACACTTCTGACTCTTTCAATAGGAATCATTACAATGCTTCTTCTGATGATATTTGTTCAGAAGACAACTATAGGTAAAGCGATGCGTGCGGTCCCGGAGGACCGCATAGCCTCCGCTCTCGTAGGCATCAATGTCAACAGAGTTATTACAGTTACCTTTGCACTCGGTTCCGGACTGGCTGCTATAGCCTCCATGATGTATGTAACTTCTTATGTAAGTATAAAGAATGAGCTTGGCATAACACTCGGACTTAAAGCATTTGCGGCTGCCATATTGGGCGGTATCGGTTCCATACCTGGAGCAATGATAGGAGGACTCCTTCTCGGACTGATTGAGATATTTGTTAAGGTATATCTTTTCCCTTCATGGTATGAGGCTATAACCTACGGTCTCTTGATTTTGGTACTGCTGATAAAGCCTACAGGACTTCTCGGCAGGAAAGACAATGAGAAAGTCTGAGGTGAGTATTATGAATGCTTCTTACAAGAGACATTATCTGATAAATCTTGCAGGCATTGCGGTACTGTTCGCTCTGCTTTGCCTGCTCTTTGATACTGGCATACTGGGACGCAGAACAGAGTATATTAAGGGACTTGCCATTATAGGTATGTACAGCATCATTATGGTTTGTTCGCTGAATCTGCTTACAGGATACATGGGTGAGTTTTCACTCGGACACGCGGGCTTTATGTCGATAGGTGCCTATTCGGCGGCAATATTTACATCATTGCTTGCACTTTATGAGATATCGATCCCGGCACCGATACTCTTTGTTATTTCACTTATTATTGCCGGAGCGGTGGCAGCGGTATTCGGTATCATAGTCGGTATTCCGGCGCTGAGGCTGAGAGGAGACTATCTGTGTATAGTTACGGTTGCCGTTGCCGAGATCATAAGAGTTATGCTCTGCAATCTTTCGATACCTGCCATCACAGGCAGCTCTACCTTCGGAAAATCATTTGCAGGTATACCTAAGATAGCTGATTTTCATTATGTATTTATTGCAACTGTTATCTGTGTAACTCTCATGTACATGTATATACGTTCAAGATTCGGACGTGCGGTAATAGCTATAAGAGAGGACTACATAGCGGCAAGCGCTTCCGGCCTTAATGTTACCAAGCATAAGGTAATGACATTTACGATATCTGCATTTTTTGCAGGAGTATCGGGTGCAATATATGCACTCAGCATTACCTCGCTGCTTCCTACATATTTCAACTTCTCAAAGTCGTCGGAGTTCCTCGCCATGGTTATCATGGGAGGCAGCGGATCGATGACAGGCTCTATAGTGGCTGCACCGATACTTTCGGCACTTCCGCAGATCATTTCATATGTAAATGCGGACTTTGCAAGCTATCGTATGCTGATCTACGCAGTGCTCTTGATAGTTATCATGATCTTCAAACCGTCGGGAATATTCGGGAGCTATGAGTTCTCACTCGAGAGATTGATTGATAAGCTGTCCGGCAGGAAGAATGTGAAAGCTGTGACTGTGGCAGGCGGAGCTTCGATTGAGGCGCCAACAACAGCCGGCAAGGATGATATCGGGGAGGTGAAGTGATATGTCTGAGACAAAGACTCATGTACTTGAGACAAAGGGACTCGGAATAGCCTTCGGAGGCCTAAAGGCAAACAATGATGTCAATATCGTTATTGACGAAGGCGAGCTTATAGGACTTATAGGACCTAACGGAGCCGGAAAAACAACCTTCTTCAATCTTATTACCGGTGTTTATCAGCCTACAGAGGGCAGTTATTATCTGAACGGAACAAAGATGAACGGCAAGACCACTTATCAGGTGGTTGAGGCAGGTATAGCACGAACCTTTCAGAACATCAGATTGTTTAAGAAGATGAGCGTGCTTGATAATGTTAGGGTTGCCTTCAACAAGGATATGAAGGCAAGCTTATTTGATTCCTTTCTGCGTACACGCAGATACAGAGAGGAGGAAGCAAGGATATACAGCAAGGCTATGGAGCTGCTTCAAATGTTTGATCTTGATAAATATGCGGATCAGGCAGCAGAGAACCTGCCTTACGGACAGCAGAGACGTCTTGAGATAGTAAGAGCTCTCGCTACGGATATGAAGCTCTTGTTGCTGGATGAGCCGGCAGCAGGCATGAATCCCACGGAGACAGAGCAGCTCTTGCATTCAATAAGGATGATCAGGGAGCATTTTAATATACCGGTACTGCTTATCGAGCATGATATGAGTCTGGTTATGAATGTATGTGAGCGAATATATGTACTCAATTTCGGAGAGATACTTGCATCGGGAACTCCGTCCGAGATAGCACAGAACCCGGAGGTTATTGAGGCTTATCTGGGTAAAGAGGCGTAAAGGAGGTAGTAAGATGCTGAAGATCGATAATCTTAATGTTCATTATGGCGTTATTCATGCGATAAATGATGTATCTATAGAGGTTCCGGACGGTCAGATAGTAACACTTATCGGTGCAAACGGAGCGGGTAAGACGACCATCCTTCATACGATAACAGGACTCAAAAAGGCTACAAGCGGTTCGATACTTTGGAATGACAAGGAGCTGACGAAGGAACATGACTATAAGATAGTCAATTACAAGATGGCTCATGTTCCGGAAGGCAGACACGTATTTGCCAATATGAGCGTACAGGAAAATCTTGAGATGGGTGCGGCATTTACAGCCGAAAAATCCGATACCGCCGAGCTGATAGAGGATGTTTATAAAAGATTTCCGAGATTGAGAGAACGTGCAAAACAGTTTGCTGGAACCTTATCCGGAGGCGAGCAGCAGATGCTCGCAGTAGGACGGGCACTTATGAGCAGACCGAAGATACTGCTTATGGATGAGCCTTCGATGGGATTATCTCCGATATTGGTACAGGAGATATTTAAGATCATCAAGGAACTTCATGAGCAGGGACTTACCATACTGCTTGTCGAACAGAACGCCCGCATGGCTCTGTCAATTGCCGATCATGGATATGTACTTGAAAACGGCAGGATCAAGATGCATGACAAAGCCTCCGAATTGCTTAGGAATGATGAGGTAAGAAAGGCTTATCTCGGAGTCTGATAAGTAAGTCTGTTGATATTTCCCATAGTTTGCTTCGGCAGTCCGATACGGTAATGGTGATCCCCCCGTTTTTGTCAATATCGTTGATGACTGCCTTAAGCATAGATACAACTTTTTCCGAGCAGCCGGGTCCGCAAGGACCCGGCTTGTTCATGTATTATGGCTGATAGTAGCAGAAAAATAGAAATAAGCTTGATAAATATTAAATACGAATAAATAAGAATAAATAAATTTTCAGATATTAAATACGAATAAATAAAAATAAATAAATAACTGCAGGGTTATAGGACAAAACGTGTTGGTGAAGTACCTTTAAAATAGTGTGATCCTTACTTTGCTTGACAGTTAAATATCTGACCATTGTTGCAGCGTCAAGGCTGCTGTGCACCATAGGCTCCGGC
>Ga0129312_1000940_pt1 | contig 19616 bp, 12 predicted proteins | sample O827metagenome_FD_94434 | JGI IMG/M metagenome (GOLD analysis project Ga0129312, IMG submission 94434) | Orangutan group fecal microbial communities from Wisconsin, USA - O827 metagenome | ecosystem: Host-associated > Mammals > Digestive system > Large intestine > Fecal | place: USA: Wisconsin... | reverse complement strand
AGGCATCCTTTCAGGATGATCTCTCTCTCATCATCTGTAAGCTCGCCCAGAGTTACTTCAAACTCTTTCAGGGAATCTCCCTGGACTGTGTAACCCCTGATCACATCATCCTTGTTCTCAACTGCCTTGCGGATTCCCGGGAAGAACAGGAAATCACCGTTCTTAAACGGAAGGTCACCAGCCGGGATAAGGAATGGAAGCATACCCCAGTTGATCAGGTTGGAACGATATCTCTTGGTTGCATACTCGTTGGCAATGTTCGCCCAGCCGCCAAGTACCTTCTGGCAGGATGCAGCCTGCTCTCTGGCAGAACCGTCTCCTGGTTTCACTGCAAAAATAGTACTTCCTACACCAAGATTGGTCTTATCAACATCCGGATAGGATTTGTGGATCGTCTCCATAACCGGTTTCAGTTCCGTAACTGCCTCAGCAGGGCACTGGCCGGCCTGAATAGCCTTCTGTGCTGCCTGGATCTCTTTTGCACGGCCTACATAAGCCGGGTCTTTTCTGGAGAGTGTGAACTCTGCAAGTCCCAGAGGATTGGAGCGGTAGGAGGATGTCTCTCCGGAGGGGATCAGCTCATCGGTTGTTGTTACAGGATCATGGATCTCGGATACAACTTTCAGGATCAGATTATCTGCAAGCGCTGCCATCTCCGGCCAGTCTTTGATGTTCGGGCCAAACTGGATCTCAACACTTGGATCTGCTATGCCCTTGCTGTCAAATACACGGTTCTCATAGATGGATTTATCAAAGTAATATTTATGCTCTGTATAGCTTCCATCAAACTCCTCCGCAGAAGTAAGGAACCCCTTGTTCGCTGCAGTTGCTGCAATAGAACGTGCATCCATAAGGGCAACAGAGGAGATCTGTCCATTCTGGATCTTGGAGCCTTCACGGTTCGGGAAGTTTCTTGTTGTATGGCGGATGCTGAACGCATTGTTAGCCGGTGTATCTCCTGCACCGAAGCACGGTCCGCAGAATGCAGTCTTAACAACCGCACCGGTTCCGATAAGTTCCGCAAGGACACCATTTCTGGCCAGCTCCATGTAGATCGGAGTACTTGCCGGGTAAACACTTAATGTGAAAGCATCATGGCCGATGTTCCTGCCTTTCAGGATGTCTGCTGCAGCACAGATATTCTCAAAACCGCCGCCTGCACAGCCTGCAATGATTCCCTGCTCCACATAAAGTCTGCCATCGATCACCTTGTCTCTTAATGTAAACGGAATCTTTCCGTCAAGGCTTATCTGGGCCTTCTTCTCAACATCTGCAAGAATATCATCCAGGTTTGCTTTCAGCTCGTCAATGGTGTAGGTATTGCTTGGATGGAACGGCATTGCGATCATAGGCTTGATCTCACTTAGATCGATCTCCACGCAGCCGTCATAGTATGCAACACTGCCTGGTTTCAGTTCTTTGTAATCCTCAGGTCTTCCGTGGATCGCATAGAACTCCTCGATCTTATCATCTGTCTGCCAGATGGAGGAAAGACATGTAGTCTCTGTTGTCATTACATCGATCCCAATACGGAAATCCGGGCTTAAGCCTGCCACTCCAGGTCCTACGAACTCCATAACCTTGTTCTTCACATAGCCATTGGCAAAAACTTCTCCGATAATGGCAAGTGCAACGTCCTGCGGACCAACGCCCGGACGTGGAGTGCCTTTAAGATAGATTGCCACTACTCCCGGCATATTGATATCATAAGTCTGGGAAAGAAGCTGTTTAACAAGCTCCGGGCCACCTTCGCCCATAGCCATGGTTCCAAGTGCTCCGTATCTTGTATGGCTGTCAGATCCCAGGATCATCTTTCCGCCGCCTGCAAGCATTTCTCTTGCAAACTGATGGATTACTGCCTGATGAGGCGGTACATAAACTCCGCCGTATTTCTTCGCACAGGTGAGACCAAACATGTGATCGTCCTCATTGATGGTTCCGCCTACTGCACAGAGAGAGTTATGACAGTTTGTAAGTACATATGGTACCGGAAATTTTTCAAGTCCTGAAGCACGTGCTGTCTGGATGATTCCAACAAATGTGATATCATGAGAAGTCAGCTTGTCAAATTTGATCTGAAGTTTCTTCATGTTGTCAGATGTATTGTGGGCTTTCAGAATAGAGTATGCAATGGTGTTCTCGGCTGCCTGCTCTCTGGAAACCGGGAAATTCGCCTCATTTTCGGGAATGATATCAAGGCCATTCTGAAGATAGACACCTGTATCGTAAAGTTTCATGGATGTTCCTCCTGTCTGTAATGATAAATTTTTCCGAATAGTTGGGATTCATTATATAAGATTTTTCCACATTAGTCAACAAAAGTGCCTGTCAGTTCTGCAACTTTACTTTACATCTGAAATCCGCTATACTGAAAGGCACCTGCATCAGAGCGTGTCTGAAAAATAACTCCTGCAGTCTGCACGCCCGGCTTTGCGGTATATTTCACCTGTTCTTTCCGGGAACAGTTATATAACAGGGAGGTAAATTTTATGTTTCGTTTATGGGGAAAAATATGGAAGGATAATCACCTGATCCGGGATACCGTAGTCTGTGATGATCAGGAAGATACCCGTACACACAAGATCTTCCGGGGTCTGGAGGAGATCTGCTACCAGCTTGATCTCGGAAACCCCATCTGGCTTGACGCTACTGTAAGGGATTTCCAGAGACACGATAAAGCCCGGTTTTATCAGGATAATTTTATTGAACATATTGATTTTGATTACCTGGAGATACAGGTGATCGAGGAGGATTAAATCTTAATTTTGTTAAACTTCAGATCCGGTCCGTTAAGCCATGCATAGCTTACGGGCCGATGTGATTTTTTGTCATATACCAGGATATGCAGGCCTGCGATCCCGTTGGTCATTTCCTCTCCGTTTATTCTGATCTGTGCTGTTGCATCATCCACCTTGTAGCCACGGCTGACCACCGAAAATGTTCTGTTGTCATATCTGTAATCTTTAAGGCAGATCTCCCCATCGGACAGGCTGTTGTTTTCTCCTGTGGAGAATTTCAGATCCTCTCCACCAAATATTCCCACATAGCTCTTTCTGTAATTCTTATCTTCTGTAAACGGAGCTGTCATTCCGATCCGGCTCATGGCATCTGTAATGTCTGTGTCCAGATTTGCCGAGATACTGTTTCCTGCTGCCGCAATGATCAGATAGTCATCTTTCTTCCCGGCAAGCTCATTAAAGTAACTGATGATCTCCTCTTTTCGTTTTGCACGCTCACCCACATAAAAAAGATGATACCAGCGTTTTTCCCCTGTTTTGGAAATTACGGGAGACGGACTGTTCCGGTTGGCATCAATATCATACCAGCATTTGTCAACAATGGTATTTCTGTTCTCATCGTATACCACAATATTGATATGATTTCCCGATGTTTTTAATCCATAATTTACATTTCCGCATGTTATATTTGCCGGATCCAGGATAAACCGGAAATTTTCTCCCTGGGCAGGTGTGTAGATATTCCGGAACACCTCCGGATTTTCTGACAGCTCATCAGCTCCAATGCCTGTGCCGTTGAACATTACGATCTCCGGTGAATTTCCGTCGGAATAAGTCCTTACAACCCCGCTGGCCCCTGTGACAGATCTTATCTGTTCTTCAGTAAGCCCCAATGCGGAAAGAGCCGGAGAGATATTGCTGATATCGGCACCGTTATTTACCATGGTAAACATAACCGTAAAACCTGATGTGGAAAGTCTGCTGAGGTATTCCTCTGCGGAACACCGGTTTCCCATATCACGCAGGGCTTTCGCCTGACCTATGGTTCCATTTTCCTCAAGCGCTGCTTTGTAAAGCTCGGGAGTCATACTGTGGGTGATGATCCCTGCCAGCGGCTTCATACCTTCTGTTGCAGTAAATTCCTCCGGATGCATAAGATTATAGGCTTCCAGACTTCCTGCAGGCTTCTCCGCAAAGAAAGAAATCCCGCCGTCCACCACCTCTTCCCTGCTGCGGACTCTGGGGCTTGCCCAGTAACTGTCCATGGTAAAGCTTACCGCTTTAATATCATTGGCTTTCCAGTATGCAATGGATTCCTCACAGGTCATGCCGTCATTGTCTGCCTCAAAAAGGATCTGTACCTGATCCTGGGCCTTATCCAGATCGCACCACTGTTTCAGCTTCTCATCTGTATTGACCATGGCAATGATCCTGTCTGTCACGGATTTTTCTCCTGCAAGGCTGGTTACATTGTCATAAAGCTCCTGCATATCCACATCATCTGTCAGATCCAGGATCAGATAAAAATCATCCTTATCCTTTATCACATCCAGAACATAGGACAGCTCGATCCCGTTAAGTGGCGAATAGCGAACGATCCTTACACCCTGATCATAGTAATCATTCATAAGTGATACGATTCCCACCTGTGAAGTATCCTTCACAGAAACCAGATCCATGATCTGAAAATGATCTTCTGTAATATTTTTCAGCCAGTCATTGTTAATGCTTTTTGATACAGTTTTCCGGATCTCTGTAAGACCTGTGGAGCTTTTGCCTGACTGTGCATGATAAGCCACACCTGCTCCCACGGCTGCTGCCAGAACCAGCACTGCGATTGCCGCTGCTTTTCTGTTAAATCCGGGCTTTGCAGGTACTGATGACGTTGTAGCTTCTTTTTCTTTCCGGGGAATATCAGGAGCAGAATATTTTTCCGCATTTTGCAGAGCTTCCCTGAATTCTTTCATGCTCTGATAACGTTCCTGGCGTTTCACGGAAAGAGCTTTCATAAGAACCTGCTCCTGCCCCTGGGAAATCCCTGCTCCAAGCTTTGTGGGCAGCTCGATCTCATCATTTTCCACACGGATTATGGATTCCTCCGGCGCTTTTCCACAAATACAGTAATAAATAGTGGCTGCAAGTGCATAAACATCTGTCCATGCCCCCTGGTTTTTTCCGGCCTGATACTGTTCAATAGGCGTATAACCGATCTTTTTCACTACCATGGAACTGGACTTTGTGCTGGACTGAATCTTGGCACCGCCAAAATCAAGAAGCTTCAGTGTTCCGTCATCCAGAACCATGATGTTATCCGGACTGATATCCCTGTGGATGATCCCAAGTCCGTGAAGCTTTTCCAGGGAATCCATAACCGAATACAGCTTCTCCAGTACCCACTGTGGATCTATCTTTCCGCCCATTTCTGCAGTATAATTCCGCAGATCCTTTCCTTTCAGGTATTCCATTACCATGTAAAGAGTGTCGTTTTCGCAGAAAAGGTCATATACTTTGACGATTCCCGGAAGGTCATCCAGTGATGCCAGGATCTTGGCCTCTTTTTCAAACTTTTCCCGGTTTACCTGGCAGATATTCCGATCATAGTCAGAGGAATCCGTTGTGACCACATTCCCCGAGTATGCGCTGTCCCGCTGCATATAACTCCGGATAAAAAGCTCCTTGATAGCCACAACTCTTTCCAGTGCCATATTCATGGCAATATAGGTAATTCCAAATCCGCCTCTTCCCAGCACCCTGCCTATAAGATATTTTCCATCCAGTACCTCACCTGGCTGCAGTACAGTGGAATCCGGCACATAACTTTTTCTGTCAAAATGACACCACGGGCATATATCCTGGTCATCCGGCTTTTCTTTCATGCAGTTGATACATAGTCTTGAAAAATCCATTTTGTTCTCTCCCATACTCTCCCTGTGAGATCAGACAGGCAAATCCCCGGATTCTGCCTGGTGTTTCGCACACCGGAAGCCGGGGATTGTCCATCTGCATTAGGAAACCTTAATCAGTTTAAATAAATGGTCTCATGGTTCAGACTGTTCGATCCATCGATCCACAGATACCTTTTGGGTTTATGTGTTGTTTTATCATATAAAACAATATGAATTCCCCTAAGTCTGTTTGTTATTTCCCGCCCATCAATCTTGATCTGCGGCAGAGAATTTCCGATTCCGGAACCTTCACTTACAATTTTGAACTTCTTATTATCATATTCAAAATCATCTACCCATACCTTTTCGGCAGAAAACGCATCATTTTTTCCACCGTTGACATTCACAGTTTCTCCATCCGGTGTAAAAATTCCAAGATAGCTTTTTCCCGAATTCTTTTTATCGTCAAAAGCCGCCTGAACTCCAAGCTTTGCCAGTGCTGCCTGAATATCCTTATCCATATTGGCAGTTACATCTCCGGCTGTTGCTATCATGATAAGCTGATCATTCCCATTCTCTGCAAGACTTTCAAGGTCATTGATGATATATTCTTTTTTGTATCCCTTTGTCTCGCTGCTTACACATTTTTTCCATTCCAGTGTTCCGTTTTTGGACAGGGTCGTCATATCCGCATCCAGCGGATACCAGAAACTGTCTATGATCGCTTGGTCAACATCATCATAAATTACGATGTTGAATCCTTTTTTATTAGCAGCATAGTTTTTTCCATCAAAGGAAATCACAGCACCTGACGGTGAACTCTTCAGATGAGCTTTAACACTTCCCCAGCTCAATTCACAATCTGCCTCAATTGATTTCTTTTCTGATGAAAGTCCGCTTTCTTCCAGAAGTACCTCAGGCTCATCATTATATTTGCTTAATTTGGCAGCAGTTATATATTCTGTGGTGTCATCTCTGAGAGCTATCAGTATTGTAAAATCGGACTTGTCAAGTATGTTCACATAGTCTTCCATAGAACTTCCGTTTTTCAGAGCCGTAAGCTTCCTTGCTGTTCCCACGCTTCCTTCTTCCATCTCCTCCTTTATCTCGTCAGGGGTGTTAAAGGAGCCTGTCATAACTGCTTTTACTCCGGTTACCTTATTATCTGTAAAATCTTCCGGATGAAGGTATTTGTAAGCGTCCATCATTTCATATGTTTTTGCAATAAATGTGATCCCTGCATCTTTTACCTCTTTGCGGTTTCTTACAGATGTATATTTCCAGTAACTGTTACTAAATCTCACTGCTTTGATATTATTAGTCTTCCAGTAATCTAATGTATCCAGATATGTCTCATACGCAAAATCTGCCTCATAAAGGATCTGCAGTTCATTCTGTTCCCTGTTGATCGCATTCCATCTTACCAGCATATCAGGTGAATAAACGTTTCCTACGATCTTCTCCATCATAGGCGTTCCACCTGCATTTTTCACTACAGTATCATAGATATTCTGCATATTATCGATGGACATATCCAGGATCAGATACATACCCTTTTTCTTTTTTACGGCATTGATCACGTCCTCAAGCTTTGCCTTATACGCGCTTGTATAGCTTACGACTCTTATTCCCTGATCATACAGAGTGTTTATCTCGTTTTCTACTTCTTTACTGTCATACTTTTCAGCGTTCCACAGGGTAAGCTCCATGATCAGAGGAGTATCATCTTTGATCTTATCAAGCCAGGTGTTGGCAATAACCATATCTCCTGTTTTTATTTCCGTCGTATCACTTTTTTCTATTCCGTCGTAGCCTTCTACTGTCTCATATCCCAGTTGTATTTTCATCACTTTTTCTTCGTTGATGGACTCCACACATTTCTGGTCTACAGACACCACAAGCTTCTTATTCTGGTAGGTAACATTATCTGCTTTCCTGCCATTGATAAATACCTTTGATTTTTCTGAAATATTTTTGCCTGTAAGCTTCAGATTAAAGGGTTCTCTTATACGTACAGTCTTTGACTTAATATCCAGCCCGTTTTTGTATACCTTGTCAACAACCGGTATTTCTGAATCTGATAAATAGGTTTTAATTGTCACCTTCTCCGATTCCGCAGAAAATTTTCCAAGAAAATGGCTGCCCAACTGAATACTGATATTGCCGGTCTCCTGCCCGGAAAGGTCAAAAGCCACCTTAACCTCATTGTCTGTCTTTCCCACAATCTTAAGGTCTTTCACCTTTTTGTTATCTATATAAAGGCTGTCCACCTTTGACAGATTTGTTCCGCTTATCACCAGAGGCTTTTCTTTGGTGAATACAGTATTCCGGTCAAGGATCTCCGGCAGGCTCTCTGCAGCGATCACCGGTGTATTTTTTTTCACTCCCGTAGATATGCCACCTACAGCAGCCACAATAACTGCTGCAGCTACAGCGCCACCAATAAGCCATTTTTTACCGGAACTCTTTGATTTTTTATTTGTCGGCTGATTTATGCCCGGCTGAACAGATGCCTGTGAATTTTGTCCGGGGCGATGCTGTCCGGACTGGTTCTGCCCTGGCTGAGTTCCTGCTGACCGGTTCTGTACCGGCCCGGTTCCTGTCGCCTGACTCTGTGCAGACCGGCTTCCTGCTCCACGGTTCTGTACCTGCTGGCTCTGTGCAGACCGGCTTCCTGTTCCACGGTTCTGTACTGACTGGCTCTGTGCTGGCCGGCCTTTTCCGGTCTTATCCTGTTCATCCTTTCGGTAGAGCACTGTTTCCTGACTGGAAACCGTCTTTTTAGGCTTCCCGGTTTCTTCAGCCTTTACAAGAGCAGTGTAAAATTCTGCCATTGTCTGATAACGATCCCTGCTTCTGATGGAAAGAGCCTTAAAAAGAACCTTTTCAACTTCCGTAGAAATATCAATCCCCAGTTCAGAGGGTTTCTTAAGGTTATCATTTTCCACACGGTTGATGGATTCTTCGGGAACCTGTCCACATATACAATAATAAATAGTTGCAGCCATTGCATAAACATCTGTCCACGGTCCCTGATTTCCGTCTGTATGGTACTGCTCAATGGGTGTGTAACCTTTTTTTGCAATGACCATACTGCTCAAAGCAGTATTTGCCTGTATCTTGGCACCTCCGAAATCCAGCAGCTTTACTGTTCCCGTATCCATTACCATGATATTATCCGGACTGATATCTCTGTGGATAATGCCATTCTCATGAAGACGCTGCAGTGATTTCATAACTGTCATGGTCTTATTCAGCACCTCTTTATATGGCAGCCTTCCACCTTTTTTCCTGGTATACTCCTTGAAATTGATACCATTCAGGTACTCAAGTACCATATATACGGTTTCATTTTCATAAAAGAAATCATATACCTTCACAATGCCCGGAAGGTCATCCAGGCTGGCAATGATCTTTGCTTCTTTCTCAAACTTTTCACGGTTTATCCTGTAGTACTCTTCCTCGGAAGCTCCGCTGGTTGTACTGATAGAAATAGATGTGGAATTTGAGTTATCACGATACATATATCCCTGGACAAAAAACTCCTTAATGGCCACCACACGTTCCAGTATCATGTCCATGGCAATGTAGGTGATTCCAAAGCCTCCTTTTCCCAGCACCCGACCAACCAGGTACCTTCCGTTCAGTACCTCGTAAGGTTTCAGTGTAAATAGATCCGGCGTATACCGGCTCTGGTCATAATGACAGTGGGGACATATCTTCTGATCCTCTGAATCCCTTTCTTTCATACAGTTAATACATAATTTTGAAAAATCCATGTAAATATTCTCCTTCGAAAATCTCCATGTATGCAAACTTCCCTTTCCGATATGGAGAGGGAAGCCGCCTGGTACAGTGTTCAGCACTGTACCAGCTGTGACAGCATCAGAAGCTTCCTGTATGCAGCCACAGCATCTTTATTCTGATCTCACTTTTATTTCTCCCAGCCGAATCTGTCGTCACAGAACGGTACAAATACCAGTGTAGTCTGTCCTACGGAAATCTCATCTCTGTCATTCAGCTCTGCGCTTGTAAGTACTACATTGTCGTTTACATAAAACAGCTCATGGGATTCTCCCGGCTGTGCGAAGAACTTTCTTGCTCTTGGCTCATATGTGATGATCGCATGTTTGAAACGGGAAATGGTTTCATCTCCCTGAAGGCAGATATCCATATCAGCGGAACGGCCGATAAAGTTTTTGCCTGAATAAAGGCAGAAGCTCTTTCCGAAGTTGCTTCCTCCTGTGCATACCAGCCAGCCTACTACCGGATGTCCGTTGTGGACTTCAGGAGCTTTATTCTCCTGTGTCTTTCCCGGAGTATTCCACTCAAAGTATGCCATAGTTCTGTCATCATCACTTGGCTGAGACTGGGGTTTTACATTAAGCGGTCTGGTGATATCCTCACTTTTGTTCACATCGGAAGGTGCGCTGCCGAAGCCCGGATTATTATCATATCCACCTCCCACGAAGCCCTGTGTCACGCCCATGTCGCCGCCGCCAAAATTATTATTACCACCGCCATAGTTTCCTCCTGGTGTAAAACAGTCTGTTACACGGTCGCTGTCATTAAAGGAACTTCCTGCTCCCTGGCAGTACGGGCAGCTCGCAAACTGCTCCTGATCATAGAAATGTCCGTTAGGGCACTGGATTAATTTTTTCCCCATTGTTTTGTCCTCCTGAGTTTATCTTTATCAATATTTCTGTCCTAAGAATAGTTCGTTGCTTCCCTGTCCAAGGCTGAGCTTGGTTCCGATCGGGAATCTGGCAGGCACACCCTTTGTAAGCTTCTGGGAATCATTGGCACGTATTCCGTAGGTTGAATAATCAGTCACATAATAGCAGCCTTCCTGTGAAGAGTAACGGATGGTACAGTGTCTCCGGCTGATATCCTGCTCAGGAAGCACGATCTGGCATGACTGGCTGCTTCTTCCGATGGTAACTTCCATATCCGGCTGAAGCTCAAGATCCGTATTGCTGAAGCTTCCTCTGATGAAATGGAGATTACCTTTTTTGGGCATCTGCTGTGTGCCGCCTGTGGGATCAATATCCGGAGATGTCGGAGGCATCGGAGGTGTAAACTTCATGCCGTCACCAGCACCTCCCGGATTCTCCGGTTCGTAGTTCTCTGCAATACTCTGATTATAACGGCTGCAGAGCTTGTTTAAATTACAGATCATAAGATATAATGCAATGATCGGTCCCACGCCAAAAAGAAGGGTGCCAAAAATGATCCATAACAGATAGGTGCTGCCTTTTTCTTCAATATTAAGGCCATACTCACGCCCTGCTGTCTTGATACGGTTTCCCTGTTTATAAAACCATACAAACGCGTAAATTCCCAAAGTAACCAGAGTAAGCAATACCAGAACTATGTAGTTAACTGATTTCTCTGAATCTGTATCTTCCACGTATCCACATGTGGTATTGATGTCATTGATCATCTTCCACCAGAAGATCAACTGATAAATTCCAAGTGTAAGGATACCAAAGACAATGAATTTCCATATTCTCCTCTGATCATTTAACATATTTTCCTGCATACGCTTTTCTCCCTCCTAATTCCACTCGATCCTGAATTTCAGGTTTCCTGCTGTGATCTCATCATGCGACTGAAGCCTGTATCTTTCCTGGATCGGTCTTCCGTTTACTCTTGTACCGTTTCTGCTCTGAAGATCAGTAATGTAAATATTTCCACCTTCGTATTCAAGAGCAAAATGCTGCTTTGACATCATCGGGTCATCGCAGTAGATATCACACTGTGTGGCACGACCGATAATGGCACTTCCCTTGAGGATGTAATCCATCTGCTTTGGCATATCACGGCCGTTGCTGATCCAGATACGGATATTTCTTGTTGGAAGCTGATCCATCCTGATGTGCTTGCGTTCCTGGATATCATCCGCTTCGATAACCTCATCACCTACGATCAGCACACTTCTTTTCTTTTTGATCCTCTTTAATACGATCAGCGCCACTATGATCAGAATGACAAAGATCACTGTGAGGGCGATAGGCCACCATTTCAGGATAAGCTGCACTGCTGACGGTTTCCACTTGGTTGTGATCTTGATCTCTGCACTGCCGATAGCATTTTTTTCATTGGAGGTGTCTGTGATATTCTTAACCTGAAGTGTGTAATCACCTTTATACAGATCCTCGTCAAAGATCAGGCGTACTGCCAGTTGATCTTCCTCGTCTGCTATTACCTGATTCACGGGAATGGTCTTATCACCTCTTGTCAGCTTGTAATTTCCTGCATCCAGACCATTCTCAACTTTTTCGGAAAAGGTTACTGTGATACTGTTCTCTTCGTTACTTTTGGCTGACACAACTTCCGGAACTGTTTCATCCTTCTGGCTTCTGTCAACAAGGACGGAACAGGTATCTGACATATTTCCCGCACTTAAAAACTTCAGTACAAAATCTTCGTTCTGATGGCTGACTTTGTTGCTGGAAGCTGTGAATCTGGCACGATAGCTGTTCATCACCGCATCGTACATCTGATTCAGTCCGTCCATCACACTGCCGCCGTCTGTGATAGTCCAGGGCACGCCACCTGTGTTCCTGGAAAGTGCTGCGAACTTGCTGCGGTAGTTCTGGGTATCCACCTCAGAATCCCCTTCTACGTTCTCCACAGCCATTGTATATACCGGGATTCCTCTGGAATTCAGTACAGTCTGCACGCTCTCCACGCCGCGGGTATCATCTGCACAGTCCTTACCATCGGAAATCACTGTGATGATCCTTCGCTTCTCAGAGGAAGCTCCCTCTGTCCAGATCCTGTCTGCCGCATAATTGATAGCATCAAACAGCACAGTATTCTCATTGTTATTCTGGATCCCCGAGATCACAGATGATGCCTCGTCACGGCTCTCTGTGCCGTTAAGGACTTCTGTAACTGTATCTCCGAAAGTAATAAGGATCATGCTGTCGGATTCTCTCAGCTTTGAGAGAAACTGTGTAAGAGATGCCTTGATATCCTCTGACCGTCCCGGGGATATGGAGGAAGAAATGTCCATAAGTATGTAATACTCTACTGCCTCTCCGGTCTCTGCAAAACTGGCATTGTCCATAAGTGCCAGCTTCTCCCCGCCCAGATATGCTTCCAGATCTCCACTTCCGTCCGGGCTTCTGTAGTAGGCGGTCACATCCGGCATGTTGATATACAACTGCTCGATCCTGTAATCATCTCCTGCCCCATAAGCCGGAACAATGCTGCATATCAGACACAGCATAAGGGCTATAAACCCTGTCAGTATTTTTTTCTTTTTCACTCCCATTGATGTCCCTCCCTGCAAAATGGTATAAACTCAAATCTGCTCTCTCCAATAGAGATCACATCTCCGGTTTTCAGCTTTGCACTGCCTTTCAGAAGTTCCCCGTTAAGATAAGTCAGATCCACCTCACCATCTACAACAAAGAATTCTGCTGATTTCCTGTCATAAACAACAGCGCAGTGCTTTCTGGGGGCAATCTTTTTGTCCTCGATCATGTGGATATCCATGTCAGGATCCCTTCCCACCCAGTTCATTCCATGGAAGATGCGGTAATCCCGGCCTCTTGCCGGACCCTCCACACATACCAGCCATCCTGTAATGCAGGCGGTTCCTGTACTTGGACTGAAAAATCCTACTGTCACAGGATCTTCGTCCGCTCCGATCCCTGCTGAGATCCCACCGGATTTTCCGGAAACAGTTACCTCAGGATCTCCCGGCATCATAGCCACGGTCACATCTTCATTGATACTTCCGGGTGCAGCCCGGAATACAGGCACGTTTCCAAGTTTCTGCTGCAGGATGGAATTCTCCGTCTCCCGTTTCTGACAGTAAGGACAGCTATCATATTTTTTGGTATCGTAGTAATGCCCGTTTACACATTTGATCAGCTCCATATTTCCTTCCTCTGTCTCTTTCCCTTTTCTTCTCTGTCACGTTGGAGCATGTTTGAATAAAACCTTCTGCAGGCACGATTTGCGGGAGAAAATGATTTTTCAGACACGCTCTGATATATCTTTATAATACCATAATACACATAGCAGAACAATTATCCATGTCCTTATTTTCGCCATGTTTTCTGACGGTTTTCATCATGGCATCCAGCCAGGTTTCCGGTGTGGTGTTTTCCCGCAGAAGTTCTTCCATCTCAGGCTCTCTTATGTACTCCCAGAACCCGTCACTGCACAGAAGAAATGCATCTCCTTTTCGGATGTGCAGCTCCTCTGAGACTTCACATGGATTTTCTTCCCACTCATAGCCAATGGTATGAAGGAGACGGCTTCTGTCGGGATGGTTACGGATCTCATCCGGGGTGATCTCACCGATACGTACCAGCATCTGAGGGACGCTCTGGTCTGCGGTCTGATGCCTGATCTGTCCGTCCCGGAACCAGTATAATCTGGAATCACCAATGTGCGCCCAGCAGGCTGTGTCATCGTTGATCTCAAGAGCAACCATAGTGGTTGCCATCCTGGATGTGTCCGCAGTCTTTTTTTCCAGGACTGCTTTCTGACTGGCTTCAAAAAGTTCTTTCATAAATTCCCGGCCTGTCTCCACTGCGTCTGTTCCGAACCTGATCGCTGCCTCCACTACTGTTTCTGAGGCAAGCTTTCCGTTCCCCATACCGCCCAGGCCATCTGCCAGGCCATAGAGATGACGCTTTTTTGTATCAAGCTTCTGAAAACTGTCTTCATTATAGGGCCTGGTTCCTGCATAACTGTCCTGGGAAGATCGGATTTTCAGAGATTTTTTAAAAAATTTGAACATTTGGATCAGGATTCCCCTTTATCGTGCTAATTTTGATTTGGTGCGTCGGCTGATATATCTGTTTCTGTTTAGTCTGTGGTTGTTCCAGATTCAGATCCGGTACTGTTCTCTGTATTTTTTGAGCTGCTACCGGCATTTACTCTGTTCTTCACTTCTTCAAGTGTGCTGACAACTTCTCCGGATTCATTTTCTTTATATTCCGTATATGGAAGACCACTTCCATCCTGTTCATCATTATCCACTTTCAGTTCAATTTCTTTAATACTCTTCAACGGAAGATTGCGGAAAAACCTTTCATCATCCTTGCCCCCATTGATCCGAATATCAAAATTATCTTCCTTCAATCCATCCAGTTTGACAGAATACTTTTCACTTCCGTCAGCAGTAAGTGGCAGTGTTCCTTTCCAGAGATCAGACTTCCAGCCTTCTGAATCATCATTATAAATTGCCTCACGGATATCTATCGTATTAATGTCACTGCCTAAGCTGTTGGTAACTGTAACCTTAATTGTCTCTGCTGCATTTTCTTCCGGTGCCGTAGTCACACTGACCTCCGGTGTTACAGTTCCCTCAGGTTCTTTTGCAGATTCCGGTGACTGTGTATCATCCGGTGCAGTTGTAGCCTTCCCGGTCTCCGGTGTCGCCTTTGCCTTATCTCCATCCCCGTTATCACCGATCACCACTACATTCTCCTCACTTTCCTGGTTTTTCGCCTCATCCCTGGAAAGCTGGTATGTAGTAAATCCCAGCCCTCCTGTGGAAGCTGCCAGTACTACTGCCACTGCCAGGGTGATGTGGAAAGCCCTTTTATATTTTTTTGCTTCTCTGTCATTTCCTCTGGAATTCTGTACATTCCGGAATGAATTTTTCTTTTCATTTCTGTCCATACACTATTTCCTCCCTCTTGCCCTGTTTTCAAGCATTTCCAGAATATCTCCTGCTGTCTTCGGGCGTTTTCCGGCATCTTTTTCTGTGAGAAGGCTGACTATGATATCTGTATCCCTGTCACCGGTTTTGAGATATTTCTTTTTTCTCATTTTGGGCTCCTGCCACAGGAATCTTCCTGTGTGGATCTCATATCCGATCACTCCCACAGAGTAAAGGTCTGCGTTCATCTGAGGATTTTTCCGTGCCAGAAGTTCCGGTGCCATGTATTCTTCCTGAAAAGTTCCGATCCTTCCTCCTGAAAGTTCATAAAGCTTCCATCTGGCAACTCCGAAATCCAGCAACCGTATCCTGCCATCCTCATCAATAAAAACATTATCAGACGAAAGGTTAAAATGTGCGATCCCACGGTCGTGAAGCCTCTTTACTGCGCCAAGAAGCTGTACAGTCACATTATCCTCCACCTTTTCTCCCCGTTCCAGAAAATCCGCCACAGTCTCACCTTTAATGTATTCCATCACTGTGTAAGCTGTATTGTTTTCCTCAAGGACACGGTAGATATTTACCGGTTCCTCCAGGTCCTGATTCCTGTGAAGTTTCTGAGCCTCCTGCACAAAAGCTTCCAGTCCTTTTTCAAATAATCCCTGGCATTTGGGATTCCTGGGCTGAACCAGCTCATCCTCTTTTCTCACTGCCAACTGTCTGGGAAAGTACTCCCTGATGGCCACCCGCCGTCTCAGCACACCGTCCCATGCCAGATACACAAAAGAATAATCGGAGCAGCTTAAAGGTCTTCCGATGATAAATCTGCCTGAAAGAACTGATTCCAGGGGCAGGATATCCTCCGGAATATCCAGATTTTTCCTCATTTCTTCTGCGGAAAATCCACATGCCGGACATTTATCATTCTGTTCTCCGTATTCCCTCATACAACCCATGCATCTTTTCACTGATCTTCCTCCAGTCTGCTGGTGATCTTTCTTTCCGGCACACCGGTACACTGCATAGCGATCACCGTAGTATTATCCTGCTTGCCTGTTGAAAGGCGGTATGCCTCTTCGCAGAGACGTCTGGCTGCAATGGACATGTTTCCGCCGCTTTCCTCCACGATTGCCTGGATCTGAAATCTGTTCAGGCTTTTGTACAGTCCGTCACTTGCAAGGATCACAACATCTCCGGGCTTCATATAAACAGGCTTGCTTCCTGTGTCAATGATAGGCAGCCCGCCTACACCGATAAAGCTGATCAGCGCTTCACCCTGACCCCGTTCACTTTCTGCCCTGGCTTCCTCCCTTGTGATCTCACCGTTATTCATCATCTGCTCCAGGTGGAGATTATAATTATGCATTCTGGTCACTGTGTGAAGTCCCTGATCATCCATAAAATAGATCACACTGTCTCCCACACTTCCCCAGTACAAACGGTTCTCCTTCACAAGAACGATCACTGCCGTGGATCCGCCCCGCATAACGTTTCCATCCCGGTCTGTCAGTCCGGAAACAATCTCATCTGCCTTTACAAAAGCCCGGTTCATCCATCTGGTGTACATAGCCTCATCTTCTTCAAAATCCCTTTCATAGGATTCAAATATGGCATTGACTGCTTCCCTGCTGGCACGTTCTCCACCGGACATTCCACCCATTCCGTCACATACAACTGCAAGGACCATATCTTCCTTTACAGAAAACTGCATGGCATCCTGCTGGCTTGTACGGTCTCCGATTATTGTATAGCTTCCTGTCTCAATCAATATATTTTCCATAACTTTACCTGCCAAAATCTTTAATGAACCGCCGCCTAAATAAGCAGGGCTATCACTATGATCAGAAGAATGACGCCTGCCACTCCAAGGATCATATACATAAGTCTGTTTTTATCCGGATCTTTATCTGAGTGCTTCCCGGAAATTCCGGATGTATCCAGAAGATCCGGATTGGCTTCCTTCAGATCCGTATAAAAGCTCCGGATATCCATATACCGGTCCTCAACCTTCAGGGAAAGAGCCTTCATAAGTGCCTGCTCTGTTCTTCGGTTTATATGGGCTTCTTTAAAGCCCCGTTTCGTCAGCTTATCTTCCTCAATACGGGACATGGAATCCTGAGGGACACAGCCCATGATACACCGGTATATGGTGGCTGCCAGTGCATACACATCCATCCAGGGACCGATCTTATATCCGGTCCTGTACTGTTCCGGCGGTGCGTAGCCGTGTTTTACCATAACCATCTGGCTTGCTCCCTGCTGCTCCTGGCAGGTATACTTGGCACCTCCCAGATCCATGATCTTCATATAACCGTTTGTCAGACAGCGGATATTATCCGGAGAAATATCTCTGTGCAGCACACCGGACTCATTCATTACGATAAGAGAACGTATCACCGGCCTCAGCATACAAAAGGTTTCGGAAAACGAAAGCTTTCCACCCTTTTTTTTCAGGTAAGACGCCAGGTCTTCCCCTTCCAGATATTCCATCACAATATAAGCTGTATTATTCTCCTCAAAATAATCCAGAAAGTTTACAACACCCTGTTTTTCTTCCAGATTATGAAGGATATAGGCTTCATGGAGAAACTTGTTCTTGCATATCTGGTAATACTGCCTGGAATGTGCGTTGTCCTGGACCAGCACGGTTTTGCCCTGTTTTCTGTTGAGAAGGCCCTGGACAAAAAGCTCTTTTACTGCCACTCTCTGTCCGGAGGCAAGATCCCTGGCTATGTAGGTGATCCCAAAACCGCCCTGTCCGATGCTTGCGCCTACCAGATACCTGCCCTTTAAAACAGAATAGACCGGCAGTTGATGAGATGGACTTACATAACTGCCGGCCACATTTTTGCATACCCTGCACTGTGTCTCTCCCGGCTGCAGTTCATTCATGCAGTATGCACAGATTCTTTCCGTATCAAAAACATTTGTCATACTCTTTCTCCTTCCGGAGGGCTGCCGCCTTTTCAGACAGCAGCCTTTTTCATATTTATCTTATCTGCCATCCTTTGAAAGGTTTCGCAGAAGAATCATACACAGGATCATACAAAGCAGTGACATCCCGATGAGAACACCCCAGGTCAGTCCCAGATGACTTCCCACAGATTCAAATATCTTCTGGAATTCGTGCTCTGCTGTAGGGATCTGCTCCTGGATCTTCATTGTCAGGTCATTAAGTCCTGCTATACTTCCAAGACTCTCCACTGACCATTTGCTGATAGTTGCATAGGAAATATATTCACCGGCTCCTTTCAGCTCAAAGAGGATCCCTGAGAACAGAAGCTGTACGATCAGTACAAATGGTGCCAGTGTCATGGCCTTATCGCCGCTCTTTACAAGGGATGAGATCACAAAACCAAGTGCCATGGATGCTTCAATGGTGATCCACATGGTGATAAATGTCTCCATAAACGGATTGGAAAACAGGATTCCTTCTTCTGCCGAACCTACAGTCAGTGTGAAGATTCCTGTGATCAGAAGTGCCTGGATCATTCCAAGGAGCGTCTGGACTGCAAACTTGGAAAGCACATACCAGGGAAGCTTCAGGTCGCCCATGTATTCCCTCTTAAGGATAGCACGCTCTTTACAGATTTCCTGGATGGAGTTAAATAGTCCGATCCAGATAGCCGCACAGCTTAAGGAAAACAGGATGGACTTGGTGTCCTCATAAATATCAAATACCTTGTCATTGGCAACTACAGCCAGCAGAAGTGCGATCAGCACAGGCTGCAGAAACAATATCCCCAGCCTTGGAAGGTCATTTTTGAGAAGTTCCATATACCGAAGGGAGAGAATCGGGAACTGTCTGATCTGGATTCCTTTTTTTCTCTTTTTCAGATCCTGTTTCTTATTGTCCTGTTCAAAATGTACATCTTCCTGAAGGCTCTTATATTTCTGTGACCAGGTCTGGGGATCCTCGGAGATCATATTGTAAATATCTACCAGATTCTCAGTATCGAAGAATTTCTTTGCTTCTTCTGTAGTTCCGCAGAAACAAAGTCTTCCCCCCTGCCCCATAAAGATAACCTTGTCGCACAGCTCCAGACTCTGTGTGGTATGTGTAACCATGACAATGGTCTTGCCCTGTGTTTTGGACAGCTTGTTCAGGGTGATCATCAGCTTCTGCTCTGTTCCCGGGTCAAGTCCTGATGTAGGCTCATCAAGGAAAAATACACTTGGGTCTGCAAGAAGCTCTACTGCAATACTTGCACGCTTCTTCTGGCCTCCGGAAAGTTTACGGATCAGCGTATTCTGATGCTCGGAAAGCTCTACCATGTTAAGGACCTGATCTATGCGCTTCTCCTTCTCTGCTTTGGATGTATCGGACGGCATCTTCAGGTTGGCTGTATAGTGGAGCATCCT